>Ga0316600_10001471_pt1 | contig 10749 bp, 11 predicted proteins | sample OWC_soil_day5_CT_FD_207652 | JGI IMG/M metagenome (GOLD analysis project Ga0316600, IMG submission 207652) | Wetland soil microbial communities from Old Woman Creek delta, Ohio, United States - OWC_soil_day5_CT | ecosystem: Environmental > Terrestrial > Soil > Wetlands | place: USA: Ohio...
TCTGCAGCGCATATGGCAATGTTGAATTTGTTAAGGCCAAGGTGGACGTGCGAGCCACCGCTCCTGGCATATTGGCTACAGAATAATGGATTACGCCGTGCTTGGTATAGGTAGGTTCGCTATGAGTTGTAATTCGATCAATCGTTGAAACTGAACCGCCTTGATCAATCGCCACATCTACAATGACGGAACCAGCTTCCATGGTTTTTACCATTTCTTCGCTCACTAACTTAGGGGCTTTTGCTCCAGGTATGAGTACAGCGCCCACTAAAAGATCCGCTTGTTTTACCCATTTTGCAATATTATAGCTATTTGACATAACAGTCGTTACTCTGCCACCAAAAATATCATCTAAGTAAGCAAGACGATCTGTGGATTTATCAAGAATCGTAACACGTGCACCCATACCAACAGCCATCTTAGCTGCATTCGTGCCTACAATGCCACCACCAACAATTACGACTTGACCTGATTCTACCCCAGGTACGCCACCTAGAAGTATCCCTTTGCCGCCCCACGGCTTTTCCAAGAACTGCGCACCAATTTGTACTGCCATACGACCCGCCACTTCACTCATTGGTGATAATAAAGGCAATGAATTATTCCGGCCTACAATGGTTTCATAGGCAATACCAATCACCTTTTTCTCTAATAATGCCTTCGTCAGTTCAGGCTCGGGAGCTAAATGTAAGTACGTAAATAAAATTTGACCTTCATGAAATAATTCATACTCTGGCGTCAACGGTTCTTTCACCTTAATAATCATTTCTGAGGTATCAAATAATTCTTTTTTATCAGCGATAATCGTAGCTCCTACTTGCTTATAGCTTTCATCAGAAAAGCCGCTACCAATACCTGCATTTTTTTCAATTAATACAGTATGCCCTGCTCTACAAAGATCCTCTGCCCCTGCCGGAGTCAGGCCTACACGGTTTTCATTGTTTTTAATCTCTTTTGCTACGCCAATAATCATAATAAATTCCCTCCATTTTCGTTATACTATTTTAGCAATATATAAATACACTATTAGTATTATGATCTTATAGTAATGCAAAAACCGTGCCAAACAGAGAATTTCTATGATACATCAGCCCTTCTATCTAAATAAATATCAGGTTTTTACTTGTTTCACTTCGAAAGCAGTCACATTTTAAAACCTCGCTGGTCAGTCGAAAATCCAGCAAGAACTATTTATTTCGGAACTATTAATTTCCACAATGGATTCCACTGTTACGAATAAGTTCCATTTTATTGAATTAAATACCATAAATTACCAATTCAATCCAATGAAAAGTCGTATTTTCGTAATTTTTTTAATACTGCGGTATGGGATAACCCTAATACTGCTCCCATACGTCTCGAAGAACGAAAACGACGAAGAGTTTCTTTTAATATAACCACTTCCACTTCTGCCAGGCGCTCCTCTAATGTTTGATATTTTTCAAATTGCACCGTAGGCGGTGCTGTCTGGGAGCCAGACAACCTTCCCAAAAAGATATGTTCTGGTTGAACCATTGTTCCATCAACTAAATTTACTGATCTCTCAATAATATTTTTTAGTTCCCGTACATTACCTGGCCAATTATAATCCTGCAGACGCTGTAATGCAGCAGCAGAAAAACCCTGAACTGGATTATGTAATTTCTCAGCAAAATGTCTTAAAAAAAGTTCTCCTAATAGTTGAATGTCTTCAAAGCGCTCCCTGAGGGGTGGTATTAAAAGAGGTATTACATTTAAACGATAATATAAATCTTCTCGAAAAATTTTATCCGCAACCATATCTTCTAAATTACGGTTGGTTGCCGCAATAATACGTACATCAACAGCCACTTCTTTCGTACTCCCCACACGCCTTACCCGTTTTTCCTGCAGTACCCGCAGTAGTTTAACTTGAAGGTGGGCAGATACTTCTCCTACTTCATCTAGAAATAATGTGCCACCATTGGCTAGTTCGAACATCCCTGGTTTGCCGCCCTTGGCTGCACCTGTAAAAGCCCCTCGTGCGTATCCAAAAAGCTCACTTTCTAGTAATGTCTCAGGGATCGCAGCACAGTTAATCGGTACAAATGCGGCGGAGGCTCTCGTTGATGAGCTGTGCAAAGCTCTGGCAAATAGTTCTTTACCCGTTCCTGTTTCCCCGCGGATTAATATGGTAGAATCGCTGGCAGCATATCGCCGCGCCTGGTTGACTACTTGTCCCATAACTGCACTGGCATAGGGAATATCCGCAAAGGTCATCGGCAAGGAAGCTGTCATGTTGTTCATTAGGCTTCTTACTTCCTGTGTATCGCGAATTAAGGCAACCACGCCAACAACTTCATTATCATTATTCTTTAGAGGAATTGTACTGACTACACAATAACTATTACCCCCATCAATATATACCTCTCGATTATGATACTGACAGCCTGTCTGCAGCGTTTCCTGGATTAGCAAATTTTTAAACAAGGCAGCCCCTAAGGGTTTACCTACTGCTTTCTTCACAGGTAAATTCAAAATCCGCGCTGCTGCCGGATTGTATTGTGCAATAAGACCATCAGAATTAACAGATAAAATACCATCATGTACAGATGTTAAAATTGCATCAAGCTGTTCAGCTCGTTCTTTAGATGGCATGGCAGAGATTTCGTCGATTCTTTGTATGCCAGTAATGCAAGATAGTTCCGCTATGCATTCCTTGCATTGCTGCCCAGATACGCTCTGACACTCCAAAAAAATTTTATTTTTCTCGACTTCCATAGATACGATATTAATTCTACGTTTTGCTAGGATAGCGGTAATATCATGAACAACTCCGATACGATCGATGTATAATATTCGCAAATACATCTTTTACACGCTCCTCTTATCCATATCAGGATTTCTTCATCCAAATAAGGTCAACAAAATCAGCTGGTGTTAAAAACCCAACTGAATTTTGTTGACCTCATTGTACAACTTTGTATAGTATTTCTTCAAACTAAATTTATTTTCCTGCTGCGACTAGGTGATTCTAGAGAAAAATCGTCCTAAATCCCTATCCTTTAAATCCCACCGGCTTTATTGGTGAATTGCCTAACATTTTCGCTAACACGTCTTTAAACTCTTCCTGCTGTTTCTTTTTCATTCCGTCCCTGGATTGCGGGTTGTCATGCTTTTGGAAATCAATTGGATAAACCCTTGATACCTTAGTAATCATTCGAACCGCCCTCCTTACTTCTTGTATATTAAATATATCGAAATATAACAGGCTTTTCTTAACTATTTTTTGTTAATTATTTCCATTTTTTTGTTTAATAGCCAGTTGTAATAAGATAGATTTAATATAAAAAAGTAAAGGTTTTCTTGCCAGATGTTCTCGACTGCTTACTTAATATAAATAGTATTTCTTAGACATCGTCTTAAACTGATCTATCTCTTTTTCCCATACGCTATATAACTCATTTAAAGAATATGTACCTTTTCTAACACTGTCGTCCCCCGTAACCAAATCAATAGAGCTTTCATTTTTTCCATTACGCGTAAAGGAAAATTTATCACCGCTCATTTCTTGTATCGTATATAGCAAGCTAATACCTGTTTTTACAGGCAGGAATGTCCTTTTATCAATCACATGCAGCTGCACGCCTGCACATGCCTCATTTTGATATAATCCAAAGTTTGGAGTAAAGTAAGCCGGACGAAAGATCACTCCAGGCAGCTGTAATGCTGTCATTTTTTCTGCCAGCTCATATGCATCAAGCCACGGTGCGCCAACGAACTCAAAAGGTCTTGTTGTTCCCACACCTTCTGAAATATTAGTACCACCAAAAATACCCGTTCCAGGATAGACAAGGGCTGTATCGGGGGTAGGGATATTAGGTGATGTCATCACCCAGGGCAAATGGGTTTCTTCAAAATTCATGGTTCTTTGCCAGCCTGTCATTTCAATAACCACCAAGTCACAACCAATACCAAACTCCGCATTAAATAGTCTAGCCAGCTCTCCTACCGTCATGCCATGCCTTGTTGGGATCGGATACATTCCAATAAAGGATTCAAATCCAGGCTTGATAAGATTCCCTTCAACCATAGTGCCGCCAATTGGATTGGGTCTATCAAAGATCACCATAGTTTTCCCCAATTCCTTGCAAGCCTGCATCGCATAAGCCATCGTATAAATATAGGTATAGGAACGAGCACCTACATCCTGTATATCAAAAGCCAATACATCAATATCAGCCAACATTTCCGGGGTAGGTTTTTTCGTTGCACCATATAAACTATAAACGGGCAGTCCTGTCTTTTCATCAACACTGGTATTCACAGAATCCCCAGCTTTGGCAGCACCACGAATGCCATGTTCTGGAGAAAATAAGGCGACTAAATTTGTTTTTTCATGCAGCACATCCACTGAACTCTGAAAAGAGCTATTCATCCCTGTAGAGTTCGTAATTAAACCAACTCGTTTTCCTGCAAAAATCTGTGAATGGGTATCGATCCGGTCAATGCCTAATCGTACTGGTACAGATTGCTTGGTTTCTGGATTCTTCTTTGGCCTTGCTTGCTTCTTTGTCTCACCAATGCTTATAAGATTTGCCATACCTATAACAAGTACCATGAATAATAGCATTACCCTTGCGGTATTACGATTCATCAGTTTTAGCCTCCATTTCAAAGAAAGAGCCCGCGAGCTGTGGCTGCTCGAAGGCTATCTCATTTTACTTATATGTTTGCGCCTGTAATTAATTCTCTTTTTGTATGTTTTTCTGCTACTGCAGCCGTTTCTTCAATGCCAGTAATAATATGCTGCATGGACATTTCAATATTTCCTAAGATATCATTAATCTTTTTGGTTGCCTCTACACTATCTTCCGATAACTTGCGGACTTCAGTGGCTACGACTGCAAAGCCTCTGCCATGTTCGCCCGCCCGAGCTGCCTCAATCGCTGCATTTAAACCAAGTAAATTCGTTTGCTGGGATACCTTATTAATAAAATCAATCACTTCGTGAGTATTATTAATATGACTTTTAGCTTCACTTACGGATTGTGATAACACAGCAACCTTCTCATTCAATTCTTCGCTCATTAAAACCTGAGATTTAATTAAATGGTACAACATACCCGTAATAAAATCATCTACCACTTTAACATTCGGCGATTTATGTTCTTCAATTAATTGATTTACTTTCTGATTGCCGGTAATATTCAGCACTACATTAACTGTTGGCATTTTAAGACCGTCACGAACATCTGCAAAGGTACGAATTCCTAATCTTTGTGCCAGTTGTATTGCTACAGCATCTGATTTTACATCCACAACCCCGACAACTTCTATGTCCGATACTTGACTCACCATTTCTATAATCCCAACGCCACCTCTACCGCCACCAACTAACAAAATATTAATCACATATTCGCCTCCCAATATTGTTACAAAGCCAAGCATTCTCTTATGATACATTATACTATAAATCTCCATTATCCACATCAGCATATTTTCATTGTTTTTCTTCCCTACTATAGTAAAAGAGAGGAGCTTTATAGGTTTTCCTATTAAACAAATAAACCAAAAAGGATTTTTCTCTTACTTCTTAGAATACTCATTAGTCTAAGAAGTATATGACTATATTTCAATTATATCGAAAGGAATGAAGTGATGAGCTATCTCCTACTCCTTATTTTCTTATTCTCTTTACCCAATATTGTACAGGCTCAGCAACTGATTATGGAGGGGAAAACAACTGTCAAATACGAATCACGCCAATACAAACATCCCAATCTTGCCGATGTGGACTTTGTCGAACGGACGATACGTCTGACTGGGACAGCTCCCCTCTCTGCACAAACCTCACTTTTTCTGCGTTTAGGTCATCAGTCTTATAGCGGTGATGCGGTGGATTCAGCTAAAACAGCGATTGATCAATATGGCCTGCGATGGAAAAATGCCCGTACAACGGTTACAATCGGCAGCCAAGAGACTTATATAGGTGCATCTGGAGCTATATTCGATAATAGCTTGAACGTTGGTGAAGGAATGTTACATGGCATTGATATTCGTGATAAAAGAGGCCGCAATGCTTACCATCTGTCTAGCGGCCGCCTTGATTCAGCTCTTTTTGACGATAATCAATCCCGCAGCTTTTTTGGAATGGAATGGGCTCGTTACTCCGGCAATATCCGATTATTATTTAGCTACCTACGCATACCAAATCTACCTACACAGGCTGATGATTTTACGGGATTCAGCATCAGTTCACCCATGGGCAAAGCAGAATGGCTTACTGAGATGATTCATTCTTCGGCTCCCACTGAAAATCAAGCTTTTCTTCTGGGCATGAAATACTACCCGACTAAGCAGCAAACTATTAAATTAATTATTGGAAAATTACCTGATAACTCTGTTCCAAAAGGAAAATCCAGCCTAGGCGGTTACGATAATGGTATCCGCGGCTTCCAGCTGTCTGCTATTCATGCGTTAACTCCGTCCAATCGATTAGCTGTGAAATATAGTCACGTAAAAACTATTACAGGCAATATCCCCATTCGAAAAACTGAAATAGAATATACGCAATTATTTTAAAAGACATCCACCTAATTTAAAAGGCAGATGTAAACTATAATGCTTATGCAAATTGCCGCTCCTTGAAGGAGCGGCAATTTCATTTGCTACTTGATCTTATCTATTTTCCCGTATTTTACGGAATTCTATTTCATGGCGTTCTTTTTCACCGTTCTGCCTTTCGTGCCATTGATTTTCTGTTTCATGAGGACGTCGCTTCATTTCTTGTTCATGTCGTTTCTTCTCAGCACGTTCCCGTTCTTGTCGGTCCTTTTCACCACGTTCTGGTTGATTTGGTTTTTGTTCTTGCCGATCATATTGTTGCTGCATGGGAATTGAATCCCGATCTTGAGGTGAAGCTTCTATTACTGATGCACCTATCCCTAGCTGCATGACGCCTAACATTGAGTAAATAGCTATTTTTTTTAATATACTTTTCATTTTATATTCCTCCTTCATTAGATTAACCTCATTATAATTTAGAAATATGACAAGAAAGTGACAATTAGATTTTATTAATTTAATAACTTCAATATAACAATAAAATCGCCCTAGCAAGAAGATTTTCTCCTCACTAAGGCGGTTATTTTCATCCCTATTTCTCTACTGTGCACCCACACCACATATTCTTCTTCCCCATATGTTCCTGTATATCATTCAAACATTCACCAAACCGTTGGAAATGTACTACTTCTCTTTGCCATAAAAAGCGCAGCATATCCTTTACACAAGGATCATTTGTCATCTCAATGAGATGCTCGTAGGTAACGCGAGCCTTCTGCTCCGCTGCCATATCCTCAGTTAAATCTGCTATCGGATCACCCAGACAGGCTATATACTGCGCAGACCAGGGAACGCCATTCGCATCTGTCCAAAACAGCCCATGATTGTGCTGGACATAATGACCTCCCCACCCTGCTGCTTCATAGTCTTTAGGACTTGCTCCCTCGGTCAGTTTATATACCAGCGCTGCGATCATTTCCATATGTGCCAACTCTTCTGTACCAATGTCCGTTAATAAGGCGATTGCTTTATTTGTCGGCATAGAATATCGTTGGTTCAAATATCGCAAGGATGCACCTAGCTCACCATCTGGACCTCCATATTGGGTAACTACTAGCTTGGCGAAACTTACGTCAGGACGAGTTACTTTTACGGGGTGCTGTAAACTTTTTTCATATATCCACATTATGCAATACCCCCATCTATATTTCCCACGGCCAGGGACTTTCCACCCATTGCCATGGTTCTTTAGAATATCCGCCAAATCCAAAATTAAAAAGAGGCCCAAATTCATCTTGATAAGCTTGTTTACGTTTTTCCAGCATTTTAACGGCACAGTTGAAATCATTAATCGCCTCTACATCACAAGGATGAGTATCTAAATATAAATTAAGTTCTACAGCAACAAATTGCATTTCTTGAATTTTCTTTAGCATACTCATTTGCTTTTCACAATTCACTGCTTTCACCTCCCAATGTTACCTTGGTATCGGATATACACCATATAAGCTAGGGAATAAGGTTCCCTTCTTTAACGCCTCTTGAGGACTAAAAGCTTCATCATAGCACTGCCATGGAACGTATGCATGGGCTAACATCATTCTTCCACTTCCGTCTTGGCAATTACATGTATCATTCGTATTCCACATATTCATATTGTCCCTTTCCAGCTTTTCCCGTTCATCATTTTCTTCAACCCGTTCGTCCTTTTCTTCAACCCGTTCGTCTTTTTCTTCAATCTGTTCGTCTTTTTCTTCAACCTGTGCATCATCCACATTCCTTTTCACTGATCCATCCTCCCCTCATACTACTTATTACATTTTATGTAATGGTGTCACTGTATGTGACTTAAAATAAGAAAAATGCTAGAACATAGTCGTTTTGAACCACAAGCACAAAATCGCTTACTAGGACACAAAGAACACAGATTGGGAGAATAACTACTTCCCCAATCTGTGTTCTTTGTACATCTGGTGTGTCCTCTGCCTTTAACGTTTTCCTTAGAAAATTTATATTTTCTATACTTATAAAAAACTGGTTAGCCAATGGATGGCATAATCAAAAAAGCAAGTATGTATAATAAGATACCCGCCCCGCGGTATAAGACTAACAACGCCCAGGCAAATCGAATGAGACTGACATCAATGCCAGTATAGTCACTAACCCCGGCACATACACCAAAAAGCATGCCGCGAGCTGGATCAAGAGCCAGCTGCTTGTGTAATGAATTGATTCCATCTGCGTCACCTTGGAAAAATTGCCATGCTGTTAATCCACTTACTAGATAAGCTCCTATACGAATAAGACCAAACATAACATTCTCACCTCCCTAGTATGTTATCCCACATCCTTCATGAATTTATACTTTGTTAGACCATAGTGAAGAGAGCCGACTTAGCAGCCGTCTCTCTTCACTATGGATATTGTATTTTTTTAGAAGAGGATTATCAGATTCCGTACTCTCAGAAAAAAATGCTGACGGATTATTTATTTTCACCCTCTAAACTTATAAATTTTGATATTACAAGTAAAACTTTATCAGATAAACAAACACATACAAAAGCATTTTCAGTAATATATTGCATAGTGATAGACAATATTTAATACTTCGTAAGCTTGTGCCTGTTTAACATTCTCACATTATTTAACTCTGTTTAAGTTTCTGGCTTGTCTTGCTAATTTTAAACGAGTGCTGCGGCTGGCATCTGGCTCTGGTGCAGTATCTTGAAGTACAACACCATCTGCCTGACGCCCTACACTCAGAATCAGACCAATTGCCATTAAATTAACAATTAATGATGTGCCTCCGAAACTAATAAAAGGCAGTGGCACACCTACTACTGGAAATATACCTGAAACCATAGAGATGTTAATAATAGCCTGTCCTACGATTAAAAAAATACTGCCCATCGTCAATAATTTACCTAATCCATCTGGAGCCTTTAAGGCAATGCGCACACCGTAATAAGCTAATAAGCCCATAAGGCATAATACCCCTAGAGCACCGATAAATCCCATTTCCTGACACAATACAGCAAAAGCAAAATCGGTATGAGCTTCCGGCAAATAGTTGAATTTACTTGATCCCATACCAAGCCCCGTTCCCCAAAATCCGCCAGAACCAATTGCCAGCAGACCTTGTACCGTCTGATAACCGATACCCAATTGGTAATCCCAAGGATTGATCCACGCGGCAATACGCTCCGCCCGATAGCTGGCTGCAAAGGTTGCATATATAAATAAGGCAATGCCGCCGCCCACTAAAGTTAACAACTGCTGTTTTGGCAATCCGGCAATGATGTACAACATAAGGCTTGTACCAACGATAATGACTGCCGTCCCCATATCTGGCTGCTTTAATACGATCATTCCTAATATTGCTGCAATATAGAAAGGTGCAGAAAGCAGCGTAATTCTGCGCTTACGGTCAATTAGCGGACCTAAGAATCCAGCAGTAATCATAAGGCCGGTCAGTTTTGCCAATTCCGAAGGCTGAAATTGAAAGCCAATATTTAACCAACGCCGTGCACCATTCACTTCAATACCAATAAAATGTACCGCAATTAGCAAACCGACTGTTAATAACACGAATGGGAAAAGGAACCGATTGAATCGATGATAATCGATTCTTCTGATTACCAGCATCGCCACGATTCCAATACTAAAGGAAATCAGATGCCTTTTAAAATAATAATAACCATCTCCCATTTGTTGCCCAGCTTCTACAAAACTAGCACTGAAAATATTTACTGTACCGATCATAAATAACAACATGGAAATGCATATAACAGCTTCAGCGTTGCTCCGCCATAATTGAGATAACTTCATTTTGTTTCTCCTTCACTACCCAATATCCCTATTATACAAAATTAATCCCCTAGACCCAATAACCAAATTGAGATTTTAGAATATTATATAAGGAAATCGGCATTTATAAATTGGGATAACCGAGGTGATTACATGGAAATCCAACCCTATCAACTCGTTGTAATTGATGATACGACTCATGCTTTACTGCTCGTTGATGGTCAACAAGGAGAAATCATCGCTGAAATGCCCTACCCGCCAGAGTACACCCCAACCGAGCTGCTGCTATCATCTGACCAGAGTAAAGTCTATATGCCTGTAGTAAAAACGAATGGGAAAGGCGCACTCTTCGTAGGAAATTTGGAACAAAAATCCGTCTACCGCTTACCGATAGAGCTGCCTCCTCCTACGCAATTT
>Ga0316600_10001474_pt1 | contig 10740 bp, 13 predicted proteins | sample OWC_soil_day5_CT_FD_207652 | JGI IMG/M metagenome (GOLD analysis project Ga0316600, IMG submission 207652) | Wetland soil microbial communities from Old Woman Creek delta, Ohio, United States - OWC_soil_day5_CT | ecosystem: Environmental > Terrestrial > Soil > Wetlands | place: USA: Ohio...
CGGGCGCGCAAGGAAGGCGCCGGCAAGGTCGTGTGGATGCACGAGAAGCTCGAGCGCCCCGACGTCCTGATCGGCTCGACCTACAAGATCAAGACGCCGGTGTCGGACCACGCGATGTACGTGACGATCAACGACATCATGCTGAACGAGGGCACCGAGCACGAGCACCGGCGCCCGTTCGAGATCTTCATCAACACGAAGAACCTGGACCACTTCCAGTGGATCGTCGCGCTGACGCGCATCATCTCGGCCGTGTTCCGCAAGGGCGGCGACGTGGCGTTCCTCACCGAGGAGCTGAAGGCCGTGTTCGACCCGCGCGGCGGCTACTGGCAGCCGGGCGGCAAGTTCATGCCGTCGATCGTGGCGGAGCTCGGCTTCGTGGTCGAGCGGCACCTGCAGACCATCGGCCTGATGCCCGCGCCGGAGATGGACGAGTCGCGGCGCGCGCTGATCGAGCAGAAGCGCAAGGAATGGGCGCAGCGCGACAAGCAGGCGGACGCGTTCGCCGAGCAGAGCTACCCCGAGGGCGCGCAGCTCTGCACCAAGTGCAACACGGCCGCCGTCGTGATGATGGACGGCTGCATGACCTGCCTGTCCTGCGGCGAGTCCAAGTGCGGCTGACCGGGGGGCGGCCCCGCGCTCGCAGGAACTGATTCCATCTCACGCGCATGCCGGGTCCCCGCCCGGCAGCCCTGGACAGCAGGGTCGCGCGTGTGACTCCCAGGCGGCCCCGTGGGCCGCCTTTTTTTCGCGCTCGCGTTACACTTCGCCTCGATGAAACGGCACACGCGCTGCTCCCTGATGGCTATCCTCCCGGCCGCGGCGCTGCTCGCCGGCTGCGGCACGCTGCAGGCCTACGAGGGAAGCCGGTTGCCCGCAGGCGAGCGGGCGGTCGTGCATGCGGACCCGTCCGTATCGGCGGGCCTGCCGGTCGAGGTCATCCTGCGCAAGGTGGATGACCTCGAGGTGCCGGTCAGCAGGACGTCCGTGGAGCTGCGCCCCGGTCCGCATCGCTTCATCGTGGACTGCCGCGTGCGCGAGGCGGGGGTCGTCACCCGCTTCGTGGTCGACGCGGAGGTGGCGGCCGGCGGCTCGTACCGGCTGGTGGCGGACGCGACCGCGCGGGGCTGTCGCTCCGTGGAGTTGCAGTGATGCTGCGTCGCAAACGTGCGACGCGTCTCGGCGCACTTTTGGCGGCTGCGCCCTATAATGCGCGCCCATGAGCCTGCGGGTCCCTCTGCTAGCCCTGTTGCTCGCGTCGGTTGTCGTGTCGGCGCGGGCCGACCTGTTCACCAGCCCGGCGCAGTCCTTCGAGACCGCCGATCGCATCGTCCTGCGCAAGGGCGAGCGCCGGTTGTCCGTGTACCGCAACGGGCAGGAGATCAGGACCTACAAGGTCTCGCTCGGCCTGAGCCCGGTCGGCGACAAGGAGCGGGAGGGTGACTACCGCACGCCCGAGGGCAGCTACCTGCTGACCCGTCGAAACCCGGACAGCGACTTCTTCCTGTCCATCCAGGTTTCCTATCCCGACGCCCAGGACGTCGCGACGGCGCGCAGGAACGGCGTCCCGCCGGGCGGCGCGATCATGATCCACGGCCTTCCCAACATCATGCGACACGCGCGTGACCGCTACCTGTCGACGGACTGGACGGACGGCTGCATAGCCCTGTCCAACGAGGACATGCTCGAGATCTGGCTGCTGACCCGGCCGGACACGCCGATCGAGATCACTCCGTGAACGACGCGTCGCTGCCCGAGCCGGCGAACGGCTCGCTGACCACCGTGGTGCATGCCCGGGTGGCGCCAAGGGGCGCCCTCGACATCCTCTCGCAGCAGGAAGTCGCCAAGCTGCTGGACCGCGGGCAGGGCGGCCTCTATCCGCTGTTCCGCCAGTGCGCGCTGGCGGTGCTCAACTGCGGCACCCAGCTCGACGACGCGCGGATGATCTTCGAGGCCTACAAGGACTTCGACCTGCGCATCGTGCGCCAGCCCTGGGGCATCAAGCTCGAGATGAAGCACGCGCCGGGCAGCGCCTTCGTGGACGGCGAGATGATCCGCGGCGTCCGCGAGCACCTGTTCGCGGTTTTGCGCGACATCGTCTACACGCACAATGAGGTGGTCCCGCGCTTCGACCTCGACGACGCCGAGGGCATCACCAACGCCATCTTCAGCATCCTGCGCAACGCGCGCGCGCTGGACGACAAGGGACGGCCCGACCTGGTCGTCTGCTGGGGCGGCCACTCGATACCCCGGCACGAGTACGAGTACACCAAGGAGGTCGGCTACGAGCTCGGCCTCCGCGGCCTCGACATCTGCACCGGCTGCGGACCGGGCGCCATGAAGGGCCCGATGAAGGGCGCCGCCATCGGGCATTCGAAGCAGCGCGTGCACGATGGCCGCTACGTCGGGCTGACCGAGCCCGGGATCATCGCCGCCGAGCCGCCCAACCCCATCGTCAACAAGCTGGTGATCCTGCCGGACATCGAGAAGCGCCTCGAGGCCTTTGTCCGCCTCGGCCACGGCATCGTCGTGTTCCCGGGCGGCGCGGGCACGGCGGAGGAGATCCTCTACCTGCTCGGCATCCTCCTGGACCCGGCCAACACCGACCAGCCGTTCCCGCTGGTCTTCACCGGCCCGAAGGAGAGCGCCGCCTACTTCGAGCAGCTGGACCGGTTCATCGCCGTCACGCTGGGCCCCGAGGCGCAGAAGCGCTACCGGATCATCGTCGGCGACGCGCCGGAGGCGGCGCGCGAGATGCGCCACGGCCTCGACGTGGTACGCCGCCGCCGCCGCCGGGCCGGCGACGCGTACAACTACAACTGGCTGCTCAGGGTGCCGGCGCAGTTCCAGCACCCGTTCGAGGTCACGCACGAGAGCATGTCCTCGCTGGTGCTGTCGCGCGACCTGCCGGTGCACGAGCTGGCGGCGAACCTGCGCCGCGCCTTCTCCGGCATCGTGGCCGGCAACGTGAAGGAGCACGGCATCCGGCAGATCGAGACCCACGGGCCTTTCAGCATCCACGGCGACGCGGACATCGGGCGGCCGCTCGACGAGCTGCTCCAGGCATTCGTGGCGCAGCGCCGCATGAAGCTGCTGGGCGAGTACAAGCCCTGCTACCGCATCGTCGCCTGACGGCGCGGTCCTGCGCCCGGCGCCGCCGGGCTGTGAACCAGTTCCTGTTTCCCCATGGCACGCGGGCGTAAGTTGCCCGGCAAGTGACTTGACAGGACTTTATCGCGTCATGGGCGACAGCAAGTTGTCCGGCCGGCCGAAGTCGACCGGTGGAGACCCGCCACTCATCTGGCCGGCACGGGGCCCCGCCCCGGACCGGCACGCCGCCATTTCGCGGCAGCTGATCACCTACTCCCACTACAAGTCATGGTCGGACCGCATGCGCCACGCCTGGCAGAAGGACGACGAGGCCGCGGCCGCCGAGGCCGCGCCGCCGACCCGCTGAGGTCGCCGCTCCGGCAGTCCACGGAAATGGAATTCGTCCTGCAGATCCTCGACGACTTCGACGACCTGCTCGCGGCGCTCCGCCTGCGGCTGCACTGGTTCCGCTGACCGCCCTCAGACGACCGCTTCTTCCGCGCCCGCCTCCTGCGTGCGGCCGCGGCTCTCGAGCCACGCGACCAGCGGCGCCCACTGCTCGACGTCCGGCAGCGAGCGTTCGGCCTGCATCTCGTGCAGCCCGACCCCGAGCTCGAAGGAACGGATGTAGTTCTGCGACTCCCTGAAGGTCGCCATGATCGGGATGTCGAGCGTCTCGAGGAAGCGCATCAGCGAGCGGAACACCAGCGTATTCGGCCGGACGCGGTTGGCGACGACTGCGATCCGTTCCTCGCGGCGCTTGATCCTGGCGGTGGTCAGCAGGTGCTCGATGCACCTCGCGCAGGCGTGGATGTCGATCTGCGATGGCAGCACCGGCACCACGATGGCATCGGCCTCGCGGGTGTACTCGTCGAAGCGCTGCGGCTCGATCGCGGCTGGCGTGTCGACGACGACCCGCGCGGTACCGGGCGGCAGGCGCAACTGGAAGCTGCGCGTCATGCCGGGCTGGTTCCGGTACGCCGTCACGCCATGGATCGGGGCCAGGGTCAGCGGGCGGCTCTTCAGCCAGCGGCTGCTCGAGCCCTGCGGGTCGAAGTCCATCAACACCGTCGCCAGGCCCCGGGACGCATAGTACGCGGCGAGGTTGGTCGCGAGGGTGGTCTTGCCGGACCCGCCCTTGGGATTGAGGATCGTGATTCGCCGCATGGGTTCTTTGCTGTCCACCGGAGTCGGAGACTACGCTGCCGGGGGCCGGGCCCGCAACTTCGGGCGGCCGCAAGGCCTTGAAACCCAAGGAATCGGCCCCATCCCGCCGGGAGCGTGGCCGCCGCGAGGGACAGGCCCGGGCCGCGCCAGGACACCGACGGAGACCCGCACATGACGACCCATGCCGGCACCGAGACCCGCGGCTTCCAGGCCGAGGTCAAGCAGCTGCTGAAGCTGATGATCCATTCGCTCTACAGCCACCGCGAGATCTTCCTGCGCGAGCTGATCTCGAACGCCTCCGACGCCTGCGACAAGCTGCGATTCTCGTCCCTCGCGGACCCGGCCCTGCTCGCCGACGCGGGCCAGCTGGAGATCCGCATCGACTTCGACTCGAAGGCCCGCACGATCACGGTCACGGACACCGGCCTCGGCATGACCCGCGACGAAGCCGTCGAGCACCTCGGGACCATCGCCAAGTCGGGGACGGCGGAGTTCTTCTCCCGCCTGACGGGTGACGCGCAGAAGGACAGCCAGCTCATCGGCCAGTTCGGCGTCGGCTTCTACTCGTCGTTCATCGTCGCCGACCGCGTCGAGGTCCGCTCGCGCAAGGCCGGTCAGCCGGCCGCGACCGGCGTGCGCTGGACTTCGGAGGGCGCGGGCGAGTTCACCGTGGAGGACATCGAACGCGCCGAGCGCGGCACCAGCGTCGTGCTGCACCTGAAGGAGGACGCCGCCGAGTTCGCCGACGCGTTCCGCCTGCGGCAGCTGGTCCGCAGGTACTCCGACCACATCGCCTTCCCGGTGCTGCTGCGCCCGGACGGCGGGCAGGGAGAATACGACCGCGCGAACCAGGCGCAGGCGCTGTGGACCCGTCAGAAGCAGGACCTCAGCGACGACGAGTACAGGGAGTTCTACCGCCACGTCTCGCACGACCCGGGCGAGCCGCTCGCCTGGAGCCACCACCGAGTCGAGGGCCGGCGCGAGTACACGGCGCTGCTCTATGTCCCGTCCGCGGCGCCCTTCGACCTGTACAACCGCGACGCGCCGCGGGGGCTCAAGCTCTACGTCAGGCGCGTGTTCATCCTCGACGACGCCGAGCAGTTCCTGCCGCTCTACCTGCGCTTCGTGAAGGGCGTGGTGGACTCGGGCGACCTGCCGCTCAACGTCTCGCGCGAGCTGCTGCAGCAGGACCGCGAGGTCGAGGCGATCCGCGGCGCGATCACGCGCCGCGTGCTCGACCTGCTGGCGCAACTCGCCGAGAACGAGCCGGACAAGTACCGGAAGTTCTGGAAGGAGTTCGGCGCGGTGCTCAAGGAAGGGCTGGCCGAGGACCCCGCGAACCGCGAGCGGATCGCGAAGCTGCTGCGCTTCGCCACGACCTTCTCCGAAGGGAGCGCGCAGGACCAGTCGCTCGCCGATTACGTGCTGCGGATGAAGTCCGGCCAGGGCCACATCTACTTCGTCGTTGCCGACAGCCTCGAGGCGGCGCGCGGCAGCCCGCAGCTCGAGCAGCTGCGGGCGCATGGCGTCGAGGCCCTGCTGTTGACCGACCGGGTCGACGAGTGGATGGTCGGCTACCTCGGCGAGTACGAGGGCAAGCCGCTGAAGGACGCGGCCAAGGGCGCCCTGGGTCTCGAGGCCCTGGTCCCGGAGGGCGAGCGCAAGGCGGCGCAGCTGACCGCGTCGGCCCTCGAGCCACTGTGGCAGCGCATCGCGGGCCGCCTCGGCGACCGCGTCGCGGGTGTGCGCGCCAGCGAGCGGCTCACCGACTCGCCCTCCTGCCTGGTGCGCGAGGAGCACGACCTGGGACCGCAGCTCAGGCGCCTGCTCGAGGCGGCAGGCCAGTCGCTGCCGCCTTCGCGGGCCTGGCTCGAGCTCAACCCCTCGCATCCGCTGGTCCGGAGGCTGGACGCCCTGGCGGACGGGGACGAGTTCGACGACGTCGCGACGCTCCTGCATGAACAGGCCGTGCTGGCCGAGGGCGGCCAGCTGTCGGACCCGGCGGCCTTCGTGCGGCGCATCAACCGGCTGATCGGCGCGGCGAGCGCGCCGAGGATCGTCACGCCGGGAGCGGACTGACCGCCGGCCGGCGCCGTGGCCCTATAATCGGGTGCCGCCCGCGCGGGCGGCCCACCCGCACGGAGGGCCTGTCATGCCGGATCGCGTTCCGGACCGGGAAGCACTGAGGGCGCGCCTGACGCCGGAGCAGTTCCACGTGACCCAGGAGAAGGGCACGGAGCGGGCTTTCTCCGGCCGCTATTACGGCACGACCGACAAGGGCACCTACTCCTGCATCTGCTGCGGCCAGGAGCTGTTCTCCTCCGAGGCCAAGTACGATGCCGGCTGCGGCTGGCCGTCGTTCTGGCTGCCGCTGGCTGGCGACCGCGTCCGGACGCAGCGCGACCTGAGCCACGGCATGGTCCGCACCGAGGTGACCTGCTCCCGCTGCGGCGCCCACCTCGGTCACGTCTTCGACGACGGGCCGGAGCCGACCGGCCAGCGCTACTGCATGAATTCCGCGTCCCTCGAGTTCCGCAAGGAGGGTGAATGATGCCGCGCACGACCTGTGTGCTGATGGCGCTGGCCATGGTGTCGGCGCCGGCCTGGTCCCAGGACCGGGCGGGCGGCGCGGCATCCGGCACGAGCGAGTCCGCGACGGCGACGGCGCCGCCTCCTGTTCCCGTGGTGGAGGCGGGTCCGCAGCTACTGACCGAGGACCTGCGGCGGGGCATCGGCGAAGTCGCCCGGTCCGGCACCCAGCTGATCGTCCACTACACCGGGTGGCTGTACGAGCCCAATGCGCTCGGCTACCGGGGCAGGAAGTTCGACAGCTCGCGCGACCGCGGCCAGCCGTTCACCTTCAGGCTGGGCGAGGGGCGGGTGATCAGGGGCTGGGAGGCCGGCATCCTCGGGATGCAGGTGGGAGGCCTCAGGCGCCTCGTGATCCCGCCAGCGCTGGCCTACGGCAGCCGCGATATCGGCAACGGCCTGATCCCGCCGAATTCCACGCTGGTCTTCGAGGTCGAGCTACTGGGCGTCGAGTCGACGATCGTCACCGAGCAGTCGAAGTAAGCCGTTGCCCGCCGGGCGCCACCGATGAGCGCGCGACACCCCACCACCGAGCGGGTCTTCATCGACGGCCCGGCCGGGCCGATCGAGGCCCTCGCCGAATACCCGGCCGAGCCGCTGGCGGGCCTGGTCGCGGTCTGCTGCCATCCCCATCCGCTGTTCGGCGGGACGATGCAGAACAAGGTGGTCCACGCGCTCGCCCGCGCGGCGCTCGATTGCGGCGTGCCGGCCATCCGCTTCAATTTCCGGGGCGTGGGCGGCAGCCAGGGCGCCTACGACAACGGCGTCGGCGAGACCGACGACGCGCTCGCCGTTGCGCAGTGGGGCGAGGCGCACTTCGGCGCCCGCCGGACCTGGGCGCTGGGCTTCTCGTTCGGCAGCTTCGTCGCCTTCGGGCTGGCGAACTCTCACGGCGCCGCCCGGCTGGTGACGGTGGCGCCGCCGGTCCAGCGCTTCGACTTCGCGCAGCTGGCGGTGCCGCGGTGTCCCTGGCTCGTGGTGCAGGGCGACAACGACGAGCTGGTGAACCACGACTCCGTGCTGCAATGGACGCGGACCGTGGAGCCGGCGCCGCAGGTCGAGATCTTTCCGGGCGCGGACCATTTCTTCCACGGCCGCATCGCCGCGTTGCGGGAGGCGGTGGCGCGGTGGCTGGCAGAAAGGTGAGCGGGGCGGGGCGCCCCGCCAGGCCCCGGGCAACAAAAAGGGCGGCAAAAGCCGCCCTTTTCGCGTCGTATGAGGCCGACTATGGGTGGTTCAGCCCACCATCTCGTTGAGGTTCTTCAGCGCGCGGATGCGGACCTTCTTCGAGGCCGGCTTGGCCTTGATCATCATCTTCGCGCCGGTGAAGGGGTTCACGCCCTCACGAGCCTTGGTCGCGGGCTTCTTGACGACCCGCATCTTGCAAACGCCGGGCAGGGTGAACACGCCGGCGCCCTTCAGCGCCTTCTTCATCACACCGCCGAGGGAATCGAACACTGCCGAGACCTGCTTCTTCGGCAGGTCGGTCTGGTCGGCGATCGCAGCAATGATCTGCGACTTGGTCGGCGCCGCATTTTTCTTCGCCATTAGTCGTCTCCTGTGGGTTGGCATGGTGGGCTCGTTGCCCACCTCGTTGTATTCGGCGCGCACGATACCACGGAAAAAACCGCTGCATAAGAGGGCGCGGCGCATTTTTTGCCTGTTTTTTCCGTGTCGGCATCGGCCGGTGTCGAACCGGCGCGTGATCCCGGGCTCCAGCGGACACGCCGCCACTTCGTCGGGCGTCTCGGCCGCGGGCGCCGTCTCGTCGCGGAGTTCGAGCTGCCCGTCGATCTCGAGCACCGGATCGTCGAACGGTCGCGCCGCGACCGGCGGCGGCAGGCCACCGCCACCGCGGGCAGCGTGGATTCCAGGCACCCACGGCAGCCGGGGCCTCAGCGCGCCGCCTTGTCCCCTTGCGCAGGCGCCCCGGCAAGGCCGGCGAGGACGGGTGGCAGCGACTTTGCTCCGGACACCGCGACGAGCTTGTCGCGGCCGGTTTCGCCGCGCAGCAGGCGGACCTGGGCCGGCGCGACGCCGAACAGGCCGGCGATGAACCGGCGCAGGTGCTCGTTGGCCGCGCCGTCGACGGGAGGCGCCGTGATGCGGACCTTCAGGCGATCGCCGTGCAGGCCGGCCACTTCGTCACGCGACGCCCGCGGCTGGACGCGCAGGGCCAGCGTGATGCCGCCCTCGTCCTGCCTGATCCAGCCTGCCACGGGCGACAGGCCTACTGGATGAGGATCTTGAGGGCCTGCAGGCCGAGGATCACGACCAGCGGCGAGAAGTCGAGGCCGGACACCGGCGGCAGCAACCGCCGGACGGGCCTGAGCAGCGGCTCGCAGAACGAGGCCAGGAACCCGGCGGCGGGGCTGTACGTCCCCGGAGAGACCAGCGACAGCAGCGCGTAGACCACGATCGCCACCGTATAGAGCTGCAGCGTCGAGATGACCACCTGCTTCGTGCTCACCCACAGCAGCGAGGTAACGGGCATGAGGACCCCGGTGGACAGGGCGAACACGATGCCGACTGCCGCGAGCTGGACCACGAAGACGGCGACCAGCGAGGCCGTATCCACCTTGCCGAGCGGCGGGAGCACCTTCCGCAGCGGCAGGACCAGCCAGTTGGTCAGCTTGACGATCGCCTGGGAGAGCGGATTGCGGAAGTCGCCGCGCGACAGCTGCAGCAGCAGGCGCAGCAGGAAGGCATAGACCGCCAGCGACAGGACCGAGTCGACGATGAAGATCAGCGCGTCCATCGGCTCACTTGCCAGTCCCCCCGGCCAGCTGCCGGGAACGCAGCGTGGCAGCGTGCACGGCCCGGGCGAAGGTATCACGGATGCCGGCGCCTTCGAGGACGCCGAGCGCGGCGGCGGTGGTGCCGCCAGGCGAGGTGACCTGGTCGCGCAGGACTTCCGGCCGCTCGCCGCTCTCACGGGCCAGGCGCGCGGCGCCGAAGACGGTCTCGATGGCCAGCTTGCGGGCCGTGGCCGCGTCGATGCCCTCGGCCTGCGCCGCCGACTCGAGCATCTCGATCAGCAGGAACACGTAGGCCGGACCGCTGCCCGAAACGGCCGTCACGGCATCGAGCAGCGATTCGTCCTCGACCCAGACGCATTCCCCGGCCGCGGAAAGGACGTCGGCGGCACGCCGGCGCAGGCCGGCCCCGAGGCCCGGCCCGCCGTGGATGGCCGTGATGCCGGCGCCGATCACGGCCGGCCGGTTCGGCATGCAGCGGATGACCGACGCCGCCGAGCCGAGCCAGGCGTGCAGGTCGCCGCTGCGGATGCCCGCGGCGATCGAGATCACCAGCGGCCCTGCCTCCTGCGCGAGCGGGGCGAGCGAGGTGGCGACGGCCTTCATCTGTTGCGGCTTCACGGCCAGCACCCAGGTCTCGGCACCCGTCGCGGCGGCGAGGTTGTCGTCGAGGACGTGGATGCCGTGGAAGCTGTCCCGCAGGTGATCCCGGGCGTCGGCCGAAGGGTCGGCGACGCGGATGCGACCGGCCGCCCAGCCGCGGCGCAACAGGCCGCCCACGAGCGCGCGCGCCATGTTGCCACCACCGATGAATGAGATTGTTTGACTGGTCATGGCACCCGGCCGGGTCTGGGCGCCCCGATTGTAGCGGTGCCGGCGCTCAGGGTCGCGGTCCGAAGATGGCCGTCCCGACCCGCACGTGGGTCGCGCCCTCGGCGATGGCGAGCTCGAAGTCCGCGCTCATGCCCATGGACAGGACGTCGAGCGCGTGCCCGCGCGCGTTCAGCGCGTCCCGCAGCCGCCGGAGCTCGGCGAACCAGTGGCGCTGCCGCGCAGGGTCTTCCTCGGCGGGCGGAATGCACATGAGGCCGCGCAGCCGAAGCCGGGGCAGGACGGCGACCTGCCCGGCGAGTGCCTC
>Ga0316600_10001475_pt1 | contig 10736 bp, 11 predicted proteins | sample OWC_soil_day5_CT_FD_207652 | JGI IMG/M metagenome (GOLD analysis project Ga0316600, IMG submission 207652) | Wetland soil microbial communities from Old Woman Creek delta, Ohio, United States - OWC_soil_day5_CT | ecosystem: Environmental > Terrestrial > Soil > Wetlands | place: USA: Ohio...
TCATTTGGAAAAAATGGGGGGGGGGACGAGGATGCTCTATGCGTCTCCAAAAAGAAGACTTTGGATGGAACTCTCCCTGAGAATGAATATGTGCGAATCAATCGACGAGTTGGCGTATTTGATTTGGGCCAATCGCAACATATCTGCGGCGTTGTTATTCCTCTCTCCACTTCGCCGATCCAGCACCTTCCCGATTTTCACGGTCTTATTTTTCAGATACTCAACACGGTAGACGGAGTATGTCTTCATATCCCTGCCCTCCTTCCGGACAGTTATATCTGCAATATTCAATCCAATTTCAGTAATATGCACGCCAATCGGTGGAGTGAACGTAAACGCTCTATAGGAATAGGGATATTATTATTGGGAATACTTACTGACGGATTAATCGTAATCTATGAGGGAAAATGTCTTCCTATTCGGGAGCATTATGCTACCGTATCGATCCCTCCGGCGTTTCCCCAGGTAGTTACGGAAGGCGGGTCGTCACCCTCACGGAAATTGCATGGGAAGCAGAAGAATCTTCCCCCGCAAGCGGAGCAGAGCAACCTCACAGCTGTTCCGGTTCCGGTAGCACCGATCGGGGAACCCAGCGGTGGATCTCTTGCGGAGGGGAGGAGAGGTGGATAGATGTGGAGAGAACCAGCACCCCCGTAGCACCGATACGCTTGAAACCAAGTTTCATCAAGTGGAATATCAGTTTCTCGTGCGCAAACTCCATCGTGTACCTGTAGGGATCGTACCCCATCTTTTTATTCCAATCGCTTTCTTCCAGATCGCTCAAGCGCCCTGACCATCCCCCATCTTTGAACTGGAACGGGAATGCCTTGAGCGCTACGATTCCGCACCCCGCGGAGTGACGTCGAAGCAGGTTCCACATCGTCGCAAGCCCCAACCCCATTCCTCGGTAAGCGGGAAGAATCTCCACCCTGTTGATCACGAGGATATTCCGAAAGGTAACGTCTCCAAGGAGTTCCTTCACGTCCTTCCGGAGTTCGTCTGTGTGCGGATTGAACAGGGTTTCAAAGATTTCGGCTATTTCGGCAGGGTAGGTATCCATCACGTCATACAACTTCACCCCATCCACCAGACTGTCGTCGACGCTAATATATGAGGCATTGAACCGGCCTGCTACCGTTCCCCACTCCCGCTTCCCCTCATGTGGATTGACGTGGTCATCTCCGAGAAAGAACTCGACATATCCGGAAATCGGACGCACATACTCTTCGCTTTCGTCGACGCTGGCACACTCGCTGTTTTGGTCATAGGTGAAATACAAATGGCCCAAGCCGTCGTTCTTCTTCGGAGGGGAGTTCGGCATCCTCGATTTCACGATCTTCAGAGTTCACCTCTCGTGCGAATTTTCCACCGGTGGGGCCGGTGGAGCAGAAATGCAGTGCCGCGTCAGGCCACCGCGCTCCACCGCGGCAGGGGATGCCGATGCCTAACGCTCTACCCGATACAGACTGTCGATTGCGTCGAGGTAGGGGTCGCCGCTGTCGACATCGGATTCGTTGCAAAGTCGATCATATGTATCGGCCGTTTTTTCCAGCCTGTCAAGTCCTTGGGGATGAGTATCCCGGCGGTGTCCCGGGAGATGCCCCGCCCCCCCCGCTACCGAGGTTTCGATCGTTTGTTCGATGACGACGAGCAGTGCTTCATATTCCTCCCGATCCACCTTGCCCCCCCTCCGGTCGGTTTCTGCACCTTAAGGAGTACTTCGGCAATTACGGTCGAAATATTCAGATTGCCGATCGACCGTGCGGAAAACGGAAGGGAACCGGGGAGATCCTTCCGCCGTCAGATAAAGTTTACGTCTTGTTTTGCCGAAAGAATTTAAGCGCTTAATAAATACCGGGGCATGGGGGAGGAAATGACTTCCACGGAATTCGAGAACCTTCTCCATCGGACAGACCGGAAGATCGAGAGTTGCGAACCGAAGATGGTTGAATACTGGAGAGGATATCGCAGCGGAATCAGATTTCATTTCCAGAACGCACTGGCGGAATCCTCCCCCGATCATTACACCCTCATGTATGCCACCACCCGTAGAAACGGCGGTGACTATGTTTATGTTGATGCCTACGCTCGCGGGTTTCGTGATGGCTGCGAAGGGTTGAAACCGGAAGATATCGGCTGACCTCCTCGCCCGGGGGGCTCGCCCCCACCCGAGGTTTCCCATCACCCCCGTAAGCTTTTCCGATCGCTCAGTATTGCGGGAATAACAAAGACGGGGGTTGCGGCCCCTCCCGAGGCAGCACCTACTTTTTCACCAGGTAATTGATGGTCGATTCCGTTACCAGCATAATCTCAATCCGCAGATCCCGGAACGCGATCTCCCGGGAACTTGAGATGTCAAAGGTGAGATCTTCAATGGAGACAGGAGTGGCGAACTCATTTCTATATTCGCGGTAGGAAATTCTGACGATGCTGTCCGATGATCCGGAAAATATCCATACCTGCTTATATGACTTGCCACTTGGCACATCGATTGGACGTAATTTTCCAACAACATTACCGAACTTGACGAGGTCTCCGAAGCTCTCCTCGAAAATACCGATGACCTCTCCCGATTTATTAATTGCAAGTTCATGATTTTGCTTGCCCGGCGCGATCGGCCGATTCGATGGAATGGCAGAGCACACATAATCCTCTGCTGATATTTGCTGCATGCACCGCCATCTCGTCCCCTTGAGGAACGAAGGAGGGGATGCAATCAATTTTGAAACTTTCGGGACAGTAAAATCCTCTGTTGCCACAAAACCCGGGTAGTTTTGCAGGTACAGGCGTTCCATCATGGATTCGCCGACGGCCTTGGTTTCGGGTACTTCCGGTTTGACACTTGTCATGACTCGCGCATACTCGACAACGGGTCGGCGAGCGACGTACTGTGAACGGGCGGCGCATGAAGTCAGCAGGATAAATGCCGCAACGCTGATTCTCGGAATCATGTCGCCTCCTGGAGGAAGAAGATCAGCGTCACCGGAGACTATATCAGGGGCAGGGAGGATGGTGAAACAGTGACGATGGGCGGCGGGGTAGAGTCATCCGGCAGAGTAGTCCCGTTGCGGTCTCTGACAATAGCGCAGGATTGCGGTCTCGGAAAGGGAGACTGAAATATCAGCGTGACGCAGGAAATAGAGTCATTTATCCGCCTTCATCTTCTGCAGGGCGGATTCAAGGATCCTCAAGTTTGTCCTGGAAACGGGGTACTCGGCCCTCGTACCATCGCTAAGATGACGGTAAGATGATTCCACGACTTCGCTCGCCGCCTTCGCTACCCTTTCCAGCCTGGCGACGTGGTTCTTCAGTGAACCATCCAATTTCTCCGATTGCCTTGAACCTTCGACCAACCTTTTTATCTCCGCATCGGCGGCGAGGATGGCGGCAATATCTCCCTTCCGGACAGTTATGGTTTCAACGCTGCCCTCTCCGGCAAGATCATCCATCAACAACACCAACGTATCCCATGCCTTCCTTTCCTCGTCAGTCATCTCTTCTCCAGGTCACGCAGGGCCATACCCGCACCCATTTCTAAATCCTGCTAGACGATATAGGCGATGCGGAGTGATGTTGGAGATTCGGAAAATGAGGGACTTTCCGGTGTATTTCCCTCGAACCCGTGACGATATCCTCGTGCGAACGAATCGATGAACGGGTCTCCGGTGCCACCGTCAGGGTCCATAAACATGCCGTGCTCCCCGATCCATTCCTCTGAAACACCGATAATGCTGACACGCATTCCCCGCTGGTATCCCCGTAGATACTCAGCCCGCTCCGGTTCCGAATTGTCGATCAACTTGTCGAGCATGCTGAGCAGCCCCGAGCAGTCTTTCTCGTCCATCCGTATCCTCCTTACCGGTCGGATCACTTCATGGACGTATTCTTCGGCAACCATGGACAGAATCTTTACGTCTTTGGGGGGGCGATCATGCCAATCGTTCATCACGATTGTAGTGGACCCCCCCACGGGATACACTCGGATTAGTTCAATCCTCATAATGAGGTGGTTTATGCGGAAAATCGCCACCGTCCTGCCCGGGTTTACCTTCCTGTTTATCGTCGCCCTGACCGCCAGAACTGTTGTTGCGGCCCCACACGATCTTGATCGTGCCAACAATGCATACGATACGAGGAACTCTGCCAACACATACGCCTTGGAAAAATCGATAACCCCTGATCTCGATCGGGCCAGCGATGCATACGATATGGGGGACTATGCCACCGCCTACACCTATTACAAGACGTTGGCCGAACAAGGGAATGCCATAGCCCAATTCAACCTTGGGATCATGTACAAGAAGGGTCATGGCGTCCCAAAGGACCACACCAAGGCGGTGGGGTGGTTCAGGAGAGCGGCCAATCAGGGAGATGCGATAGCCCAATATCAACTCGGCAAAATGTACTTATCGGGACATGGGGTACTGCAGAATTATGTCGAAGCCTTCAAGTGGATCAATGGCTCAGCGGAACTTGGGTATCCCAAAGCCCAGTACCACACCGGGATCATGTACAGGTTAGGGCAAGGAGTGCCGGAGAATAAAGTTCTTGCCTATATGTGGTTTTCCGTTGCGGTCTCGCGGTCTTACTATCCGGAAAATCGCAAGGCCACAATCGCTCGTCATGCCGTTGCGGGCAAGATGACTCCTGCCGAGATCGCGGAAGCACAGCGACTGGCGCAAGAATGGAAAGTGAAGAAGGAAAAGTGAAGAACCTCAAGTTGCGCGAACTGCTCGGGCGGTACATCTGCGGACTTCGGGGAAACAGAATAATCCTCCCCTTACATCGGCGCACCTCCCCCTTCCCCGGTACGCGGCTATCGGCGGGGCAATTCTCAAGGGTTTGCATGAGGCTGCCACTACCTCCCGCAGCGCCTATGACGGCAAGAGGGTTTGCCCAGCCGGTAGAGATGATCCGCCGATCCCAACATTGAATAATCCCCCCCACCCCATCGTTTTATAATAGTGGCAGCAAGCACCTTGAACCCCGATTCGGGGGCAGACCAAGGGGGGGTGCGACAATGAGAAAATCCTTGCTGGTTTTCCTAATTATTCTTTTTGCAGCGCCGATACTGGCCGGCTGCTCCCCCTATTGGTCCGGGTATGGTTACTACGGATATGGGGATTACTACGATCCGGGGGATTACGGATACGGGGAGTACTACGGTCCATACTACGCATACCCCGCATACCGGGGGTACTACCGTCCAACCTATGGATACGGGGGATACGGGGGGTATTACACTCCATCTCCCGGACGCCCCGTATACAGAAGAGGCCGCTGAAGCGCTCGGAGTCTTACTTCCCCGTCTCCCTAAACGGCTGGCCTCGATGACGAGCACGCCCTCGCCCGTCACCCGCTTTCCGGCGAGCCGGATCAGCCGTTCGCGGACCCCGTCGGGCAGGGACCGGGAGTTGCGCACGTCGAAGCGCAACTGGACCGCCGTCGCGACCTTGTTGACGTTCTGCCCGCCGGGCCCGGAGGAGCGGATGAACCGTTCCTCGATGTCGCCCTCGTCGACGCAAAGTTTCCCCTGACGCTGCCCCATCGTTTCATTATACCGACAACAGGGTCTGCGAACGGGGCATGGGACCGGCGTGGAGGACCGTCACGACGACGGGTCGAGCGGGCGGGCCGTTTCTATTCCGGGGGTCGTGATTACAAATCCGAAAGGCTCCGAACCCCCGTCAATTATAAAACACTGTATTTTTATTGACTTATCGCCCTCGGTAATTGGTATGCATGTTGCGGTAAGCCTGCTGCCCCTGCCCAACAGTGATGATTCCGTACTCTATCGGGGACAACTGCGTGCCGGGAGGGCTCCCATGGAAACGAAGAAAATCTTGTTGGTCGTTGCCTCTTGCCTCCTGTTGGCTGGAATCGCGGGTACCGGGGATTCATCGGCCGATGGCCCGGGGATCGAGATGCGGGCCGGAGATTTCAAAATGCTCAGCCCCCATGCTTTCTGGCCTTCGAGCGGCTGCCCTGACATCGCCCACACGAAAACCTTCCAATCCCGGGGGCTCGGGTATGTCGGCACGCCGGAGTTCGCCGAGGCGATCCGCGCCGTGGCGTACGACGCGTCGGAATACTCCCCCGCCGAGGTCCCGCCGGATTGGCGGATTGCCGCGGAGAACTGGATCGAATACATGAAGATGACCCGCGACGAGGAGAGCAACCGGTTTTCCCCTTCCGCGTTGTTCCAGCTCCGTGGGGGGGAGGAGCTGCTGTTTCCCAAAGGGAAGTACGCCTGCAACGCGGACCTCGTTCATCTCGCGTCGCTGGAGTACAGAAAGATGCAGCTACGGGAAGACGCGCCCCAGGTCTTCCCCCGCTACGTCCATGCGGCGACCAAGGAACTCCAGGAGATCATCGCCACCAAGCGCCAGATGGCTCGAAGCTTCGCGCAACGCATGACGGCCATCGGGTCCAAGATCGCGGAGGCGGAACGGTTGCAGGCGGGGTCCTGCTCCCCTGGCGAAGTCGCCCGGGCGAAGAGGGAGCTTGAGCGGGCTTTCATCGAGGCCCGGACGGTCCAAGCCACCTTGCCGGAGACGGTATTATCGTTCGAACGGGCCGAGCGCATGGCGAATATCCTGCTGGAGCCGCATCTGTTCGCTTCAAGCGGAGGGGGAATCTGCCAGTAAGGATGCATCCCCGGAGAGGGGGAACGGGGTTACGGATATTGCTGTAACCCCATTCGTTTCAAGTGGTAGGCGGAACAGGACTCGAACCTGCGACCCTCGCCTTGTAAGGGCGATGCTCTACCAACTGAGCTATCCGCCCGCCCGGATCTCTCCGCGCGAAGCACCAACGTAGCAGGCGCCCGTCGCCACTGTCAACCGTCCGCCCGGTTTTGGTATGATGCCCTCGGATCCGGCGTGGATCGACGGGTGCCGACAAACCGCGGGAATCGACGCGGAGTCCGGGGAGATCAGGTGAAGCGGTCCTTTCGTAGCGCATTGCCCTTCGGGTTCCCGCTCCTTCCGATCCTTGCGCTTCTTTCCGCCTGCGACTGGTTATCCATCGCACCGCCGGCTCCCCCTGCCGGTCTTTCCGCGACGGGAGCGCTCGGCGTCATTCACCTCTCCTGGACCAGCGGCGGCCCCGTGGTCGGCCACAACGTCTACCGGAGCACCGACAACGTGACCTTCGTGAAGCTCAACGGAGACCGCGTCGGCGGGACATCGTACGACGACGCCATCGCGTCTCCGGAGGGGGACGGCGTTTTCTACTACTACCGGATCACGGCGGTCGACGCGGAGGAGTCCGGACCCTCCGGCACCGTCCGCGCCATCCACGGGACCCGGCTGGCGGCCTCCTACGACGCCGGCTTCGAGAGCGACGCCGCGGCCAGCCCCTACGTTCTCGAGGGGACGACGGTCGTCGACGGCGGCGATTTCGTCCTCCAGGGCGGCGACAGACTCTACCTGCTCGACAACGCGGTCCTCGACGTCGAGCAGGGGCACGACGTGGCCGTCAACGGCCTGCTGCGCGTCCTTGCCGCTTCCGGAGCCTCGCACGCCACGATCACCTCCCATCGGGTCGCTGCCCCGCTTCGACTCGGCGAAGGGTTCTCCATCACCTTCAGCGGCGCGGACGACTTCAACCCGACGGACAACTCCGGGACGTGGCTCCGGAACACGCTGCTGTCGAACCTGAAGTCCGACCAGGCGATCCGGTTCGGGAATTGCTCTCCGCGGGTCGAGAACTGCAGGGCGGTTTCCAACATGCAGACGGGCATCGGCGCAGGCGCCTCGTATCTCTCGATCGAAGCGGGGGGCGGCCCCATCCTCCGGAACTGTTCGTTCGATTCCATGACGCTGGAGGTTGTCGGCGGCGATCCCACCGCGACCGCGCTCGCGGTGGACGACAACATCTTCACGAACAGCTACTACGCCGTCAGTTTCCGGGACCTCGCGGGTCCGGGAGTGAACCCGGGACAGATCGCGAACAACGTGTTCGACGGCCGGAAGACGGCGCATCTCTGGAACGTGACGGGCGCGAACGTTCCGCTGGAGAACAATTTCTGGAGCGGGGCTTCCGAGGTGCCTGCGATCACGGCGGGAGGATTTTCGACGGCTACGTACTCTTTTTACCCGGCCCTCACCGCGGCGCCCCCTTCCGCCGGCCCCGACTGGTAGGCGGGGGGGCAGGATGCGGGAATGAAGATCCTCCTCCTCGGGGCCGCGGGCTTCACCGGGCGCGCGGCCGCCGTCCTGCTCTCCCGCCGTGACGACGTCGGCGAACTCATCCTCGTCGACTACGATATCCGCTATGCGAAGCGGCTGGCGAAGGCCCTCTCCCCGAAGTGCCGATGGGCGATGGCGGACGTCGGGAAGCCGCTGGAACTCTCCCGCCTCCTCGAGGGGATCGACGCGGTGGCCAGCGCGGTGGGGCCTTCCGCGGAGGAGGAGAAGACTCTCCTGATTTCCTGCGCCGGGGGCGGCGTCGCCGCGGCCTCGATCGGGGAAGGGACGATCGCGGAGGAAGACCGGCGCGAGATCGACGGCGCGTTCCGCGACGCCGGCGTTCCGGCGGTGGTCGGTTGCGGGATGATGCCCGGGTGGACGGAACTGCTCGCCGCACACTTCCTGCCCGCGGACGAACGCTCCGCGCATCCTCCCTCACCCCCGGGGGGCCGCTATCTGTTCTTCTCCCCGGCCCGGTTCGGCGGGTACGGGTTCCTTCGAGGGGTGGCGAAGGGGATCACCGGCACCGCGCCGGTCCCCGCGGGGGCGCCGGCGGGGAGATATTTCACGCTGGCGGACGGGTCGCGGATCGGCGTACCCGAGGGGAAGGCCGGGAACCGGCTGGGGAGGATCGTGGGGACGCTCGGGACGCTGGGCGCCGTGGGGAAGGAGTTCGCCGCGGCGCTGCTGCTGTGGACGCGAGACGGGATGGCGGAGCCCGCGGGTGGTCCCGTCGCGGTCGCCGGCGTCGCCGCGGGCGATCGGTTCGCCCGCGTGGAAGACCCGAAAGGGCATCTGGGCGCGGCGCTCCTGGTCGAGACGGCGGTTCGCCTCGCCGCGCGGCCCCATAATGCGGCCGGCCTCCTTCCGCTTCCCGGACTGTTCGGGAGGGAGGAGGCCGAAGGGATCGCGGCGGCCACAGGTGCGCGTATCGTCAGTGCGTGACGACTTCTCCTTCCGGCGCCCCGCCGTGCGGAGGGACCGCCGGCGGGGTCCCCTCCTCGACGGGGGGTAACGCCCGCTCTTTCGGCAGGTCGATCGCAAGCGCCATCACCTCGTCCATATGCTGGACGAAATGGAACCTCAAACTGTTCTTGATCTTCGCCGGCACATCCGCCAGGTCCTTCTCGTTTTCGTGCGGCAGGATGACAATCTTGATCCCGCCGCGGTGCGCCGCCAGCAGCTTCTCCTTCACCCCGCCGATCGGCAGCACGCGACCCCGCAGCGTAATCTCGCCGGTCATCGCCAGATCGTTGCGCGCCGGTACCCGGAGCAGCGCCGACGCGAGCGCCGTGGCCATCGTGATCCCCGCCGAGGGGCCGTCCTTGGGCGTGGCCCCTTCCGGCACATGGATGTGGATGTCGTTCTTCTGGTAGAAATCCTTCTCGATGCCCATCAGCTCCGCGCGGGTCCGGATGTACGAAAGGGCCGCCGAGGCGGACTCCTGCATCACCTCGCCCAGCTTCCCCGTGACCTTGACGTTTCCCTTCCCCGGCATGATGGCGACCTCGATCAGCAGCAGCTCTCCGCCCACCTCGGTCCACGCGAGGCCGGTCGCCACCCCGATCGACTGCTTCTCCTCCGCCTCGCCGTACCGGTACCGCGTGACCCCGAGGTAGCGGCGCACCGCCTTCGGCGTCACCGTGATCCGGTCCTTCACGGGGTTCTTCACCACTTCCCTCGCGATCTTCCGGCAGACGGAGGCGATCTCCCGCTCCAGGCTGCGAACCCCCGCCTCGCGTGTGTAGAACCGGATGATCTGGAGGACCGCCTTGTCGCTGAAGATCACCTTCTCCTTCGAGAGCCCGTGCTCGTCGACCTTCTTCGGGACGAGGTATCCCCGGGCGATGTGGAGCTTCTCCACTTCCGTGTACCCGTGGAGACGGATGATCTCCATCCGATCCTGGAGCGGGCCCGGGATCCCGTGGAGCATGTTCGCGGTGGTGACGAAGAAGACGTCGGACAGGTCGTAGTCCACGTCGAGGTAATGGTCGTTGAAGGTGCTGTTCTGCTCGGGATCGAGGACCTCCAGCAGCGCCGACGACGGGTCGCCGCGGAAATCCGCCGACATCTTGTCCACCTCGTCGAGCAGGAAGACGGGGTTGACCGTGCCCGCCTTCTTGACCTGCTGCATGATCTTCCCCGGCATCGCCCCGATGTAGGTGCGGCGGTGGCCGCGGATCTCCGCTTCGTCCCGCACCCCGCCCAGCGACATCCGGACGAACTTCCGGCCCATCGCCCGCGCGATGGAGCGGGCGAGCGACGTCTTCCCAACCCCCGGCGGCCCGACGAAACAGAGGATCGGGCCCTTCAACTTCGAGACGAGCTTGCGGACGGCGAGGTATTCGAGGATCCGCTCCTTGACCTTCTCCAGCCCGTAATGGTCCTCGTCGAGGATCCGCTCGGCCTCGGAGATGTCGAGCTTGTCCTCGGTCCGCTCCTGCCACGGGATGGAGACGAGCCAGTCGATGTAGTTGCGGCTGACGGTCGCCTCGGCGGACATTGGCGACATCATCCGCAGCTTCTTGATCTCCTTCTGCGCCT
>Ga0316600_10001478_pt1 | contig 10706 bp, 8 predicted proteins | sample OWC_soil_day5_CT_FD_207652 | JGI IMG/M metagenome (GOLD analysis project Ga0316600, IMG submission 207652) | Wetland soil microbial communities from Old Woman Creek delta, Ohio, United States - OWC_soil_day5_CT | ecosystem: Environmental > Terrestrial > Soil > Wetlands | place: USA: Ohio...
GGAAAAACCTGAAAACGTTGGAATGCGCCTCCCTATGCTTCATGCTCGAGATCATTCCGGCAATAAGGACAAACGATCCATTCGGGATGAACAATGCGGCTGCAACTCCTGCACGTCGGAACCAAGGGCTTCTTGCAGTAAGGGCAATCCTTGAAGTCCAGGCTCACCCCCTTGCCGCAGTGAGGGCAAATCGTTGTAAGCTCTTCTTTCTGCTGAACCGCTTTCAACACCTCGTCAATGGTCGTGATCCCCATCTCGATCTTTTTCAGGCCGCTGATCCCCAGCGTGGTCATTCCTGTCGCCATGGCCGCTTCTCTGAGTTGATCCGCAGAGGTCCCGGTTTGAGTCAGCTCCCTGGCCTTTCGACTCATGACCATCACCTCCTCGATCACCGTGCGGCCCTTGAAGCCAAGATTACCGCACTTAGAGCAGCCCATACCCCGGTAGAACTTGAAAGGGAGCTTGTTGTGATCAAGGCCCATGCGACTGAGGATTTCCTGACTCGGGACGTATTCCTCCTTGCAATAAGGGCAGATGACCCTGACGAGTCGCTGTGCCACGACTCCTGTCACAGAGGAGGCGATCATGTAAGGGGCCAGTCCGATGTCCATGAGCCTTGTGATCGCTGAGGGGGCATCGTTGGTGTGAAGGGTGGACAGAACCAGGTGACCGGTCAGAGAGGACTGGAGGGCGATTTCAGCGGTGTCCACATCTCTGATCTCACCGATCATGATCACATTTGGATCCTGTCTCAAGATGGAGCGTAGCACGTAGGGGAAGGTGAGCCCGACCTTTTCGCTGATCTGAACCTGATTGATGCCAACCAGTTCGAGCTCCACGGGATCTTCTACCGTCACGATGTTGACTTCGTCGGATTTTATGGCCTGCATACAGGCATACAGGGTGGACGTCTTCCCGCTTCCCGTAGGCCCCGTGATCAACATCATCCCCTGCGGCTGAGAGGTCATGTTCTCGATGATGGCAAGGCTCTTGGGGCTGAATCCGAGCTCTTTGAGATTGAGAAAGGAATCCTGCTTGTTCAGGATCCGGATAACCGCCTTCTCCCCGTAGTACGTGGGCAGGGTAGACACCCGAAGATCCACGGATCCGGTCCTGGTCTTGACCTTGATCCGGCCGTCTTGCGGAAGCCTTTTCTCGGCAATGTCCATTCCGGCCAGGACCTTGATTCTGGAAATGATGATGGGCTGCGTCCACTTGGGGAGCTTGATCGAATCCTGAAGCACGCCGTCGACCCGGTTCCTAACGCGAACCTGATTCTCCTGAGCTTCGATGTGAACATCGCTGGCGCGTTTCTTGATGGCGTTTTTAATGATCAAGTCCACCATCTTCACAAAAGGAGAATCTTTCACTTCTTCAGGCCGTTCCTCCTCTTCCTCCTTCATCTCCTTTTCCGGGAGGAACTCCATGATATCTTCCCCGCCAAGGTCATCCGCCACGCCACCGATCGATTTCTCAGGGTGATAGTGCCTCTGCAGCACTTCCACGATCTGAGTGGAGGTGGAGATGGCCGGCTGAATGTTGTACCCTGTGATGAACTGGAGGTCTTTCATCATGTTCAGGTCAAGGGGATCGGCCATGGCCACATCGAGAACGCTGTTTTTGAGGCTGATGGGAACGCAAAGGAACTTGCGTGAAATCTCCTCGGGGATGCTTTCAATTACCTTGGATGGAATTTCGAAGTTCCCGAGGTCTACATAAGGGATTTTGAGCTGCATGGCGAGAGCGAATGCCATTTCCTCTTCCGTAATGGCACTCATGTCCACGAGCTGTTGGCCCAGTCGCTTTCCCGTCGTTTTCTGCGCCTCGAGGGCCTCAATGAGTTTTTCGTTGACCAGGAGGCCTGCGTCAACTAGGAGTTCTCCCAACCGACGGCGTGGCACGCCATCCTTCTTGGGCACACTCTTAATGATCGGACTCACTTTCGCCTGTTTGTTTTCCATGGACTCTATCACAGGAACCCTTGCCGCGTATCGTCCTGATGTCAGGTTCAGCCGAGCTCAAGATTCTGCCCCGGCGCTAACTCGTGTTAGGAGCCTGGTTGGAATTAGCTGAATTCTCTCTGAAACCTCAAGATTGAAATCGTAATACGAACAGCGGGTTTTTTCAAGTCTAATTAGCTCCAACCCTGGCGGCTGAGAAGTTTTTTTGACATCCGGCCTCTTTTCCCTTATAGTTAGTTTTCTTGAAGCTAAGCTTGAATTAGCCCGATTGCATGTGCTATACTTGCTTTGTAATAAATTAAAGAATAATGGAAAAACCCCTTATAAAGAAGATTGACCTCCTCGTCGGAGTTTTTCTCGCAGTCCTTTTCATTCTCCTTTCTTTCCAGTCCGTTTCGGTCTTTGAGAGCCTGGGCAGGCTGATATACAGCGTACAAATGCGCCTGGATTTCCCCAGAAACCCGGGGGCCAATGTCGTCGCTATTGTGAATATCGATGACAAGAGCATCAAACAATTGGGACCTTGGCCCTGGCCCCGTCAGATAATCGCGGAGATGATTCCCATTCTAAAGAACAACGGGGCCAAGCTGATTGCCCTGGACCTGCTCTTCAGCGAGAAGGAGCGGAACTTAGGACTCCAGGAAATCAGGGATCTTCAAAAGACCATTCAGGAGCGTTTGGGGACTTCGCCATCGGATCCGTCCCTTTTGAAAAGACTTTCTGACATTGAGAGCCGCCTGGACAGCGACCGCCTGCTGATCAAGGAGGTTAAGGAAGGAGGGATCATCTATCTTCCCCTGCTCGGGAGCTTCGGCAAATACGACACGGAACTGGTCCTCCCTGAAGACTCCTTTGTGAAGAAGAATTCGCTGAAAACAAAACCGACGTTCGCGGAAATTGCGCCCGTGAACCAATTGATCGTGCCCTTCCAGGAATTGGCTGAGAACAGCCGGGGTTTGGGCCACATCAATCTGCCCGCGAACAGCGCCTCCCAGGGTCAAACTCATCTTCTCTTTATCGATTATAGAAGCAATATTATTCCTTCTTTGCCTTTTCGTCTCTCCCTTGATTTCGTGAATAAAAAGGCGGAAGAAGCGATCGTGCCCGGCAAAGGGATAAAACTCAAAGACATGCTTATTCCCGCCTCCAACGGCGAACTGCTCATTAAGTTCAAAGGCGCAGGGAGATCCTTTCCTTACTATTCCTTCGTGGATATCCTGAATGTCAAGAAAGTGCCTGCCGTTTTTGACGGCAAGATCGTCTTGATCGGTTACACCGCGGAGGATGCCCACAAAATAAGTACTCCTGTTGACCCTGCCCTCCCTCAGGTGGAACTCTCCGCGAATGTTATCGACAACATCGTGCACGGACGGTACCTGGTTCGCCCTTCCTATATGGTCTACGTCGAGGCGGTGGTCATCCTCCTCTTTTCCCTTTTCGCCTCCTTTCTCATGTCCCGCTACGGCTTCATCAATCGCATGGGAATCACGGCTACTTTGATTTTTTTCCTCTTTCTTGTGGGATTCATTTTTTTTATGGTCCTGGATATCTGGTTTAAAATTATCTATATCGCGCTGGCCCTTCTTGCCGTCCTCTTCGAATACTCCATCCGGGACATCGTCATGACCCAGCGAACCCTGGGACTCACCTCCAAAGAGAGCATTGAGACGAACCGCATGCTCGCGCTAAGTCTCCAAAGCCAGGGCCTCCTGGATCTTGCTTTTGAAAAATTCCGAAAAATCCCTCTGGATGATGCGATGAAGGACGTGGTGTACAACCTGGGCCTCGATTATGAGCGCAAGAGGATGTACAACAAGGCGGTTGCCGTCTACGAGTACATTGCACAGACGGGCAGGGACTTCAGAGACCTGACTGAGCGGATCCCCAAACTCCGGAGCCTCGTCACTCCCATGATGATGGGCAGCCAGGAAATCAGGCAGGACGGCAAGATTCTCTTTTCCGATGACCTAGGGATCAAGCCTACGGTGGGCCGATACGAGATCGTCAGCGAACTGGGCCAAGGGGCCATGGGCATCGTCTACAAGGCAAAGGATCCGAAGATCAACCGTTTTCTTGCCATAAAAACCATCCGCTTCTCCGATGAATTCGAACCGAGCAAGATCCGGGAAATCAAGGATCGCTTCATGCGGGAAGCGGAGATCGCCGGAAAACTCGCTCATCCTTCGATCGTCGCCATTTATGATGTGGGCGAGGACTACGATCTCACCTATATGGCCATGGAATACCTGGAAGGAGAGAGCCTGCAGAAATTCTGCAGGAAAGGCTTTCTGCTGCCCTTGAGAAAAGTCCTTTACGTTGTCTCCGAGGTGGCCTTGGCGCTGGACTACGCTCACAGACACGGCGTCATCCACCGGGATGTGAAGCCCGCCAATATCATGCTCCTCAAAGACGGCAAGGTCAAGGTCACGGACTTTGGTATTGCCAAAGCGGTTTCGTCTTCACAAACCAAGAGCGGCATCGTGCTTGGAACACCCAACTACATGTCCCCGGAGCAAATTAACGGGCATGACCTTGACGGCCGTTCCGATATCTTCTCGCTGGGTGTCGTCCTCTTTGAGCTCCTCACTGGCGTGCTTCCTTTCCACGGAAAGAATCTGACCAACCTCTTTTACCAGATCACGCAAGCCAAACATCCTTCGCCGCGGGAGATCAATACCGAGGTCCCCAATCCGGTCGAACAGATCGTGGACAAGGCTCTGTCCAAGGAACCTGAGCAGAGGTTCCAGACCTGTTCGGACTTTGCGAGATACCTGAAGGCCATGATCAACAGGATCGACCAGGTCAAAGCAAAGGTAAAGAAAGTAGCGGGCTAAGCCTCTGACAAGCCTAACCAAACGAGGGGTAAGTCTCCAATGAAACTTACCCCTCGTTTGGTTTGTGACGAAGAGATTAAGCGATGCCGAGTTTGAATTTCAGGGAGCTGAGCGTGTTTTTCATCAGCATGGTGATCGTCATGGGTCCCACACCCCCGGGCACGGGGGTAATCGATCCGGCGATTTCCTTGGCCGCATCAAAGTCCACATCCCCTTTCAAGATAGCAATTTTCTTTCCTGTCTTTTCACTGATCTTCTCTCCCACCCGGTTCACGCCGACATCAATGACACAGGCGCCCGGCTTGATCCACTCGGGTTTGACCAGGCCGGGAACCCCTGCGGCCACGACCAGAATGTCAGCCCGCTTGCAGTGAGACGCAAGGTCTTTGGTCCCTGTGTGGGCAACGGTGACCGTGGCATTGGCGCCCTTCGCCTTCTGAAGCATGATCACGGCGATCGGTTTTCCCACGATGTTGGAGCGGCCCACCACGACCACTTCAGCGCCTTTGGTTTCTACGCCGGAACGCACAATCAGCTCCTGAATCCCGGCCGGCGTGCAGGGCGGGAATTTGACCTCAGACCCGCCGATCATAAGGCGTCCCACATTGACCGGATGAAATCCGTCCACGTCCTTGTCCGGATCAATGGCGTTGAGGATCTTCTTTTCGTTGATGTGCTTCGGAAGAGGGAGCTGCACCAGAATTCCGTTGATGCTGTCATCCTTGTTGTACTTGTCGATGAGCGCAAGAAGCTGCTGTTCCGTAATCGTCTCCAACTGGTTGTCCTGGATTTCCTTAAAACCGAGGCTCTTGGCCGCCTCGATTTTGGCGGTGACGTATGAAATAGAGGCAGGATTCTGTCCCACGAGAATGGTCACCAGACCCGGCACCTTGCCGTGTTTTTCTTTGATCTTTTTGACTTCCTCCCCGATCTCCTTGAGGATCATGTCACGGATTTCAGTGCCTTTGATCAATTTTGCAGTCATTTCCGATCTCCTTTCCTTCTATCAAAATTTACTTTTGTTGGACTCAAAAGGTTGGAAACTCACCCTGGAAGGCCGAATTTGGATACCACACCTCTCCTCTCTTTTGCAAAGAAAATGAGTTTCAAAAAAAGCTTGACACCGTGAATCTGCAATGTTAAACATTATGGTACTAAGTTCCACATTATGGAATAATCAAGTATGATCATCCAGTCTATTGATCGCGCTCTTGATATCCTCTCCTTTTTCTCCTACGCAAAGCCGCGCTGGGGAATAACCGAAATCGCTCTGGCGATGAACCTTCCCAAGGGAACCATCCACAACATCGTCAGCACCCTTGATTCGGCGGGGTTTCTCAAGCAGGATGAGGAGACCCGCAAATACTGCCTCGGGCCAAAACTCTTCTCTCTTGGAACCATCATGGGCGGAACCCTGGAAATCAACCAGAAGGCTTCAGGTCCTGTCCACAGCCTCGTGCAGAAAACCGGCCTCATGTCCCGGGTGGCCATCTGGGACCACGATGCTGCACTCTTGACCATGGAAGTGGCCCCGCACAACTACCGCGCCCTGGCCCAGAGACTAGGCCCTCGAGTGGCAGCTTACTGTTCGGCTCTGGGCAAATCTCTTCTAGCCTTTCTGACCAATTCAGAAATCAAAGCCTATCTCGATCGAACAGAACTCACGCCCTTCACTCCAAATACCATTTCGAAGAGAGATGTGCTGCAGGAAGAGCTTGAGCGGACCAGGAAGCGAGGATACGCCGTCAACAATGAAGAAATCGCGCTGGGTCGTGCGAGCCTTGCCGCACCCGTGTTCGGAACCGACCACCGCATTGCAGGCGCCATCAGCCAAGCGGGCCACGTGGATCAGATTCTCGGTTCGGAAATGGATTCCTTAATCCAAACTCTTAAAGCCACCGCCGGTGAGGTCTCTATGGCCTTAGGTTACTATCCGGCAACCCCGGCCCAGGTGAAAGGCTCTCTAAAGAAAAAAAGGATGCGCAAATGAAAGTCTTTTGTTTGCTAGCCTCTCGGTCGCTTAAACTCGTTCTTAAGGAAAGGATCTGATCATGGGTTGGTCTCCATTTCGGCAAACAGGACTTACGTACAAAGACTCCCGCACAAGCAGCGGGTTCACCCTCATCACGCCCATCGGCGGGGACTCGACGTATCTTCTAGATGACTCCGGCTTGATCGTCCATCGCTGGCATTTCCCGTCTTTCCGGCCCGGGTACGGCTATCTCCTTGCGGGAGGAACCCTGCTCGTTAGAGGCCAGCCTCTGGATCAGTCCGGAGCCGGAATCGCGACCTCGGGAGGTGGAGCCGATATCCTGGTTGAAGTCGACTGGGGAGGGAAGGAAATTTGGCGTTGGGAGCACCCGGCCTTTCATCACGACATGTGCCGCCTTCCCAACGGAAACACCCTCGTCATCACCTGGGAGCAGATGCCCCCGCAACTTGCCGACCGTGTCCAGGGTTTCATCGGCAAAGAAGCGGCAGCAGCGCTCACGGAAGACGAAGAGCACTTCCGGTTTATCATGAAAGGCCTTGGGGTCGGCGGCCGACCCAGGGACTTGAGCGGTTTCCTGGGGGATGCCATTGTGGAGATCGATCCTAAAGGGAACCCGGTGCATACGTGGCATGCCTGGGAGCACCTCGACCCTGAAACGGACATCGTCTGCTGCAGAGAGTTCAGACACGAGTGGAGCCACGCCAACTCCGTCCAAGCGGGGCCGAACGGGGATGTGCTCCTCAGCTTTCGCGAACTCAGCACCGTCATGAGGATCTCCTGGCCCGAAGGGAAAGTCCTCTGGAAGTGGGGCGGCGGAAAAATCAGCCATCAGCACGATGCCTCCTTCACTCCCCGGGGGAACATGCTCGTCTTTGACAACGGTGCTCACCACCCCATCGTGCCCCGCTCCCGCGTCATTGAAGTGGACATGAATACCAGCAAGATCGTGTGGCAGTATTACCCGAAGCACGTGTTCAGTCTCTTCAGCGGCCACATTGCAGGCGCCGATAGGCTCTGGAACGGCAACACGCTCATTTGCGAAGGCCAGAGCGGCCGTGTGTTCGAGGTGACCCCTGAGGGGGATGTGTGCTGGGAATGGGTCAGCCCCTTTCTTCTCCCTTTCAAGGGGGTGCTTTGCTCCATGCTCTTCCGCGCTCATCGTTACGATTACCACAGTCCCGAGGTCCAAGGCTGTGCTCTAAAGTCTGAGTCCTGCCGTGGCATCAATGAGCGATGGGGTTTGATCTGAAATAGCCATGAAGGGGGAGGGTCTCTTTGTCATGAGCCCTTTGATTTGTTTTAGGAACCGCCCCTGCCATTACAGAGGAGGATAGGGTGAATCAAGCTATCGACTACTGCTTTCGCCGCATACCCGTTCCGCAGCGACCGCAGAAACCCAGGGCCAGAGGACTGACCATGATGATCGACTGGGGCCTGCCCTTGGGCCTTCAAAAGGACTGTCTTGAAGCGCAGGGGCTTTACGTGGACGAAGCCAAGATTGCGGCGAGCATTCCTCGGGTCATGCCCAAGACCTATTTGAAGAAAAAAATTGACACTTACAAAGCCGACGGAATCTTCGCCTTTCCCGGGGGACTTTTTACAGAGCTCGCCATTGCTCAGGGAAATTACGAGTTGTTTTTGAAGGACGCCAAAGAAGCCGGATTTTCGGGCATCGAGGTTTCCGACAACCTGCTCAAAATCGATCCCCGGAAAAAGAAGGCCGCCATCTCAAAGGCGGTCAAAGAGTTCGGGCTCACGGTCATGGGCGAGGTGGGCCGCAAGGAAGGCTCCATGACTAAGGAGGAACTCATCGCCGATGTGGAGAACTGCCTCGACGCCGGAGCGTCGATAGTGCTCCTGGAGGCTCACGAACTCTTCCACGGGGACATCCGGCAGGAGGTTCTGGATGAATTGACGAAAAAAATCCCTCTCGAAAGAATCATGTTCGAGCTTCCTGTCGTTGTGCTCCCGGATGTGACCAAGGCTTACAAGGTCAAGGTGCTTTTCTGGATGATCAAACAGTTCGGAACGGACGTGAACCTGGCAAACGTGGAGTGGGATGAGATTTACTTCACGGAGATCACCCGCATCGGCGCGTGCGGCACAACATCTCATTCTCAGGGCGCTTACCGTTTGGCAGGAATTGAGTCATCGGAAGAATAACGAGGGGACTATCGAAACAAACCAGGAGGTCTGTTATGAAAAAAACGTCTTTTGTCTTTGTGCTGTTTGTTTTCTTGCTTGCGGGAGCTGGTCCTGCCTTTGCAGCCGACTTTCCCACCAAACCCATTGAAATGCAGGTCGCTTATGCGGCGGGCGGGTTGGTGGACTCCATGGCCCGCGCCATTGCCAAGAACATGGAGGAAACTTTAGGCCAGCCGGTTGTTGTGGTCAACAAGCCGGGCGCAGGGGGCGCTTTGGGTGTCACCGCCCTCAAGAGTTCGAAACCAGACGGCTACACCATCGGAGTTGTCACTGGCATCACTATGACCTACACACCTCTCGTAGAAAAGATCAGTTACTCCCTGGAGGATTTCAAATACCTCATGTCTGTAGGAAGATTCCAGGAAGCCTTTGTCGCCCCTCCGGACAAGCCCTACAAGAATTTCAAGGAACTCGTGGCCTATGCCAAGAAAAACCCCGGGTTGACCTATGCCTCCATGCACCCAATCGCGGAAAATATGCTCACCGCCATCGCTAAGAAGGAAGGAATCGAGTGGCGTGCCATTCCGACCAAGGGCGGCTCGGAAGTCATGACCGCTGTTGTGGGAAAGCATGTAGACTTCGGGTTCAGCGGCGGGATCCACCCCCCATTCGTGAAAGCGGGAGACATGATCGTCCTCGCGGGCCTGGGCAAAAAACGTCTTCTAGCTTCTCCCGAGGTCCCGACCCTGATCGAATACGGGTACGACCTCTTCTTTGACAACGACAATATTATTTTCGCGCCCAAAGGCATTCCCGACAATGTAGCGAAGAAACTAACCGCAGCCATCGAAAAGGCGGCCAAAGACCCGAAATACGTCGATCTGCTCCAGAACAAATTCCTCATCCCCGCCCTCTGTTTGACGGGCGATGAACTGACCAAGAGCCTTCAGGAAGGAGTAAAGGCCAATCAGAAGTTTATTGACGCCTCAAAATAGGCAATCTCAGGAGAGGCTTTCCGGCACCGCCTGACATTAAGTGAGAGGATGAGGTTTATGTTTCGGGACCGTGATGTGAACAGCAGCATGTTCTGGATTCTGATAGGGGTCTTCTTTTGTATCGGCGGCCTTCACTACGGGATCCGCAGGTCAGGGATTCCCGGCCCCGGGTTCCTGCCCTTTGTGACAGGCCTCATCCTCGTTGCTCTGTCTGTGACTCTCTTGGTCGCCCGTTTATTGAAAAGGAGAGACAGGGCAGGTTCAATTGGAGAACCGATGCCCAGGGCGCAGGCTCTTCGGAGAATCCTCAAAGCGCTCGGCGCCCTTTGCCTGTATGTTCTGATTCTTGAGCCCCTGGGATTCCTGTTGACCACATTCCTTTTCATGGTCCTTGCCCTAAGGCTGGAACCCAGAAGATGGACCTTTATCCTTCCAGCGGCCATCGGCGCAACCGCTTTTTTCTTTTTCCTTTTCAAAGTGCTGCTGAGAGTGCCGTTGCCGCCGGGCATCCTGGGGTATTAGGTGGAGGGGTAGGCATGGATTTTCTCGCACACCTTCAAATGGCTTTCACGATCGCCTTTGAGCCGATGAACCTCCTCATGTGTTTCATCGGCGTCTTGTGCGGTACGCTGGTAGGAGTGCTGCCCGGGCTGGGGCCTTCGACGACAATCGCCCTGCTCTTGCCCGTCACCTTCAGCCTTTCAGCGGTCCAGTCCTTCATCATGCTCGCAGGGATCTTCTACGGTGCTCTTTATGGTGGATCCACGACCTCCATCCT
>Ga0316600_10001479_pt1 | contig 10698 bp, 18 predicted proteins | sample OWC_soil_day5_CT_FD_207652 | JGI IMG/M metagenome (GOLD analysis project Ga0316600, IMG submission 207652) | Wetland soil microbial communities from Old Woman Creek delta, Ohio, United States - OWC_soil_day5_CT | ecosystem: Environmental > Terrestrial > Soil > Wetlands | place: USA: Ohio...
AAGGGCCAGGGAGGCTTTCCTTCTCGCCTCTCATAAATTGCCGCTTCATACCAAGTTCATCATGAGGGGGAGCCATCTATGAAGACCAAGGAACTCCGCCAACTGAGCGAAGGGGAGTTGCTCATCAAGGAAAAGGAACTGGGTGAGGAGCTTTTCAATCTTCACTTCCAGCATGCCACAGGACAGTTGGAGAATGTGATGCGAATCCCTCAGGTCAAGCGGGACATTGCACGAGTGAAGACGATCCTGAGGGAGAAGGCTCCGGATACAGGGAAATAAATATCTTCCTCCCTCCCGCCGGGGGAGGGGCAAGGATCGGGGGCCCATCCTGAGGGGATGGGGAAATCTCGGAGGGAAGGTTTGAATATGCCAACGGAAGAGAGAGGCAAACGCAAAACGCTCACGGGTGTGGTGTCGAGCGATAAAATGGATAAGACGATCGTTGTCATGGTCAATCGCCTCATCCGTCACCCCGTCTATAAGAAATATATTCGGAAGAGGACAAAGGTGAAGGCCCACGACGAAAAGAATCAATGCCATGTCGGAGATAAGGTCTTGCTGGTCGAAACCCGTCCCCTGAGCAAAGATAAAAGGTGGCGTGTCAGGGAAGTCCTTGAACGGGCCGCTTAACTACAAATGGAAAGTTGAATGTGGAAGGTGGAAGGTGGTTTTGAAAAATCATTTTCCACTCACCACTCTCCACTTTCCACTCTCCAATGGGAGTGGATCATGATTCAGATGCGGAGTATTCTCGAAGTCGCCGACAATTCAGGGGCCAGGAAATTGGGTTGCATTAAAGTCCTCGGCGGAACCCGTCGGAAATATGCCACCTTGGGAGATATCATTGTTGTATCCGTCAAAGATGCCCTCCCCAATTCTAAGATTAAGAAGGGGGATGTGGCTCGCGCGGTCATCGTCCGGACGAGGAAAGAAGTGAGGCGTCTGGACGGTTCTTACATCAAATTTGATGACAACTCCGCTGTCCTCATCAATCCCCAGGGGGATCCTGTGGGGACCCGAATTTTCGGGCCAGTAGCCCGGGAGCTTCGGGCCAAACGATTTATGAAAATCATCTCCTTGGCTCCGGAGGTCCTCTAAGGACAGTCTGCCTCGCAGGCGGGGATGAGGGTGAAAAGGGATTCGAAATGATGGTTCCAAAATTTCACATCAAAAAGAATGACCTGGTCATGGTCATCAACGGAAAAGAGAAGGGGAAAAGCGGTCGGGTTCTGAAAGTCCTTCCCGAAAAGGAGAAGGTGCTGATTGAGAAGATTAATTTCGTCAAGAGGCATGCTCGTCCCCACGGGAAACAGAGGCAAGGAGGGATTCTGGAAAAGGAGGCGCCGCTCCATCTCTCCAATGTGATGCTTCTGTGCGAGAAATGCAATAAACCCATCCGAGTCGGACATCGCGCCATGGAAGATGGAAAGAAGGCGCGGTTCTGTCGAAAATGTGGGGAACTCTTGGATAAGTAGGTGATCGAATGGCTAAATTAAGAGACGTCTACCAGGAAAAAGCAGTTCCTGCGCTGATGAAGCGGTTCAACTACAAGAATGGGATGCAAGTCCCCAGGCTGGAGAAGATCGTGATCAATATGGGACTGGGAGAGGCCATCCAGAACATAAAGATTCTCGACTCCGCCGCTCAAGAGCTCGGCCAGATTACGGGTCAGAAGCCTGTCATTACGAAGGCGAAAAAATCCATTGCCCAGTTTAAATTGAGGACGGGGATGCCGATTGGATGCTGCGTGACCCTTCGGAAAGAGAGGATGTACGAGTTTTTCAGTCGCTTGGTCAATATCGCTCTCCCGAGGGTCAGGGACTTTAAGGGTCTCTCCGGAAAATCTTTCGACGGGAGGGGAAATTACGCTCTCGGAATTCGTGAACAACTGATCTTTCCCGAAATTCATTACGACAAGATTGACAAGATAAAAGGGATGAACATTGTCATCGTGACCACGGCCAGGACCGATGAAGAAGGAAAGGAACTGCTGAAACTGCTGGGAATGCCTTTTAGAAATTAATACGCGACAGGTTTGAGGCTGAAGGCGCGAGGCAAAACCTTTTTTACCTCTAACCTCAACCCTCTAACAAACATTTTAGGGAGGAAAAATTGGCGAAGCTTTCTTTGATGAATAAGTCAAAAAGACCTCAGAAATTCAAGGTGCGCGAATACCATCGATGTCCTCTTTGCGGGAGGCCGAGGGCCTATTATCGAAAATTTGACATGTGCCGGCTCTGTTTAAGAAAGTATGCTTCCCGAGGCGAGATCCCCGGGATGATCAAATCCAGCTGGTGAAAGGTGTGGGAGTTCGTATGTCCATGACAGATCCGATAGCCGATATGTTTACACGAATTCGCAATGGATCTAAAGCGAAATTCGAAAAGGTGGATATCCCCCTATCTAAAATGAAACGAGAGATCGCGAAAATTCTAAAAGAGGAAGGGTTTATCAAGAGCTTCAAAGTCGTCACCGACGATCAACACCACGAGAAGATCCGAATTTTCCTCAAATATGACGCCACCCGAAAGGAGGTCATTCATCTCCGACGCATCAGCAAACCAGGGCGGAGGGTCTATGTGGGAAAAGACACCATTCCTTCTGTTATGAGCGGCTTAGGATTTTCGATTCTCTCGACCTCCAAGGGAATCCTGACGGATAAATCTGCCCGGAAGGCGGACGTGGGGGGAGAGGTCTTGTGTCATATCTGGTAAAAATTAGAAGGTGGAAAACGGGAGGGAGAAGGTGGTTTAAACTACTTTCTACTCTCTACGGCCCACTATCGGAGTAAACGATGTCTCGTATTGGAAAGATGCCCGTATCCCTGCCGAAGGAAGTGAAGGTCGCCTCGGATCCCTCAAAGGTCGAGGTGACGGGCCCCAAAGGTCTTCTCACTCATCTTCTTCCTCAGGGAATTTCAATTTCCGCGGACGGGGAAAAGATCCTTGTCCAGCGTGCCAACGACCAAAGGACCACCAAAGCGCTTCAGGGGTTGACGCGGAGTCTCGTCGCCAACATGGTCACCGGTGTGACGAAGGGGTTTGAAAAGAAGCTTGAGATCGTGGGGGTCGGTTTCCGGGCAGATCTTCAGGGCAGCACTCTCAAACTCGCCCTGGGATACTCCCACCCCGTCCTCTATCCCCTCCCCAAGGGAATCAAGGTGGAGATAGAGAAACAGACTCTCCTCACGGTGAAAGGGATTGACAGACAACAGGTGGGAATCGTTGCCGCCCAACTTCGTTCGATTAAACCCCCCGAACCCTATAAAGGGAAGGGCGTAAGATATCTCGGGGAACGGATCCGTAAGAAGGTCGGGAAGACCAAAGCTTAAAAAAGAAACCCGTCCCGCTTCGACGGGGCAGGGAGGAATGCCTTGAAAGACAGAAAGAAGCTAGCCAGATCGAAAAGAAAAAAGAGAGTGAGAAGCCGTGTCATCGGGACTTCTGGGCGCCCTCGTCTCAATGTCTTCCGAAGTCTGAAGCATATTTACGCTCAAGCCATTGAGGATACGACGGGAAAAACCCTCGCCAGTGCCTCCACCCTGAGCTCCGAACTGAAAGGAAGCCTTCGTTATCCGGGGAATGTGGAGGCGGCAAAGAAGGTGGGGGAATTGATTGCCAAGAAGTGCCTTGACAAGGGAATTCAAAAAGTGGTTTTTGACCGAAGCGGTTATCTTTATCACGGCAGGATTAAGGCCTTAGCAGAGGCTGCCAGAGCCAGTGGTTTGATCTTTTAACGGAGGGAATGACATTGCCGAAAATTGATCCAAGTACTTTGGAACTAACCGACCGAGTGGTTCATATTAACCGAGTGGCCAAAGTGGTCAAGGGAGGAAGGCGTTTCAGCTTCAGCGCCCTGGTGGTGGTAGGAGATGGAAACGGCTACGTGGGAAGTGGTCTGGGGAAGGCCAATGAAGTCCCGGAGGCCATTCGAAAGGGGATTGAACACGCCAAAAGGAACTTGATCAAGGTTCCCATCATCAATAAAACGATCCCTTATGAGGTGTTGGGGAAATTTGGGGCAGCAAGAGTCATGCTCAAGCCAGCCTCCGAGGGGACGGGGGTGATCGCCGGGGCAGCCGTCAGGGCCATCGCTGAGTCTGCAGGGATCCAAAACATTTTGACAAAATCTCTCGGATCGAACAACCCTTATAATCTCATCAAAGCCACCCTCCAGGGAGTCAATCAATTGAAGACTCCTGAGGAAGTGGTGGATAAGAGGCGTGATCCGACGGCGGAGAACTAAAGGGGAGCCGATATGGAGAAAACGATAACCATCAAATGGGTTAGGAGTAAGATCGGGAGAACCCGCGATCAGAGGGAGACCCTTCGGAGCCTTGGATTCAAACGACTCCAACAAACCCTGACGTTGCCCGACCGACCCGAGGTTCGGGGAATGATCGGCCGTGTCGCCCATCTGTTAGAAGTCAAGGAATCACGACAAGGGGAACAGGGATGAGATTAGATAGATTAAGCCCTCCGAAAGGAGCGAGAAAGAAGGTCAAACGAGTGGGGAGAGGCACTGGATCCGGCCACGGCAAAACAGCCTGCAAGGGTCACAAGGGTCAGAATGCCCGCTCCGGGAGAGGCACCAAGGCGGGGTTTGAGGGAGGCCAGATGCCTATTCAACGGCGTCTTCCGAAGAGGGGGTTTCATTCCCCTTTTAAAAAACAGGTTGCCATCATCCACGTGGGAGACCTCAATCGCTTCCCGAAGGATACGGTGGTGGAACCCCAGATCCTCGTCCAATCTGGCCTTCTCAAAAAGGAAGGAACGGTGAAGCTTCTCTCTGACGGAGAGCTTCAACATCCCCTGACCATCCGTGTTCACCACGTCAGCAAGGCCGCCCTTAAGAAAGTAGAAAGTGTCTCAGGGAAGGTGGAGGTGATCGGCTCATGATTTCAGGAGCCCAGAACATCTTTAAAATTCCCGAGCTCAAAAGAAGGATCCTGTGGACCCTCGTCTTCTTGGCGGTCTACCGTGTCGGTGTCCATATCCCCACCCCCGGAGTGAACGGAGATGCTTTAGCCTCTTTCTTTGCCCAGGCCAGGGGGACGCTCTTTAGCCTCATCGATATGTTCACGGGAGGAGGGTTAGAGAGGCTTTCAGTCTTTGCCCTGGGCATTATGCCTTATATCAGTGCTTCGATCATCCTTCAGCTTCTCACCGTGGTCATTCCCTATCTCGCTCAGCTCCAAAAAGAAGGGGAAATGGGCCGAAAAAAGATCGTCCAGTATACGCGTTACGGAACCGTTGTCCTCAGCATGATCCAGGGATTTGGGATTGCGGTCGGTTTGGAGAATATGCAAGGGGCGGCCGGCGAGATGGTGGTCATGGTTCCAGGATGGTCTTTTCGAATCCTGACCGTCATCACCTTAACCGCGGGAACAGCCTTCATCATGTGGCTGGGCGAACAAATCACGGAAAGAGGAATCGGAAACGGCATCTCCCTGATCATCTTTGCAGGCATCGTTGCCCGAATGCCCAACGCCGTGGCCAGCACGTACGAATATTTCAGATTGGGGCAGATGGGCATCATCACCATCCTTTTCTTGATTGTCCTCATGATATTGGTGGTGGCGGTGATCATCTTTTGTGAAACCGCTCAACGGAGGCTGCCTGTCCAATACGCCAAGCGGATTGTAGGAAGAAGGGTTTATGGGGGCCAGAGCACCCATCTTCCCCTCAAGTTGAACACATCGGGCGTCATCCCTCCGATCTTCGCCTCTTCGATACTGATGTTCCCCTTGACGATCGGGAACTTTTTGCCCAAGCCACTGTTGGAGGCCCACCCATGGATTGCTTCTGCTCTTCAGAGTTTCGGCCCCCAGGCGCTCCTCTACAACCTTCTCTATGTGGGATTCATCGTCTTCTTCTGCTATTTTTATACGGCCGTTACCTTTAACCCAAACGATGTGGCCGATAATATGAAGAAGTTTGGCGGTTACATCCCCGGCATCCGCCCTGGCCAGAAGACGGCTGAATACATTGATAAAGTGCTTACGCGAATTACCCTCGGAGGAGCGATTTATGTCTCCGCCATCTGCGTTCTGCCAACGTTACTCTACAGTGAATTCAAAGTCTCTTTCTATTTTGGAGGGACATCGCTCTTGATCGTTGTCGGCGTGGCCCTGGATACCGTCCAACAGATCGAAGCCCATATGCTCTCAAGGCACTATGAGGGGTTGATGAAAAAAGGCAGATTGAAGAGCAGACGAGGATAAGAGTTATGAAATTCCAAATCCCAAGCACCAATAACCAAATAATGACCAAAATTCCAATAATCAAAATTTCAAAATGTTCTGAGTCTTTTGATGTTTGGAATTTGGTGATTGGGTATTATTTGGAATTTGGGATTTGGTAATTGGAATTTGACACATAGGTATGCGGGGTTTTCAATGAATCTTATTTTACTCGGTCCTCCGGGGGCAGGAAAAGGGACTCAGGCTCAAAGAATCGTCGAAAGGTATCACCTCCCTCAGATCTCTACCGGAGATATCTTGAGGGAAGCGGTGAAGGGGGGCACCCCTTTGGGAACGAAGGCAAAGGGGTATATGGATCAAGGGCAACTCGTTCCGGATGAAGTCGTGATTGGCATTGTGGAAGAACGTTTGAAGGAAAAAGATTGCCATTTGGGGTTTATCCTCGACGGATTTCCGAGGACCATTCCTCAAGCCGAGGCGCTCCAGCCCATCCTCACCAAAATCGGAAAGACCATTGACCATGTCATCAACATTGAAGTGGAATCCGAGGAATTGATCCGCCGGTTGACGGGAAGGAGAACCTGCAAGAACTGCGGGGCGATGTTTCACGTCCTTTTTCAACCGCCTAAAACAGAAGGAATTTGTGATCGGTGCGGTGGATCCCTTTACCAGCGTGGAGACGACAAGGAAGAAACCATCCGAACACGGTTGAAGGAGTACGGGAAGCAGACTGCTCCTCTCATCGAGTATTATCGGGGTAAAAAGACGCTTCGTTCGATTCAGGGAGTGGGTGGCCCTGATCAGATTTTTGATCAAATCATCCGACTTTTAGACGCAAAGCACGTTTAGGGGGCGGACGGAGACGCTATGCCAAAGGAGGATGCGATTCAGGTGGAAGGGAGGGTACTGGAAACCCTTCCCAATGCCATGTTCCGGGTAGAATTGGAGAACGGCCACAAAGTACTGGCCCATATTTCCGGAAAGATGAGAATGCACTTCATCAAAATCCTCCCAGGAGATAAGGTGATGGTAGAGCTTTCCCCCTATGATCTTTCCCGGGGGAGAATTATTTTTCGGGAGAAATAGCGAATCGCCCCTCACCCCCCTCCTTCGCACAGCCTGCCTCCGGTAGGCAGAGGGGATGGGGAGACTGGATAAAAGAGAATGAAAGTCAGGGCATCGGTTAAGAAAATCTGCGACAAGTGCAAGGTTGTGAAGCGAAAAGGGGTGATCCGGATAATCTGTGAAAACCCCAAACATAAGCAACGGCAAGGCTAAATTTTGAGGGTGGAAGGTAGAAAGTGGAACACGGAAAGTAAAACCACGGTCTACGCTCCACTTTCCACTCTCTGATTCAGAAGGAGTGACCCATGGCGCGTATTGCAGGAATCGACCTTCCGAAGGATAAACGGGTGGAGATCGCCCTCACTTATATCTACGGCATCGGAAGATCTTCATCGAATAAGATCCTTCAAAAGGCGGACATTGATAAAAACACCAAAGTGAACAAGCTTACCGAGACAGAGGTGGTTCGCATCCGGGATATTATTGAACAGGGGCACAAGGTGGAGGGAGACCTCAGGCGCGACGTCGCCACCGACATCAAACGATTGATGGATATCGGCTCCTACCGGGGACTTCGCCACCGAAAATCTCTGCCCCTGCGTGGTCAACGGACCCACACCAACGCCCGGACCCGAAAAGGACCACGCCGGGCCATCATCGGAAAGAAGAAAGAGAAAGAGTAAAGGAGGGGATATGCCCAAGGGGCAGACAATAAAGAAAAAGAAGGTCAAGAAGAATATTCAAACTGGAGTGGCTCACATCCAGGCGACGTTCAACAATACCATCATCACCATTACCGATCCTGAGGGAAATGTCATTACCTGGTCCAGCGCCGGCACACAAGGTTTCAAAGGCTCCCGGAAAAGCACCCCCTTCGCCGCGCAAATGGCCGCAGACGACGCTGCCAAAAAGGCGATGGAGCAAGGCGTCCGGTCCATTGACGTCTATGTGAAGGGTCCAGGAGCTGGAAGGGAATCCGCACTGCGATCGCTTCAGGCAGCGGGTTTAAAAGTCCATCTCATCAAGGATGTCACGCCCATCCCCCACAATGGATGTCGCCCCCCGAAACGGAGACGCGTCTAAGACGGCGTCTGATTCCATAGATTCTGGAAGGAGATTACACAGATTTCTACGGATTTAGTAGTCGAAAACCAAGTATATCGGTAATAAAGGTTGTCAGGTGAAACGGGTAGTATTCTCATCAGTGTAATCGAGGGTTTGAATCTGTGGTATCAGTTTAACGAAGTTAAACAGGAGGATTAACGTTGGCAAGATACACGAAAACGAATTGTCGGCTTTGTCGGAGGGAAAATCTCAAGCTCTTCCTCAAAGGGGAGAGATGCTACACGGAGAAATGCGCATTCGACCGCAGAAACTACCCCCCCGGACAACATGGGCAGTCCCGGAAGAAGTTCTCAGATTACGGAACTCAGCTTCGGGAAAAACAGAAAGTGAAGAGGATTTACGGGATTTTGGAAAACCAGTTCCGCAACATCTTTAAAGAGGCCGATCGACAAAAGGGGATCACCGGAGAAACCCTGCTTGCACTTTTGGAGAGGAGACTGGACAACGTCATCTACCGGCTCGGCTTTGCCAATTCAAGAGACGAAGCACGTCAGCTCGTTCGGCATAACCATTTCCTGATCAATCAGTCCAAAGTGAACATTCCTTCCTACCTCGTGAAGCCCGGGGATGTCATCGAGATCCGGGAGAAGAGCAAGAAGATAGTACGCGTGTTAGAGGCCCTGGAAGGGGTCGCTCGGCGGGGCGTGCCTCAATGGCTAGAATTGGATAAAGATCAGATGAAGGGGAGTATGAAGGGTCTGCCCAGCCGCGAGGAGATTACCCTCCCCATCCAGGAGAAGTTGATCGTCGAGTTGTACTCGAAGTGATTTGGAGGCAATATGCAAAAAAGTTGGAAAGACTTGATTCGACCGAAACGGTTGGAAGTAGAAAAAGAAACACTGACACCCACTTACGGAAGGTTTACGGCGGAGCCCTTTGAAAGAGGTTTCGGCATCACCATCGGAAATTCTCTTCGACGCATCCTCCTCTCTTCCTTGCAGGGGGGGGCGATTACGTCCATGAAGGTCGACGGGGTGCTCCATGAATTTTCGACCATCCCCGGGACCAAAGAAGATATCACCGAGATCATTCTCAACCTCAAAGAGGTCAGGTTAAAGCTTCACACCGAAGGTCCGAAAACCATCCGGGTGAAGGCAGAGGGCCCCAAGGTCCTGAAGGCGGGAGACATCATTACAGGGGATGCGGTGGAAATCCTCAACCCGGACCACTATATTGCCACGCTTTCGAGAGATGGCAAGCTCTCCATAGAGATGGTGGTGAAGATGGGGAGGGGCTATGTTTCCGCAGAGCGAAATAAAGAAGAGGGCCAGCCGATCGGGACCATTCCGATGGACGCCATCTTTTCTCCGATCAAGAAGGTGAATTACACCGTGACGAATGCCCGGGTGGGACAGATCACCGACTATGATAAGCTGATCTTGGAGGTCTGGACCGATGGAAGTTTGAATCCGGAAGAAGCCGTGGCCCATGCGGCAAAAATTTTGAAAGATCAACTCTCCATCTTTATCACCTTCGAAGAAGAAGAAGAGGAGGTCTCCTATCCTGAAGATGTAGAGGAAAAGGAGGCCTTTAATGAAAACCTTCTCCGAAGCGTGGATGAATTAGAGCTCTCCGTTCGGTCCGCGAACTGTCTGAAACATGCAAACATCAAGCTGATCGGCGATCTGGTTCAAAGAACCGAAGCGGAGATCCTGGCCACCAAGAACTTTGGCCGAAAATCCCTCAACGAGATCAAGGAAATTTTGACCGAGATGGGGCTCAGTTTGGGAATGAAATTAGATCATTGGCCTCCCAAGAAATCCGAAGAGGAAATGGAATCCGGAGCCATTGGATAGGAGTCAGGAATGAGGCATCATGTCGCAGGCAGAAAATTTAGCCGCCATACTCAGCATCGGGAGCTGATGTTTCGGAACATGCTGGTCTCGTTGCTTGAACACGAACGGATTAAAACCACTTTGGCGAAGGGAAAAGAGCTTCGAAGCTGGGCAGACAAAATCATCACTTTAGGAAAAAAGGGGACGCTGCACGCCAGAAGACGAGCCTTTGCCCTGCTCCGGGATAAGACGATTGTCAAGAAACTCTTCGACGAAATCGCCCCAAAATTTAAGGACCGGGCGGGAGGTTATACCCGGGTTTATAAATTGGGATGGCGGCAAGGGGATGCGGCTCCCCTCTCCCTTGTGGAACTGGTCAGCTTTGCCCATCCCGAGGAGAAAAAGAAATCGACGATGACCAAAGCCAAAGAAGTTCTCGGAAAGGTGACCCCGAAAAAGAAAGAAAAGGGAGAAAAGATAGAGAAGGGCAAAGAGAAGGTAAAAGAAAAGCCTAAAGAAAAACCGAAAGAA
>Ga0316600_10001480_pt1 | contig 10698 bp, 11 predicted proteins | sample OWC_soil_day5_CT_FD_207652 | JGI IMG/M metagenome (GOLD analysis project Ga0316600, IMG submission 207652) | Wetland soil microbial communities from Old Woman Creek delta, Ohio, United States - OWC_soil_day5_CT | ecosystem: Environmental > Terrestrial > Soil > Wetlands | place: USA: Ohio...
TGCACCGGCCATGGGCCCGCACGGTGGCGACCGTGGCGGGCCTTCTACTGTGATCGCGTCCCGCTATTCTGCCCCACCGGCCGAGGCCTTGTCCGACGGTGGGATGACTGGGAAGACGCCGACCAACCCCCGCCCGCTCTGGCTCACCGGCACTGCCTGGCCACCGGTCGCCCAGCCTGATCAAAAGGCGCCGGTGAATTGCGGATTACCGTGAGGCCCAGCAGCCGGAGCGCCGCCCGCAGCTCGGCGAGTTTTGAGGCTGGAAGGCTGTAGTCGGCCATACCGAGGATGATAGAGCAGCCTCAGCCGGTTACGCCGGAATCCTGAGAAAACATCCCAGATGAGGTGGGTAAACCAGCCCGGTCATTTATTTGATCAACCCTATTCCGATATCGTTCAAGGGGAACCTCATTGCCATCCATGAGCCAGCAGAAAGAAAAGTCTTATGCGAAGATTCGAGAGGAATCGGATCTTTCCCTCGAGGGGGTCATTCTGCTCGTCTTCGGGCTCTTCGCGTCCCTCTTCGGCCTGCTTTTGTTTGGGATTCATACAGGAGCATTGCCATATAGCCCGGACAGCATGTACGGTCTGTTTCTGGTCCTGGTTTCCATCCAGACCATCACGATGGGCAAGACCCCGTTTGGCGATATTCGACGTTCCTGGATGGTTATCTGCATCGGGACAGGCACGGCTGTGATCGGGATGACCGCCTGTTTCATCCCGGGACCCCTGACCGGATGGGCGCGGATCCTGGTCGGATCGCTGCTGACCCTGGGGGGAATTTCCCTGCTCTTACAGTGGTTCGTTTCCGCAGACAAGGCCAGATTGTGGATGAGAGGCCCCGCGATCTTGCGTCACCTGACCCTGGCTACCGCTCTCGTGTATGGGCTCTCGGTGGTATCAGGCCTGGTGACGCTCCTTCCCGGTATCACGACCAATCCGCAGACAGCGGTCCTCCTCATCCTCTACGGCGCCGGCTTTTTCTACCTGGCCTGGAGTATCCAGCAGGTCGGCAGGCGGTACCCTCCCGACCAGTCCAGGAAGATTGCTCCCGGGCCGCTGGAGCCGGGCCGCGCCACCCGGAGCGCCGGTTTTTCCCTTTTCAGAGAGGCCTCCCTGTCCGTTCTCCCGGCCTTGCTCATCCTGCTGGCTGTCCTCCTCACCCTCTTGGGGATGCTGCTCTTCCCGGTCAACCTGGGAGTTCTTCCGTTCTCCCCGGACGGTCAACTCGGCCTGCTGGTGGTCCTCATGGCGATCCAGATGATGACCATGGGGGATACCCCGGTCGGTCAGTACCCACGCTCGTGGCTGATGATCCTCATCGGCATCGGGTTTGCCGCCCTGGGAATCTTCTCGTGCATCGTCCCGGGGATCCTCACCGGAACGATCCGCACCCTCCTGGGCGTCCTGAACCTTGGTGGGAACACGGTACTCCTGGCAAGGCGATTTCTGCCGTTGCCGCGAGAGAGAACGCCTCCGGACGTCGAGGCGGGCACGATTCCCCCCATCCTCAAGAAAATGCTGCTCATTCAGACGGCGCTCAACCTAGTCGGAATCCTTTTCGGGCTGTCCATGCTCCTGCCGGGGTTCCTGCCGGGCCTGGTCAATGCCGGAATCCTCGTCATCAATGGGTTCCTCCTCTTCCAATTGGCGTACATCCTCCACCAACTCGATGAGGCAGCCCGGGACGACAGCCTGCGGGATGCAAAGCCCGATGACGTTGCTTCCCTGGCGTGAAGCGCCAGGATACCGGGATTGGAATCCATACATCCCACCCGGTTTGGCGCGCGGAGCAATCCTGGGAATGCTCCGCAATTCCGCTCATTTTTCCTCTTCCGACTTCGCAGTTGCGGCACTGGCGAGGCTAATCTTATTCAGGTTCATTTGCTTGACAAGCTGCATGAACGTCTCCACGGCGTCACCGTCGCCTTCGCGGGTCGCCTTATAAAGGTCGCGCGCATCCTCGTTGACCGGGATGACCTCCTGCCCGTTCCGGATCCCTGCAAGAATCTCCTCGCCCGCCTGGTCGATGCTGATCGCGTTCGGCGGCTGGGGTAGCTCGACATGCAGCGAGTAGTCCAGTCCCGGTAGTAGATGTTGGTCGCGACCGCACGGGGGCAGACGACGGAGATCCTGCCGCCGAAGAACTTGGCGATTTCGTTCCATACCGTTCCCCCGACCTGGCAATTACACGGCCCACTCGCCGCTCCGGCGCTTGCGGGCCACGTTCAGCAGGTACTCGTCGTTCGCTGTCGCGGCCTCGGGGTGGAAACAATACTTCGCGCCGCTCACGTCGCCCTCGTCGCCGAGGACCAGTCGCTCGTTTTTCGCCACGCCCGCCAGGATCGTCCACGCGGACTGCTCCGGCGTCTGCGCGCCCGGCGGCGGCTCCACACCACCCGCTTTCCAGATCGCGGTAGCCGTCGTGCCCGGCGTCGCCGATATCACGTGGATGTTCTCGTCCCACAGCTCGTAGCGCAGGGCGAGCGTCAGCCCGTTCAGCGCGGCCTTCGTGGCGGCGTACATCGTCTGATAGGCCATCGGGGAGAATGCGATGCCGGAAATGATGTCGACGATGTACCCGCCACCCTGCGTGCGCATGATCGGCAGCACCGCGCGGATGCCGTAGAGCGCTCCGTAGAAATTCAGCGCGAACGCCTTCTCCCAGTCCTCGTTGGTCTGCTCGTCGAATTGTCCTCCGAGGCCGGCGCCCGCGTTGTTGAACAAGAGATCAATGCGCCCGCCACCGAACTCGGCAGCCGTTTGAATCATTTTCTTGACCTCGTCTTCCCGCGTGACGTTGCAGTGGAGCCCGAGCACCTTGCCTGGATAGGCCGCGTTCAGCCGCGCGGCTTCCTGTTTCAGGTTCTCGTCGTTGAAGTCCGCGAGGACGGCTTTCTGAGCCCCGTAGGAGAGCATCGTCTGCGCGAGGGCCAGGCCGATGCCCGACGCCCCGCCCGTGACCACCGCGACTTTGTCGGCATAAAACTCGTTCATCTGATGTTTCCTACTTTCTATCTGGCTCAACTGCTCAGGATGCACCGGTTCCCCACGGCTATCCATCGAAAAAGCATCACCACTGTTCCCAAGGCATTGTAAGTGGCGGCTCAGGGTGGAAAGTTCGCACCGGCGCGGATCGGGTCTGGACGCTCGGCCCAGGCGGCAGCAGCCGCCCAATCCACAGGCCCGGGCCAGCCCTCTCCGCCTGGGATCGCGATCCATCCGCCACGCCAACCGGATCAGCCGCACGAGGAACATACAGAGCAGGTGGTCGTCGTGCGGGAGGACGTGTTCCGGCTGAACCTGTCCCACCTGTTGACCGTCCGGCAGCCGGTCGCGTCCGGCGCCACGGCGCACGCCGAAATCGTCCTCGGCCTCAAGGAGCCGTTGGCATCCTGGCTGCCCTCGGCAAGCCTCGACGCCATCACGGCCTTTGCCACCTCTCCTGCCCTGGTCTTCGAGCCCCGGCTGCCGGAGCCCTCGATCGAGAGGCTTCTCACCGCGTGCGGCGGGGCGTCGACACGTCAATGGCCGGCGTCGGTGCAGCTGGCGATGAGCAGCGTTGAGGCTGGCAATGAGCCTGCTCGATGAGAAGGCTCGGCGCGATCTGTCGATTCGGCTGCTGCGCCGGCGGGCGCGGATCTCCATCGCGCATCAGGAGACCGGTCTCTCGCGCAACAGGCTGCGCGCGCTCTACCGGGAGTTGCACGGTCGCGGCGCGTCCTGCGGGCAGCTCCCGGCAATCGGCGGTGCGACGATCCAGACTGGCGCCCAGCAGGTCCATGCCAGACTCTTTGCCGCGCTCTATGGGCGCTACGCGGGGGCCGGCCTGCGCCGGCAGCTGGCGATTCGGGCGGTCATCGCGGCCTACGACCTCTACCGGCTCATGGCGTTGCCCCAGGTCTTGCTCGACTTCAACGGAGCCTGGGTCATTGCCAGGGATCTGCGCGTGGGTACGTCCGAAATGCGCCACTGCGCGGCCTGCGAGTTGCATTACCTCCTCGGCAGCGCCAGCCGGCTGGCGCCGACCTGCCCCTTCTGTGTCCTCTATGCGCGCCCGGGTGGGCGCACTAAGCAGAGTATGGTTCTGCCGCGAACACACAACGGGCCTTCGGCGGACCCGGTCGACGGACCACCTGCCCCAACGGGTCAATGGGTCGCATAGCGCACGGCCACCGGCCATTGCGACGGCGCTACCCTTGGTTGCACCGATGGGCGCGTCGTATGCGACGATTGGGGGTGGGCGCGACCGATCCGCCGTTGGTTGGGCCAGCACGCCGTTTCAACCCGCCACGCTTGGGGCATGCTGATGACTGCTGAGATCCCGGGAGAGCTGCTGGAGTCGCTCCGCTGCGCCAGCGCCAGCATGGCCGATATCAGAGCGCTCGCGGAAAAACTCGGGCGTCTTTCCCCTGGACAGATCGAGCCGGTTCTCCAGGGGTTGCTCGACGCCGGCGAAGACCGCGCGCTGAGCCGGCTGCTGCAGGTGTGCGCGTTCGACGAGGTGAAGCTCGACCCGAAGGTGCTGTGCGGTTGCCTCGGGGTGTGCGAGGACCTACTCGATTTGGCCCCCTGCTTCGCGTTGCAGGACGAGAGCGCGATTGAACCCCTGCTGGGGGCCGCCGCTGACGAGGAGTTGCCGCTCGAACGGCAGAGCTATGCCGCCCGGCTGGCCGCCGAGCTGACGGCCAAGTTCAACCTGGACCCGCAACCGGTCCGCAAGGCCCTCTGGAAGCTCGAGCAGGCCGCTCGCGCACCGGAGATCCAGCTCTTGCTTGCCCAATCGCTGCTGATCCTGGATGAAGAAGCAACCCCCGGCGACGCCCGCCTCCCGCGCTGGAGCGAGCTGACGCTCTCCGCGTTCCTTCCCGAGCGCAGACCCCGCAGCATCGTGGGTGGTGATTACACGGTCCGCCGGCCGGTCGCCAAGCTCGGACGCAACGACCCCTGTCACTGCGGCAGCGGCAAGAAGTACAAGAAATGCTGTTACGCCAAGGATCAGGACTTGCTGCGCGACGCCTCCCCGTATGCCGGCACCACCCGAACCGATCTGAAGACCAGGCCCGGCTTGGTCGACGACCCGGCGGTGATCCTCAACCTGCGCGCGCACGAGTTGAAAAAGCTGGCGCCGGCCGCGCTCAGCGAGGGCCAGCTTCCCAGCGGTTACCAACGCGCGCTGGCCTTCGGGCTGCGCGAGCTGGCCTTCGAGATGCTGGTCGAGTGGGAGCGGCGCTCGAAAGGACAGACGTTCGACCAGGGGCATTTCGAAGATCTCATTGAGGATGTTCTGCAAGCCGGTGATCTGGACCTGGCCCGCAGGATCAGGGATCACTGCGGGGATCAGGCCTGGTGGCAGCCCCAAGCCATCGCATTTCGCTTCGACCTCCTGGAGAACCCCGGGCGTTTCGAGCCGCTGGAGCGCGACTGCCGCAAGGCCGTGTGCCAGGTGTTGGACAAAGAGACCGAGTTTGACGAGCCTTTGAACCGCCTTGCCTACGACTTCGCCCCTCGTCACCCGGCGTTGGCGATCGCCTTTGCGCGAGCGGCGATCGCAAGCAACCCGGACCGGCACTTCGACAACGAGGTGCTGCTCGACGTCGTCCGCGACGCACGGGTCGACCTCGACCTGGAACCTGGGGGCGATCCAGCCGAGGCCCTGTTCGACTGGATCGAGGACCGCACCCAGCTCAAGGAGAAGGCCCAGGCGGAAAATCGGGAGATTGAACGCCTGACCGCCAAGCTGAACGAAACGCTGGCCGCCCTGGAGGAAAAAAGGCAGGCCCTGCGCGAAACGGAACAGGCGCTCGGGACGGCCGGCGCAAAGTTGGAGCAGGCCCGCGGTTCGCACCCGGCGGGTCCCCAGAAATTCGAAGCGGCGGCGGCCTCTGACTCAGAGAAAGAGGCAGCGCTGCGGCGCTTACGCGATCAGGTGGCGGGCCTGAAGGCGGAAATTGGTGAGCAGCAGACAGAGCGTCGGCAGCTGCGGAAGTTGCTGACCAACGAGCGCAAGAAGCTCGCGGAGCTGTCGCAACCGGATTCCCCGGAGGAAAGACCCGGTGCCGCCGAGGAGGCGGTGGTTGTCGAACCCGTGGGCAGGCCGGTCCTGCCGGAGTATACGGACGCCTTCCGCAAGCGCTTGGTGTCCGTTGCGCCACCGCTCGCCGCCAAGGCGATCCTTGCCGCCGGGCGCTTTGCAGCGCATGAGACGGCCATCTGGCGGCAGACCAAGCCACTCGAGCGTCTGCCCGAGCACTATCGCATCCGCCTGGGCCTCGATTACCGCATGATCGTGCACTGGCAGCCGGGCAAGGTGTTGCGAATCCTCGACGTGATCCCGCGCCAGGATCTGGAGTCCTGGATCAGGCGGCAGGGATGAGGCGCAGCTGACAGGGCATACGCGAACCCGTCCGATGACCGCAATCCTGGCAATCGACGCGGCTTGGACCGTCCAGCGATCCAGCGGCGTCGCTCTGCTCGTCAATGTCGGGGGGCGTTGGCGGTGCGCAGGCCTCGCGCCGAGCTACCAGCAGTTCGAGAAGCTCGCCGACGGTGAGCCGGTCAATTGGGATTCGAAACCGACGGGCAGGTGGCCAGACCTCGATCGACTCCTCGCCGTCTGCCGCCAGTTGCTCGATGGCGAGCAGGTGTCGCTGATCGCTATGGACATGCCGCTGAGCCTCGAGCCGATCACCGGGCGACGTGCGGCAGATCATGCGGTTTCGCGGGCATTCGGCAACCAGGGATGCGCCGTCCATTCGCCGTCCGCTCAGCGCCCAGGGCCGTTGGCGGACGAGGTTCGGGCACGCGCCGCGGCCCTGGGCTTCCCGTTGGCCACCGCATCCACCCCTGCAGGGGCCTGTCCGGCGCTCATCGAGGTCTACCCGCACCCGGCGCTCCTCCACCTCCTGCCCTGCGATTACCGCGTCCCCTACAAGGTCGTCAAGACGACGCGGTACTGGCCCGATGCGACGCTGCCAGCGCGCGTCGCACGGTTGCACGAACAGCATTCGAGAATTCACTCGGCGCTCGCCGCCTATGTCATCGACGTGCCTCGCCAGTTGCCGACGCCTGCTCAGATCGGCAGCCTGGCTTCACTGAAGGCGCACGAGGATGCACTGGACGCACTCGTCTGTGGCTGGGTCGGGATTCGGTACGTGCAAGGCGAATGCCGCGCTTACGGCGACGAGAGCGCCGCAATCTGGATTCCCGAACCCGCCACGTCACCGTGACGAGACGACAGCGTCTCGGACTGTGGGTGGCGCTTCCGGGAGCGAGGTCGTCAGATAGACCGACCGCTGCATCTCCGGGGTTAGGAGACATTGAGGTCACATGCCTCGTTCGAAACGTCGCACTCAACGCCGGCTACTTCCTCCCAGCGCGCCCACTTGAACCTGCTTCAATCGTGCTGCCATCGGTGATCTCCATGACCGCCCTACAGTATTTTAAATTGCCGTCGTGGATTACTCGCTTTCCCTGTCTACATTCAAAATACGGCCGGACCTCAGGGGAACAATGATGCGGTTAGATCTAAAGACTTCACCAAAGTCAAGTCTAAAGACAACACGTAGTACAGAAATGCCAATGCTGCAACCGTCAAGGCGGCCACTTTACGGATCAGGTAGTAGTTCATCGGATTTTCCTTCCGCTGTTTAGCGGGTGCCGCCCTATCGTGCCCGCCCACGGATTGCGCGTGAGCGGATCGAGGAGGTCCCCCCCCGCACGAAACGGGGCTGGCCGCGGCGGCACGGGCCTTGGGCTTTGAGCACCATGCCGTGACCACCCTGCGCGACAAGCGAATGTGCCAATCGCTGGAATATCCAAAAAGCGTCGGCGCCTACCACAGCCGCTTCCTCCATGTCTGCGATTATGGTCACATCCAGCACCACCGCATCACCCAAATGGGTTACATTAGGCACTCCTTATGGACGAGCACCGGGCGTCGCCGGCAGCCAGCCCCGGACGACAAGCTCAGGTCTGCGGCGATTTGGCAAAGTGCTCACCGACCATGCTCGAGCCGACTGGATGCGCCCCAAGCGCTGGCGTGCAAAATCAGCCCGGTCGAATCAGACTGTGGCGGTAAGGTAAGACATCAGCGAGTGGTAACTGCAACGGACGCGGCCTGGTACCGCGCAGCGTAGCTTTACCCCTCGGGGCATGCCGGGAATGAGCCCGCCGGGCGTGCCAGCAGCCGATTAGTGCAACCGAATACTGATCATGTCCGCTTTAAGCCCAGACCGTTCCACGATCGATCTCGTTGGTCAGATCTACGATGCCGTACTCGATCACGAGCAATGGCCTCGTCTGGTGCGGGAACTGGCGGACACGTTCAACAGCAAATCGGCATTGCTGCGGCTCATGGACCGCCAATGTGAGTACGTCAGTTTTACCGTTGCCTATGGTTATGATGAGCGGTTCTTCGGCCCCTACCGCGAGCACTATATTCACATCGATCCTTTCAATGCCTACCTGATGGACCGCCCCCTCGGTACCATGGTCTGTACTCCCGAGATCATGCCGATGAATCAATTCACCAGAACCGAATACTATAACGACTATGCCCGGCCTCAGGATATCTACTATGCCGGCGGCGGCTTTGTGCTGCGCGATGAGACGTCCACCGCGGTGCTGGGGTTCCAGCGCAACAAGGCGATGGGGGCATACGGGCCGGAAGAATTGCAGAGAATCGCTCTGTTCGGGACCCATCTGCGACGCGCCTTCCGCCTGTCCCGGCATTTCGGCCAGTTGCATCATCAAGCGCAAGCTGTCGAGCAACTCCTGGAGCAATGCCCCTTTGGCGTCATCCTTGTCAACGAGTTGGGCAAGGCGGGATTCTTGAATCGGCGAGCCGAGACCCTGGTCCGCATCGAGCCCCAGCTCGATTTACGCGAGGGCAGGATCACGCTCAGGGGTCGGAAGGCGGCGCAGCTGGATCGACTTATCCATGACGCCATCGATACTGCGCTTGGCAAGGGGACCAGTGCCGGTGGCGCCATCAGACTTGCCACTACCACGGATGATGCCGAGCCCGTCGTCGTGGTGATTACGCCATTACGGATTGACCCACGGTCCACAGTCCTGTCTGGGCCGCGCTATTGCGCCGCGGTATTTCTCGGCTCACCGAATGAGCGGAAGTCAATCGCTCAGCAGATTCTGCACAGTCTATACACGTTGACTCCGGCCGAAGCGCGGTTGGCGGTGGAGCTTGCTAATGGCCACGACCTCGATGAGATCAGCCGGGAGTTCGCTATCACCAAGCATACGGCACGAACCCAGCTCAAATCGATCTTCAACAAGACCGGTTGTCGACGGCAGGCGGAGCTGGTCAAGGTGCTGCTAAACCTCCCTTTGACCGGTCCTTGATGGCGGACACGACGCAACTGAGCGTTCGCCTGCGCGACGGGCGCCGTCTGGGGTATTCCGAGGCCGGTCCATCCGACGGCAGGTCACTGCTCTATTTCCACGGAATTCCCGGCTCGCGCATGGAGCGACATCCGGAAACGGACGTGCTCGATGCGATCGGTGTACGCCTGATCGCGCTGGAGCGTCCCGGCTACGGACTTTCGTCGCCGCAGCCGGCCCGGCAATTGTCCTGTTGGCCTGCCGATGTGGCGGCGTTTGCCGATCTGCTCGGGCTCGACCAGTTTGCCGTGCTCGGCTTTTCCGGTGGTGGCCCCTATGCCCTGGCCTGCGCCCGCGCCATGCCGCGGCGGATCACGGCAACGGTCGTGGTCAGCTGTCCTGCCCCCTATGCAGCCATGGAGCACATCCCGGAACGTCTTGGCTTGTTTGAGCTGGCACGGGATGCGCCGCCGCAAGCGATCACGCTGTTGCGGGAGATCGCCTGCAGCGGCGAGCGGCTCTACAGCCTGATGAGCGGAGCAATGGGCGACGCGGAAAGCCGCGTGATGAGGACAGCCGCACTGACAGCCATGTACCGCCGGAATATGGACGAAGCCGTGTGCCAGGGTGTCGAGGGGATGGCTCGGGACATGGCGCTCATTGCCGGTGACTGGGGTTTCGATGTCTCGGAGATACGGAGTCCCATCGAACTCTGGCACGGACTGGAGGATAGTTTCACGCCGCCGTCGATGGGTCGCTACTTAGCTCAAAAATTGCCGAGTTGCCGCAGCAAATTCCTGCCCGGGGAGGGCCATTTCCTGCTGTTCCCGTTGTGGCGGGATGTCCTGACCTGCATTGCCGGAGAACGGAAATGAGGCGGGTATTGACCCCGCCTTTTTACCTTTCGTTGTAGCGCCAATAACTCCAGGCTGGTGGCGACAAAGATGCAGGCCTTGGTTCGCATACTCCTCAAAAAGCGTTATCAAAAGGTCTTGCTGTTCGGCATCCCCTTTGAGGCACTCAGAACCACCAGTCTCGTAAACCCCAATGAGGTAGAGAAATCCCCGCCACCCAGGGCTACTGAAGTAGCTCTCTGGCATTGCCTTTCCAGAATCGACTTGCGCTAACGGCTTGCGGGTTCCGTCTCTATGTTTTTCATTCAATAGGACGCGGTCCGCCCGCCACGCGAACTCGCGAGCCTGTAGCGTAGGTAGTCTGGGGAAGCCAAACTGTTTACGAGTTCGCGAAAGTTGGCCGAGGTCCTGGCAAATTTTCACGCGCGGCATCGAACCGTGCTCCTTTATGGCGAATGACCTTTGGCTATCTCGGGGAAACCACCGTCATGCGTCGGGGGCCGGC
>Ga0316600_10001482_pt1 | contig 10688 bp, 17 predicted proteins | sample OWC_soil_day5_CT_FD_207652 | JGI IMG/M metagenome (GOLD analysis project Ga0316600, IMG submission 207652) | Wetland soil microbial communities from Old Woman Creek delta, Ohio, United States - OWC_soil_day5_CT | ecosystem: Environmental > Terrestrial > Soil > Wetlands | place: USA: Ohio...
GAACGCCACGACCCTTTCGGGCGGGGAAGCGCAGCGCGTGAAACTGGCGCGCGAGCTTGCGAAGCGCGCCACCGGCCGCACGCTCTATATCCTCGACGAGCCTACCACCGGCCTGCACTTCCACGACATCGAGCAGCTGCTGCGCGTGCTGCTGCGGCTGCGCGACGAGGGCAATACGATCGTCGTGATCGAGCACAACCTGGACGTCATCAAGACCGCGGACTGGGTGATCGATCTCGGGCCGGAGGGCGGCGATGGCGGCGGCCGGCTGGTGGCGGCCGGCACGCCGGAGGAAGTCGCGCGCGAGGCGGCATCGCACACCGGGCGATACCTGAGGCGCGTCCTGGCGTCAGCGCTCCGTGGCAGGCGCGCGCGAGACGGTGCGGAAGCGGTGGCAGACCTCGCCGGCTGACCGGCTCTCGGTGAACCTGCCGCCCGTGTGCTGGCCGATCACTCGGCGCCAGAAGCCGAGTGCAGGACGGTTGTACTCGTCCTCGACGACTTCCCATTCGCCGGCGAACCGGCTGAACAGCAGCGCCGCCGCGCCTGCCCCCACGCCGCGGCGGCGCGCGGGGTCGACGACGTAGAACTCGGCCATGCGGTAATCGGCCGTGCGTCGCGGGAATGCGGCGGGCCTCGCGACCAGCGCGAAGCCGACGCGGGCGCCGTCCTGCAAGATCACGAAGGGATATGCGCTGGCGTCGCGGAACCATCCCGCGAGGAACTCGCTCTCACGCGCGTCCCATTCGCCCAGCGCGGGGAACAGGCCGGATTTTGACACGGAGAGTTCGGACAGATAGCTGCGGTAGACCGCGCGGATCCATTCGCGGTCGTCGTCGGAGTCGCGTGCGTCTCGGACGGTGACGGGCACGTCGCTCTGCCAGCCTCCTGCCAGCATGACCGGGTGGAGGTCCCGGCGACCGGTTAGGATTCTTCAAAGGCCGGGCGGGCCCCGGTCGGAGCCCGCCCGTCCTGTTCAGCCCAAGCTGATCGCCAGCTTACTTGCTGGTTTCTTCCTTCACAGCCTCGCCCGCGGTCTGGGCAGCTTCGCCAGCCGAAGCGGCGGCATCGCCCGCGGCAGCGGCGGCGTCGCCAGCGGCGGCAGCGGCCTCGCCAGCGGCGGCGGTTGCGGCGTCACCCGTGGCAGCGGCGGCGTCGGTGGCAGCCTCACCAGCGGTGGCGGCGGCGTCGGCAGCGGCGTCGGCAGCCTGGCCAGCGGCGGCGGCGGCGTCAGCAGCGGCTTCCTGCGTGGCCTCGACGGCCTCTTCCTTCTTCGCGCAGCCAGCGAGGACGAGCGCGGCCAGGGCGGCGGCAAGTGCGATCTTTGCGTTCATGTATATGTACCCCAAGAGTCGTTGAAAGAACGGAACCTTACTCGAGCCAACCGCTCGAGCCAGGCTCGTGCCGGAGGTCCGGCGGTTGTGCGAGTGGGATTCTAGGCGCTGGCCAACGCGTGCGGAGCGCCTGGACCTGTCTCTGAATGGCGACAATCGCGCATCTTGGGCAAGATGACGGCCCCAGCGTGCCGGTCAGGTTGCCGCACCATGCGTGACGACATCGATTCATCGTTCCCGGAGCATCTCGCCACGGTCCGTCGCCGCACCGACGCGGCGCTGGTCGCCCACGGCCTGGATGGCGTGGCGGTTTACGCGGGTTGCCCGGCCTATGCGTTCCTCGACGATCACACCTATCCGTACCTGGCCAATCCCCACTTCAAGCAATGGGCCCCGCTGACCGACGCCCCGCACAGCTTCATTTGCTACGTGCCGGGCAGCAAGCCGGTGCTCTGCTTCCACCAGCCCGCCGACTACTGGCACAGGCCGCCCGACCTCCCCGACGAAGCGTGGCTCGGGGAATTCCAGGTGGAAATCGTGCGCGACCCATCGGCGGCGAGGGACCTCCTGCGCCTCGGCCGCGGTCGCATCGCGTTCATTGGCGAGTGGCAACAGGAGTTCGCGGCCTGGGGATTTGCGGCCGTCAATCCGCCGGGCCTGTTGAACCAGTTGCACTACGACCGCGCGGTCAAGACACCATACGAGATCGATTGCATGCGGCGCGCATCCGCGATGGCTGCGCGAGGCCACATCGCCGCGCGCGACGCGTTCCTGGCCGGTGCTTCCGAATTCGAGACTCATCTCGCGTACTGCGCGGCGACGGGCCTGCAGGAAAGGGAACTGCCCTATGGGAACATCATCGCATTCAACGAGGGCGCGGCCGTGCTGCATTACCAGCACCTCGATCGCAGTCGCGGCGGCCCGCGCCGCTCGTTCCTGATCGACGCCGGGGCACAGTTCCGTGGCTACGCGGCCGACATCACGCGTACCTACGCCGCCGGCGATGCCGGCTTCGCCGCGCTGGTCGAGGCGATGGACACCGTGCAGCAGAAGCTCTGCACGGCGATCCGCAGCGGCACCGACTACCGTGACGTGCACCTGCTCGCGCATCGGTTGATCGCCGGCTTGCTGCGCGATGCCGACGTGATCGATTGCGACGCGGACACGGCCGTCGCAACGGGTCTCTCGGGCGTGTTCTTCCCGCACGGCGTCGGCCACCTGCTTGGCCTGCAGGTGCACGATGTCGCGGGCCTCGCCCGGGACGCCTCGGGCACGGAGATCCCGCGCCCGCCGGGGCATCCCTACCTGCGGCTCACCCGCACGCTCCAACCCGGCTTCGTGGTGACCGTGGAGCCGGGCATCTATTTCATCGACCTGCTGCTCGACGTAGCACGCGCCGGTGAACACGGGCCGATGATCCGCTGGGACACGGTGGAACGCCTGCGTCCGTTCGGCGGCATCCGCATCGAGGACGACGTGGTCTGCACCGCCGGCGCGCCGGAGAATCTCACCCGCAAGGCGTTCGCCGCGCTCGCGTGATCAACCCTGCTTCTTGAGCAGGTCGCGGATCTCGGTGAGCAGGGCAACGTCGGCCGGCGGCGGAGGCGCAGCGGCCGGCGGCGGGGGCGTCTTCAGCTTGTTGATGCCCTTCACCGCCATGAAGATCGCCGCAGCAATGATCAGGAAGTCGAACGCCGCCTGCAGGAACGCGCCGTACTTGAGCAGGACCGGGGCACCAGCCGGGTCGGTGCCCAGGGTGTACGCGAGTTCGCTGAAATTGACGCCGCCGATGATCTTGCCGAGCAGCGGCATGATGACGTCGCCGACGAACGACGCGACGATCTTGCCGAACGCGCCGCCGATCACGACGCCGACCGCCATGTCGACGACATTGCCCTTCATGGCAAATTCCTTGAATTCCTGCATCACGCCCATGTGCGTACTCCCGGGGATGAATCACGCGTTGTGACCGTGCGGCAGCGCACGGGCCTGCCGGGACGATATGTGAGGAGCCGAGAAAAAAGAAGCCGGGTTCTCCCCGGCTTCTTTCGTGCGTCGATCGTGCAGCCCGGTCAGGCCGCTGCAGTCTTCTTCTTGCGCGGAGCGCGCGGCTTCTTCGCGGGTTCCTCGGCAGCGGCCTCCGCGGCCGGCTCCGCCGCCTTCTTCCTGCGGGCCTTCGGCTTCTTCTTCTCACCTTCCGCGGCCTTCGCCTCGACCGGCTTCGCCTGGTCGACCAGCGCCATCAGCGCCATGTCGGCATTGTCGCCGGCGCGGGTGGCCATGTGCAGGATGCGGGTGTAGCCGCCCGGACGAGCCTTGAAGCGCGGGCCCAGGTCGTCGAACAGCTTGGTGACCACCTCGGCATCGCGCAGCCTGGCGAATGCGCGACGGCGATTGGCCTCGCTGTCGGTCTTGCCGAGGGTGATCAGCGGCTCGACGTAGCGGCGCAGTTCCTTCGCCTTCGGCACCGTCGTGCGGATCGTCTCGTGACGCAGCAGCGACGCCGCCATGTTGCGCAGCATCGCCCAGCGGTGCGGGGTATTGCGGCTCAGCTGCCGCCCGGTCAGTCCGTGTCTCATCGCTTTATGGCCTCGACCAGCGCTGGTTCTTCACCAACCGCTGATCACTAGTCACTGGTCACTGGGTCAGATGACGTCCCGGTCCTCGTCGCGCTTCAACCCGGCGGGCGGCCAGTTGTCGAGACGCATGCCGAGCGTGAGCCCGTGGCTCTCGAGGACTTCCTTGATCTCGGTGAGCGACTTCTTGCCGAGGTTCGGCGTGCGCAGCAGCTCGACTTCGGTCTTCTGCACGAGGTCGCCGATGTAGTGGATGTTCTCGGCCTTCAGGCAGTTCGCGCTGCGGACCGTGAGCTCGAGCTCGTCGACCGGACGCAGCAGCAGCGGGTCGAAGTGGTGCTCGCTCGGCTTGATCTTGTCCTCGTCCTGGCCCTGCAGGTCGACGAACACCGAGAGCTGGTCCTTGAGGATCGAACCCGCGCGGCGGATCGCCTCTTCCGGGTCGATCGTGCCGTTGGTCTCGATGTCGATGATCAGCTTGTCGAGGTCGGTGCGCTGTTCGACGCGCGCGGCTTCGACGTTGTAGGTGACCTTGCGGATCGGGCTGAACGAGGCGTCGAGCAGCAGGCGGCCGATCGGGCGGCTCGCTTCCTCGAACGCCAGGCGCTGGCCGGCCGGGCGGTAGCCGCGGCCCTTCTCGACCTTGAGCGTCATCACGAGCTCGCCGGCCTTGGTGAGGTTGGCGATGACGAGTTCCGGATTCAGGATCTCGACGTCGTGGTCGCCCTGGATGTCGCCGGCGCGCACCGGGCCCGGGCCCTTCTTCGACAGGCGCAGCTCCGACTCTTCGCGGGCGTTGAGGCGGATCGCGACCTGTTTCAGGTTGAGCAGGATTTCGACCACGTCCTCCTGTACGCCTTCGATGCTGGTGTACTCGTGGAGCACCCCCTCGATCTCGGCCTCGGTGATCGCGCTGCCTGGCATCGACGACAGGAGCACGCGCCGCAGCGCGTTCCCGAGCGTGTGGCCGAAGCCGCGCTCGAAAGGCTCGATCACCACGCGGGCGTGGCGGGGGGCCGTCGGCGTCACCTTGACGACGCGTGGGCGGAGGAATTCGGCCATGGCTGACTGCATGAAAGTCACCCTGAGTATTACTTGGAGTACAACTCGACGACGAGGCTCTCGTTGATGTCCGGCAGGATGTCGCCGCGCTCGGGCAGCGACTTCAGGACGCCGGAAAACTTCTTCTCGTCGACTTCGACCCAGTCGGGGAAACCGACCTGGCCGCGGATCTGCAGTGCCTGTTGCACACGGGCCTGCTTCTGTGCCTTTTCGCGCAGCCCGACGACGTCGCCGGCCTTGCACTGGTAGGACGGGACGCTCACCACCGAACCGTTGACGGTGACCGAGCGATGGCTCACCAGCTGGCGTGCCTCGTTGCGGGTGGTCGCGAAGCCCATCCGGTAGATGACGTTGTCGAGGCGGCCCTCGAGCAGCTGCAGCAGCGTCTCGCCCGTGGCGCCCGGCCGGCCGGCGGCCTGCTGGTAATAGCCGCGGAACTGGCGCTCGAGCACGCCGTACATGCGGCGCAGCTTCTGCTTCTCGCGCAGCTGCAGGCCGTAGCCCGATACGCGCGAGCGGCGCTCGCCCTTGATGCCGCCCGGCGGCACTTCGAGCTTGCACTTCGACTCGAGCGGCTTGACGCCGCTCTTCAGGAACAGGTCGGTGCCCTCGCGGCGCGAGAGCTTGCACTTCGGTCCAAGATACCTGGCCATTGCGATATTCCTCGGGCGACCGCGGTCAGACGCGGCGCTTCTTCGGCGGACGGCACCCGTTGTGCGGGATCGGCGTCACGTCCTCGATGCTGGTCACCTTGAGGCCCGCGGCGTTCAGCGCGCGCACGGCGGACTCGCGACCGGGACCCGGCCCGCGAACCCTCACCTCGACGGTCCTCACGCCATATTCCTGCGCAGCGACGCCAGCCTTCTCGGCGGCCACCTGCGCGGCGAACGGCGTGCTCTTGCGCGAGCCGCGGAACCCGCAGCCGCCCGACGTCGCCCAGGACAGCGTGTTGCCCTGCCGGTCAGTGATCGTGACGACCGTGTTGTTGAACGATGCGTGCACGTGAGCGATGGCGTCGGTCACCACCCGCTTCACTTTCTTGCGGCCCTTCGCCGCCCCGGTCTGCTTCTTGTCGTCAGCCATTGGTCCTGCCTCGGTCAGTGGGCGACGGCCTGTCAGGCCTTGCCCGGAGGAGCATTCAGCTTCACGGCCGCCTTGCGCGGTCCCTTGCGCGTGCGCGCGTTGGTGCGCGTGCGCTGGCCCCGCATCGGCAGGCCCTTGCGGTGGCGGATGCCGCGGTAGCAACCGAGGTCCATCAGCCGCTTGATGTTCATCGACACTTCGCGCCGCAGGTCGCCCTCGACCGGGACGCGTGCGATCGCCGAGCGCAGCGCGGCGACCTCGGGCTCGGTCAGGTCCTTGACCTTGGTCTCGGGCTTGACGCCCGCGGCCTCGCAGGCCTTGCGCGCCTGCGAGCGGCCGACGCCGTAGATGGACGTCAGGCCCACCCACACGTGCTTGTTCATCGGGATGTTGATGCCGGCGATACGGGCCATTTGAGGCTCACTCCGGGGCGCGAAAAGCCCGAAATAGTAACTTAAAAACCTTGCTCACTCAATGGAAAGACTGCGATCAGCCCTGTCGCTGCTTGTGGCGCTTGTCGCTGCAGATCACGTAGACCACGCCGCGACGGCGCACCACCTTGCAGTTCTTGCAGATCCGCTTCACCGAGGGTCGAACTTTCATGGGTCTCTCTCCGACGGGGGCTGGACCGCGCTCAGCGCAGCTGCCCGGAGCGGCCATAGCCGCGCAGATTGGCCTTCTTCATGAGCCCCTCGTACTGGTGCGACATCAGGTGCGCCTGCAGCTGGGCCATGAAGTCCATGATCACCACCACGATGATCAGGAGCGAGGTGCCGCCGAAGTAGAACGGCACGCGGAACTGTGAAATCAGGATCTCGGGCAGCAGGCACACGAGGGTGACGTACAGGGCGCCCCACACCGTCAGGCGCGTCAGCACCTTGTCGATGTACTCCGCCGTGTGCTGCCCGGGGCGGATGCCCGGGATGAAGGCGCCGGACTTCTTGAGGTTCTCCGCTGTCTCGCGCGAGTTGAAGACCAGCGCGGTGTAGAAGAAGCAGAAAAAGATGATCAGCGACGAATACAGGATCATGTGTACCGGCTGGCCGATGCCGAGGCTGGCCGCCACGTTCTGCAGCCACCCGAAATTCTCCGACGTGCCGAACCAGCTGGCGATCGTCGCCGGGAACAGCAGCAGGCTCGAGGCGAAGATTGGCGGGATCACGCCCGACATGTTCAGCTTGAACGGCAGGTGCGTCGAGGTGCCGGCGAAGACGCGCCGGCCCTGCTGGCGCTTCGCATAGTTGACGGGGATGCGCCGCTGGGCACGCTCCACGAACACCACGAACGCCGTGACGCCGGCCACCATCATCACGATGATCAGCGCGAGCGCCGGGTTGATTTCGCCGTTGCGGACCAGCTCGAGGGTGCCGCCGATCGCGGCAGGCAGGCCCGCGACGATGCCCGCGAGGATGATCATCGAGATGCCGTTGCCGAGGCCGCGCTCGGTGATCTGCTCGCCGAGCCACATTAGAAACATGGTGCCCGCGGTCAGGGTCACGGTGGCGAGGAACACGAACTGCGGTCCCGGGGCGATCACGACGCCCTGGTTCTGGAAGGCGATGGCCGCCCCCGCGCCCTGGAACGCCGCAAGTCCCACCGTGCCATAGCGCGTGTACTGCGTGAGCTTGCGCCGGCCGGACTCGCCTTCCTTGCGCAGGGCCTGCAGCTGCGGCACCACGACGCCCATCATCTGCACGATGATCGAGGCCGAGATGTAGGGCATGACGCCGAGCGCAAGGATCGACAGCCGCTGCAACGCGCCTCCCGAGAACATGTTGAACATGCTCAGGATCGTGCCCTGCTGGTCCTGGAAGAAGCGCGCCAGGGCCACCGGGTCGATGCCCGGCACGGGGATGAACGTGCCGATGCGATAGACGATGAGCCCCCCGATCAGGAAAAGGAACCTCTTCCTGAGTTCGGTGAGGCGGCTCGCCTCGCCTAACGCGGCGACGGGGCTCGATGACAACGGGTTGGCCACTCGTGATCCTCGTCTGGGCTGGCGCTCAGGCCGCCTCGATGCTGCCGCCGGCGGCCTCGATCGCCGCACGCGCGCCCTTGGTCACGCCCACGCCCTGCACCTTCACGGCGACCTTGATCTCACCGGAAAGCACGACCTTGGCCTTGAGCGCGTTCGCCGGGACGACGCCCGCCTTCTTGAGCGACTCGAGCGTCACGGCCCCGCCGTCGACGAGCGCGAGTTCGTTCAGGCGGACTTCGGCGACGCGCGGCGCCGACATCGAGCGGAAGCCGACCTTGGGCAGGCGACGCTGCAGCGGCATCTGGCCGCCCTCGAAGCCCACCTTGTGGTAACCGCCCTTGCGTGCGCGCTGGCCCTTGACGCCGCGGCCGCAGGTCTTGCCCTGGCCGGCGGACGCGCCGCGCCCGACGCGCAGGCGGGGCTTCTTCGACCCGGGGGCCGGGGAAATGCTGTTCAGCTTCATGGTGTCCTCAGGCCTCTTCCACGCGGAACAGGTGCCGCGAGGCGTTGATCATCCCGCGGTTCTCCGGCGTGTCCGTCACGACCACGGTCTGGTGCATGCGGCGCAGGCCGAGGCCGCTCGCGGTCGCGCGGTGCCGGCGCAGCTGCCCGTGCACGCTCCTGACCAGCGTCACCTTGACGCTCTTGCCGCCGGTGTTCTCTTTCGCCATGTTCGTCAACCCGTGATGTCGGCCAGGCGCTTGCCGCGCTTCGCCGCGATCTGCTCGGGCGAGGGGGCCAGCGTGAGGGCGTTCATGGTCGCGCGCACGACGTTGATCGGGTTGCGCGACCCGTAGCTCTTGGCGAGCACGTTGCGCACGCCGGCGCACTCGAAGACCGCGCGCATGCTGCCGCCCGCGATCACGCCCGTACCGTCGGCGGCGGGCTGCATGTACACCTTCGCGGTGCCGTGCTTGCCGGTGACGGCGAAATGCAGCGTCGAATTGCGCAGGCTGACGTTGACCAGGTTCTTGCGCGCCTGCTGCATCGCCTTCTGGATCGCCACCGGGACCTCGCGCGCCTTGCCGTAGCCGAAGCCGACGCGGCCGTTGCCGTCGCCGACCACGGTCAGCGCCGTGAAGCCGAACTGGCGGCCGCCCTTGACGACCTTCGCCACGCGATTGACGGCCACGAGCTTCTCGATGAACTCGTCGGCTGCCGGGGCTCTCTCAACTCTCGCCATTGCTGCTCCTAGAGATGCGTGCCAGAGGCCGCGATCAGAACTCGAGCCCGTGCTCGCGTGCCGCTTCGGCCAGGGCCTTGATGCGCCCGTGGTACTTGAAGCCCGAGCGGTCGAACGCGACCTGCGTGATGCCCTTCGCCTTGGCGCGCTCGGCGATCGCCTTGCCTACGGCGCGCGCGGCATCGACGTTACCGGTGCCCTTCAGGCCCTCGGCCACGTCCTTCTGCACGGTCGAGGCCACGGCGACGACCTTCGAATCGTGGTCGAACACCTGGGCGTAGATGTGCCGCGGCGTACGATGCACGGAGAGGCGCATCACCTTCAATTCCTGGATCTTCGCCCGACTGCGGCGGGCGCGCCTCAACCTGTTGAGTTTCTTTTCCATGCGGCACCCTTACTTCTTCTTCGTTTCCTTGAGCTCGATACGCTCACCGGAATAACGAACACCCTTGCCCTTGTAGGGCTCGGGCGAGCGGAACGCGCGGATCTCGGCGGCCACCTGGCCGACCGCCTGCTTGTCCATGCCCTTCACCAGGATCTCCGTCTGCGACGGGGTCTCGATGGTGATGCCCTCCGGCGCCGCGTAAACGACCGGATGGGAGAAGCCGAGCGTGAGGTTGAGGTTGCTGCCCTGCACTTGCGCGCGGTAGCCGACGCCGACCAGCTCGAGCTTCTTCTGGTAACCCTGCGTCACGCCGGTGATGACGTTCGCGAGGTGCGAACGCAGCGACCCCGCGTGCATCAGCGCATCGCGGCTGCGTTCGGCGACCTCGATGCGCACGGACTCGCCGTCCTGGACCAGGGACAGGCCCGGGCGCAGCGACAGCTTGAGAGCGCCCTTGGCGCCCTTCACGGTGACGGACTCGCCGTCGATCGTGGTGCTCACGCCCTTGGGCAGCGCGACGGGTTTCTTTGCGACTCGTGACATTGTGTGAATCCTGCGTCGTTGCCCGTGCTTACGACACGATGCAGAGGATCTCGCCGCCGTGGCCGGCGGCACGCGCCTCGCGGTCCGTCATGACGCCGCGCGAGGTCGAGACGATGGCCACGCCCATGCCGCCGAGAATGCGCGGCAGGTCGTCCTTGCCCTTGTACACCCGCAGTCCCGGGCGGCTCACGCGCTCGAGGCGGTCGATGACCGGGCGGCCCTGGTAGTACTTGAGGCGCAGCGTCAGCGTGGGCTTGTCGCCGTCGTTGGTGACGGCGTAGTCCTCGAGATAGCCCTCGTCCTTCAGCACCTTGGCCAGCGCGAGCTTGATCTGCGAGGAGGGCATGCCCACCTCCGGCTTGCCCGAGCGCTGCCCGTTGCGGATGCGGGTCAGGAAGTCCGCGATTGGATCCGTCATGCTCATGTCTTGCTCCGTTACGCGGCCTTACCAGCTGGCCTTGCGCAGGCCGGGGACGTCGCCGCGCATCGTCGCCTCGCGCAGCTTCATACGCCCGAGGCCGAACTTCCGATAGACGCCGCGTGA
>Ga0316600_10001483_pt1 | contig 10677 bp, 14 predicted proteins | sample OWC_soil_day5_CT_FD_207652 | JGI IMG/M metagenome (GOLD analysis project Ga0316600, IMG submission 207652) | Wetland soil microbial communities from Old Woman Creek delta, Ohio, United States - OWC_soil_day5_CT | ecosystem: Environmental > Terrestrial > Soil > Wetlands | place: USA: Ohio...
GCTTTTAATGAGTGTTTTCACACAATCAATGATTAGCGTAATTGGTTATATCTTATTAGGTGGTGTTTCAGGTGCGATTCATGTATTCTTTAATACTATTATTCCAATGGAATCGCTTCCGGATGATCTAAAGACTACAGGATCTTCAATTACAATATCTGCTGGTGAGATTGGCGGTGCAGCAATGATACCTGTCATTTCCGGAATACTTTCAGATAAGTATGGTTATATAGGTGCTATGTTATTTTCAGGTATATTATTTATTGCTGCATTTTTTATCAGCTTTGCTTTAAAAGAATCAAATAAGAGTATAGCAAATTAGTCATACTTTTATCTGGATTTAATAATTATAATTCGGTTGTATATATAGAAAGGAAAAATACCATTATGTTAAATTTATCACTGGTTCAAAGCGTTAAAGTACTTGCAGGAAAGGGGGTAATAAATCAGCTTGGAGCTCTTTTAGAAGAAGCTGAATATAAGAAACCTTTTTTAGTTTTTGACGAAGGAATGATGCAGACAGGAATTATTGTTAAATTAGTAGATATTTTAAAAGAAAAAGAAATAAAATGTGTTTTATATGATAAGGTATTGCCTGATCCTCCTGCTTATATAATTAATCAGGGAGCACAATTATGCAAAGATGCTTATTGTGACTGTGTAATTGCTATTGGAGGGGGAAGCAGCATTGATGCTGCAAAGGGAATTAATATTTTAAGATTTAATGAAGGTGGAATTTTAGATTATACAAACAAACCTTTTGAAAAATGTACTGGATTAATTACAATTCCAACTACAGCAGGAACTGGATCAGAATTATCAAACGGCGCAATTGTATCTGATACGGAAAATAATGTTAAAGTCCCATTATTAACATATAATTGTATGAGTGAATATACTGTTCTTGATCCGGAATTAACAGTTGGAATGCCGAAAGGTTTAACACATATAACCGGCTTAGATGTATTTTCCCATGCAGCCGAAGCATATACTTCCTTAGCAAGCAATAGCACTACTGATTTGATTTGTGAGAAAATATTACAGACAGTCGTTGAGTATTTACCTATTGCAGTTGAAAACGGATCTGATATTGATGCCAGGGAAAAGATGCAGGTAGCCGCTTCACTTGGTGGTTGGATGTTATACAATGCATGTGCACATGTTGGACATTCCGTCAGTCATGTGATAGGTGCAAACTATCACTTACCCCATGGTGCAGCTTGTGCCTATGCATTTCCGGCGATGATTAAATTTATTGCACCGTCTGTTCCGGGCAAGGTTAAGAAGATAGGGGAAATCTTAGGCGCAAATTTCTCAGGCAATGAAAGCGATATAGAAATTGCTGAAAATACTGCAAATGCATATATTAATTTTAGAGAGTCATTAGGACTAAAATCTGTTAAAGAATATAATATTGATTCAAGTAATTTAGATCAATTGATTCAAAGTGTCGTAAATGAGCCATTTGCAACATTTGCTCCGAAAAAAGTTACTGCTGAAGCGGCTGAAATAATTCTCAAGGAAGCACTGGGGATTTGATTTTACAATTGGAAATGAAGAAAACATAGTGAACCCTCCAAACTGATGTAAACTAAGATCACTTCAGTTTGGAGGTTTTTTGTAAACGGGGTAAAGTGTGAAAGACACTTTTCTTTATATAGAATAATACAGATACAAACGGTACATTGAATTCTTCAGAAGACGCGGATACAATAAATCTAAAAGCCGTAAGGGGAGGAAATGAAAATGGATCCGACATATATGGGATATGAAGAACGAATCATAACGCCGGAAAAACCGGTACAGATGGCAGGATATGATGCACGGATAGACAACTTTTCAAGGGGAGTCATGAAGGATTTAAAGGCTCAGATTCTTGTAATCAAAAAGAACGGGGAACGATTCTGCCTTATAATAATTGACAGCCTGGGTTTTACCATTGAACTGACCAGTTCTTTAAGAAAGAGGGCAGCAGAGATTTTGGCCTCGAAAATGGAACAGGTCATGATATGCTTTTCCCATACACACGCTGCTCCCAATGCTGCAGTGGAAAAAGAATATTATGATTTCGTGTGTCAGTCAATTCTTTCAGGGGTAAAGAAGGCGGATGAATCCATGGTATCCGTATACGCAGGGTGGGGGATTGCAGAAAATACGGTTGGAATCAACCGAAGAGAGAGTGATCAGCCGATTGATCCACGAATGGGAATCTTAAAGATATGCGGGGAGGATCAGGGAAAAATAAAAGTTCTTGTAGTCAGGGTAACTGCTCACTGCAATGTTCTGATGCCTGATAATTACCTGATTTCACCGGATTATTTCGGAGAGGCAAGAGAAGCCCTGGAACGCAGATACGATTGTAAAGTGATGATGATGCAAGGGGCTTCCGGAGATGTAAGACCCAGATACCGCCAGGAAAATGCAGATTATCTGGAAATCCATCCAGCAGAGGAACATTTAATGAACAACAGTGCTCAGATGAAAGAAAGATCTGACGCTCAGAGCCAGAAGGCATTGAAAGATATGGCAGAAGCCATCTGTGAATCCCTACATCCGGTCGTATATCTGATAAAACCAAAGCCTGTCTACAGAATATCCATGTTTTCGGTAAAATCGTCTTTTTATGCGGAGGTTCCGGAATTGAAAAGGGCAGAGGAAATAGCAGCCGAAGCATGGGAAATGGGGAGGATTGATGGGAAAGGGTGGTTAATGGAAGTGGAGAGATTACGGAACAAGGGAGAGAAAAAGCAGAGTGCCGAAATTGAGATACAGTTTTTCGCAATCAATGACGGCTGCCTCTGCGGTGTTCCAAATGAAGTCATGTCTGATATCGCAGTTAAGATCTGGAAGAAGAGCAATAATCCCATGCTATTTTTCAATGGTTATACAAATGGATGCTCCAGTTATCTACCAACAGCTGCTGAATATGACAAGGGTGGGTTTGAAGTTCTCTGGTCAAATCTCCTTTACTATCAGTACCATGGCAGAGTGATGCCCTTAAACCGGGATACTGCAAACCGGCTGGAGGATGAGGTGGTAAAGGCGTGGAAAGAGTATTAAGAGTATTAAGAGTATGATCAGACAGCAACTGCAGACTTTTGCAGATTCTGTCTTCGTCTTAGCTGGTCTTTTTTATATTTCCTAATTCTTAGAATCAGATATACACCAAACACAACCGTGTATACCAATACGGATAAAACATAGTTCACCTGATAGAGCATTTCCACACCAGAAGCGGGGTTCAGGGATTCCAGCATGCCGGGAATTAATAGCACCATCAAGTAAACGTAAAGAATGGCAAACCAGGGGTAGGAGAGTCGCTGTACATTTTTCCAAACCCTGGGTTTCATCTTTTTTCTCACTGCCTTAAAAGATGTGACAAATAAAACAATCATAATTAAAAAGAGCGGTACTGTCAGAATTAATGCCAGGATCTGCCGAAAATCCAGTTCTTCTGGTGTTTTGAAAATAGCTGCTATGTAATAGATCCCGTAAGCAAAGGAATGTGCTAATGTAATCAGGCAGGCGATAATGGACAAATAACCTCTGATGGGCATCAGCGCCCGTACTATCTTTCCTTTTGGATTTAAAGCGCCAATATACATAACAATGACGAATAGTGCAGTGGAGAAGGCACCTCTGTAAAAGACAGAAATGATATAGAGGTAGGTCCATTCCGGAAAGACTTCGTATAGGTTTAGTTTTGTATAACATACGATAAATCCGATGACTGCTACAGATAATACATAGAATACCGCCGGTTGTTTGCGGATGGCATTTTTGAAAAAGAATACAAATAGGATGGCTTCCAGTAACGCAATTAAGAAAATCATGTAAATGTGCCGTTTAACCTTTCTTGGTAGTGTTGGAGGTGGGTGAAAATGGTTACACAATGGTTAGAATAAACTAACCATCACGAACTATATCATAGGAAATAATAGGGTGTCAAGATTGCTTTATGATGTTTTTTTCTCAAAGTTTTGATTAGAGGAGTCAATGATAATTAATTGCCTTTAAGGCAGAAAAGTGGTTAAGATTCTTGGACTATTAAAATCTAATTAGTTGATTGAATTATCCTACAATTTGTCATAAAATAAGGATAAGTGTTTGAAAAATGTAATCATGTAATTGATCAAGTTAAATGTGATGAAAGACCGCCAAATACTTTATTCAAAAATTAGGGAGTAAATCATGATAGAGATAAAACGAGCACTATTAAAAGATGCAGAGGCAATAACAGAAATAAAGATAAAGGCTTTTAATAAAGAAATAAATACATACTTAGGTAGAAATGGAGGCCCTCCTGGTTATGATAAAGTAGAATCTGAGAACAAAATTATAGCTAATTTTATAGCCTACAAAATTGTCTTAAATAATAACATTATTGGTGGATTATTTTTAATTCCAATAGAAGGAAACAAAATGAGATTTGAGGATTTCGTAATTGATCCAATATATCAAGGGAATGGCTACGGATATAAAGTGATGCAGTTAATTGAGAAGATGCACCCAGACATTAAGGAGTGGATATTATCAACACCAGTATTTAGTGTAGGAAATCAGCATTTATACACCAAGTTTGGTTATAGAGAAATTTCAAGAAATGATGATGAGATAGAATATGTGAAACTTACGTAAAGCTTTTATGTATGTGGGGGGGAAGGATGATGAAAGGGATTGCTATTTTAGGGCTGAATGGGAGCGGAAAATCTACTCTAACACATGCATTATCAAAACAGACTGGTTATTTTGAGATGGATGTGGAAGATTATTATTTTCCTCAGCAAAGAGAATCGAGAAAATGGGCGTTAGAAAATAATTGTGTAATACATACTGACCAGTTAGACGAACTACCTTTTTCCAACCCTAGAACAAAGAGTGAAGTACAAAGGGCAATTATGGAGAATATAAAGACTCATCCAAGATTTATTATCTCTGGAGTTACAATGAATTGGAGTGATGAAATTCTTTCTCGCATTGATATTGCTTTCTGGATTCAAACGCCACTTGAAGAAAGAATAAAGAGAATTCAGACAAGGGAAGAAAGAAGGTTCGGAGCAAGAGTTCTTGATGGTGGTGATATGTTTGCACAGCAAATGGAATTTCGAGAAATTGTAAAAAATCGCCATTCAAAAGAAGTTGAAGAAAGTGTAACGAAACTTGATTGCCCTGTTATTGTAATTGATGGAACATTATCTGTGATACACAATTTAGAAAAAATAACAGATAATATTAATAGCTAAAAATAGATATAAGTAATATAATTCTTGATTAGCAATACGATAGTCATTTCAGTTTCTATATACGCTGTGAACGTCTTTTAAAAATATAATATTTTAAGTGATCTCGATATTTTGTGGAGGTATATCATATGCAATATGCTATAGAATTATATTACGATATAAAAACAGAACAGAAACTTTACCATTTAGCTAAACGAGTGGCGGATGAAAAACTAAGCTCAAAGTTTTTGGAATGGAAAACAAGGCCACACCTAACATTAGCTTGTTTTAATGACGTGGAAGAAGAAAAATGTATAAAAAAATTAATGGAATTCGCTCAAGGTCATAGGCAATTACCTGTACATATTGGGTCGGTAGGGATGTTTAATGATACTAAAACTATTTTTGTATCACCTGTAATGAATAGTAGTATGTATCAATTTCAGAGGGAATTACACGAATATTTAAATGATTTTGATAATAAAGGTTGGGAATGGTATTGTCCAGATCATTGGGTTCCGCATTGTACTGTTGCTCTCACTGGTGAGGATGATGATAGTGCTTTTTATCATGCCAGTGATTTAATATTACATGAATTTGAGAAAATAAGTGGTGAGTTTGTTTCGATAGGATTAGTAAAAATAACATTTCCTGTGGAAGAAATTTATACAATTCAATTAGATAGATAAAGCATGTATTTTAGAATGTCAGATTCCTAAAGAGGTGTGATAATTATGACTGTGAAAGAAATAAAAGAAAAACTCTCAAAAAAAGCTATTATACTTAAGACTGGGGGAAAAGGCCAACAGGTGAATTATTGGAAAGCTGGATTGGCAGTGTTCGCGTCCTTTGCTGTTATCAAACTGATATGATAAAACTGTTTCCTCTTACGCCTAATTTGGTAGAGAATGAATTGTATATTGGGAAGACAGAGTACCAAAATATTTACAAATTTAAGTAGTATTTAAAATCATAATTTAGAAATATAAGGGTTTCATATCTATAGGGGAATTAACGCTTTCAATAACGGCTATCATATCAATGTGAAATACGGAGGAGCTTAATATGGCATGGGATCATGCAGAAATTTATTCTGACAATAGAAGGATAAGGAAAATTACAGACAGCAAAAAGGATTATATAGACTTGCTTCTGCTGGCCGACGAGCAGGAAAATATGGTAGATAAATATCTTGAGCGTGGTGAAATGTTCGTTTTGGATGATGACGGTATAAAAGCTGAATGTGTGATTACAAAAGAAGGTGATGGTGTTTATGAGCTTAAAAACATAGCTGTTTCACCTGATTGTCAACGAAAAGGTTATGGGAAAAGTCTGATAGAGTTCTTGTTTTCCGCTTATACGGATTGTAACACTATGTTTGTTGGGACAGGAGATGTTCCTTCTTCGCTTACTTTTTATAAAAAATGTGGCTTTACAGAATCACACCGAATAATAAATTTTTTTGTAGATAACTACGATCACCCAATGTTTGAAGATGGAAAACAACTGGTTGATATGGTTTATCTGAGGAGGGAGCGGTAAATGTTATCAGCCATTATAAACAGACGTAGTATACGTAATTATAAAAGAGTAGATGTACCCAGACACATGATAGAGGAAATTTTACAGTCAGGGATCCTTGCACCATCTTCTAAAAACCGACAGCCATGGAAATTTATAGTAGTAACTGGCAATGCTAAGAAGGATATGCTTGCAGCTATGGGTAAAGGATTAATAAGAGAGAAGGAGTTTCCACTTCTCCCGGAAAGTGCGCAGTATCTCAATAGTGCAGAATATACTTTGAAAATTATGGAACAGGCACCTGTTGTCATTTTTATTATCAATTCGCTTGGATTAGATATTTATTCTTCAATAGAACCTGAAGAACGTATTTACGAAATCTGTAATGCTCAGTCGGTCGGTGCAGCAATCGAGAACATGACGCTCACAGCTTCTGAACTTGGATTGGGTAGCTTATGGATTTGCGATACATATTTTGCTTACAAGGAATTAAGCGAATGGCTAAATGTTGAAGGAGAGCTTTTTGCTGCAATGACAGTAGGATATGCAGATGAAGATCCTAATGCGAGACCCAGAAAAAAGTTAGAGAATATTCTTGAATGGCGTGATTGAATTTGATGGTTAAATAAGGTGTTATAGCCAGAGCTTTATCAGTGAGGAGCAGATTTGATGTATAATATAGGTATTATGGGAGGTGAGGAAAATGTCTATAACTATTTATAATGAATGTGATGAACAAGAGTTTTTAAATTCAGTTCGTATAAATGGCTTGCTTGAGCACAATATGAAAAGAACAAACGGTAAATTAAAAGTACCAGATATAGAGTTTACGAATATAGCACAAAATGAAAAGGGAGTTATTGTGGGAGGTGTATCAGGATCTACTTATCTCTCCTCCTTAGAAATAGAGGTTCTTTGGGTGGAGGAATCTTATAGAGGTCAAAAAATAGCATCACGTTTATTGGAAGTGATTGAACATCAAGCAATAGACGCTGGATGCCAGATTGCCCATCTGACAACATACTCTTTTCAAGCTCCACTTTTTTATCAAAAGCAAGGATATGTTATTTGTGGGGAAGTCGACGGTTTTCCAGATGATATCAGACTATATACATTAAAGAAACAGTTATAATTCGGTTAATGGAGATTAATTATGAAAACAAAAAAGTTTTAGTTGTTCCCTATAATGAAGAGTGGTCAAAAGAATTTGAAAAAATCAAAGCAGAAATTATCCGAGTTTTAGGTCAACTGACAGTGTCAGTTGAGCATGTAGAAAGTACCTCAGTACAAGGATTATGGGCAAAACCTATTATTGATGTTGTTATTTCCGATAATAAACTCCTGCCTTTCGTCATCAATTAACTGGAGAATATAGACTATAAATATGAAGGAAACCTTGGTATCGAAGGGAGAGAGGCTTTCTGTTATGAAAAAAAACCGGATTACATGCTTCATCATCTGTATGTTTGTTCACAAAATTCAAAAGGACTAAAACGGCATCTTGCTTTCCGGGATTACCTTCGTATGCATTATGATGCTGTTCAGAATATAGTAAAGTTAAGCGTGAAGGAGCAGCGTTGTATCTAGTTAACATTGAAAGCTATATTCAATATAAAAATTCGATTGTTGAGAAAATTTATGGAAAATGCAAAATATTGGAATAGCATGAAAAACACTAGTAATAAATATGACTGACTAAAAATAGGAGGCAGGTATTTTATGATACGTTTTGCAAAAAGAGAGGAATTGGAAAGGGTTAATCAGATTAGAAAACAAGTTAGCGAATTGCATGCTAATGGGCGTCCGGATATCTGTAAGAAAGATTTTAGCAAAGTAATGCAAGATGAAATTTATAGTCTGTGGGAATCAGATGATTGTGATGTGTTAGTGGCAATTAAGAATGATATAATATGTGGCTTTGCCAGCGTCGAATATATTGATAAACCTTCGTCTCCATATATGAATGCGAGAAGATATTATCACGTAAAAGAATTTGGCGTAGATGAAAAATTCAGACGTCAGAAGATCGCTACAGAGTTATTTGAGTTTATAAAAAAACAAGCAGAAGAAAGAAACTTTGATAAATTAGAATTAGATGTATTTGAATTTAATGAGGGAGCAGTAAAGTTTTATGAGTCAGTTGGATTTTGTACATATCGTAGATATATGGAATATGAATATAAGTAAATTCATCTCTATTTGAGATAGCAAATTGATACAGACTACTAACAGTAATATTAGGTCTGGGACCTGGCAGGGACTTGTTTTTAACGCAAGTAATGATGCATTAAAATGGATAACTGATCTAATACAGGAATAAGTAATGCCATGAGAAGTGAATCATGAAAACATGATATTGTGCAGGAGAAATCAGGTATGGAAGAATATAATAGAAATATAAAGACAAAGCAATTTCAGATATTAACAGACATTAATTTAATCTGGGATTTCATGGTGGAAATCTATGGACCCAATTTCAGCAATGGTGTGGCGGCTCCTTTTTATGAATATGCCATCACATCAACATGGATGGACATTTCATATCAGTACTTGAATCGTATCTGGTTTGATGGAGACAAAGTTGTAGCATTTGTTTTCACCGAATCACCTGTTACAAATATATTTTTCAATCTTCGTCCGGGCTATGAAGAATTAGTGGAGGAATTATTAGATTACGCTGAAGAATATATGCCAAATTTTGATAAGCAGAGACAATTCATTTTGTTTAAAGGACAGGAATCTTTGATTGATGCAGTGGCAAAGAGAGGATATTGTAAGGTGCATGAAGAGCACGATTTCATTTTCGACTTTCAAAATGAACTTTCCTATCAGCTGCCGGAAGGTTTTCATTTCGTGAAGGAGAGTGAGGTTGATCCTGTAAAACTGGCTAGGTGTTGCTGGAAAGGATTTGACCATGAGCAGGACAAAGGTCCGTTTGAAAATTGGGAAGAGGCAGATTGCGGAACGAGCTGGAATCCACAAAAGGGATATAACGGTGTGAGGAAAGGTCTCATGTGTCCGGCTCCTCATGCAACTCCTCAATTTGATATAATCATTGCAGACGATGAAGAAGAGTATGTTTGTTACTCGGGTATGTGGTGGGTTAAGGAAAACAATTTAGCTTATATGGAACCCTTATGCACAATACCAGAATATAGAAACAGAGGATTGGCAGCCAGCGCATTATCGAAACATTATGAAAGAATGAAGAAGCTTGGTGCAACTCATATGACTGGCGGAGGGAACGGATTTTATAAGAAAATTGGTTACTCTGACGGAATTGTATGGACGCATTGGAAGAATAGTGTCCTCTGATTTCTTGAAAAACCCAACAATTAAATAATAGGTATAAAGAAAGGGGTATAGATATTATGTCAAATCCATATAAGATAATTGATGAAACCAATTGGAAAAGAGCTTTACATTGCCAGGTATTTAGAAACAGTATAGAACCATCGTATTGCGTCACTTTAGAATTGGATATAACAAATTTTTTAAAGATAATTCGGAAAGAAAATCTATCCTTTACCCTATCCCTCATCTATATCGTTTCAAGATGCGCAAATGACATAGAAGAATTTCGATATCGCTTTCTTGATGGCAACATAGTGCTATATGACAAGATTAACACAGCCTTTACCTATTTGAATAAAGAAACAGAGTTATTTAAAGTTGTCAATGTTGAGATGCAGGACACACTGGAACAATATAATTCGGTAGCAGCCAAAAAAGCTGAAGATCAGAAGGACTATTTCACCGGACCGCTTGGAAATGATGTATTTCAATTTTCTCCGATGCCATGGGTATCGTATACTCATATTTCACATACAAACTCCGGTAAAAAAGATAATGCCACTCCTTTGTTTGATTGGGGAAAATATTTTGACAGAGATGGAAAGAAGATACTTCCCTTTTCCGTTCAGGTTCATCACTC
>Ga0316600_10001484_pt1 | contig 10674 bp, 10 predicted proteins | sample OWC_soil_day5_CT_FD_207652 | JGI IMG/M metagenome (GOLD analysis project Ga0316600, IMG submission 207652) | Wetland soil microbial communities from Old Woman Creek delta, Ohio, United States - OWC_soil_day5_CT | ecosystem: Environmental > Terrestrial > Soil > Wetlands | place: USA: Ohio...
ATATTAACCGATTATATGGTGGTAATGGAAGCAGCGGCAGTGCTCTTGCTGGCAGCTATGATTGGTGCGATTGTTTTGGCAAAGGGAGTGGAAGAATGATTGGATTGGTTCATTTTTTAACAGTAGCGGCTATCGTATTTGCGATCGGCTTGTATGGGGTATTGAGCAAGAGAACTATCGTCGGTATTTTAATGAGCATTGAGCTGATGCTTAATGCTGTCAATATAAACTTAATTGCCTTTTCACGCTTTATAACACCGGAGGTTTTAACCGGACAAATATTTGCCATATTTACGATTACAGTAGCGGCTGCTGAAGTAGCGGTTGGAATGGCAATGATCTTTCGAGTATATTATGATCGGAACACGGTGCATGCTGCGAGACTTGATGAGATGCGCTGGTAAGATTGCATTAGAGAGTAGGTGAAAAAATTTGTTTAACCAATATGCATTGTCTCATGTTGTGCTTATTCCATTGTTACCGGCAATGAGTTTTATAATCGTGGGATTTTTTCTGCGTCGCCTTCCTATATTGGCGGCGACGGTGTCTGTTTGCATGAGCTTAATCAGCTTTGCCTTGTCCTTAGGGGTAGGGTATGGTGTTATAGCTAATAATATCACGGTGGATAATCCGTTGATTCAGAGAGTACCTTGGCTTTCTATAGCGGGACTCAATGTTGATATGGGGGTATATATTGATCCTATATCGGCTATGATGCTGGTAATAGTTACATTGGTAGCTCTGATGGTGCAAATCTATTCTATTGGATATATGCGTGGTGATGCTGGATTTGGACGCTTTTTTGCGTACTTGTCATTGTTTGCATCTGCTATGTTAGGGTTAGTTATTGCGGTTAACTTTGTGCAGTTATTTGTTTTTTGGGAATTGGTTGGATTATGTTCTTATCTTTTAATTGGCTACTATTTCCACAAAGTTTCTGCGCGGGAAGCTGCTAAAAAGGCCTTTATTACTACGCGCATTGGTGATTTCGGGTTGCTGGTCGGAATATTGTTTTTGCAGATTTTATTTGGCACGCTGGATTTTCAACAGTTAGCATCTAATGTGCCGCTCTATGTTGCGCAGCATGGCACAAATTTGCTGACTATAGTAGCAATCCTCTTATTTCTGGGGCCTATTGGAAAATCTGGACAATTTCCGCTGCATGTGTGGCTGCCTGATGCGATGGAGGGCCCAACACCGGTATCAGCGCTCATTCATGCCGCTACCATGGTAGTAGCTGGGGTGTACTTGGTAGCTAGAGCTTTTTTCTTATTCAGTGCTTTGCCAAATGCAATGGAGGTAATAGCCTGGATCGGGGCGTTTACAGCTTGCTTTGCTGCAAGTATCGCCTTTACCCAGCGGGACATTAAACGCATTTTAGCGTATTCTACTGTCAGTCAGTTGGGTTATATGATGTTGGCACTTGGAGTAGGCAGTGTTACGGCCTCCATGTTTCATCTGATGACACATGCCTTTTTCAAAGCATTGATGTTCTTAGCAGCCGGCGCGGTATTGCACGGTTTGCCAGATAAAAATGACATTTTTGCGATGGGCGGCTTGCGTCATAAAATGCCAGTTACTTTTGCCGCTATGACGATTGGTGTACTCGCTATATCCGGTATTCCGCCGTTTGCTGGATTTTTTTCAAAGGATGAAATCCTGTTGGTGGTTTCCCAGGTTAGTATGCCATTATACACCATTGTCGTAGTGACTTCGTTTATGACAGCGTTTTATATGGCAAGATTGCTGATTGTCGTCTTTTGTGGATCGGAAAAACCAGACAATCATCCTCATGAGGCGCCAATGTCCATGCGAATACCCTTGGTAGTGCTTGGCGTTCTTGCTGTTATTGGCGGGTATATACCTTATGCTAACCATTTTGGTGACTGGGTTCGTTTCGGTTCGGCCTCACATGAGGGTTTAAATTGGAGTATTGCGGCAACGTCGACGGTATTGTCTATACTAGCGATTTCCTTGGCTTGGTATATATACGGTTCGGGCAAGGTTTCATCTGATAAACTGTCCAGACGTTTCAGCACTTTATATAAGCTGAGTTTCCACAAATATTATATTGATGAATTTTACTTGTGGCTCAATCACACCTTTGTTGATGGCTTAGGCAAGATTTTGTATTGGTTGGAGCTGCATTTTGTTGAAGGTATTGTAAATGGGATAGCAGGTTTACCGGTTGAACTTGGCGATTTGGTGCGCAAAGGCCAGACTGGTAAGCTGCAGCGATATGGTTTAATCATGTTTGGAGCGATACTAATCGTTGTGGTATGGTTAGTGCTATTAAGCCCATTATTTAAAGGTGTCTTATCGGGAGGTGATTACTAAAATGGTTGATTTTCCATTATTAACGGCAATTTTACTAACGCCTATCTGGGGGATACTGGTATTATCCTTTATGCCGCGTGAAGCTGACAAAACGATAAAAATGATATCAGCTGTAACGATGGCAATCGCTCTCGGCTTAACCTTGTATGCTTACTGGGCCTATGATGTTAGTTTGGGAGGGCTGCAATATATAGAGAATGTCCCTTGGATTACCGAGCTAGGTGTATCGTACGCCTTAGGCGTGGATGGAATTTCCTTGCCACTGCTGCTATTGACTATGCTGGTTGGTTTTTCCACTGTCTTTGTTTCTTGGAATGTCGATAAGCGCTCTAAAGAATTCTTTATTCAATTGCTGCTCTTGGTAGTCGGTGCAATTGGAACATTTGTATCCCAGGATTTGTTCATATTCTTATTGTTTTATGAACTAGGGATAATACCAAGTTATATTATGGTAGTTGTTTGGGGTTCTTCGGAAAGAGTGAGTAAAGAATACGCGGCGATGAAGCTGACAATTTACTTGTTATTAGGCTCGGCATTCATGCTTGCCGGGGTTATCGCGTTATACGTTAATGCTTTTCCGGCAGGGATGCGAACATTCAGCATGCAAGTTCTAGCTCAGGCTCATACGATGGGGAATTTATCAGAAGATGTTCAAGTCTTCACATTTTTCTTATTGCTACTTGGCTTTGGATCTACTTTATCAATGTGGCCCTTTTATAGTTGGGCGCCGGATGGCTATGCGGCAGCTCCAACAGGAGTATCTATGCTCCATGCTGGAGTATTAAAGAAAATCGGCGGCTATGGCTTGATTCGAATCGGGTTGCTCATTTTACCGCTAGGGGTTAAATTCTGGGCACCGTTTATTGCGTTTTTTGCGGTGGTTAATGTTTTGTATGCCGCGTTTGTTACTATAGCGCAAAAAGACTTAAAATATATTGTAGGGTATTCGTCAATATCCCATATGGGATATATACTGATTGGCTTTGCAGCTTTAAATGTTATCAGCATTGATGGTGCGATTGCAAATATGTTTGCCCATGGGATAATGAGCGCCTTATTTTTTGCAATGATTGGCCTTGTCTATGACAAAACAAATACTCGTCAGGTTCTAAGTCTTGGTGGGTTAGCACATCAAATGCCACGTGTAGCTACTGGCTTTATGTTAGCTGGGATGAGCTCGTTGGGACTCCCGGGGTTAGCCGGATTTATCCCTGAGTTTACGACCTTTGTGGGCGCGTTTAAAGTATACCCACTCTATACTCTTCTGGCCATTTCCGGTATTGTTTTCACTGCGCTTTATATATTGCGCGTGCTGGCAAATGTGCTATTTGGTCCGCGGCGTGAAGAATTTGATACTTGCCGTGATGCCTCTGGAGTTGAATTAGTATCCCTTGTATTACTGGGGACTGTTTTAGTAGTAGTTGGTGTTTTCCCACAATTATTAATGGGTATGGTTAATAGTGGTATGGAGCCGGTAATGGCGTTACTGGTTAAGCTGCACGTTACGCCGACCTTGCTGGGAGGTGTTTTTCAATGAATATTGCGCTGTTAACCAGTGAGATAGCCGTTGTTATTCTTGCTTTGCTTATCATCGTCTTTGACTTATTGATGCCGCGGCAAGAAGCTCGCCGTAGTTTAGGTTATCTTGCAGTTTGTGGTTTATTGGGGATTTTGGTTTATACTTTTAACCAACATGGAGCTTCAGCTACGGTGTATCATGGTTTTTTTGTCGTCGATAAATTTGCTTTGTTTTTCAAGCAGTTGTTCATAGTGGCGACGATCTTAACACTGCTGTTTTCCTTTGATTATATAGAAGGTCTGACTCACAATACGGGAGAGTTTTATGCATTACTACTCTTAAGTTTAGTGGGTATGATGGTTATGGCGTCTGCAAATGATTTATTAACGGTGTTTGTTGGCTTGGAATTGATGACCATTATATTTTATATCCTAGTTGGATTTGATTTAAGAAGTAGTAAGTCAAGTGAAGCTGGAACAAAGTATTTGATTCTTGGTTCGGCAGCGAGCGCAGTTTTGCTGTATGGTATGAGCTGGGTATATGGCTTTACTGGCAGTATTGTGCTGAGCCAAATCGCTGCTCATCTTACTGCTAGTCCAGCTATGCTTCTGGGATTAGGGCTTATGCTTGCTGGTTTCTGTTTTAAATTGTCCATTGTTCCTTTTCATATGTGGGCTCCCGATGTTTATGAAGGCGCGCCGATTCCCGTTACTGCTATGTTGGCGATGGCATCAAAAGCTGCTGGGGTTGCGGTATTACTGCGGGTTTTCTTAGTAGCATTTGCAGGCTTACAAGCCTATTGGTTGACGATTGTCAGCCTATTGGCTGGGCTAAGTATGATTGTAGGTATTATAGTCGCGATATGGCAGACTAATATCAAGCGTATGTTGGCCTATTCCTCCGTAGCGCAAGCTGGTTATATTTTATCGGGTCTCTTGGCTGCTGATGCAGCCGGAGTCAAGGGGATGTTATTTTATTCTGTGCTGTATATGGTGGCCAATGTTGGTGCCTTTGCTGTAACTACTGCTGTTAATAACCAATACGGTTCAGATAAAATTGACGATCTTTCTGGATTGTCCCAAAAGTCGCCGTTGTTGGCGGTGGTTATGACGGTATCATTGTTATCTATGGCAGGTCTTCCGCCAATGGCAGGCTTTGTCGGTAAGATGTATATATTTATGGCAATTACAGATAAAGGTTACTTCTGGATTGCTATGTTAGGGCTTGTAATGTCGATGGTTTCGGTGTATTATTATATGCTTGTGGTCAAAGTGATGTACAGTAAGGAAGCAAAGAATCAGCAGGAGTTTACTGCTAGTGTATCACTGCGTATTGTGGCTCTGATTAGTTTGATTGCAACATTGTTTATTGGTATATACCCTGGGCCATTAGCTGAGCTAGCAAATGCTGCTGCTCGGTCGTTGTGGTAAAAGAAAAGGAATTTTTCCTCCAAGACTTTTAATTAAGGCTTTAGCAGCTATAAATGATACGGAAACCGTACCACTGGTAACGGCGAAAGATAAAGAGAACTCCTGTCAATCCGTTTGGATTTGACAGGAGTTTATTTTGTAAAGAACTACCAACTATGCTGGTGAGAGAGGAATAGCTTTAACGTTGCGGAGTAAATACAAAAGATAAGCTGAGGCCTTGGGAAAATAAAAGGTTCAGCCTTTTTAAATGATTAATAGAATATCTGCTATAAAGTGTAGAGTTTTATATATGCCTTTCCTTCATCAAAGATATAAATAAACGAGCTGCTTTAGAAAGATATTTTTCCTTCCGATAGGCTATAACAACTGTTCTTGTGTTAATTGATTCCTTTATTGAAAAATAGCAAGGATGTTCTGACATATACCTAAGTCTAACTAATGTATCAGGGAGTAAAGTGGCTCCGAGTCCAGCTACGACTAAAGCTTGTGCTGCTTCCATACTTTGGCTTTCAAGAATAATCTTCGGTTTAAATCCAGCTTGTGCGCAAAGATCAAGTAAAGTCTGATGCAGTCTTTGTCCATGCTTCATTAGAATAAATGGCACGTCCTTTAGCTCGGAAATGTTTATATTTGTCCAGGGAGGCTGGTTTGAATTACTTCCTCTATTTTGTTTGCTTAAGGGATGCTGTGGTGATAAAGCAATTAAAAGTTCCTCTGTCAAAATCGGTTCATAAGCAAAAATATTTTCAGATATTGGCAGGAGTACGATTGAAAAGTCAGTGGTGCCATTTAAAGCAAATTCTTCTAACTCTGCTGTAGTGCCTTCGGCTAAAACAATTTCAATACCTGGATATTGTCTTTGAAAAAGAGGCAGCACTTGTGGCAGGAGATAAGTACTTCTAAAAGGAGAACTCCCTATAGTAAGGCGGCCTTTTTTTAAATCTGCGATATCATCCATTTGTTGAATCATTTGATCATTCAAATCTAAAATTCGCTTTGCAGTCTCGATATATAATTCTCCAGCAAAAGTAAGTCGCAAGGGAGTAGATGTCCGATCAAACAATAAGACACCTAATTGCTTCTCTAGCCTTTGAATGCATTGGCTTAAAGAGGGTTGGGCGATATATAATTTTTTAGCAGCCTGAGAAAAACTTTGTTCTTCCGCTACTTTTAAGACATATTTCATTTGACGGTATTCCATATGATACTCCTTTCATTCTCTAACTCATAGGATATACACTATGGTGTTAATAGATATTTTAGTATTAGACCTATTAATCATTGTATATTACAATACTATCAAAAGCAATAATACCTGAATATATAGAAAATATTGATTTTTAAAAGATGGAATTTTCTATCTTTTTTAAATGCTTACGTAAAAGGAACTTCATAGGTTTTATCCCTTGATTTGCCAACAGTATAAGTAGCCTACTTGTTAGTTGGCATTGATCAATGTGGTGGAAAATACTTGGTTTGTGGTAAGCAATTAATATTATACGAGGAGGTTATCACATGAACAAAGAAGAAAAAATTCAGGCGATGACAGAGATTATGACTAAATTTACAGGTTATATGGGTAAACATCTGCCTGACGACGTTACAGCGAAGCTAAATGAATTACGCGAACAGGAAGATAGCTATCTGGCAAAAGTAGTATATGATTCCATGACTGAAAATCAGGAATTGGCTAATCAGCTGAACCGTCCATGCTGTCAGGATACTGGAGTTGTCCAGTATTTTGTCAAGGTCGGATCACAATTTCCATTGCTGGCCGAGGTACAAGATATTCTGCGGACAGCGGCTCTAGAAGCCACGAAGGAAGCACCGCTACGTCATAATGCTGTGCAAATCTTCGAAGAGAAAAACACAGGTACGAATACAGGTGAGCGCATTCCTTGGATAAACTGGGAGATTATCCCTAACGAGAAAGGTATCAATATTGAAGTATACATGGCTGGCGGTGGCTGTAGTTTGCCAGGACAGGGTAAAACGTTGATGCCAGCAGCAGGGTATGAAGGTGTTGTGGAGTTTGTTTTTGACGTGATGACATCCTATGGGATCAACGCTTGCCCACCACTATTGGTAGGAATAGGGATTGGCGGTTCCATCGATGTGGCGGCAGAACTTTCGAAAAAGGCACTGTTTCGTCCATTAGGAGTACGTCATTCTAATTCCCGGGGCGCAGAAATGGAGCGGTTGCTAGAAAAAGGTCTTAATGATTTAGGGCTTGGACCACAAGGTTTATCAGGCAAAAATTCCGTCATGGGCGTTCATGTCGAATCGGCCGCTCGACATCCATCCACCATTAGTGTAGCTGTATCCATAGGATGCTGGGCCCATAGAAAAGGCAATATTCAAATCAATGAAGATATGACTTATGAAATTACTTCACACAGGGGGGTAACACTGTGAAAAAGATTTTAACAACACCAATTCAGAATGAAGACCTTGAGCAGCTAACGGCGGGAGACGTTGTGTATCTAAATGGATATCTAGTTACCTGTCGTGATATGCCTCACCGTCGTCTTGTCGAATTAGGTCAAAAATTACCTGTCGATCTGGCAGGATTAGCAATTTTCCATGCAGGACCTATTGTTGTAAAAGAAGACGATGGATGGAAAATGGTTTCCATAGGGCCTACCACCAGTATGCGGATGGAAAAGTTCGAAAAAGAATTTATTGCAGAGACAGGGGTAAAGCTAATCGTCGGCAAAGGCGGCATGGGCCCGAATACAGTGGAAGGATGCCAAACTCACAAAGCAGTTCATGCAGTTTTCCCTGGTGGCTGTGCGGTACTAGCCGCGACGGAAGTGGAGGAAATCGAGAGAGTTGAATGGTTAGAACTTGGCATGCCTGAGGCGCTTTGGGTATGTAGAGTAAAAGAATTTGGTCCGCTCATTATTTCTATTGATACAAAAGGAAATAATCTCTTTGAAACCAATAAGGTCATATTCAACGAAAAGAAAGTACCAATCGTTAAAGATATTTGTAGTCAAGTTAAGTTTATTAAATAGTTAAAGTAGTTCGTATAGGGGGAGTTTGCGGGAAAGGTTCCTGCAAACCTCCTTTACTAGAAAGCATATTGAAAGAGTAGATATAAAATTATGATTATAGGAAATTTACTAAACATAAAAGAGGAGATAGGTTTATATCCTCCTGGAATACAAGCTGGTCTAAATTTTCTCTTAGAAACAGATCTTTCCTCCTTGTCATTAGGGGAACACGAAATTCACGGAAAGCAAATTTATGCGAAAATTACAGAATATGAGACTGAGCCTAAAGAGCAACGTAGACCAGAAAGTCATGAGAAGTATATAGATATACAATATATTTGTTCAGGAGAAGAAATGATAACCTCAGCTCCGATCGTAGGAGTTGGTGAAATCGATGAAGATTGTTTGAGTGAGCGAGATATACTATTTTATAAGAGTGTTGCTGCAGAAACTCAGGTTATTCTCACACAAGGAATGTTTGTAGTATTTTTTCCATGGGACGTTCATCGTGCTAATTGTAATGCTAGTGAACAAACTAATAAAATAAAGAAAATTTTATTAAAAATAAGCATGGATGTACTTAACTCTTAAGTTTAAGTCAGAACACCTTTGTTAGTAAATGCAGCTAAAAATTATCCTGAAGTATCAGCAAAATTTGCGAGAAATTATCGGAAAGTTTCAATTGTTATGATTAGTCGTTAAAACGGAGAGACAGGCTATTAAAAGAAAATGTAAATGAACGATAATGATAAATAAAATATCACTATAGAGAAAGGATAGCGTAGATTTGTGTGTTAGCAAATCTACCAGGTGAAATTATGGATACTATGAATCATGTTACACCCAAAGTAACTCCTTCCACAGCAAAGAAGACGAATGTTCGCTGGATAGTCGTAGCCATATTATTTATTGTTACTATAATCAATTACGCCGATCGTGCTACGATTGCACTGGCCGGCCCAGAGATCGCAAAAGACTTGCATATGGATTCTGTAGCTATGGGTTATATCTTTTCTGCCTTTGGTTGGGCATATGTCCTTTGTCAGTTGCCAGGAGGATATTTATTAGATCGATTTGGCTCAAGAAAAGTGTATGCAGCTAGTATTTTCTTTTGGTCTTTATTTACATTATTTCAAGGTTTCGTTGGTTTTCTAGCTGGATTTACTGCAGTTGCTACTTTGTTTGCGTTAAGGTTCATGGTTGGGGCTTCTGAGGCACCTTCATTTCCAGCAAATAGTCGAATTGTTGCGGCTTGGTTCCCTGCCTCAGAGCGCGGTACTGCAGCAGCCATTTTTAGTTCAGGTCAAGCTGCTGCCACCGTATTGTTTGGGCCGCTGATGGGATGGCTTGTATTCACTTATGGTTGGCACTATGTCTTTGTGGTTATGGGTGCGCTGGGAATGCTCTTCACATTGGTATGGAATAAGTTTATTCATAATCCTAAAGATCATCCGATGGCGAATGAAGCTGAGATTCAATATATTACAGAAGGCGGCGGCTTGGTCGATATGGATCAAGCAAAGAAAGATGGAGCTAAGCAAGATGGACCTAACATGAAATATGTTAAACAACTGCTTAAAAATCGTATGATGCTAGGAATCTATATTGCCCAATACTGCATTAACGCTACGATATATTTCTTTATTACTTGGTTTCCAGTTTATCTAGTGCAGGCTCGTGGAATGACGATTCTCAAAGCCGGCTTTGCTGCATCTGTACCCGCGATATTTGGTTTTGTGGGCGGAATTTTGGGTGGAATGTTATCCGATTTCTTGCTCAAGAAGGGTTATTCCCTTACTATTGCTAGGAAAATACCGATTATAGTAGGGATGTTATTAGGAACCACGATAATCGCCTGTAATTATGTGGACACGGAATGGATAGTCATCGCTGTTATGTCTGTAGCCTTCTTCGGTAAAGGTCTGGGTCAACTTGGCTGGACGGTCAATTCCGATACTGCGCCAAAAGCAATTGTCGGTGTGAGTGGCGCTGTATTAAACATTTTTGGCAATCTTACCAGCATCATTACCCCCATTGCAATTGGTTATATTATAAAAATAACAGGATCATTCAATGGTGCGCTAGTTTATATTGCTGTACATTGCCTTGTTGCTATTTTCTGTTATTTGTTTGTTGTTGGAGAAATTAAGCGAGTTGAACTTAAGGATTGAACTTAAATTAATGAAAATCACGGTCACGTTCGAAGTTGATACTTCGCACGTGACCGTGATTTTGTGTAAAATTTCTTAGAATACTAGGTAAGTTGAGTCATTTAAGTCAACTTTAGTTAGCTGGTCTCATGTCCCACGTAGATACTTATCATTCTAGTAGTCCAACATTTTCTTGGCAATTATTCTGATTACAATTCTTCTCCCCGAGTAGCAATCATTTG
>Ga0316600_10001485_pt1 | contig 10674 bp, 7 predicted proteins | sample OWC_soil_day5_CT_FD_207652 | JGI IMG/M metagenome (GOLD analysis project Ga0316600, IMG submission 207652) | Wetland soil microbial communities from Old Woman Creek delta, Ohio, United States - OWC_soil_day5_CT | ecosystem: Environmental > Terrestrial > Soil > Wetlands | place: USA: Ohio...
GCGTATGGATCAACGCACAGATCAGTCCCAGCTTCTGCTTCATCCCACCCGAAAGGTCCTGAGCCCTTCGTTTCCCAAAGGGCTCCAGATTGGCAAATTGAAGGAGCCTCTCTACCCGTTCCCTTCTTTTCCGCTTCGGGACTTGATAGAGATCTCCGTAGAAATGGATGTTTTCAAGAACGGTGAGATCCCCGTAGAGCCCAAATCGCTGGGGAAGGTATCCGACCTTTTCTTTCAAAGACTCTGCCTCTTTCCGAATGTCACACCCTGCCACCGTTGCCTCTCCTCCATCCGGAGGAAGAATCCCGCATAGCATCCGGAGCGTCGTCGTTTTTCCGGAGGCATCCGGACCGACGAGGCCAAAAATCTCCCCTGTTTTGACTTCAAAATTCAGATCTTTGACTGCGATCAATGATTCGAAAGACTTGGTCAGATGGATGGTTTGAATGGAGAACATAGGAGCAAGCACCAAATACCAAATAAATTCCGGTGTCTAAAATTCAAAATTTCAAAACCCCTCACCCTTTCCCTCTCCCCCGGGGGGAGAAGGTGGGGTGAGGGGGGCATTTGAGATTTGGATTCAGGATTTGTTTGGAATTTGTAATTTGTGATTTGGAATTTAAGGATACGATTATTGTTTTCATGAAACCATTGGCATTATGGCTTTCTCTGAGAAGGCGACTCCAGTAGGATTCGTCCATCGGCTGGCATGCCGGGCTTGAGCTCGCGATCCCTGTTGGGGATATCCACCTTAATCCGATAGACCAGGGTCACTCTCTCCTTTTCCGTCTGAATTTGTTTAGGCGTAAATTCGGCTTGGGAAGAGATGAAGGAGATCCGCCCCCTGTACTTTTTCTGAGGTCGAAGGTCAGTGGTCACGATCACGTCCTGACCCCACTTCACCTTGCTGAGATCGGTCTCGGGGATGTAAGCCTTCAGCCAAACATTTTCCACATCAGCGATGGTGACAATGGACGTCCCTGGATTGACCACCTCGCCGATTTCCCCTGATTTGACCAGAACAACTCCGGAAATGGGAGAATAGAGCGTGGTATAGCTGAGCTGTGTCTCGTTCAGCTTCACAGAGGCCTGGGCCTGATCCACCTGAGCTCTCGCATCTTCAATATCCTCCTTTCTCGGTCCTTCTTTCACCAGCTGGTAGCTCTCTGTGGCCACCTGTACGGCAGCCTGCGCGACCTTGAAACCCGTCTCCCCATTGTCAAAGGCCTCCTTAGAGATCACCCCCCTCTCATAGAGACTCTTCATCCGGTCGTACTGAGTTTGTTTATTCCTAAGGTCAAACTGAGCCTGGTGGAGATTAGCTTCGGCTTGCCTTATTTCTTCCGGCCTCGACCCCGCAAGCAGTTTCCCCAATCGGGCTCGTGCCGACATCAGCGTGGCCCGTGCCACTTCAAGCCGGTTGCGGAGGTCCTCATCATCCAATTTGGCCAGAACCTTCCCTTGATCGACCCAATCTCCCTCTTCGAAGAAACGGCTGACAATCCTTCCTGAGACCTTGAACCCCACGTCCACCTCAGTGGCCTCGATATTTCCTGAAACCTTGATAAAATTTGCCTCTTCCTTCTTATTTCTTGTCAGGAGATAATAGACAAGGCCGGCAACGGCCACAGCAATGATCACAATCAGTAAAATCCGCCTCATCCTGCCCCCCTCGTCTTACACCTGAAGGAAATTATTATAGATTCTATTTTAACCCCTGTCAAAGCTTTTTCATGAATCAAAGAGACACCCCCCTTGAATTTTCTTACAGTTACAAGTAAGATAAATTTATAAGATGCTAAGATTCAATGACATTTTAGAAAGGCTAACCTCCTATAATCCCAATGCGGACATAGAACTTCTGAAAAAGGCTTATGTCTTTTCTGCCAAAGTCCATTTAGGACAGGTCCGCCTATCCGGGGAACCTTACCTCAACCATCCTTTAGAGGTCGCGGGTATTTTGACTCAGCTGAGGCTGGATGTTGCCAGCGTGGCGACCGGATTGCTCCACGATACCGTGGAGGACACTCTGACGACTCTCGAAGAGATTCAACAAAACTTCGGCAAAGAAACCGCTCAGTTGGTGGACGGCCTGACCAAGATCAGCCTGATCTCTCTACGGTCTTCCGAAGAGAACCAGGCAGAGAATTTCCGCAAGATGATTCTGGCCATGGTCAAAGACATCCGGGTCATCCTCATTAAACTGGCCGACCGTCTCCACAACATGCGAACACTCGAATACCACCATCCTGAGAAACAGATCAAGATCGCTCAGGAAACCCTCGATATCTATGCTCCCCTAGCCCATCGCCTCGGGATCGACTGGATCAGATCGGAGCTGGAAGACCTTGCTTTTCGGTACCTCCATCCCCAAATCTATGAAGAGATCCAACGGAAGATTGCGAAAAGGGAAAAGGAGAGAACCCGATATATCGAAGAAGTAAAGCGCACTTTAATGAAGAAACTGTACGAAAATCATATTGAAGGCGAAGTGAACGGCCGATTAAAGCAGATTTACAGTATCTACCAAAAAATGAAAGACCAGAACCTCGACTTTGACCAGGTGTATGACATCACCGCTTTCCGGGTCATCGTCAATTCGATTAAGGAATGCTATGACGTTTTGGGTATTATTCACTCCCTTTGGAAACCCATTCCCGGAAAATTCAAAGACTACGTCGGACTTCCCAAGGATAATATGTATCAATCCCTTCATACCACCGTGATCGGACCTTACGGGGAGCGCATTGAGATCCAGATTCGAACATACGAAATGCATCGCATCGCGGAGGAAGGCATTGCCGCCCATTGGAAATACAAAGAGGGAAAAGTGGTCGAAGAAGCGGAGGACAAACGTTTCACCTGGCTGAGACAACTCCTAGAATGGCAGCGGGATCTGAAGGATGACGCAGAATTTATCGAGAGCGTCAAGGTGGACCTCTTCCCTCACGAGGTCTATGTGTTTACCCCAAAAGGAGCGGTGAAGCAGTTCCCCCTTGGAGCCAGCCCCGTGGATTTTGCCTATAGCATCCACTCCGACGTCGGGAACCATTGTTCCGGGGCAAAAGTGAACGGCAAGATCGTCCCGCTGAGATATGAGCTCCGTAGCGGAGATACGATCGAGATTATGACCTCGCCCAACCAGAAGCCAAGCAAAGACTGGCTTAAATTTGTTAAGACGGCACGGGCAAAAACGAAGATCCGTCAGTGGTTTACAATTGAAGAAAGGGAAAAATCAATCAACCTCGGGAAAGAAATCCTGGAAAAGGAATTCCGTAAATATGACCTCCAACAGGCCAAACTGATCAAGACTGGAGATCTGGCAAAGGTGGCCAATGAGTTCAGCTACCAGGGAGTCGATGATCTCATCGCTGCCGTCGGGTACGGAAAGGTCACCGCTAACCAGATCATTGGAAAGATCCTCCCTCAAGAGCGGTTGGAACAACAAAGGGAAGAACATGAAGAGGGACGTTTAAAAGGCCTTATCAAAAAGATTACCCATGCTCCCAAGGATGCCCTCCTCATCAAAGGGATCGATAATGTGATGGTGCGCTATGCGGGATGCTGCAATCCTTTGCCGGGAGACCGAGTCGTCGGTTTCATCACCCGGGGGAGAGGGGTGACGATTCATGCCGCCGATTGCCAAAACGCGATGGATGATGATCCAAACCGGAAGGTCGAAGTGGAATGGGATTCGACAAAGGGATACAGTTATCCCGTGCGGATTCAAATCTATTCTGACGACAAGAAAGGACTGCTGGCGGAGATCAGCAACTCCATATCCGCCAACGAAGCCAACATCAAGAATGCCAGGGTAGATACGACAGAGGATAAAAAGGCAATCAGCACCTTCGAGGTAGAGATACGGGATTTAAACCATCTCAAGAAAGTGATCAGGGCTCTCGAGAAAATTAAGGGGGTCCAACGGGCTGAAAGAGTGAGGGTAGAAACTCAGGCCGAATCCTAAACCTGTGCTGGGTGCATGGGGCAAAGGACGCTAACTCCATGCTCTCTGCTCTTCGCTCCATGCTAAGAGAGTTAGGCAGCCTTGGTGATCAATCCTGAGCGAAGGCATCTCGAACAAACCTTCATCCGAGTGGTCTTTCCCTTCACAGAAGACTTTATTTTGTGGAGGTTGGGGTACCAGACTCTTCGGGTCTTGTTATTGGCATGACTTACATTATGTCCAAAAACCGGCCCTTTTCCACAGATTTCGCAAACTTTTGCCATGATTGAACCTCAAGAATAAATTTACATTAAATTAACCCACTTTACTGAAAACTGCAAGAGGGGGCACTAATTCATAGATTGATAATGGACCACTTTTCTTCTTTCAACGGGGAACCGCAGGGAGATAAAATTTTTCGTTCTCTTTTCGTCGGCTCCCACCTTCATTGTCCCATGATTGCGCAACACGACTTCCTTGGCAAAGCGAAGGAGGATATCCGGCGCCTCTTCTTTTTGGATGGGGGGCGCCCCCGGTGCCGGTTCGTCCGCTTTCCGACGGACCGCAAAGATCACTGAGATTTCGATTTGTTTTCCATCCCTCTTGGAAAAACTTTCAGCCTCGCCGGTCTCCTTCTCAGGCAAGAGAGATCTCGTCGAAAGAGCGATGTTCCAATTGGGAGGCGTCACGATGATTGCATATTGAAGTACAGAACTTAAGACATACCTCAGCTGCTCATCAGGGACGACGGTTTCGGGAAGATCTTTTTCAAACCTTCTTAACAACTTGATTCCCTTTTCCTCCAGTTTAACCTGGTACTTCTTCAAGACCGCCTCAATGATAGTATGAACCGTGTTCATTTTTCTGATCGGCGTGTGGAGCCTCATGTAATCGATCAGGCTATTCAATACCATTTCTATTTTTTCAATGTCCTCGGTCACTGCCCGATAATAATATTCGCCGAATTCTCTGTCGCTAAACTTCCCCCGGGAAATTTGAGTGTAATTCTTGATGGAACCAATATTATTCTTGATGCGTTGAATGAGTTCAATGAAAAAAGGGGTTAAGAAAGGGGCATTTCGTTCATCGGTGAGATAGTTCAATTTAGATTTAATAGATTCCAGCCCATCTTTAACTGAGGATTCGGAAGGTTTGCTTTCATTTTCTATATTAAATGGATTCCGTTCCATGTTGATCACCAAACCTTTTCCAATGGAATTCAACCCATGATTCCTCAATTATTATAGAGAGGATTTACTAAAAACTCAACATTGAAAATATTCATTGTAGGGATAAGACCTCAATATTTCATCCAAATCATGACAAATCTTGACACCTGTTGATATGATTTTACATTAATTGCCATTACTTAACATTTTAGAAATATTAGAGAATATTTTCCCCGGGTTCATTCCTGAAAGGCAGTCATGGGCTCTAACATTAATTCTCCCTTTTCGAAGCGATCGATATAAAGGGAAGAGATGTCGATCGTGAGGGCTTTTCCGTCAACGATCAATTCAGAGATCACTTTTCCCACGGCAGGACTATGCTGAAACCCATGCCCACTAAAACCGTTGGCAACGATGAATCCTTCAACTCCAGGAACCTTTCCCAGGATGGCATGGTGATCCGGAGAGATCTCATAGAGTCCTGCCCATCCCCGGGCAATCCGGGCTTTTTCAAGACTCGGGACACGGTGCGTCGCATTCTCTGAAGCTTCGAGCATGGCCTTATATTCCGTGTTAAGGTTAAAACTTGGCTCTGCGTCCAACGGGCCGGAAAGAAGTAACCCATCCCCTTCCGGCCGGAAATACGATCCTCGATGAAAGTCGATCGTCAGTGGAATCGGATGATCGGTTAGATGGAAAGGAGCCGTAATGAAGATCTGCCTTCTCAGAGGTTTGACGGGAATTTTAACACCTATCATTTCTCCTATGGATGCGGCATAAGGTCCTCCAGCGTTGACAACCACGGGGGTAGAAACCTCTTCGCCTCTTGTCTTGACACTCCGGATCTTTCCTTTTGATATTGAGATTCCGATGACCTCCATTCCCTCGTGGATTCTGACTCCTGCCCTCTTCGCACCGCTGGCAAACCCCGAGAGAATTTCATTGGGACCTGCATACCCATCCCAGGCACAAAATGTCCCACCCAGGACGTCGTCCGCCCTCAAATAGGCCCACCGTGATCCGATTTCCTCAGAGCTTAGGTACTCAACAGGTAGGCCAAATTTCTTTTGGAGTTTTATATTCTCCTTGAAAACCTCCGTCTCCCGCTCCGTGGTCGCCAAAAAAAGATATCCGATTCTTCTAAATTCAGGAGCGACTCCGAATTCCTCTTCGAACTCTTCAAAAGTCTTTAGTGATTCGAGGGAGAAACGGATATTCATCTCTGTAGAAAATTGGGTTCGAATCCCTCCCACACAACGGCTCGTGGAACCTTCTCCCAGTTGCCCCTTCTCATAAAGGACAACCTTTCCCGCCTTTTTCAGGGCAAGATAGTAGGCAATACTCAGGCCGACGATACCGCCTCCAACGATAACGACATCCGCTGTTTTTTCCATCGGGTTGAACCGCTTCGGTGTTTCCTTTTACCGTTTCATCTTTCTTTTGACAATCCTCACCAAGAAGAGCATTTCCTCATTCTTCACCCAATAAGAGCAAGCCAAATAGATTCCGAGGCCAGTCACAATTCCTCCGAAAAGAATCAAAATCTTTTCTCCGACGTTACCTGTTGTGGACCAATGTCCGATTGAACAGATCAAATAGGCGGCCAAACCCATTGGAAGACTACACAAGAAGATTTGTAAGAGCGATTGAATATTCTTTCTTATATCTATCCCCCCCAATTTTGGACCCAACTTTCTAAAGAGAAGGATAAGGTTGAGTGTGGAAGAAAGGCTAGTGGCCAAAGCCAAACCTCCATGCATTAAAGGAAAAATTAGAACTGCTCTAAAAATAACGTTAGCTCCCAAACAAATTAAGGCAATTTTCATCGGCGTCTTGGTATCCTGGAGGGAATAGAAGGCAGGGGCAATGATCCTCGACCCTGCAATGGCCCACAGGCCCACGGAATAGAACACAAGGGCGAAGGCTGTTTTCTCCGTAGCAGAATAATCAAACAGTCCTCTTTGAAAGAGGAGGTTAATGATAGGGGTTTTGAGTGCGATCAGTCCCACCATTGCGGGAACACTGATGAAGGAAACCAGGCGGAAAGTAAAAGAAAGCGTCTCTTTCAATTCCTCTATCTTTCCCTGAGAAGCCAGTCCTGAAAAACTTGGAAGGGATGCCGCTCCAACGGCAATAGCGAAAATCCCCAAAGGAAATTCTATGAGTCGATCTGCAAAGAAAAGGTAGGAAACGCTTCCACTCGGAAGAAACGAGGCGAAAATCATGTCGATGAAGGTATTCATCTGATAGAGGCCGGTCCCGATGAGGCCTGGAACCATCAAAAGGCCAATCCGCTTGATCGCCGGGTTTCGGAAATCAAAATTGAATCGGAAGGTAATTCCCCTCTTCCGTAGGAAAGGAATCTGAAAGAGAAATTGGATCATCCCTCCGGCCAGAACCCCCACGGCAAGGGTCATCACCGGTTCTTCAAAAGTATGATAAAAGAGAAAGACTGAAACGATGATGGAGAGATTGAGAAAAACCGGGGCAACGGCGGGGGCAAAAAAATGTCTGTAGGAGTTCAGAATTCCCATGCAGAGGGCAAAGAGCCCCATAAAAAAGAGATAGGGGAAAATGACCTTATTGAGTGTAACCGTTAGCTCAAATTTCTCTGGGGTTTGAATAAATCCCGGTGCAACGATTTTGATCAAAATCGGTGAGAAGATAATTCCAAGGACTGTCAGAATCAATAAAATGACTCCAGCAAGGGTGAATGCGGCATGCGTGACCTTTCGAGTCTCTTGTTCCGACCGCTGGGAAAGATATTCCGTAAAGACAGGAATGAATGAAATGGTTAACGAACCCTCTCCGACCAACCGCCGCCATAGATTGGGAATCCGAAAAGCCACGAAAAATGCATCTGCTGCTATTCCAGCTCCGAAGAAGTTGGCGATCACCATGTCCCGGAAAAAGCCGAGGATACGGCTGAGTAAAGTGCCTGTTCCGATGATGGTAGCTGCCCTGGTGATCTGATGGTTTTCCGACATACTGGGAGTAAGCCAAAACACAGCGAATGCAACGAATAAACCCAAATTCGGTAAATTCGTTATCATTCGTGTAATTTGTTATTTTCAGAGGTCTTGACACACGCTACCTTAAAATGTTAAAAAAATCAATAATATCAATCGCAGATTGAACAATTCAGGGACTCAGGACTTTTCAGATTTGTAACCCTTCAATTCCTGAATCATTAAGAGAAAGGAGACTCAATTTTGGCAACTCATCTATCGGCCATTAAAAGGGCAAGGCAAAATGAAAAAAGGAGGCTTCGGAACCTCCAAATCAAATCTACCGTGAAATCTTCGGTAAAAAAGGTGCGAGTGGCCGTTGAGGGGAAAGATGTTGAAGGGGCCAAGAAGGCTCTGTCGACGGTTATCCCTCTAATCCAGAAGGCTCAATCCAAGAGTGTTTTTCATAAGAATGCCTCCGCCAGAAAAATTTCTCGGCTGACCCGAAAAGTCAACTCCCTTACCGTAGTCTCTAAGTAATCTTTTGTCGAAAAGACATCCCCCTTTCATCGATCACCCTTTTCCAGGCGGCCGGGGATGCCCGGTGGGATTCGGTCGACAGAGGTCAACCACCAACTTTTCCATCAGAAGCTCTTTGGGTCCACCACTCCTCTTAATGGCTAAATCGGCCTGGTGACACTTCAGAATTCCTTCACGGAGTGAAGCCTCGGAGAAATTCTTTCCTTGATCGATCAATTTCTTTATGGTCCACGGTGACGTTCCCAATTCCTTGGCCAATTCCCCCGCGTCCCGTCGATGGGAACTCATCTCTTTGATGGTCAATAGACTCCAGTATTGTTTTGCCATCATGCTCAAAAGGAGAGGGATGGGATCGCCAACCTTCGATCCCTGTTCTTCTTTTCTGAAAACGACCGCTTTGGATTCCATCGCCTTTCCTAAAATTCCGAGGGCTTTCTCCAGGTTTTGATGGCCAATGGCGTCCGTTAAATCGAAAATCGTGCTGACTTTGATATCTGAAGAAATCTCTTCCAAGTCGGAAAGCTCGATCGTCCCTTTGCCCCCAACGCTCAAAAAGACTTTTTCCAGCGTATTGTCGAGATCGTAAAGATGATCTCCCACGACTTCAACCAAATAGCCCGCACATTCTTCCGAAAGGGTTTTCCCCTTTTCCTTCATCCGATTCTTCATCCAAGAGATTAATGGCCGGCCCCTTAACCGGGAGTATTCTTCCGCTTTCCCCACCCTTTCGACTTCTTTCCGGTGTTTCTTCCAGGGGCCGATCGTTTGACCCAAGAGAACGAGGCAGGTGCTCGGAGAGGGTTTTGTAACGTACCCCATCAACGTTTTAACTTTCTCGTCATCCATGCGATCTGCTTCGCGGACGAGAACAAATCGATATGGAGAAAACATCGGGAGCGTTTGAGCGGCGCGGACGATCTCCTGGCTGCTATGTTCTTCTCCACTGAAGGCGTGGAAGTTCAATCCCCTTTCCTTCGGAGAAAGGGTTTGGTTGAGCAGCTTCTGGATCTCCTCCTCCATGAGGTAATCCTCAGGACCGTAGAGAAAATAAACAGGATAGATCTGAGAATTTCCCTTGGACATCAAGTTTTCTTTTGCCATGGCTGGTGGCCGGAACGTGCCCCGCAAGCCCCGCCTTGCAGGGGGTTGAGGGGCACACGATGAAGGAGATTTCCTCTTCGGGAACTCCCGCCCTGTGGGCGGGGAGCTTCAGCATATCTCAATACGGAATCAGTTGAAACCCCAATGAACAAAGTCCAAAAAAGAAATAGACATCATCCGCGTTACATCTGGAATTTCTGTCATTGAGATTTGGCTTTATTTGATTATTGGTGCTCGGAGATTGGTGCTTTCCTTTTTCCTGCTTCCTTCATACAGGTCATATTCCAACAATCTGCACTCAATCGGGCCGTTGTAGAAAAGAATTCTTCTTTTTGTTCTCAATCCCACTTTCTTAGCCAGGTCGAGATTACCCGTAAAAACGTACCCTGTATACCCGTTGCATTTTTTTTTAAAAAAATCCCCAATGCCTCGGTAGATCCCCGTCAACTTCTCTATTTCCCCCATCCGCTCACCGTATTCAGGATTAAGGATGACCATTCCTCCTCCGCCCGGAACAGGCGTCTCTGAAAAATCACAGACACCAAACTCGATGAATCTCTCTACCCCTGCGGTCATCGCATTCTTCTTTCCTGCCTCGATCGCCTGCTGACTGATATCCGTGGCAATGATTCTTCCATTCAATTGGTCCTTGGCTTCGGCTCTTATTTTCCTGCGCAAAGCCTTCCACGAAGAATCATCAAACCCCTTTAAGTGCATGAAACCATAATTGTTTCTCAATAAACCCGGAGCCCTGCCAAGAGTGATCAAGGCGGCCTCGATGGCAAGCGTTCCGCTTCCGCACATCGGATTGATAAAGTTCCTGCCACCCGACCATCCGGTTGCCAAGACAACGGCGGCCGAGAGGGTCTCCTGCATCGGCGCCTTGAGAGGGATCATTCTGTACCCGCGCCTGGAAAGAGGTTCCCCGGAGGTGTCGAGGAAAACTTGACATTGATTGCTTTTCCAGTAG
>Ga0316600_10001489_pt1 | contig 10657 bp, 10 predicted proteins | sample OWC_soil_day5_CT_FD_207652 | JGI IMG/M metagenome (GOLD analysis project Ga0316600, IMG submission 207652) | Wetland soil microbial communities from Old Woman Creek delta, Ohio, United States - OWC_soil_day5_CT | ecosystem: Environmental > Terrestrial > Soil > Wetlands | place: USA: Ohio...
CAATAATAAATACATCTAAAATATCATGTACATCCTTTGAAATTGCCAAAGTAATCACCTACCTTACTGACTATTTTATGATCAACAAATATATTTGTTGAAATTATCTAAGAAATCCTTTGACATTTATTTTTACATAATTTAAAATTATAGTAATATAAAGGTAAAAAATTATTAAGTTATTGGTCATAAATTCCGATAATAACTTGAGGAGATTTTACTGCTTATGATTACTTGCCAAAAGCATGTGAAAATTTTTAGTATATAAGTTGCTAATTTAAACTATTTATTATAAAGTTGAATTATAGATAACTATTTATAAATTGTGAGCATTGGAGTAATTGCTATGAATAAGATATATGCCATCATTGGCCCACACGCTGCTGGTAAAACCACTATCATATCAAAATTAAAAACACAAGGAATTCCATCTATTACTAGCCATACAACAAGAAAACCTCGTCCAGATGAAAAAGAGGGACGCGAATATTACTTTGTTGAAAAAGATAAATTTCTGAAACTAGATTTAGTTGAAAAAGTAACTTATCAAGGAGAGTATTATGGAATTTCCAAAAACGAGTTATTAACGAAAATGCAATCTAGTAAAATAAACACGGTTATGATAGAGCAAAGTGGCTATAAACAATTAAAAAAACTACTAGGCGATCGCTTAGAGTCTATTTACATCATGGTAGATTATGTAAATATGGTAGAACGAATGTTAAATGACAAAGAAACAAACGATCAAATAAAAAAACAACTTGAATATACCGAAACTAATGGTGAACTTGAGGCTTGGAAACTTACGAATCATGTTGTAAAAAACGTAAACAATATGAATATTACAATCAATCAAATTTTAGCGATCATGGGTTTACTGGCCCGTAAATAAAAACTCAGCATATCAAGTGATATGCTGAGTTTTTTTATTTACGCACCGCGTCTCGCTTGTTCTTGTAATTTAGCAACGCGTTTTGCCGTCTCTGGATGTGTACTAAATAAACTCATAATAGATTTACCAGTACCACTTAATGGGTTAATGATGAACATATGTGATGTTGCTGGCGTTGCCTGTTCCATCACTGCATGTTTGGCATAATGTTCAATCTTTTGCAATGCAGATGCAAGCGCTAACGGCTTCCCACAAATTTTACCGCCTGCTTCATCAGCTTCAAATTCACGGGAACGAGAAATTCCCATTTGAATTAAGGTCGCAGTTAGCGGCGCAATAATGATCGTAAATAACATTCCAGCTATTCCACCATTATCTTCATCATCAGAACGACCAGCACCAAAGATAGCTGCCCATTGTGCCATAGAACCAATCCATGAAATAACCCCAGCTATGGATGCCACTACTGTGCTAATTAAAGTATCACGATTTTTAATATGAGCAAGTTCATGGGCAACTACACCTTGTAACTCTTCATATTGTAAGGTTCTCATAATACCAGTGGTTACTGCAACCACACCGTTTGCAGGATTACGCCCCGTCGCAAAGGCATTTGGTACATCGGTATCAATGATGTATACCCTTGGCATCGGAATATCTGCGTTTTGCGCAAGCCCTTTAACCATATTGTACAAATCAGGTGCTTGCGTATCACTTACTTGGCGTGCATCATACATTTTTAAAACGATAGAATCACTGTACCAATAACTAAAGAAATTCATCCCAAAAGAGATAATCAGCATAACAGTTGCCCCTGATTTTCCCCCTACTGCTCCCCCTACTGCCACTAACACACCAGTCAGTAAAGCAAGCAATATTGTTGTTTTTAACGTATTCATAAAAAAGCCTCCCTTTTTAATTCCAAAATTAATTATTTATTTGATGGCATTGTTTATTTTTTATATAACCAATGCCTAATACAATTATTACAAATAACCATTCAATATAACTAGCAAAATTGATAAAATATTTTCCCATTGCTTGATCTTCTACCATTAATTTACCAGCTGTAAATGCTAAAATACCAGCACCTAAATATATGATAATAGAAAATCGGTTCATTAAAGTTAAGAATAACTGTGATCCACATAGAACAAGGGGAATACTTGCAAGTAATCCGCAAATAATTAAACTCCATTTACCACTAGATACTGTTTGTGCAACGCCTGCTAGTGCTAAAATATTATCTAAACTCATAATAATATCTGCAACTAAAATAGTTTTAATTGCCGCCATCAATGTTACTGGTTTATTACTTCGATTGTTTTCATCATCATTAGGATGTATTAGTAAATTAATTGCAATATAAAGTAATACCAGCCCACCAAAAAATTGCAAATAAGCAATTGAAAGTAAGTCGGTTGCAAATAAGGTCAAGCAAACACGAATAAATATAGCACCAAAACAACCAATAAACATCGCTTTTTTACGTTTATCTACTGGTAAGTTTCTACAAGCAAGAGCAATTAAAATTGCATTATCACCACTCAAAATTAAATCTAATAATAAAATACTGCTTAAAGCTAAAAACCATTCCAAATTTATACTCTCCCTTTTCTTAAATAAAAAGACCTTGTCTCATTCAGTACGATTGAGACAAGGTCTTGCTTGCAAAATAAATTGCCAATAGTACCGGGGCTTTTGACCCGTCATGACGACACTACTGTACAGCTACTCCCCTTGTTAGGAAATAAAATTTAATTTATTAAATTGAATTTAGTTTAACACTAAATATATAGCTTGTCAATTATATATCTAAATTTCGGACATGTTTTGCATGCTCTTCAATAAAGTTACGTCTAGGTTCAACCTTATCGCCCATCAATATGGAAAAAATACTATCTGCTTCCAGAGCATCTTCTAAATGCACTTGCAAAATCGTTCTGCCTTCTGGATTCATTGTCGTTTCCCATAATTGTTCTGGATTCATTTCCCCAAGACCTTTGTAACGTTGCACACCAATACCATCACGGCCAATACGATCTAATAAATTACTCATTTCATCATCACTATATAGATACCATTGTTCGCGGCCTTTCTTCACCAAATATAAAGGTGGTTGTGCGATATAAATACGACCAGCCTCAATCAATGGTTTCATATAACGATAGAAGAAGGTCAGTAACAACGTTCTAATATGTGCACCATCCACATCGGCATCAGTCATGATGATGATTTTACCATAACGGCTCTTCTCTAAATCAAATTCATCAGCAATCCCATTACCAAAAGCAGTAATCATGGTTCTAATTTCATCATTATTTAATATTTTATCCAAACGAGCTTTTTCTACATTTAATATTTTACCGCGTAGTGGTAAAATCGCTTGGAAACGGCGATCTCGTCCCTGTTTTGCTGAACCACCAGCGGAATCACCTTCTACGAGGTATATTTCAGTTTGCATTGGATCTTTGATTGAGCAATCAGCAAGTTTACCAGGCAAAGAGCTTATTTCAAGGGCATTTTTACGACGCGTTAATTCACGCGCTTTACGAGCTGCTTCTCTTGCTCTTGATGCTAATAACGATTTTTCGATGATTTTTTTCGTAATGGCTGGATTTTCTCCGAAAAACTCTGTTAAGCCTTCGCTGACAATAGAATCCACGATGCCACGGACTTCACTATTGCCTAGTTTTGTTTTCGTTTGACCCTCAAATTGCGGCTCACGAATTTTTAAACTGATAACACAAGTTAAACCTTCGCGAATATCTTCACCAGTTAAATTATCCTCGGAAGATTTCAAAACATTGGCTTTGCGCGCAAAATCATTTGCTGCACGCGTTAAAGCAATTTTAAACCCTGCTAAATGCGTACCGCCTTCTTCCGTATTAATATTATTAACGAAGCTATAGATATTTTCAGAATAGCTTGTACTATATTGCATCGCAATTTCAACCACAGTCGTCCCTTTTGTACCTGAAAAATAAATTGGCTCTGGATGAATTGTTTCTTTTGCACTATTTAAATGCTCAACAAATGAGCGAATTCCACCCTCAAAGTAGAACACTTCACTATGTTCATCGCGTTCATCTGATAACGTAATGGTAATTCCTCTATTTAAGAAAGCCAACTCTCTTAAGCGATGTTTTAAAACCTCAAAACTATAAACAGTCTCTTCAAAAATTTCTGGATCGGGACTAAAGTGTACTTTCGTACCATTTTCTTCAGTTGTACCAATCACACGAAGTGGACTTGATGTAATACCACGTTCAAAAACAATTTTATGTATACTGCCATTTCTTTTAACTTCAACTTCAAGTGAGGTACTTAAAGCGTTTACAACCGATACCCCAACACCATGTAGACCACCTGATACTTTATAACCTTCACCACCAAATTTACCACCAGCATGAAGAATCGTAAGTACGACTTCAATTGCTGGTTTACCACTTTCATGCATATCTACTGGAATACCACGACCATTGTCGACAACAGTAATACTATTATCATGATGAATCGTAACTTCAATATGACTACAATACCCAGCCAAAGCTTCATCGATACTATTATCGATAACTTCATATACTAAATGATGTAGACCCTTACTAGATGTACTACCAATATACATCCCTGGACGTTTACGAACAGCTTCTAAACCTTCTAATACCTGAATCTGGCTTGCACCATAATCACCATGTACTGCACTAACTTCTTCATCATCTACCATATTTAGTATGGTTTTTTCTTCATTATTTTCCATATGACCCTCCTTAATTTATTTTCAATTTATCCGATGACTAACCCGCTCTAATACTCTCGCTTTTGCAAGCGGTGAGTAAATAGCGGCTAAGTCTCTGGATAATTTCGACTAGAATTCAGGTGGCGTTAAAACGCTGTCTGAATTAAGTCTCCATTTATCTTTACTCAAAATCTATGACTATTCTTCATTATAAAATAAAGTATCAGCTCGCTTTTTTAAAGTTAAAGAAGATATTGCTGATAAATAAACTTTTGATTTTGTAACAACAAAGGATTTTGGATCATTTTCTGATATATCAATAATAAAATTTTTACTTTTCATTTTTTTTATAAATTCACGATTTACAACAGAACGAAAACTTTTGTAATCATTAATTGATACAATATCGATCAGTGCCACTACAATATCAGATCCTAGATGTAGAAACATTAATATTTCCTCCTGAATTTAGCAATCGTTTTATTAATTAATTTTTCATTGATTTCATCATGTTTTGCTCCAGTAAATAACATCGTTAATGTCATTAAATTCATATTTACCTCGTTGTCTTCGCCTTTATCTAGCTTTAGATTACTTGAAAAAATACGAATTAAAGTAATTTTAGCATCGATATATTCATCAGCACTGCATGATACATACTTATTTACTTCAGCATACGTTATCCAAGGAACTTCTAATAATATTTTACGAATTTCTGCATGTTTTTCTTCTTTTATCTCAATTTTACAAACACTACAATACTTACTTTCTTTTGGGCAAAGTGTATCACACTTTTCACATTTATGCCATTCTTTTGCTTTTTTAACTTTATTAAAAGCTAGATGCTTTTGATAAAGTTTTGCTATTTTATATTGTAACTTTTCCTCTTCGACATTTTCTACAAGCTGTTTTGCACCATTAACCTCGCTTGCATCGAGCTTTACTCTTCTAATATCTCGAGCAATATTAATGTCTTCCTCAGGTTGATCATCATCAATCGTTTTATTTTTAAAATGTTCCGTGCGAAAACGAATATCTTTAATTAATGCTTCACCAACGAATTGATTTACTTTAAAAATAACATCGGCTTTCATCATGGATAAATGATGACACCACACAGAGTTATTAACCGAAATAAATAAAACATTATATTCAACACTAAGCGGCGAAGACTGCACAGCAATATCTTTACCAACAATTTTTTCCCAATTAAATATGACCAATTGCGTCTTATAATTTTTATTTATGCCCAAACTATTAACCATTTGGGGGAGTATTTCTTTTACCTGTTCCAAAAAAATCACTCCACTATTTTACCAGCTACAACATGATAATATTTTCCTAAGTTTTCTTTAGGAAAATAATTCAGATCGGTCGCTGTAATAAACGTTTGAATTCTATCTCTAATGAATAACAATAACTGTTCACGCCGATTCGCGTCAAGCTCACTCATCACATCATCTAATAACAAAACAGGGTATTCACCCGTTTCTGATTTAATAAATTCTAATTCAGCAAGTTTGAGAGCTAATACACCTGTGCGTTGTTGTCCTTGCGAACCAAAGGATCGTAAGTTAATATTATTCACTTTTAACATAATATCATCGCGATGTGGTCCTACACTAGTATTCCCACGAATGATGTCAATTTCACGAGATTCACTCAATTTATTATTATACCATGTATTTAAATCTTCTGGAACTATATTATCTTCTAAACCAGCAATTATATAACTAATTTCTAAACTTTCTTTGTTTGTCGAAATTCTCCGATGCATTAAATTTGCAAGCATATTCAACTTTTTAATTGCATCTAACCTTTTGATTACAAGTTCACTCGCAATTACAGCCAATTGTGTGTCCCAACTTTCCAATAAATCTTTACTACTTTTCCGTTCCTTAATTTTCTTTAGTAGCATATTTCGTTGGGCAACAATCCGATTGTATTTACTAAGCTGCTTATAATAAATAGGGCTTGCTTGAGAAATCTCAATATCGATAAACCTTCTTCTCCCTGCAGGCGCACCTTTAATTAAAGATAAATCCTCGGGTGAAAAAAGAACAACATTCATAACCCCAATTAAATCTTTTTGTTTAATTGGATGGCCATTATAGATAATTTCTTTATTTTTTTCGGTACTAAAATTAAAAACTAATTTATTTTCCACCATCATTCGATCAAAAACAAGATTTACCCTTGCTTGTGGTTGTTCCCATTGAATTAAGTCATTATCGATATTAGTGCGATGGGAATGCCCCATCGCAGCGTAATAAATGGCTTCAATGATATTCGTTTTTCCTTGTGCATTTTGCCCTAAAAATATATTTAAATTATGGGTGAATTCTAAGGATAAAGCATTATAATTTCTATAATTATGTAAACTAATTTGCTTTACGCGCATTGTTTATTCACCTTGACTTTTAACAACGTTCCAAGTGCCGGTTCCGATAATTTCAACTACGTCCCCAGGATACACTTTTTTTCTACGCTCTGTTAATAAAACACCATTTAATTTTATTATTTTTTCATCTAACATAAAGCGGACTTGTCCACCTGAATCGACAATTCCAGCCCATTTTAATAGTTGATCAAGTTGGATTACATCACTATTGATTTCTATTTTTTCCATATTGTTTCTCCTTTTAAACTAGCATCAACTCGTACGCACTGGCGTAATGATATAGTTATACGTATCATCGTCACAAGGCCTAATACTAGCTGGACTAAGCGGTGTATTTAAAGAAAAATAAATTTTTTCACAATCAATATTTTTTAGGATATCTGTTACATATTTTGCATTAAAAGCAATATCGAGTTCTTTACCAGATAACGCAATATCCACCGATTCTTCGGCCTTACCAATATCAGGATTATTTGAAGTAATCATCACTGATTTTTCATTAAAAGATAAACGAATTACATTATAATCACCAGAACGTGAGATCAGTGAAACACGTTCTACTGCTGATGAAAATGCGTCAGTATTTAAGATAATTTCGGTGGCAAACTCCTCAGGGATAACCCTTTTATAATCAGGGAATTGTCCCTCAATTAATCTCGATATTATGTAAACATTATCAAATGTGAAACTAATTTGATTTCGCGTACAATTCACAACGACATCAGAAGGAACCTCTGATACCATAATACGAGCTAATTCCATTAATATTTTCGAAGGAATAATAATTTTTATTTCACCATTAAATTCATCAAGATATTCTTTTTTTATTGCTAATCTGTGGGTATTTGTTGCAACCATCATAACATCACTGTTCGAAACTTCGAGTAATCCACCAGTAAAAACAGGTCTAGCTTCATCTTGTGAACAAGCAAATACTGTTTTTTTAATTAATTCTCTAAAAACATTATCACGAATTTTAAATGTTGTGGTACCATCTAGCGGATACAATACTGGAAATTCTACTGCTGGTAAACTTAATAAATTAAATTGTGCAGTATTTGATGTAATTTTTAGGGTATGATCTTCACGATTTGTTACGATTTCCACCATTTCACCAGGTAATCTACGAACAACTTCTTGAAAATAACGACCAGATAAGACAATGGCACCTGGTTCATCTATTTGTGCATCTATTTTACAGCTAATACCAAGTTCATAATCTGTTGCTTGTAATTCTAGTGTGTTGTCGAAGGCATTTAAATAAATACCAGATAATATAGGCATTTGCGGTTTGCTTGATACCGCTTTTTGAACAATTTGTACAGCATGTACAAGTTGTTCTTTTTTACAGGAAAATTTCATTAAAAGTCCTCCTTGAGTATATTATGACTATTTTGCTTATATAATATAAAAAATAGTCGTATTAGTCGTAGGGGCTGTAGATATGTGGATAACTCAGAAAGAAGCTTGTTAAAGAAAGTTAAAGTGTGTGAATAAAATGTAGATAAATATATAGTGAGTTATCCACATATTCACACAAAAATCTGCATAAAGAGTTACCCACAAAGAATATACAGCTAATGAGCTGACTTATAAACAGAGTTATACACTACATACTTTCAATTCTCTTGATAAGCTCTTTAATCGTATTATTTAATTTCATATCTTCATTACGCTCGCGGCTAATTTTATCATGGGCATGAATCACAGTTGTATGATCACGACCACCAAACATTTCTCCAATACGTGGCAGGGAAGTATCAGTAAGTTCGCGACATAGATACATTGCGATCTGACGAGGAAAAGATAAATTACGTGTTCTTTTCTTTGCTAATAATTCATCAATTCTAAGCTTAAAATAAGACGAAACAATTTCTTGAATAAGCTCTAATGTTATTTGTTTTGTTTTTCCTGTTGGGAAAATATCTTTTAAAGCTTCTGTTGCTAATTCATTATTAACGACTTGATTTGTTAACGATGCATAAGCCATTACACGAATTAAGGCACCTTCAAGTTCACGAATATTATTATCAATACGACTAGCAATATAAACCATAACGTCATTTGGAACATTGAGATTTTCTAACAAGGCCTTTTTACGCAAAATCGCAATACGGGTTTCAAGGTCAGGTGCTTGAATATCAGTAATTAGACCCCATTCAAAGCGGGAACGAAGTCGATCTTCTAGGGTTTGAATTTCGCGTGGAGGACGGTCGCTAGATATAATAATTTGTTTATTTGCTTCATGCAAAGTGTTGAATGTATGGAAAAATTCTTCTTGCGTATGCTCTTTTTTAGATAAAAATTGAATATCATCGACCAATAAGACATCAATATTACGATATTTTTGGCGGAAACTTTCCGGATTACCATCGCGAATAGAATTAATAAGTTCATTTGTAAATTTTTCACTAGAAATATATAAGACACGAAGATTTGGATGATTTTTTAAAATACGATGACCAATGGCATGCATCAAATGTGTTTTACCAAGGCCAACACCACCATACATAAAAAAAGGATTATATACTTGTGCTGGAGATTCGGCTACGGCAAGTGAGGCAGCATGAGCAAAGCGGTTAGAATTACCAGTAACAAATGTTTCAAATACGTATTTGGGGTTCAAAGATAGGGAATCCTCTAAAATAATCGAAGGATTATTTTTAGCATCAACTAATTTTTGTTGTTGTCCAGGGACATCTTCCTCGATTAAAGAAGTTTGAATTGAGTTGCTAAACTCTCTTTTTGTTGGTTTGTTATTTTGAGGAATTTGTGTTTCTGGAATAGGAACATCGGTGTCAATTGCGAGATTTGTGATGATGACTGATAACTTTTTATTCGTAACTTCGTAACCAGCATCGATGATAAAAGGAATATAACGAGATTCAATCCATTCTTTCATAAATTTCTTTGGTGTGCCAAGTTCAATGGTAGTATCTGTTAAAGAAATGGGAACGACTGGCTTTAACCAAGTATCACAAGTTAATTTCGATAGGGAAAGCTCTAATTTACTTAAAATTTGTTCCCAAGTTGCTTGTAATTGTATTGTATCCATAAGAAAATCCTTTCTAAAAAGAAAAATATAAACATAATTTATTAACATCTTCATAAATTATCCACAATTTTATTAACAACTGTGAATATCTTTTTGAAATAAAAGTAAAAAAAGACGAAAAAAAATACAAAACCGGGAAAATATAATTCACCTAAAGTTTGTATTATCTATATTTGTCAGGTTACGCCCTTATGTTGATAAATATGTGTATAAGTAGCGTTTTCTGTTAATAAGATTGAAGTTTATTCACAAAAATTTGAGTTTTGTGGATAAGTAACTGACTTTATATTATCAAAATGAGTGTAAGTTATCAACATGTTTTTATCGTATCCAGCACAAATTTACAATAAATATCCACAATATTATATAATTGAAATAAAGTAACCTGTGTAAAAATCTTGACACTAGACCGTGGCTAGTCTATAATTTTTATAGTTAAAATTGATGATTTTGACCGAGAATGTTTTCGTATTATTGCAAGGAGGTGTTGTAGATATGAAACGTACTTATCAACCAAATACATTGTGGAAAAAAAGAACGCATGGCTTCCGTGAACGTATGAAGACCAAA
>Ga0316600_10001491_pt1 | contig 10647 bp, 8 predicted proteins | sample OWC_soil_day5_CT_FD_207652 | JGI IMG/M metagenome (GOLD analysis project Ga0316600, IMG submission 207652) | Wetland soil microbial communities from Old Woman Creek delta, Ohio, United States - OWC_soil_day5_CT | ecosystem: Environmental > Terrestrial > Soil > Wetlands | place: USA: Ohio...
GCGGGGCTGACTCGTTCCGCCTCGGTGCCACGCGGCGAAGGAGAGCCGACCGCCAACCCACGAGGGAGATCCGCGCGTGCGCCAGCGCGCAGCGCTCGAATCCCTGGCGCGCCAGAAACGCGCCCGTGTCTTCGGGATGCAGCAGGAAGGTGACGCGCTCGCCGAGCCGCGAGCGAGCTCCAACGAGCTGCGCGGAGGCCTCGAGGTTCCCGAGACGCTGCGGCCCGCAGAAGTGCCGCAGGAGGCGCCCGAACTCACGAACAAGCACTTCTTCTGGGATCTGGGAAAGCCTAGAGCGAAGGCACCGTGAGCGCTGCGGGCAGCACGCTGATCTGGCCGTCGGGGTTCTTGAGCTCGACGTCGTAGACCCCGGGCAGGATCTGGGCGCAGTTGACCCATCCCCTCACCTCGCTCGACGAGACGACCGTCTCGCCGGTCACGCCGTAGATGTAGTTCGCGTTCAGGAGCCGGATCACCGGCGTCGGGCGGAATCCGCTTCCATTCACGACGATCTGGGTATAGCCCGACGGGTTGATCGTGGTGGGCGTGATCGAACTCGCGACTGGCGGATAGACGAGCAGCGTCACGGCCGAGTCGATCACCACGCGGTCGCGCAGGTAGGCGTAGTCGATCGGACGGAAGTACGGGAGGGGGTTTCCGTTCAGCCCCGCGAGGCGCGCGAAGGTGAAGGTATTCCCGGCATTCATCAGGAAGTTCTCGCTGGAGCTCACCCCAGCCGGTGTCACCGCATGGTTGAGCTCCGCGCCGCTTACACCGCCGAAGAGTCCTCCGCCGGGCACGCCGGGGGGGACGAGACCGAGGGCGTGGCCTGTCTCGTGGGCGATGATCGAGCCGAGCATGTCGGCAAATCCCTGGATCGCCGCCTGCACCAGCTCATAGCGGGCGAGCCCAGCGGGCGAAGCCGTGCCCGGATCGAAGCCCGGCTCGAGCAGGATCGCGTCCATCGGATCAGCGCCCACGGGAATGCCGCCGACCCCCGGGATCAGGGGATTGAACACGGACTGGAAGGTGGCGTCACCGGCCAGGATCAGCAGCTCGCGCGGAAAGATGCCCGTGGGCGGAAGCGTGGCGCATTCGACGCTCGTGCGGTTCGCGTTCTTGAGGTCGGTGAGGATCGACCCGATCGTGATCCCACCGCTCGGATCCTCGCCGCCGATGCAGACCTGCGTCACGTCGCCCCAGGTGGGCTGCGTGCTCGAGAACGAGACCTCCACCCCGTCCGCACCCGGCAGCCCGTTCGTGGCCTGCGTCTGGTAGACCTCTCGGACCCGCGCCACCACGGCGGTCTCGACCTCTTCGAGCACCCAGCTCGAGATCAGCGGGGCGGCGGCGTTCCCGAGCCCAAAAAACTCGAGATCCACCGGAAAGTCGGCGCCTGGAATGGCGTCGCGGTCGGACTCGAAATCGAGCCAGATCTGCTGGCCGGTTCCGATCGGCGCCGCGCTGCTGAAATTGCGCACGGCGACCGCGAGCTCGGCGAAGGTGTAGTTCCCCCCGATGTCGGCGACTTCTGCCAGCAGCGTGTAGGTGCCGGGCACGAGCTGTCCCTGGAAGACGCCGGCGCTCCCCGTGCCGTCGCTGTTCACCGACAGTTCGCTGACGACCGACGCCTCGGGGCCCGCGCCCCAGCGCTCAGCGCGGACGTAATGGAAGGTCTCCGTATCCACCGGATAGTCACCTGGCTGCCAGGCGACGTTCACGACGAAGCCGGTGGGCGGCAGCACCAGCAGATGATTCATGTCACTGGGGATGCCGTTCACGGTGAGCGTGGCCGTCGGCGGCACCACCACCACTGCGGGCTGGCTTTCGCAGGTCGCACCCATCCCGATCGCGGCAAGCATGGCGACGAGGGTGATGTTCTGGCGCGTCCACAGCTGCCTGCCCGCAAGACCCGGACGTGCGCGCATCCTACTTCCGTCTGAGAGCTGCTACTCCCGCGAGACCCAACCCGATCAGAAATGCGGTTCCCGGTTCGGGCACGGGGTTGATCGTGATGACGGCGTTCGTCGTGAAGTCGTCGAGGGCATAGCCAGGTCCGCAGGCCTGCGAGCCGTACGTCCCCCCACCCGCCTTCACCAGATTGCAGAGATTGCTCATCACCGACGCGCCATCGGAGAAGAACCCCGAGAAGTTCGCATTGATCTCGCCCATCGGGCCGAATGCGCTGAGGAAGTCGGCGTCGCTGGTGGCCAGGACGTCGAGGTCGGCCGAGAGTTGCCCGGTTATCGGCAGCGGGAAGGCAATCGGCCCGGTCTCGGCGGCCGAGAATCCGAGGCTTCCGACGTAGTCCGTGTCCATGAGCGCGAGCGCGGCGATGGTGTCGAAGATCCCGAGATCGACGAGCCCGTTCGTGAAGGTGGCCGACGTGGAACGCGGATTGTTCGCCGAGGAGGTGCTCACGGAGAAGCTGGGTCCCATGAGCATGACGTCGCTCATGAGGAGAACGGTATTCGGCGCGATCCCCGTGATGTTGGGACGATTCGAGAAATTGATCTGCGAAAGGTAGGCCTCGACGTGCATCACGCCGCTAACGGGGTCGAAGCTCGTCTTGGTCGTACTGGGTGAGAACGAGAGCGACGTGATCACGTCGGTCGGGTTGATCGTCCCGAAGGAGAAGACCGTGGCCGAAGCTCCGGCCGGCAACCAGAACCCCGCCAGCAGCCCCACGCACCAGGTGCGCCAAGCCCCGCACCCTTTCCGAATTCCCGATCTCGATCTCAACATCGCCTTCATCCCCATCCCGGCAGTGGCGCGCGCCGCCTTGCCTACTAGCGCTTCTTTCCTCGTCGCACCGCCCCGAAGCCGACGATTCCGAACCCGAGCAGCAGTACCGTCGAAGGCTCCGGGATCACGAACTCACCCGTGTCGAGGCGGTAGAGCTGACCCTGACCCTCACCCGTGAAGTCCGCCAGAGTATTGGTCGCGATCAGGTAGGCGGCGATCGCGTTGATGTCGCCGCCCGCGGCGACCGAGGCGAAGGCGAAGAGCTCGCTGAAGTCGAGCATGATCGAGTTGCTGGTGAGCGGATTCCCATCGCTGTCGAACATCGCGGCGTAGAGCGTCGAGTTGTCGAGCAGCGCGAAGCCGATCGCGAGCGGGTCACCCGTGAGGCCGGCAGCACCGCAGCCGCCGATGCCATCGCAATAGGTGCTGACGACCTGGAGGCCGGGCGTCGGGCTGCCCATGAAGCTGCCCGCGGTCCAGGTCGCGGAGAGCATCACGCTGTTCCCGTCGGCCGGGTCCGTCCACACGATGTCGCTGCCGCCCGTCGACTGGAAGTCGAGAACGATGTCGTAGAAGCCGCCGCCGGTGGGCGTCACGGTGTGACCGATGTAGTCGGCGAGCACGGTGAAGTCGAGAGGCGTCCCGTAGGCGAAGGAGCAGTTCGAGCCGACGTCGGTCGGGCACGCTCCGTTGAGGGAGTCGTAGGAGTTCAACGTCGTGATGTGGCCGCCGATCGCGAGGCTCGAGATGCCGTCGTAGACGACCTGGCCGTTGACGCCCAGGCCCTCGGTGGTCCAGACGACACCCGCCTCGCCCGAGAACACCGTGTGCGCGAGCGTCGTTGCTGTCGGTGTCAACTGCGGAACCGCCTGCGCCGTGCCCGCTGCGAGGGCGATCGCCGAGACGGCGACCAGGACGATTCCAATACGATCCGTGATCCGCATTCCTTTTCCCCTTCCCCCCAAAAGAACCCACGTCCCGCTCGACTCGTACCGCCCCGAAGCCAGAAACGAAAACTGCCGGGGCACCCCTACTTGGAAGGGCACAGCGGCACCACAGATACCCGCTGTACGCGGGTACACCCTTCCGCGCTAGCAGAAGTGCAATCTTCATGCCCGTACGCTGGTCCAGTTAGATGACAAAAACATCAATTCACTTGGATACTTACAAAACAAAACGCCGCCTCGAGAACGGGCATGAAGCCGGCATTGAGAAGCACGATTCCACTCTCGTGGAAAAAGCTTTCTGGGGCGTCCCCGCTGGATGAGACTGGGATCCGCACGCCGGCCCGTTGATTGCGGCCCTCGACCATGCGGGGCTCGATGATACCGGCCGCCGCTCGGCGCGGATGAACCGGAGGAGCTCCTGGTGGAGGTCTCACGGTCGACGCCAACGCGGGCCGGGACCCATCGCACGCTTCCCGCACCAACCCGCGCCTCCGCGGGGGCAGGGGCAGAACCCTCGCGTCGTCTCGGTCCAGTCGACACACGAAAGCGTTGACGCGATCAGTCCCCCGCCCCCATCGTCATCGCGCTCGCCGCCATCGCCGCCTGCAGCCGCCGCGGCGTGAAGCGCATCGAGAACGCGGCGACCTTGTTGCCGATCCCCGGCACCACCGAGGTGCGGCCGGCGAGCAGTGCGCGCACGCTCGAACGCACGACCGCGGGGCTTTGCATCATGAACAGGCGCTGATACAGCGAGCGTCTCTGCCCCGCGACCGCGAGGAACTCGGTCGCGGTGACGCCGGGGCAGGTGGTGCAGACGCGGACGCCGCGCGGGCGCAGCTCGGCGGCGAGCGCTTCGCCGAAGGAGAGCACGTAGCTCTTCGCCGCCGAATAGGTGGCGTAGGTCGGTGTCGGCTGGAAGGCGCCGATCGACGCGACGAGCAGCACCCAGCCCGCGCCCCGCTCCGCCATGTCCGGGACGAAGACGTGGGTCAGGTGGGTGAGCGCGACGATGTCGAGTTCGAGCATGTCGCGCTGACGGCTCCAGTCGCTCGCCAGGAACGGGCCGTAGAGGCCGAAGCCGGCGTTGTTGACGAGCACGTCGACGGCAATGCCCTCGGCGTGCAGGCGTTCGTGCAGGGTCGTCGCCGCGTCGGGTGCGCGCAGGTCGAGCGCGACGACGCGCGCCTCGGTGCCCGCGAGTTCTGCGGCGAGCTGCTTCAGGCGATCCTCGCGGCGCGCGACCAGCACGAGTCTGCAACCGCGCGCGGCCAGATCGCGCGCGAAGTCGGCGCCGAGTCCGCTCGACGCGCCGGTTACGAGCGCCCATCGACCTCGCATCTCCGCCATCGCCATCCCCCCCTCTGATCAAGATGTTACGGAAGCCGGGCAGCCGTTCCAGCTCTCGCACGACGCCGGCCGGAAAGCGCGAATCGCGCTCGAGCTGACGAATCGCGTCCGCGTAATCCTCGAAGCGATCGCCCCGTCGAGCCGCGAGTTCTCCGGCGATGTCGATCACGAGCTGGCAGAGCGTGAAGAGCGAGAACAGCACGTCGTTGTGGAGCGAGAGATCCCGCGCCAGTGCTTCCCGCGAGACGCGCGGGCGAAGCGTCCGCAGGTGGTCGAGGTGGCGGCGCAGCTCCGCCAGGCGTTCGACGACCGGACTCATCGGCGCAGCGACTCGAGCTTCAGGGCCCGCATGCGAGCGAGCCACGGGGCGAGATCGGCTGCGCGGAGCTGCACGTCTCGTACGAAATCGTGGTCGCAGCCGGCGTTGCGCAGGAGCAAGCGCCTCCCCTCCGTCACCACGTGACGTCCGAACAGTGGCGGCACGTCGTTCAGCACGACGAGATCGACCGGCTGCGCGAGCAGCGCTTGCAGTCGTCCTGCGAGTCGAATCCCGGCTTCGAAGCGGTCCGAACGCTGCGGCAGCGAGCTCCAGCTCAGCAAGACGCCGATGTCGAGGTCGCTCTCTCGATGGGAGCGACCCTCGGCTGCACTCCCGAAGAGGTACGCGCTCGCCACGTCGGGGGCACCGACGTCTTCGAGTACGGAACGCAGAGCCGCTGCAACCACACCGATCCCGACCTGCAAATCCACCAGGGACGCAGAATTGCTCGTCATCACTGTGATTCTACCCGAACGGCGCGGACGGCGAGCCGTCGCCGCATCGGACCCACGCACGAGCCGTTCACGCCACGTCGGCGAGAGCGAGTTTGGGGCCCCAGCGCTTCGCGACGGCGCGCAGCAGCGCGGGATCGCGCGCGAGGCCGGGATCCCTGCGCACCGTTTCGAGCGCCGCCTGACTCGCGACGGGCAGCAGCCGGACGTCGCGCACCAGATCTGCGATCACCAGATCCGGCAGGCGACCGTGCTGGCGCGTACCGAGGAACTCGCCGGGACCGCGGATGCGCAGGTCGGCTTCGGCGATCGCGAAGCCGTCGCTGGTGTCGAGCAGCGCGCGCAGGCGCGCTTCCGAGTCGGCCGTCGCGCCGCGCGCGACCAGCAGACAGGTGCCGGGCCGCTCGCCGCGACCGACGCGACCGCGCAACTGGTGGAGCTGCGCGAGGCCGAAGCGCTCGGCGTGCTCGACGACCACCAGCGTCGCGTTCGGAACGTCGACGCCCACTTCGATCACCGTGGTGCAGACGAGGATCTGCGTCTCGTTCGACTCGAAGCGCCGCATCGCCTCGCCGCGCGCGTCCGCGTCGAGACGGCCGTGCACGAGGTCGATCTTCGCCTCCGGGAAGGCGCGCGCGATGCGCTGCGACATCTCGGTCGCCGCGCGCAGGTCGATCTGCTCCGACTCCTCGACCAGCGGATACACCACGTAGACCTGTTCGCCGCGCGCGAGCGCGCTGCGGATCGCGTCGACGGCGCGAGCGCCCTCGCCCTCGCGCAGCACGTCGGTCGTGATGGGGCTCCGTCCCGGCGGCAGCTCGTCGAGCAGCGAGACGTCGAGCTCGCCGGCGAGCGTCAGCGCGAGCGTGCGCGGGATCGGCGTCGCGGTCATCACCAGCACGTGCGGCGAGCGCTCGCCCGGGCCTTTGCCGGCGAGCGCCTGGCGCTGGAGCACGCCGAAGCGGTGCTGCTCGTCGATCACCGCGAGCGCGAGCGACGCGAAGCGCACCTCTTCTTGCACCAGCGCGTGCGTGCCCACGACGAGGTCGATCTCGCCGGCGAGCAGCGCGGCGCGGCGCGCCTGCGCGTCGCGACGCGGCACCGACGCGGTGAGCAGTGCGACACGCAGAGCGGTCGCCGCGCCGCCCGCGCCGGCGAGATGCCACAGCGAGCGCTCGTGCTGTTCGGCGAGCAGTTCGGTGGGCGCCATCATCGCGACCTGATGGCCCGCCTCCGCCACCGCGATCGCGGCGAGGAACGCAACGGCGGTCTTGCCGCTGCCGACGTCGCCCTGCAGCAGCCGGTTCATCGGATGCGGCTGGGCGAGGTCGGCCTGGATCTCGCCGACGACACGGCGCTGCGCGGCGGTCAGCGCGAACGGCAACGCATCCAGCGCCGCCTTCGCGCGCGGGCCACTCGCGACCGCGACGCCTGGCTCCCGCTCGCGCCGCTCGCGGCGCAGCGCGAGTCCGAGCTCCAGCAGGTACAACTCTTCCAACACCAGGCGCTGGTGGGCGAGCGTGGTGCGCTGCGCGAGCGCCTCGGGATCTGCGTCCGGCGACGGGAAGTGGATCGCCGCCAGGGCTTCCGCAGCACCCGGCAGCTTGCGAGCGCGAACCAGCGCCGCGGGCAGCCGCCCCTCCACGAGATCGGCGTACTCCGCGACGGCGCTCTGCACGAGCCGGCGCAGCGTGCGGGGCGGCACGCCTTCGGGCGCGCTGTACTCCGGGACGATCTGCCGCAGCGACGCCACCGCGCGCAGCGCGTCCGCTTCGCTGGCCGGCGCGTCGTCGAGCGCCTCCACGTCCGGGTGCATCAGCTCCTTCGAGAAACGGTAGCGGCGCACGTCGCCGGTGACGAGCACCGAGCGACCCTTCGTCAGCACTGGCAGCACCGCGTCGCCACCGTGGAACCACTTGAGTTCGATGCTGCCGGTCTCGTCCGACACCAACGCGTGCAGAACGCGCCGGAAACGTCCGCCGCGCCCGCGCGTCGCCGCGAACTCCGCCGTGCGCACCTGCGCCGCGAAGGTAGCGCGGCGACCCACCTCGAGGTCGGTGATGCGCACGAGGTTGCGCCGGTCGTCATAGCGCGACGGCAGCCGGAACAGCAGATCGGTGATCGTCGCGAGGCCGCGCTTCTCGAGGGTCGCGGCGCGCTTCGGGCCGATCCCCACGAGCGCCGTCACCGGTCGCGCTAGCGCCTGCTCCGCGAAATCCGGCGCGGCGAACGGGGCGAGCCGCGCGAGCGCCGCCGCGACCTCGCGAGATCGCGCGTTTGTGTCCAGCGGCTCGGCGAAGGCGCGCGCGGTGGCCTCGATCGCACCACGCACGTCGCGCGGGATGCGCAGCGCGAGCGCGCGCTCGCAAGCGGTATGCAACGTCGCTTCGAGATCGCGCACGCGATCCGCGAGCGCGCCGTGGTCCTTCGCCGCGAAGCGCAGCGGCGCGAGGATCGCTTCGAGCGCCGTGGCGAAGGGACAGACGCTCAGTTCGCCTCCATTCCTCCCGGCGGCTTCAGATGCCGTGGATCTCCTGCAACGAGCGCACGCCGATCGACTCGGCCTGCATCGCGCGGATTCCGCCGGTGGCCGCGCGCACGCCCGCCACGGTGGTGAAGTACGGTACGCCGCGCATCAGCGCCGCGCGCCGCATCGACATCGAGTCCTGCGCGGCCTTCGGCACGTTGCCGACCGTGTTGATCACCAGGTCGACCTCGCCCTTCTCGATGCGGTCCACGACGTCCGGCGAGCCGCGCCCGACTTTGGGCACGACCTCGACCGCGACCCCGAGCGACTCGAGTTGCGAGGCGGTGCCCGGCGTGGCGAGCACCCGGAAGCCGCTGCGAGCCAGCTCGCGCACGCTCTGCCCGATCGCGCCGCGATCTTCGGCGCGTACCGATACCAGGACTGTGCCGCTGGTCGGCAGCGTGTTGCCCGCTTCGATCTGCGCCTTCGCGTAGGCGCGGCCGAACTCGGAGTCGATGCCCATCACTTCGCCGGTGCTCTTCATCTCCGGCCCGAGCAGCGTGTCGACGCCCGGGAACTTCACGAACGGGAAGACCGCCTCCTTCACCGAGAAGTGCCGCGGTCGCAGTTCTCGCGTGAAGCCGAGTTCTTCGAGCGAGCGACCGGCCATCACCAGCGCCGCGAGCTTCGCCAGCGGCACGCCGATCGCCTTCGAGACGAACGGCACCGTGCGCGAAGCGCGCGGGTTCACTTCCAGCACGTAGACGGCGTCGTCCTTCACGGCGAACTGCACGTTCATCAGGCCGCGCACGCCGAGCTCGAGCGCCAGCGCGCGGGTGGCGCGCGTGATCTCGTCGGTCACCACCGGCGCCAGGGAATACGGCGGGATCGAGCAGGCGCTGTCGCCCGAATGCACGCCCGCCTCTTCGATGTGTTCCATGATGCCGCCGATCACCACGCGCTCGCCGTCGCAGATCGCGTCCACGTCGACCTCGGTGGCGTCGGAGAGGAAGCGGTCCACCAGCACCGGATGTTCGGGCGAAGCATCCACCGCGACGCGCATGTATTCGCGCAGCGCGCCGACCTCGTGGACGATCATCATCGCACGCCCGCCGAGCACGTACGACGGCCGCACGAGCACCGGATAGCCGATCCGCTCGGCGACCCGTTCGGCTTCGTCCGCGCTGCGCGCGATGCCGGACGGCGGCCGCGCGAGGCCCAGCTTTTCGAGCACCGCTTCGAAGCGCTCGCGGTCCTCGGCGCGGTCGATCGCGTCGGGCGGCGTGCCGAGGATCGGCACGCCCGCACGCTCGAGCGGCACCGCGAGGCGCAGCGGCGTCTGTCCGCCGAACTGCACGATCACGCCGAGCGGCTTCTCGCGCGCGACGATCTCCAGCACGTCTTCCAGCGTGAGCGGCTCGAAGTAGAGGCGATCGCTGGTGTCGTAGTCGGTCGAGACCGTCTCGGGATTGCAGTTGACCATGATGGTCTCGAAGCCGGCGTCGCGCAGCGCGAAGACCGCGTGCACGCAGCAGTAGTCGAACTCGATGCCCTGCCCGATGCGGTTCGGGCCGCCGCCGAGGATCATGATCTTCTGGCGACGCGTCGGCTCGGCCTCACACTCCTGCTCGTAGGTCGAGTAGAGATACGGCGTCTTCGCCTCGAACTCGGCGCCGCAGGTGTCGACGCGTTTGTAGACCGGCCGCACGCCGCTCTCGTGACGAAGGGCGCGGACGCTGTGCTCGGTGGTGTTCCAGAGCGCCGCGAGCCGGCGATCCGAGAAACCCATCTGCTTCGCGGGCCGCAGCCAGCTCAGGCGCTCGTCCTCCGTCGAAGCCATCGCGAGCGCCTTCTCGGTCTCGACGATCTCCCGCAGGTTGCGCAGGAACCACGGATCGATCCCGCAGCGCGCGTAGATCTCCTCGACACTCACGCCGCGCCGCAACACCTCCGCCACCGCCCAGGGCCGCTCGGGTCGCGGCACTTCGATCTGCGCCCAGAGCGCGTCGATCGCCACGTCGCCGCCGCCCGGCGCCACGGGGCTCTCGAGACCGTCGTGCCCGATCTCGAGCGAGCGGATCGCCTTCTGGAAGCTCTCCTTGAAGGTGCGCCCGATCCCCATCACCTCGCCCACCGACTTCATCTGCGTGGTGAGCGTCGAGTCCGCCTGCGGAAACTTCTCGAAGGTGAAGCGCGGAATCTTGGTGACGACGTAGTCGATCGTCGGCTCGAACGACGCCGGCGTCTCCTTCGTGATGTCGTTCGGGATCTCGTCGAGCGTGAAGCCCACCGCCAGCTTCGCGGCGATCTTCGCGATCGGGAAGCCGGTGGCTTTCGAGGCGAGCGCCGAGCTTCTCGAAACCCGTGGGT
>Ga0316600_10001496_pt1 | contig 10637 bp, 8 predicted proteins | sample OWC_soil_day5_CT_FD_207652 | JGI IMG/M metagenome (GOLD analysis project Ga0316600, IMG submission 207652) | Wetland soil microbial communities from Old Woman Creek delta, Ohio, United States - OWC_soil_day5_CT | ecosystem: Environmental > Terrestrial > Soil > Wetlands | place: USA: Ohio...
GGAGAAGGCTACACGGTCATGGTCCCCCGCCGCGGCGAGACGGTGAAGGTGGGATAAACTCGCCGCCGGTGCGATGAACGCGCACGCAAGGAGGCAACCGTGGGGAGACGGCGCCTGCATTGGGCCTGGGCCATTCTCGGCATCTGCTTCGTCAATCTCTTTATCAATTACTCGGTGCGCCTCGGCTACGGGGTGGTCCTGCCCGAGATGATCCGCACCCTCGGCTTCAGCCGCGCCGACACCGGTTGGATCTACAACTCCTACCTGCTCACCTACATCAGCGTCTCCCCGTTAACCGGATATCTGACGGACCTCCTCGGCGCCCGGCGCGTCGTCACCGTGTGTCTGGCGCTTCTGGGATGCGGGGCCTATCTGCTGGGGACCGTCGAGCATTTCTGGACCGCGTGCCTGTTCTTCGGCCTCGCCGGGCTCGGCGCCACTGGCTTGTGGGTGCCGATCATCACCTTGGTGCAGCGCTGGTTTTCGTACCGGCGGAAGGGTTTGGCCCTGGGGATTCTTTCAACCGGATACGGCCTGGGCTTCGCCGTCATGGGAGCGGTGTTCCCCTGGGTGGTGGAACATTTCAGCTGGCGCTACGCCTGGTATCTCCCGGGAATCCTGGCGCTCGCCATGGCGGCCCCCAACGGCCTCGCTCTGCGGAGCGACCCGGCGGACTGCGGTTTGAAACCCTGGGGGCAGAATGAACCCTCGGCCGCCTCGCCTACGAGAGCCCGTGCCCAGGTGCCCCTGCGCCGCATTCTGCGGCAGCCCAATTTCTGGATCATCGGGGCCTCCTATTTTGCCCTCTCCTACGGCCTGTATGGTTTCACCACCTTCATGGTGGACTACGCCCACTACCAGCTGAACCTACCCCTGGAGACGGCCAGCCGGTTGGCCACCGTCCACGGGCTGTTCCAGGTGGTGGGGGTGCTGACCGTGCTGCCGCTGTCCGATTACGCCGGCCGCAAGCGGACGATCCTGGTCTCGAATACCGCGATCACTGCGCTGGTTACCGGACTGCTGTTCATCGGGGAATCCTGGATCCTGCTCTACGCGATCACCGCCGCGATGGCGGTGTTCTACGGGGCAACCTTTCCCATCTACGGCGCCTGCGCCGGCGACTATTTCCCGCGCGAGGCCATGGGAACTGTGGCCGGCGCCTGGACACCGTTCTACGGATCGGGCGCCATCCTGACCCATTGGGTGACCGGAAAGCTGCGGGACGTGACGGGGGTATACGATCAGGCGTTCATCATCTGTGCTATCATGACTGCGGTCTCGGTGGTCCTGATGAGCCGGGTCCGGCCAAAAGGAAATTATTGGACCGACAGCCAAAATAGGTCAACACCGTCATGCCGGGCTTGATCCGGCATCCACTTTGGCCTGGATTCCGGCGCCTGCCCCGGACATCCTTGATCCGGGGTTCGCCGGAATGGCAAGCTTGGACATATTTAATCGCCGAAGTGATAAGGCCGGAATATCTTATGCTTTGCAGAAATTGCGTCGTCACCGGATGTGCATTAAAATAGGCACGCTGCCATCGTCCATCCAGGACCTCGGAGAGTGACGCCGCGCGATCCGATCAACCTATCTGCTGTGGAGGTTCAACATGAAATGCTTGTTGCTGCCGGCACTCCTGCTTGCGATCCTCATGCCCGCCGCGGGGTGGGCGCAGTCCGACATGGTCACCGGGAAGGCGACGCCACAGGAAGTCTACCAGAAGGTGTCCGAAGCCGCCCGTTTCCTCTCAGAGGTTGGAGAAAAGGGTCTGAAGGAGTTTGAGAGCCCCAAGGGGAAATTTGTCTGGAAGGACACCTACGTGTGGGTGACGGAGTGCGCGAAGAATTACTGCCTGCCGACCCCCAAAAGCCAGGACCTGGGCTTGAACCTGTCACAGATGAAATGCCATCAGACGGGCAAGCTTTACATCCTGGGCCTCTGTGACGACATGGCGGCCCATCCGGAAGGGGCCTGGGTGGAACACTGGCAGCCGAAACCCGGCTTTGACAAGGCCCAGAGAAAAGTGAGCTTCATGATGCCGGTGCCAAACTCGCCGTACCAAGTGGTCTCAGATATTTTCGACGATGCGACGACATTGGAGCAGCTGAACAAAATTTCCAAGCGGCCATAATCTATGTTCGGTTTTTGTGGATCAAGGAGATTCCGATGACACCTGCAGAGCGACATGCGAAAATCGGTGCCTACGGTGAGGCCTACGACCTTCTCTCCGGCGCGTTGAAGCAATTCCCGAAAGACATGTGGCAATACAAGCCCGGGCCGGAACGATGGAGCATTCACGAAATCATCGTCCACCTCGCCGACAGCGAGGCCAACAGCTACATCCGCTGCCGGAGGTTCATCGCAGAAACCGGCAAGACGGTCATGGCCTATGACGAGAATCGGTGGGCCGATTTACTGAACTACCATGGCCAGAATCCGGAGGATGCCCTCGAGTTGTTCAGGTTGCTGCGGCGGATGAGCCACCGGCTGATCAAGGATTTGCCGGATGCCGTCTGGTCGAACACGGTTGAACATCCGGAAAACGGCATCATGTCCATGGATGACTGGCTGGGCGTATACACCGCTCACGTAACGCAGCACATTCAGCAGATGCAGGTCACTCATGCGGCATGGCTGGCCGAGAAAAAAGGCCAGCGCCCCGATCCGGAGACGTCGCTGTTCAAATTCTCGGAAAAGTGAAATTCCCCAGGCGGGCAGCTTGCGAGCGACCAATTCCCACCGTAGACTGGCGGCGCGAATTCTTTTCTTCCTTCCTTTTCACCCTTTGACAAAGGGGGAAGGGGGATTTTGAATTCGACTTTCGGGGAAGGTTAACATCCATGAGTCGTTTCCTATGCGTGGACATCGGCGCGGGCACCATGGACGTGCTCTGGTTCGACACCGAGGCCGTGCACCATTACAAGGCGGTCGCGGTATCGCCGGTGCGGACGATCGCCGAGAGGGCGGCGCGGCTGCCGGGAGATCTGGTAGTAACGGGCTGCGAGATGGGCGGGGGGCCGGTGACGGCGGTCCTGCGCCAGCGGGCCGAAACCAACGAGGTCATCGTTGCGCGATCGGCGGCCGCCACCCTGCATCACGATCCGGAGAAGGTGCGTTCCTGGGGCATTTCGGTTGTTGAAGACCGGGAGGCGGAGAAGCTGCGCCGGCGCCGGCGATACGCGCATTTGATGCTGCAGGACATCGAAGCGGACCGGCTGGAGCGCATCGTTGAAGGATTCGGCGTCGCCTTCGAATTCGATGCGGTGGCGGTCTGCGTGCAGGATCACGGTGTCCCGCCGCCGGGAATGTCGCACCTGGATTTCCGGCATCGGATTTATAAGGAACGGCTCGACGCCCAGCCCCATCCACATGTCCTGCTTTTTTCGGCCGGCGAGGTTCCGGAGGTCCTGAACCGCCTGCGGTCTGTTGCCCGGAGCGCCGGGCAGCTCCCGGCCGGGGAAGTTTATGTGATGGACAGCGGCATGGCCGCCGTCGTCGGGGCCGCGCTCGACACCCACGCCCCCAAAGATCGTCCCTTCGTGGTGCTGGATGTCGCCACCTCGCATACCGTCTGCGCGGCGGTTGCGGCGGGCGAGCTGGCCGGCCTGGTTGAGTATCACACGGTGGACATCACCCGCGAACGGCTCGAGGCACTTCTGGAGAATTTAGTGGCAGGGCGGCTGGACCACCGCCAGGTCCTCGAGGAGGGCGGCCACGGCGCCTACATCCGCAAGGCGGTCGGCTCCGAGGCGCTGAATGCCATCATCGCCACCGGCCCCAAGCGCCGGCTTGTGCAGGGCTCCAGGTATCCGATGATCTTCGGTGCACCGCTGGGCGACAACATGATGACCGGCTGCGTCGGCCTGCTCGAGTCCCTGCGGAGGCGAATGGGGCTGGAATCGATCCTCTATGTGTAATATCATTCCTGCTTTCGCGGTAGCGCATGTACGGTGCCGCGTCTCGATTTTTGTTTTTGAAGTCGAAAATCGCGACCCTTTTGCTTTGTCCGAATGCTTACGATTTAATATCAATATGTTAACTTTGCATGGCTTAATGCTGTTATTGGTCAGCTCCCTTCCTTAACCCCCCCCTGCAAAAAAGCTTTTTGCGTTTTCCTCCTTGACCGCTATTTTGGAGAATCAGCCAATACCCTCTGGGTAACGTTTAATTATGATTTAACTGGAGGAGAATACTCAAGTATTTTCCATAAAGGACCGAAAAAGCCATAAGGAAGTCATCGGAGAATTGATCCTTAATTTAACCCGGTTCTTGTTCAGGCATGACCCCCAGCGTCAACTCATACGATACAGCATCTGAGTCTATGAGCCTTTCGGTCCAAGTAAAACCGAGTCAGGAATCGCTTCCGACTAATATCGTCTATTTCATCGATGAAAGCAGTTCGCATCCTTCTTCGGCCGACCTGCCCGGCGCAACTCTAGATTGCTACCCGGACCATAATGCCTATTTCGCCAGCATGCATCCGGCTAGGGCATTCGTCATCGCTCTGCCTGACCCCCAGCAGATTGCCCACGTGCTGCTCGCCCTGCGCGGCAACCCATTGACGGCCTTGCAGCCGATTTTCACCACCACCGCTCTGGCAATGCCCCTGGAAAGTATCTGTGATGGGCGCATCAGCTCGCCGCGGCAGGCCTGGGAAGAGTCTCATAAGATTGTAGAAAAACTCCAGGAACTCGACTGTTCGGCTCTTGCATCGGACAGAAGCGGAGCGCTGCTAACCCTAGGTTATCTTTTCACCCGGCCGGAGCGGGCTCTGACCCCATACCGGAATTGGTCCAACGAGCACTTTTACTCCTACCCGATCGTAGAGGCAATCCTGGGTACGAACCAGAACATTCATTTACGGCTTTCCAGTATGCGGGACCGCAAGCTCCTGAGCCGCGGTGAATTGGTCGATCGCCTGCGGCACTGTCCGGAGTGTGAAGGGGTCCACCTGAATTACGTCGACGTCTGCCCGAACTGCAAGAGCATCGCGATCCTCAAAAAGCCCTTTCTGCACTGCTTCACCTGCGGCAAGGTCGAGCCGGAAGAACGCTTCTTGGAACATGGCACTCTGCTATGCCCCAATTGCAAAACTCGTTTGCGTCACATCGGTTCCGACTACGACAGCCCCCTGGAAAACTACGAGTGTCAAGACTGCCGTCATCTCTTCATCGAGCCGGAGGTGCTGGCGCGCTGCATGCATTGCAACAGTTTTTCGGAACCCGATAAGCTGATTCCTCGTTCGGTCTACACTTATGATTTAACCGACCAAGGCGCGCTGACGACCCGCAGCGGCATGCTGCAAGATCTGTTTGCCGTCCTCGATACCGTCAACTATGTCAGCCCGACCTATTTCATGAACCTGGTCAATTGGTTAATGAACCTGACGCGCCGCCACTCCGACGAGCGGTTCACCATCATCGGCATTCGTCTCAAGAATGTGCTGGAACTTAATGCCAAGCTAGGCCGGCACGCCGTAGCCGAATTGATGGACACTCTGGCGCAACGATTGCGCGAGCTGATCCGCTCCACCGACCTGACCACGCGTACGGGCCAGCAAATGCTCTGGATCATGCTCGCCAAGACCGGCCGCCCCCAGCACCAGATCGTACTCAACCGTATTCTGGATCTAAAAAAGCTGCTTCATCCCGTTGAAGGCATCGGGCTGGACTTTGAAACGGTTGAGTTCTGCGCTCCCGATGACCTGAGTCCGGGCGAAACGGGCAAATTGCTGTTGGCGCGCCTCGAGGGAGACTTCGAGTAACCATGGAGCTGCTGAACAATACCTGGACCACCCTGCTTTTGTTGTTGACCAGCCCATTGGGGCAAGGGTGGTGGGATTTGATTCTCAAGTTGATACCCTTCGTGATTTTCCTCGAATTGCCCGTATATGTCGTCATTTTGCTCGGGATCGTGCGCTACGCGCTGCGGCTCGATCTCCAAATCCCTGAAGAGCGCAGTTATTATCCGAAGGTCACCTGTTTGATTCCCTGTTATTCGGAGGGCCAGGCGGTACAGCGCACAATTAAATCGCTGCTTCTGCAGAACTATCCGGGCAAAATCGAAACCATCGTGATTGTCGATGGCGCCGAGCAAAATCGTCACACCTACCAAGCGGCGCTGGCTATGATGCCTTTCTTCGACGGGAATGCCCGCCGCCGCCTTCAAGTCATTCCCAAGTGGCAGCGCGGCGGCAAGGTATCGTCGCTCAACATGGGTTTTCAGTTGACGACGGACGAGATCGTTTTCGCCTTGGACGGCGATATCTCGTTTGATTACAACATGGTGCTGAATGCGACGCAGCATTTCGCAGACCCCGGCGTGGTCGGCTTGGCCGGCAGTCTGCGGGTGAGAAACGAGCGCGTCAATCTGGTGACCCGCATCCAGGCTCTGGAGTACATGTTGACGATTCAAGCCGCCAAGGTGGGACTGAACGAATTCAACGCCGTCAACATCATATCCGGCGCGCTTGGAGCTTTTCGACGCGAATTCGTTTTGAAAATAGGCGGATTTGATTCAGGCAGCGCCGAAGATCTTGACTTGGTGCTGCGCATCAAATCCTATTTCGGCAGGCATCCCGGATTGCGGATTGTATTTGAACCGCGCGTCATGGGCTACACCGATGCCCCCGAGACGTGGCGGGGGTTTTTCAAACAGCGCATGCGTTGGGACGGGGACCTGTACTATCTCTATGTCCGCAAACACCACTTGGCCTTTGCGCCGCGCCTGATGGGCTGGTCCAATCTCTTCTTTCAAGTCTGGACCGGCCTCTTTTTTCAGCTCGTCATGCCGTTCATCATTTTGTTTTACAGCCTGGCGATTTTCACGCTCTATCCGCCGCATTTCGTCTTTGCCATCTGGATCTTGATTTATCTCATGTATATGGTGGTGGCTTTGCTGTTCTTCTTGGCCTATATCGTCGTCATCTCCGACCGCCGCGTGGAAGACCTGCAATTGAGCTTGCTGCTGGTTATCCTGCCGCTCTACACTTACGCCCAACGGATCTGGAATGCATTGGCCACCCTCAAGGAAGCAACATGTAAGGCACACCTGGACTCCAGCATGGCCCCCTGGTGGGTGCTGCGTAACTCGAAGTTTTGAGGAGACAGGGCGCCATGTTTGCCGGCCTGATAAAAATAGTTCGTGTCGCCACCCGCTGGGACCTGTCCTGGTCAGCGGCGGTTTGGTTATGGCTGTGTTGGCAGGGTTTGGCGTACGCCACGGACGATGGGCTTGCCGCGTCCCATCTGCCGGTGCTCTCGCTCGCGCAGTTGGAAAAGGCGCTGGGAAACCCCGCAGAGGTGCTGATTGCCGCCGCCGACCTTGAGGCCGGCATGGCTCAACTGGCCCAGCAACGCAGCGAGATGGGTTTGAAGCTCTTCGGCAACGCCAGCAGCGGCTACGCTCACGATGCCTCACTCAATGACGCGAATCGCAACTACGGCATTTTCGATTTTCGTGCCGGCCTGCGCTATCCCTTGCTGGGGCGCGCCGAGAACGAGGAACGCGGCTTGGTCGAAGCCGAAACCACCGTCCAGGAACGCGAGCAGCGCCTGCGCTTGGCCCGCAATCAAAGCTTGGCCGTGCTGCGGAGACAGTATCTGGTCTATTGGTCCGCCCAGCAGAAGCTCAATCTGACCCGCGACTTTCTTGCCGGTGAGAACCCGCAAAGCGAACTGCTCTTGCGTCGGCAGCAGGCCGGCTATCTGCTGGCTTCCGATTACCTGGAGATTGTCGGGGCTTTCGACCAGGCTAAACGTAATCGGGAAACGCTGCGCGTCGCCCAGCAGAAGGCCCTGAACACCATCCATCGTCTAACCTTGGCCGCTTCATCGCCTTTTTTGGCGCTACCGCCCCAGCTGCCGGCTCCCTGCCAGGAGATAGACCTGCTCAAGTCGGCCATTATGGAACAATACCCGACCGTTCAGTTGTTGCGCCAGCGCCTCGACGGCCTTCGGCGACAGGTCTCTCTGACCCGGTTCGCCAGCGCCGATGCTAACCTGGACTTTTACTCCGCCGTCGGCAACGACGATTCTCTGGCTGGACCGGAATACAGCATCGGGGTGAGCTTCGCTGTGCAATTGCCGTTTGGCCGGCTGCGGCAGGGGGAGGCACCCCTCCACCGAACCTACCAGGCGCAGATCCAAAAAGTCCGCCAGGAGCTGGAGCTGGAAAGCAGCACCGTCTGGGCCTCAGCCCAAGAGGCGCTGGCGCTTTACCAGGCCAGCTGGGCCGACCTGTCATTTGCAAACCAGCGCCTGCAGGCCGCCACCGAACGCCTGCGTGAAAGCACCCTGCGCGCGGCCCATTGGGAAGGGGATACCCTCGAAAAACTGCAACAAAGCCGCTATGCCTATTACCTGGCAGCCTTGGATTATATCGATGCCCAGGCTCGCCAATGGAACCAGCAAATCAACCTGCTGGAGTACCAACCCCAACCGGCCGGCGTTCCGGCTTCATATGACACCACCAGTGATCCGAGGCCAATGCGCCCGACGGCGGTCAAGGGCTTCTATGTCTGGCAGGCCCAGGCGCTGCGGGAACTGAGCGCCGCCGACCCGTCGTTCTGGAAACGCCTGCAGCGCGCCGGCAGCAACAGGCTGCTGGTCAGCCTGGATCGCAGCCAGATCGACGCGCTGGCTCAACCCCTGGCGCGCGCCGCCTTTGCCGGCTGGCTGAAGCAGGCCCGCTCCGACGGGATGGCCATCGAGATATTATTGGGCGAGCCGCTGTGGATGCTGCCGAAACATCGGTCCGACTTACTAAAGATCGTCCAAGCCTTGGCCGATCTGCCGTTCAGCGGGTTGCACCTGGATATCGAACCGGACCAGCTGACGCCGTCAGCCCATGAGCTCCCATACCTGCTGACCGAATGGCTGAACAGCGTGAGGGCAGTTAAAGCCGTTTCGCCCTGGCCGCTGGGGGTCAGCCTGCATCCGCGTTATCTGCTGGGGGAGGAACAATGGCCGGATATCGGCAAAGGTCTGGTCGAGATCGGAGTCCGCGAAGTGGCGCTCATGATCTACAGCAGTAACCCTGCACGGGTTATGGATGTGGCCACGACGATTCTGCAACGCTACCCGGCCTTGGGCTTTTTGATCGCTCAAAGCGTCGAGCCGCAGCTTTCATCTCAAGAAAGCCATCAAAGCGCGGGCCGTCAGCTTTTCGAAGAGCGCATGGAGCAAGTGGTCAAGGGACTGAGGTTGGCCAATTTTCGCGGTTTGATCGTCCAGGATTGGAAATTCTGGCAGGAAATGCCCCAATGAAAGTCAGCTTCTCAGCCAGACAGCGCCCAGCGCCAAATGTCAAACAGGGCATCCAGGTGCCGTATGGACCGGGACGCCGCAACGCGCTTCAATGGCGTTGGTACCTCATTCTCACGTTGGTCGCCAGCCCCTTTATCTACCTGCTGTTCAAAATCTTCTGGCCCTATATCGTGTGGAGTGCGCCAGGGTATATCAGCCTGCATAAGACCATCGTCACCTCCAGCGTGAACGGCACGGTCCTGCAGGTTTTGGTGAAGGATGGCGATGTGGTATCCCTCGGCCAACCGTTAGCCCAAATAGCAGCACCGCAGTTGGACCAACGGATCAGCGAACTGCGGGCACAGATCGACCCTGCACCGACCTCCAGCCCCCCGGCCACCCCGAGCCGCCAAAGCAAGGAAAGCCAGGTTCCCGATACCCTGGGCTTGTATCGCCAATTAGTGGATCAGGCGCTCCGGGCGGTGGATTTCCAACAGCAGCGGCTGGACAAGGTGAAGCTGCTCTTTGAACAGAGAGCGGCCACGGCTGCCGAAGTGAACGCCGTAACCGCTCAGTTCGATGCTGCCCAGCACAACCTGACCCAGGCGCGCCTGGATCTGGCCACAGCCGAATCCAGTTTGCGACCGACACCGCCGCCGGCCTCTCAACAGGAGAAATCGCAGAAAACGCTCAAGTTCCAAGAGGAACTCAAACAGACCCTGCGCCAACTCGAGGCCGATCGTGAAGCTTGCACGCCGCGTGCTCCGCAAGCAGGCATTGTTTTGGAAATTGCCGCCACCAAAGGAAAAATCATCAACGCCGGAGAGTATCTGGCGTTGATCGGCCGTCCAGAGTATCCGCAGGTCATCGCCTACATCCGGCCCGAGTCGGCCTCAGCCGTATCCGTGGGGCGCAAAGCCACTGTGACATTGCCCGGCGGGCCCTCGCTGCTCGCCCAAGTCCACGAGCCCCCAACCCAGGCGCGGCGCCTGCCGGCCGATCTCAGTTCGGTCATTGGCACGCGGGATGTGATGGTGATCGTGACCCTAGACATTACCGATCCGTTTCCCGCCCACCGGGCCATCGAAAACCTGCCCGTGGATGTGCGCCTTCACCGGTTCTGGTAGAAAAAAAGGATTATAAGCTGTAGTTGAGGGGCAAGGGTTGACGGAGGAGGCGCGAGGCGTCACCCAATTCAAGAGAGCAATAGGTGTCACATCTCGATTAAGGATTTATATTGACCACCCCGATTCATTTTGGTAGTCAGCCAATATGGCACGCGCATGGCGGATCGAGTTTGAGGGGTCGCTATATCACGTATTGTCCCGCGGCAACGAAAAGCGGGATATTTTCTTTGGCGACGATGACCGGCGGCTGTTCTTGGATACCCTC
>Ga0316600_10001499_pt1 | contig 10631 bp, 7 predicted proteins | sample OWC_soil_day5_CT_FD_207652 | JGI IMG/M metagenome (GOLD analysis project Ga0316600, IMG submission 207652) | Wetland soil microbial communities from Old Woman Creek delta, Ohio, United States - OWC_soil_day5_CT | ecosystem: Environmental > Terrestrial > Soil > Wetlands | place: USA: Ohio...
GCCCGTGCCGCCACCGACGCTGCCTTCCTCGATCGGCCCGGTCGTGGCGCTGTCGATCGCGGCGAACACGTGCTCCTCGGTCACGTGGAAGCCGTTCACATCGTTCAGGAAACCGTCCAGGGTCTCCGCGGCCACAGGCATTGCGAAGCCATTTCCTGTTTCGAACTTCCCGGGGAAGTTATTGACGATCCAGCGAATCGAGGCGTCCCGGCAGACGCCCACCGAGTGCGAGTTCGTGATCGTGATCGGGCCGTCGCAACGCCCGGCTTCCTCGATCCAGTGGGTGCCGGTCATCTCGCCGTTGCCGTTGTAGCTGAAGTAACCGGCGAATACGCCGTCCGCTCCGTGCGCCCGGCCTCGCGGCAGGATGGCCGTCACGCCGGTCCGTACGGGCCCCTGGCCGACGACCAGCTGGCCTTCACCCTTGATCAGCGTCGTGTAACCGACTTCGATGCCGGCGACGTCGGTAATCGAGTTGTAGCGGCCGGGAGTGCCGACGAATGGAATGCCCGCGCCGCGCGCGCGGAGCTTTCCGCCTGCAGTCCGAAGATGTTCGATGTGCATGCGGTCACCTTAAGATCCCGTGCGGGTCCCGCCAATGCAAAACGTGCATGCGGGTATGTCGGATCGCTGCGCCTGGCGCGCGGCAGGTTCAGGCAGGCGCAGCCAGAGCGTTCGCCTGCGCGATCGACTGCGCCACCTGCTTGAACGCGTCGGTGAATCGCGTCCGGTGATAGACGCGCACTTCGAGCGGCGCCGTCCAGCGCTCGTCGCCACACGGCACGAGCGAGCCATTGGCGATTTCGGTGAGCGCGATGCCCCGCGGCAGCCACGCGATGCCGTGCCCAGCCCTGGCCATGGACTTGAGCGATTCCGCCACGTCATCGACATACACGCTCTTCAGGTACGCCTGCTTCCCGTCCGTCTGCAGCAGGTCGTCCACGACACGGCCCAGGTACGAATCCGGTCCGTACGACAGGTAAGGCCGCGGCGCGCCAGGCTTGCCCGGCAGTGGATGGAGCGGCGCGCCTTTCGGGCCCGGTGCGCAGAAAGGCACCAGCCGGTCCTGCTCGACCACGAGGTAGGGGTGCGTGGACGAAGTCAGGAACAGCGGCACGGACGGGTTCGAGAAGACGACCAGGTAGTGGCACGCGCCCTCGATGAACGACTGCATGCAGCCGTGCATGCTGTCGCACCGCATCTGGACGGTAAACGGCCCGAACGCGCGCTGGAAGACAGGGTAGTAGCGGGGGTAGTAATGGATCGCGAGGCTGTGCAGCGCAGCAACCTTGACGATGCTCAGGTCTTCCGCGCCGATCTCACGCGCCATCCGGCGGGCGTTGTGCAGGGCCTTGATGATGTCGAGCCCGGCGTCCCGGAACGCGATCCCGGCGGCCGTCAGCGTCAGCGGGTAGGCGCTGCGATTGATCAGCTCGACGCCCAGGTAGTTCTCGAGGGACTTGATCCGGCGGCTGAACGCCGGCTGCGTCACGTGGCGTTCCTCGGCAGCCCGGGAGAAACTCCCCGTCTCGGCCAGTTTCAGGAAGTCTTCGACAAACCTAAGTCCCATTGCGGGCAGCCTGCGTGCTCTTCGGAGCTCAGAAACGACCGGGAATCCAAGGGAATCCTAGCACCGGCCCCGGCTGGGCGTTAGCCCATGCGCAGAAGGCATCAGCCCATCGGGAATCGGCATTGCGTGCCTTCGACCGCGCCGTCTACCTTGCCAGAACTGAAGGGGGACGCAGGCTCACGACGTGTCGACGCCGACCATACCGACGGAGGCCGAAGGCCGGGTGCCGACCGGGTCCCTGCTGCTGTATTCGCTGGTCATCTTCCCGATCGCGCTCGTCAACCTGCCGCTGAACATGGTCCTGCCGGCGTTCTACGCCCGCAACACCACGGTCACCCTCGCGGCCATCGGCGCCGTGTCCTTCATCGCCCGCGTCTTCGATGCCTTTGCGGACCCGGTAGTCGGGTACCTGTCGGATCGTCTCGACTCGCGCTGGGGCAAGCGCAAGCCGTGGGTCCTGTCCGGCGCATTCGTCTGCGCGGTGGCGATCCTGTTCCTCTTCTCGCCGCCACATTCGGCCGGCATCGCTTACTACACGCTCTTCTGCTTCATGTTCTACGTGGGTTACGCGCTCTGCGACGTGCCGTTCAAGGCGTGGGGCACGGAGTTGTCGCGCCACTACTCCGAACGCTCGCGCATCGCGATTTTCTCGACGCTCTTCTCCGTGGCGGGGGCGGGTGGCTTCTGGTTTGCGCTCGTGGCGCAGGTGCCCTTCACTCATTCGACGGAGATCAACCCGGCGATCTTCCGTGCCATCGCCATCGGCACGGCCGTGATGCTGCCGCTGACGGCAATCCTCGCGTCGATGCTGGTGCCGCGTGGCGAGCCGGTTGCGGACCACACCGCGACGCTCAAGGACATGGTGTCAGCCGTCCGGAATAACCGGCTGCTCTGGCGCTTCTGTGCCCTGGTCGGACTCTGGAACGTCGGCAATGGCATCTTCACGTCGGTCTTCTTCATCTTCATCACGGAGTACTTCAAGCTCGGTCCGCAGTTCGCGTTCCTGATGCTCGCGTACTTCTTCGTGCAGGTCAGCGTGCTGCCGCTGTGGTTGAAGGTGATCCGGCGCTTCGGCAAGCACAGGCCGGGTGCGATCAGCTGGGCGGTCGGCGCGGTGCTGCCGTTCACGGTGCTGCTGATCGAGCCGGGCCCGTCGGCGTTCTGGCCCGCGATGGCGCTGACGTGCGTGTCGGCGCTGCTCGCCGCAGGCGGACAGGTGGCGCCGCTCGCGATGCTCGGCGACATCGTCGACTACGACATCCTCAGGACAGGCGTGAACCGCGCAGGCACGTACTACGCGATCAAGAACGTGCTGCTGAAGCTCTGCATGGGAGCGGGCATGGGCATCGGCCTGCCGCTGATTTCCTGGTTCGGCTACAAGTACGGCCAGCCGATCGAGGGCATGGCCAAGGCGGGCATCCTGCTCGCGTACCTCGTGCTGCCCTGCATTTTCGGGCTTGCTGCCGCCGCGCTGACGTGGAACTTCCCGCTGGACGCCCGCAGGCACGAGATCGTGCGCCGCCGCATCGAGCAGCGGGCGCACCGTGCAGCAGCCGCGCAAGCGGCGCATTCCGTAGCGGCCTGACCGGATGACCCTGCCAACCTCACCGCACGCCAGGACCTACCTGGCCGACTACAGGGTTCCCAGGTACCTGGTGGACTCGATCGACCTGCGTTTCGAACTTGATCCGGAGCGCACGCGGGTCACTTCGCGGATGCGTGTGCGACGCAACCCCGCCGCGATGGACGACCTGTCGCCACTCGTCCTGTGCGGGCGCGACCTCGAGCTGAAGTCCATCGCGATCGACGGCGAAGTCGTTGTGCCCGACGACTACACGGTCGAGGGCGAGTCGTTGTCCCTGATTGCGCCAGACGCATGCGAGGTCGTGGTCGAGACCGAACTCAGGCCGGCCGGCAACCATTCCGGCCTTGGCCTGTTCGTCGCGGGCGGCGTCCTCGCCACGCACTGCGAAGCGGAGGGCTTCCGGCGCATCACCTATTTCCCGGACCGGCCCGACGTTCTGGCGACCTACACCGTCACGCTGTCGGCCGACCGCAAACGATTTCCAGCCCTGCTGTCGAACGGCAACCTCGTTTCGCAGGGAACCGGCGACGACGGCCGGCACTGGGCGACGTGGCACGACCCCTATCCCAAGCCCTGCTACATCTTCGCCATCGTCGCCGGCGATCTCGGGTGGCTCGAGGAGCAGTACGTGACGCGTTCCGGCCGCCAGGTACGGCTGCGCATCTACGCCAACCATGCCAAGGTTGCCATCTGCCGGCACGCGATGGACTCGCTGGTCCGTGCGATGCGCTGGGACGAGCAAGAGTACGGCCTCGAATACGACCTCGACACGTACAACGTGGTGGCGCTCGACGATTTCGCCGGCGCGCAGGAGAACAAGGGACTCAACATCTTCGACGTGCAGACGATCGTGGCGCACCCGGACGTCGCGACCGACGACGACTACATGGTCATCGAGCGGATCGTCGGCCACGAGTACTTCCACAACTGGACCGGCAATCGCGTGACCTGCCGCGACTGGTTCCAGCTGAGCCTGAAGGAAGGACTGACTCGCTTCCGCGACCAGGAGTTCTCGCGCGCAATGTCTGCGGCGGGCGAGAAGCGCGTCGAGGCCGTCCGCCGGCTGCGTGCCGACCAGTTCGCGGAAGATGCCGGCCCGGGAGCCCATCCGGTGAAGCCCGAGTCGTTCGTCGAGGTCGCCAATTTCTACACGCCGACCGTGTACGAAAAAGGCGCCGAAGTCGTGCGCATGTTCTCCACGCTGCTCGGGCACGAGACGTACCTGCGCGGCGTGCAGCACTACATCGAGCGCCATGACGGGCAGGCCGTCACGACAGAAGATTTCGTGCGCGCGATGGAGGAAGCCTCCGGACGGGACCTGGCTCAGTTCCGGCTCTGGTATCACCAGGCCGGGACGCCGCACTTGCGCCTCACGGGTCGTTACGACGCGGTCGCGCGGAAGTACGCGTTGACCGTGCAGCAATGGTGCCCGCCGACGCCCGGGCAGCCGCAGAAAGAGCCGATGCATATCCCGCTGGCAATCGGGATGCTGGCCGCGGATGGCACCGAGATCCCCGTCGTGCTGCAGGGGACACCGGCTGAACAAGCATCCACGACCAGGGTCCTGGAGATCCGCCAGGCGCAGCAGACCTTCGAGTTCGTCGACGTCCCGAGCGCCCCGGTGCTGTCGGTGCTGCGCGACTTCTCCGCCCCGGTCATCGTCGAAATGACGCGCAATGATGCCGAAACGGCCTTCCTGATGAGTCGCGACACCGATACGGTGAGCCGCTGGGAAAGCGCGCAGGCGCTCGCGACGCGGACGATCCTCGCGCTCGTGCCACGGGTCCGGCAGGGCAGCAGGCTCGAGCTCAATCCACACTGGATTGCCGCCTGCACGCGAGTGCTGCGGGAGCCGGGCGACCCGGGTCTCAGCGCGCTGCTCCTTGCGCTGCCGGAAGAGAACGTGCTCGGCGCCGCCTGCGATACGATCGATCTCGACGGGCTGGTCGAGGCACGCGATTTCGTCGTCCGCGAACTGGCGGCGGAGCTGCGCGCAGACTGGCTGTCTACGTATCACAGCCTCGCCAGCGCCGAGCCCTACCGGCCGGATGCCGCCTCCATCGCGCGCCGCAGGCTGCGCAACCTGTGCCTTGCCTATCTCGCGGCGCTCGGCGAGCCGGCAATGCTGGACCTGTGCGTGCAGCAGCTCGAGCAGAGCGACAACGCGACGGACAGGCTGGCGGCCCTCGGCGTGCTGGCCAATACCGACTGCCCGCAGCGACTGCCGGCCCTCGAGCGGTTCTACCAGCGGTGGCGGCACGACGACCTCGTCGTCAACAAGTGGCTCAACGTCCAGGCGACGTCGCGGCTCCCGGGGACCGTGCAACGCGTGCAGTCCCTGATGCAGCACCCGGCGTTCGACATGATGAATCCGGCCAAGGGGATGGCGCTGATCGGCGGATTCTGCCGGCGCAACTACGTGCGCTTCCACGAAGCGGACGGCAGCGGTTACCGCCTATTTGCAGACGTCGCGCTGACCGTCGACAAGTTCAAGCCCGAGCGCATTCAATGGCTCATGCCGCAGGTCATGCAGTGGCGGCGCTACGACGCCGGGCGCCGCGGGCTGATGCGCGCCGAACTCGAGCGCATGGCGGCCACGCCCGGCATCTCACGCGGTCTTCATGAATTGCTGGCCAACGCGCTGCGGCCGGAATCCAGCGCAGCGGCCGAACTCACAGCAACGGGGTAACCGATGACGAAGGTCTTCCAGGACGGCCTGTTCAAGGACAAGGTTGCGTTCTTCGCCGGCGGCAGCAGTGGCATCAATCTGCACATTGCGCTGCGCTTCGCCGAACTCGGCGCGCACGTCGGCATCATCAGCCGCTCGGCGGAAAAGGTGCAGGCCGCCGTCGCAGAGATCGAACGACGTGGCGGCAAGGCATTCGGACAGGCCGCGGACGTGCGTGATTACGCTTCGGTCGACGCAGCGCTCGCCGCCGCCGCCGATCGCGCCGGCCCGATCGACTTCCTGGTTTCGGGTGCTGCCGGCAACTTCGTTGCGAAGGCGCTCGACATGTCCCCGAACGCGTTCAAGACCGTCGTCGACATCGACCTCCTCGGGACGTACAACGTGATGCGCGCCGCGCATGCGCGCCTGCGGCGCCCGGGCGCTTCGATCGTCAGCATCTCGGCGGTGCAGGCATTCACGCCGATGAAAGGCCAGGCGCACGTGTGTGCCGCCAAGGCCGGCGTGGACATGCTGACGCGCAATCTCGCCATCGAATGGGGCGCCGACGGCATTCGCATCAATTCGATCGCGCCCGGGCCGATCGAAGACACCGAAGGCATGCGCCGCCTGGGCTCCGATCCGAAAATCGCCGCGATGCTCACGCGGCTGATCCCGCTGCAGCGTTACGGCACGAAGGACGAAGTCGCTGACCTGGCCGTGTTCCTCTGTTCGCCGGCGTCGTCGTACATCTCCGGCGCCGTGATCGTCTGTGACGGTGGGCAGAGCCTGCTGGGTTCCGGCGGATTCACGCCGGGTTGAGGGGAGTGACCATGTATCCAGACCTGAATTCGAAATCCGCCGCCCTGTTCCAGCGTGGCCGCAAGGTTATGCCTGGCGGCAACAGCCGTTCATCAGTGCTGCTCGCGCCGTATCCGATCTATGCGCACCATGCCAAGGGTTGTCGCATCTGGGACGTCGACGGGGTCGAGCGCATCGATTTCGTCAACAACTGGTCTTCGCTGATCCACGGGCACTGCAACGACAGGATCGTCGCGGCCGTCGCGCAGCAGTCGCAGCGCATGTTCTCGATCGGCATGCCCACCGAAGTCGAGATCGAGCTCGCCGAGCTGCTTTGCGAAAGACTGCCCGGCGTCGAGCAGATCCGCTTCAGCAACTCCGGTTCCGAAGGTGTGCTGATGGCGCTGCGCGCCGCGCGTGCGTATACGGGACGCTCGAAGATCGCGAAGGCTGAAGGCTGCTACCACGGCAATGCGGACGCTGTCGAAGTCAGCGTCGCGCCATCGCCGGACAGCTGGGGAAGTCGCAACGCCCCCGCGTCGGCCCCGGCCACCGGCGGCATTCCTGCGGGCGTGCTGGAGGACACGATCGTCCTGCCGTTCAACGACGTCGAAGCCACGCGCGCAATCATCAAGCGGCACGCATCCGAGCTTGCAGCCGTGGTCATGGACCCGCTCGTGTCGCGCATGGGATTCGTGCGAGCGACGCCGGAATACCTGCGGATGGTGCGCGAAGTGACGCAACAGCACGGCATCGTGCTGATCTTCGATGAGGTGTTTTCGACGCGGCTTGGCTTCAACGGCGCGCAGGGCTACGTGGGCGTCACGCCGGACATGACCACGCTCGGCAAGATCATCGGCGGCGGGCTGCCGATCGGTGCGACGGCTGGCAAGAAGGAAATCATGGCCGTGTTCGACGCTGCGGGCGGCGGCCACCCCAAGGTGGATCACGCCGGCACGTTCAATGCCAACCCGATGAGCATGGCGGCCGGACTCGCGGCCATGCAGCAGATGACCCCCGATGTCTACGCGAGGCTCGCCGCGCTCGGCGACCGTGCGCGGTCCGGGCTGCGCGAAGCGTTCAAGGTCGCCGGGCTCCCCGGCGCGGTGCGCGGCGATGGGTCGTTCGTGTCGCTCGCCTTCACCGACAAGCCGGTCGACAATTTCCGCGACCTGGCGGGCGCCCTCGGCATGCGCGAGATCAAGTGCGTGTTCGCACTGCACCGCCACCTGCTGAATCACGGCGTCATCATCATTCCGTACGGCCTGCTCATCCTCTCGACGGCGATGACGGAGGCGGACATCGATCACCTCGTCGATCAATCGCTCGCCGGCATGCGCGAAATCGCAAGGACCATGGAATGACCGACGGATACAGGTCCCGCGGCGTGATCGGCACGGCGGATGCGGTGCGCCGCGGCCAGCTGCGCGCCGTGGACGTGCTCGAGGAATGCCTCGAAACACTCGAGGCGAAGAACCCGGCGATCAACGCATTCATCATGCTGCGCACCGAACAGGCGCGGGACGAGGCCGAGGCGATCGATCGCAAGGTCGCCAGGGGCGAGGACCCCGGACCGCTTGCGGGCGTGCCGATCGGCATCAAGGACATCGAGGACATCACCGGCTTGCCCACGACGCAGGGCTCGCTGCTGCTCAAGGATGTGCCGCCGGCTGCCCAGGACTGGCCGCACGTGGAAAAGCTGCGGGCGGCGGGCGCGATCGCCGTCGGCAAGACCAACATGTGCGAGTTCGGCCTCGACTCGAGCTCGTACAACAGGCTGTGGGGCGTGACTCGCAACCCATGGAACCTCGATGTCACGCCGGGCGGCAGCAGCGGCGGGTCATCGGCAGCGGTCGCCGCCGGAATCGTGCCGCTGGCCACGGCCACGGATGCCGCAGGATCGATCCGTTGCCCCGCCTCCTTCACGGGCCTCGTGGGGCTCAAGCCGAGTCACGGACGCATCGCCAAGAGCGACGGGTTTGCGAACTGGGCCACCCACGGCGCGGTGACGCACACCGTCGCGGACACCGCGCGTTACCTCGACGTCGTTGCGGGCCCTGACGACCGTGACCGCCAGTCGCTGCCGCACCCGGGCATTCGTTACGAAGAAGTGATCGAGACGCTCGACGTGACCGGCCTGCGCGCGGTGTGGTCAGACGACTTGGGCTATGCCGTGGTCGAGCCAGAGGTCGTCGAGCTGGCGCGCGCCGCAGCCGACAGGCTGATCGCCGCCGCGCGCCTGAAGCGGCTCGATCGCGACTTTCACCCGGTGAATGCACGCGACGCCCTCGGCATCGTGCAGATCACCAAGGCGCGCGACGACATGCACGTGTCCGGCATCCTGCCGGCGCGCTATGCCGACCTGGGCAAGCAGTTCCAGTACTTTCTCGAGCTCGGCAAGGACGTTGGGCCCGCAGAGGTGATGGCTGCGTGGGGTGTGATCCGCCAGCTCGAGCGCGAAGTTGCAGGATTCTTCCGGGAAGCGGACCTGCTGTTGACCCCCGCCGTGGCCTGCGTGCCGTATACGGCCGACGCGCTGATGCCTGAAGTCATCGACGGCCGGGACGCCAGCAGGACCGGCACGGAGCCGTTCGGGTTCCTGGCGAACATCGCGTGGAATCCCGCCATTTCCATCCCGGCCGGCGTGACCAGGGCCGGGCTGCCGGTCGGCCTGCAGATCATGGTGCGGCGACACCGCGACGACATCGCGTTGCGCCTCGCACGCATCCTCGAGATCGAGCAGCCGTGGGGCTTTCCCTGGGACTGGCGCGGCTGATCCACGATGCCCATCCGTTCCGCACAGGTCGGCGTTGATCTGGGAGCCTGCGACTTCGAAGTCACGACTCGCCGGTTGCTCAGCTTTGCGGCTGCCCTGGGCGAGACGGCTCCCCCGGTGTTCGATGACGCCGCCGCGGATTTCGCCGGCATGCCGCAGTTCTGCGTGGTGCCCGAATGGCCGTGGGCGAGCGCTGCGGAGAGAACGGGTCGCCTTGGCCTCACGCCGGAGGAGGCGCGCCGGGCTCTGCACATGGGACAGGACTCGACCTTTCACGGCCCGATTCGTCCCGGCATGCGACTGCGGGTGAGCGGCCAGCTCGTTGCTGTGCGCTCATCGAAGGCCGGAACGATCACGGTCAGCCGGATTGAAACGTCCGACGCGTCGACAGGTGATCGGTGTGTCACGACGTATTCGTCGGCCCTGTTTCGCGGAGTGTCGCTCGACGGCGAGCCTCGAAGCCTCGAGTCGACGGCCACCGCGGCATCGGCCGCAGGCGTGGACGACGCGCGTGCCGACGTGACGGAGGTCGTCATCCCGCGTGAGTTCGGCCATGTCTACACGGAATGCACGGGCATCTGGAACCCGATCCACACCGAGCGCCGCGTCGCGCTCGCGATGGGGTTGCCGGACATCGTGCTGCACGGGACGGCGACCTGGGCAATTGCGGGTCGTGAGCTGTCGCGACTGCATGGCGCAGGGCAGGCTGCCCTGCGGCGACTGGCGGGCAGCTTCCGGGCGATGGTGATCCCGGGAACGGCCATACGCATCGAGCACAGGTTGCTGGCAACGGCCTCGGCCGCCGTGCGTTTCACGGTATTCAACGCGGCAGGCGAGACGGCGATCGCCGACGGCATCGCCGAATTTTCCAGCCCAACGAATTGAACTGCGAAGGGGGAGCATGCAGATGCCATCGCAAACGGCATTGAGACCAACGTCGACGCACATGTTCACGGGCAGGGATGTGCCGTGGCTGCTGCGCACGCGCGCAGCGACGCGGGCTGACCACACGTTTCTGGTCTGGGAACCTTTCGAGGGCACGGCCCGTTGCTGGACGTATGCCGAGTTCGCCGCCGAAGTCGGCCGTGTCGCCGCGGGGCTCGCAGGCCGCGGAATCCGCGCGGGCGACTTCGTCCTGATTCACCTCGGCAATTGCCCGGAATTCCTGTTCGCCTGGTTCGCGTGCTCGCAGCTCGGAGCGGTGGCGGTGACGACGAACACTCGCTCGTCGCTC
>Ga0316600_10001500_pt1 | contig 10617 bp, 12 predicted proteins | sample OWC_soil_day5_CT_FD_207652 | JGI IMG/M metagenome (GOLD analysis project Ga0316600, IMG submission 207652) | Wetland soil microbial communities from Old Woman Creek delta, Ohio, United States - OWC_soil_day5_CT | ecosystem: Environmental > Terrestrial > Soil > Wetlands | place: USA: Ohio...
ATGAACCTCATAACCTTTTTCCAAAAGGAATTCTGCTAGATAAGCTCCATCTTGCCCTGTAACACCAGTGATGAGTGCTCTTTTCATTAAATATATACCCTCCTATTTAAGCTAATATTATTAGACTTGCCAGTAAATTTTTCAACGATTCTTCAGGGGCAAGCAAATACGCCTTCACTCCATAGCCCTCGCCAGCCTCTATATCAGAAAGGGAATCACCGATCATCAAAGATTGGGATTTTTCTATATCAAAAACTTTTTCGGCCTGCAGAAACAAACCAATATCAGGTTTTCTACAACTACATGTTCCTTTCTCATGTGGACAATAAAAGATAGCATCAATTCTCGCATTATTAGACTGCAAATACTCACACATTTTAATATGAATATTCTCCAAATCATCTTGACTCATCAACCCTCTAGCTATGCCACGCTGGTTCGTAACAACAACTACTTTAAAGCCTTTAGTATTTAATAAACGAATCCCTTCAATAGCTCCTTGTTTAAAGTGAAAATCATTCCATGATTTGATGTAATCATGCTCTGGTGCTTTTTCATTGATTACCCCATCACGATCCAGAAAGGCAATTTTATCAGACATGTTTCATCCTAGCACGAATACATTCTGTCATAATATGCTCACACATTAAATGTAAATCTTCCACTTGCCCATAGTCACTAACTGGAAAATAAATATTGATATCGGACAGCTCTTTTAACTTACCACCAGAAAAACCTGACATGCCAATCACTATGGCGCCTTGACTCTTAGCAAATTCAACCGCTTTAATAACATTGGGTGAATTACCTGAAGCCGAAATCGCAATCACAATATCCTGTACATTTAATAAATTCTCCAACTGGTCTTTGAACATTGTTTCATAGCTTACATCATTAGCCCATGCCGTCATAACGGCAACATTATCACACAAACTTTGCACACGGAATCTTTTTTTCCCTTCATGTACTACACCTTTGCCAATATCACAAGCCATATGAGAAGCTGTAGAGGCACTGCCACCATTGCCAAAAATAAATACCTGTCTATCATTTTGATAAGCATCCCACAGTTCATTGACCGCATTGTCAATAACCTGAATATCTATATGACGCAGAGCATTACTAAGCTCCAATACATACTTTTTAATAATATTAATACTCATATTCTCACCCCACAAAAATAATTTTTGAGCCCTGTGGCTCGAAATCAAAAGGTATTTCCCGCAGTTCACTTAATACGTCTCTTACCCGCTGCTGATTATGCCTTTCACAAAAAAACAAGAGAAAACCGCCGCCGCCAGCACCTAAGATTTTCCCGCCTAACACTCCATTGTCTCTGGCAATGTTATAGTAATCATCAATATCACTATTACTTATACCGCCAGCCATCTTTTTTTTGTACTCCCAGCCTTCGTGAAGTATTATGCCTATATCTGACAAATTCTTTCCTTCTAATATTTTCACACGAAAATCTTCAACCATATCACGCATGGAATTTAACGTATTTAAGCGTTTGCTTATGTTATTTTTTTGTTCACTAAGTACACTACTAGCCTGACGGGTTTGTCCAGTATAAAAGAGCATTAAATTTTCTTTCAACTCTTTTTTTACTTCTCGTGGACAAATAATTGGATTCACAAACACTGTTTCATCTGCATTAAACTGAATATGACTCATACCGCCAAAAGCCACAGCATATTGATCCTGCTTCCCAATGGGTTCTTTTAATAAATCAATTTCAATATGACAAGCTTCTTCAGCAAGTTCTTGGGCTGAGCGAAAAATACCTTTGTATGCATATAAAGCATTTAGCAAACCAACCGTAAAAGCACTAGAAGAGCCAAGTCCCGTCTGTGCTGGAATATCTGCTACAGAAGTAATCTCAATGCCATGTTCAATTCCAGTTAATTTTAATGCCTCCCGGATAATAGGATGCTTAAGTTCAGTAACATGATCCACAATTTCAGTTCGACTATAACTAGCTCTTATTGTATGATCAAAACGTTTATTCACTGTAATATACATATATTTATCAATAGTTGCGCTAATTACTGCACCATATTCACGACTGTAAAAATCACGTAAGTCGGTTCCGCCGCCAACAAAACTAATCCGAAATGGCGTTCGTGAAATAATCATACTAATACCTCCATAGCAAGTTTCAACCTTTCTGGTGTGCCAATATCGTAGAAACGATGATTAGAAGGGTAAGCAAATAAAGTTCCTTCTTTAATAAGGATTGGGAAAATATACTGTTCCAAGGATATAACTTGTTGATATGGAATATATTTTAAAACTTCTTTATTTACTATTAATACTCCTGCATCGACATACTTTAATGTAATATCTTGAACATCTTTCCTATAGGCAAGGATTTTGTGCGTTTCCTCTTCGAGAGCAATGTTACTAATGACATTTGTATCTTCCTGATTATTATAAACACACAGTAAAGCCTTGGATCTGCATTGATTATACTTTTTTATTACATCACCATATTCTAAAGGCAAAAAAGAATCACCATAAATTAGTAAGAAATCTTCTTCTAATAAGCTTTCAGCATTCTTTAAGCCACCACCTGTCCCCATCGGAACACTTTCTGTAGAATATTGAATATCTAGTCCAAACTTCTTACCATCACCAAAATAGCTGCTAATTTGCTCCCCCAAATATCCGACTAGAATTAAAATATTTTTAATATCTTGCTTACGTAAATATTCTAATTGATATTCCAAGTAAGGTTTGCCATGTATAGGCACCATTGGTTTAGGTATTTCATATGTAAATGGTCTTAGCCGCGTCCCTAAACCTCCCGCTAAAATGACTGCTTGCACATCATAAGCCTCCTTTACCCAACTGTTCCCTTACAGCCAAGCGTACCGCTTCATCAGACGAATAAGCAGCGCACCATCCTAATGTAGTCAATTTACGAATGTCAAATCTTACTTGAGGAACATCCCCAACCCAACCGCGATTTCCACCAGTATAAACAAATTTAGCCGATGGCAACTCCATTTCTGATCTAACAATTTCCGCGATGCGAGTAACATTTGTAGCCCCTTCAACACCAAGATTAAAATAATTTATCTCTTCATTAGAATGTGCATAACCATATATGATACCATCTACACAATCACTAACATGCAAATAGGGCTTTGCCTGTTGTCCGTTTCCAAGAATCTCTAATACGGTGTTATCATTGCGCAACTTAGCGATAAAGTCAACAATGGCTCCATGTGTACCATTAATACCAACAATATTAGCAAATCGATAAATCCACGCCTGTATACTAAAATTATGACAAAATGCAGTAATCAAGGCCTCACATGCTAATTTACTTGCACCATATAATGAAATTGGGAGTAATGGTCCATAATTTTCAGGAATAGCAAACCCACCACCAGTATCACCATATATAGCAGAGGAAGAGGCAAAAATAATCTTCTTGACGCCACAAAGTCTCATTGCCTCCAGCACATTATACGTAGCAAGGGTTCCATTTTTCAAATCAACATCTGTGTGTGTAGCACCATAGCTAATATCAGAATTGGCTGCTAAATGGCATACTAACTCAATTCCCTGCATCGCATCCATCAATTGAGGCATATCCAACAAATCAGCTTTAATAAACTGAAATTGAGAATGTTCCTCATAGGATTCCAGATATTCTCGTTTTCCTAAAACTAAATTATCATAGACCACTACATTATTGCCTGCAGACAACAGTTTACCGACCATATAGTTGCCAATAAATCCTGCGCCACCTGTAACAAGTATTTTCATCAAATCACCTATCCCCATGTTATAATAGTAAAAGAATCTTTAAATTGAATTTAAATTTTATTTATAATAACACTATAAAGGAGCTTTTTTTATAATGAAATCAATCTTATTAAATGCTGATACTCCCTTCCTATCAAATAAAATCTTTGATATTACAGATAAGAAGTACAACCGAGATAACTGCCTAATGCCTTATTATCAACTTCAGCAATCATTACAAAGTCAAGGATATAATCTGCAAACAATTGATTGCGGCGACATCCATTCTGCAGAATATATCATTTTTTTTGATTTGCCCAAGAATAACATATTCTTCCGAAAATGTATTGAAGCTGGACTCCAAGAAAAAATGATATTCTGGTTACTAGAACCTCCTGCCGTATCTCAAAGAAATTGGAATAGAAAGCTGCACAAGAATTTCCTAAAAGTATTTACTTGGAATGATGCCTTGGTTGATAATAAGAAGTATTTTAAAATGTTTTACCCTCAACCACAGCTTCCTGCAACGGAATTTATTTCCTTTACCCAGCGTAAATTATGCACATTAATCGCCGGTAATAAGAAATCACGCCATCCCCTTGAACTCTATTCTGAGAGAATACGTGCTATTAAAGCCTTTGAGAAGCTTTGTCCAGACCAGTTTGATTTTTATGGTAATGGATGGAACAAACCGAATCAAAAAATCCAACGATTATTTCCGTTCTTGACTCCCCATTTTCATAGCTATCGTGGTCCGATTGCTGATAAATCCGAAGTTTTATCACAATATAAATTTTCCATTTGTTACGAAAACTTTCTAGGCAGTCAAGAGTATGATGGGTATATTACTGAAAAAATCCTCGATTGCTTTATGTCCCAATGCGTTCCAGTATATTTAGGGGCAAGTAATATCACTACTTATATCCCAAAAGAAACCTTCATTGATAAACGAAATTTTTCATCCTATAATGACTTATTTACTTATCTGTCTAACATGAGCGCTGAAGAGCATGCAAATTATTTAGCTACTATCAATCGTTATTTAAACAGTGACCTTTTTCACAAAAACTTTTCCACTGAATCTTTTATCAACTTGATGCTTAAACATTTAACGAAGTGAAGATATACCGATTAAAAATAGTATTGAATCGTTGCTCATAAGTATGTTGGGCTATCGCCTTGGAAAAGCCTTGTTGTGCAATATTTTGGCGCTCGTCATTCTGTTTTAGATAATAGCGAATCTTGTCTATGGCATCATCCATATCGCGATACATAGCAACTTCTTTGCCATCTTCATAATAATGCGTTAGTTCTTCTGAGTAACCAGTTAGCATAAACTGACCTGTTCCTGGGACTTCAAAATCACGTCCCTTTATCTGTGTTACTGCACTTGTCGATGCTGCGCTAATGTTAAGATTTATTTTGCTTTGATTATATATTTGTATCATTTCCATTAACGACACACGACCATGTCCCCATCCAGTTCCCCACACATCGACTTTTATCCCCGCTCTACGAATTTTCTCTATAAAATTCCGACGTACACCATGAGGCTGTCCAATAAAAGTGACATCATAGATTTGAGGTAAGTTCAATGGTCGATACAAAAAATGATTGCAAGCCCATTGTGAGTAAATCACATTTTCATAGCCGATTTTATGATATTTCGCAACAGCATCCTTTGTAGTAGTAATATTCCAATTAAAATGCTCTGCCCAATATTGAGTAAAATTATCAAATCGCCAATGATCATCTGAATTAAAATTAATCGTTATCGTTCGCGTATTATTGGAAATATATTTTAAAACATCTTTACTCACTTTATCATTTACAATAACAAAAAAAAGAATATCAGGATCATATCGAAATACAGCTTCCATTAACATCTTATTCATCATTTTTAGTCCATATTTTTTTCTAATTTGGCCAAAATCAAAACCTATTATCTCATGTCCCATATTATATAGTGAATGGAAGAAATTGTTTTGTTCATAACTAAATCCTAATTGGGGTTTATTTCCTTCAAACTGCAATGCAGCGTATAAAATACGCAAAGGTTTTGCAACTTGTGGTACAGGCTTGTGCATACTATATATAGTATCTTGTAAACAACTCTCCACACTACATCTGTTATTCTTTATTCCATATAAAAAATCTTTAACTTTATTATGCATACAGCACCTCAATTTTCCCTAACAAATCTCAGCAATAAATTCCGGGGTAAATAGGTTAGGAAGATTCCTAATAAATATACAAGTGTTCTTTGTGGGAACACTTGTTTTGCTTTAGCAAAACTTTCTCTAGCACCTTGCTTGTCCAGTTCTTTTAATTGCTTACGTGCCTTAACCATATATATACTACCTAGACGTTTTGGTAATAACGTTGATAACTTTGGTTCCAAGGCGGCAATTTTCTTCATTACATGAACCTGATAATCATAATGTTTCAAACTGCCAGTACTCATATTGTTTCTATGAACTCGATACCAAGCTAATACATCTGGTATATATGCCAACGGATACTTAATCGCAATACGCAACCACATATCCCAATCCTCTGAATATGGCAACGTTTCATCAAAACAACCTATTTCATCATAAATTTCTTTTTTAACCATAACTGTTGGATTTGGTATATAACAATGCTTAAATAGGCCAAAAATCGTTAGATCAGGAGTGTTTTTTTTCCCTGTTCCTGGGATAATAATTCCCTCTTCATCAATATTTACACAATTTGCAAAGACAAGTCCATATTCAAGATGCTGCTCATAAAATGCTATTTGACGCGCTAATTTTTGGGTATGCCATATATCATCGCCATCAATAAAGCAAATATATCTTCCTGTTGCACACTGAATTCCAATATTTCTTGCCCTCATTAACCCCTTCGTCTTTTGATGAACTAGTTTAAATTTTTCTGGTTCATCATTTACATAGAAATTAATAATTTCTAATGTCCCATCAGTTGAACCACCGTCAATAAAGATATATTCGAAATCCTGAAATGTCTGCTCACGCACACTATCAATTGTTTTTTGTAAAAACATAACGCTATTATAGCAACAAGTGATGACCGACACTAGGGGTTTATTCACTACATTCATTCTTTATCCTCCTGATGATGACGACAAACATTATCATAAAGTTCTATCGTTTTATCTACCATTATCTCTATATTATATTGTTTTTTTACTAATGTTTGACCACTTTCACCTAATTTCCTACGCAATTTATCGTCAAGTACTAATTTAAGTACATTTTCAGCTAGACTATGATAATTACTTACTTCTACTAAAACCGCCTCTGAACCATTGCCGACTATTTCTTTGGCACCTTGTGTTTGATATGCCACAACTGGTCGTCCCTGTGACATGGCCTCTAATATTACCAAGCCAAACGCATCCTGTTTAGCTGTCGAAACTACGATATCCATAGCGCGCATCACACTAACAGCATCATCACGATGATCAGTAAAAACAACATACTTACCTAAACCATATTGCTCCACTGATTTTTTAACATTATTAACATAATTAATATTCTTTGCCGATCCTACAATATAAAATTTAGTTTCCGGATGTTCCTTATGAACTAGATGAGCCATTTCAATAAAGTCCTGTTGACCTTTAATCTCTTCAATACTGCCAAATACGCCAATCCCAATATTTCCTTTGTGAATCCCCAGAGCTTCCTTGGTGATCTCCACGTGAGAAACATGGATGTGCTTAATAGCATTAGGAATTACTTGTAGTTGTGCTGGGGCGATACTACCATGTTTCATGAGCACCTGTTTGGTTTCTTGTGAAACACAAATTATCTTGCTTACTCTACTGAGCAAATTTTTATGAAAAATACTATTTTTTAATAAAAATAGCACATGACGTGTCAATACTACTTTAACCTGCAAAGAACAAACAGTTGCCATAATGCATAGCCAATAATCGCGGGCTAAATGGGCATGGATAATATCAATTTTTTGCCTACTGACGAATTTAGCTAATTTATACACGGAGTAAAAGTCAATAGAATTAAGTAGTGGCAAAACAATACAGGGCATATGAATGTCTTGCATTCTACGATGCAAAGCGCTCTCTGACCTACACGCTACCGTTACCTCTATTCCTTTAGCTTTTAGACCTATCGCCAAGTCATAAACATGTGTCTCCCCACCGCCCCATTGATCAGCAGAATTAACCAGAAGCACTTTCATGACAACCATTCACCTACCTTCTACTGCTTTAGCCATGCCTTGGCAAATTTAACAAACACATACATGCTGGATATATAGGAGATCAAAGTCTATCTCATGTCCACCTGGAGTTAAAATTGACTTAAAGATAGCAACCTTCAATTTATTTCCTCCACCTTATTTTGCAAATCATACATTTTAACATATTTGGTCATAGTATAAAAAAAATGAAATATGGCCAAGATAAGACCGATTTTTCCATCTCGCCAGCCGGCTTTTAGAATGTATATCTTGAAAAAACCAAATAATGGTCTGAGTATAATATCCCGAAGAAAATAGGCTGTTTTACCCTTTTGGATATTTTTTTTTGCTGCTAAAGTGGTATACAAATTTAGTTTGTTAAAATACTGTTCCCAACTATGGTATGTATAATGAATAATTGGATTCTTAAGTTTTTTTTCAGTATATTCATGGACAAAATAGGGATGTACTAATCCTTCTACTCTCATATTTTTTTGGGGCACAAGCCGAAGTACATAATCAGGATACCAGGCTCCATGCCACAATGGCCTTCCCATTGCATGATTTAGGCGTGGTGTTTTATATGCATACATTTCATTTAACCCAATCGTATTTTGTATCTCATCCGTTAATTGGGGCGTAATACGTTCATCGGCATCCAAAAAGAATATCCACTCTGTCTTAGCTTGTTCAATAGCAAAGGTCTGTTGGGCTCCCCAATCTCCATTCATAGCTCGCTGATAAACCTTTGCGCCTAGTTCTTTAGCAATCTTAACTGTATTATCAGTACTATAGTCATCTATTAAAATAACTTCATCTGCAAAACTAGCACTTTTAATACAATCTCCAATGTGTTTTTCTTCATTCTTAGATAAAATTAATACTGAAATCGTCATTTAACATTCCTACTTTCCCATTAAGTATACTTATTTTAAAGATGAGCATACATTATATACCTCATCTACACTAATCTTTGCAAGACAATCTATGTTCTTCGGACAGTTACGTTGCCAGCACCCTTGGCATGGGACTGGCACTAATAATACCTTATGATTACTCCCATAGGGCCCATTCCGTTTTGGATCAGTCGATCCAAACATGGCAACTACCTTCATACCTACTGCCACCGCCAGATGCATCGGACCAGTATCACCACCCACAAAGACTTGTGATTTTTTTATAATATAGGCTAATTGTTTCAGAGATGTTTTCCCTGTAAGGTCAATGGGTGGTATCTTGGTATTTGCTATGATTTCTTCCGCTAACCGTTGATCTGTGGGTCCGCCGATTATCACTGGAATTATATTATCTTCATAAAGTTTATCCGCCAAATTGGCAAAGTGAGTAGTTGGCCAGCATTTTGATGGCCAGTTGGTTCCTGGACATAAGGTTACATAAGGGTTTTCAAGTTGTAAGCCTGCATGATTTGCTATAGCTTCTGCTTTTTGAGCTTCTTTTTCTGTAATGTTAATGGGAAATTCAACATGATCCATTTTACAACCAAGGTACGCTGCAACATCAAGATATCGATCCACTACATGACCATGTTCATGATTTCCACAAATTCGCTGACCGATTTTGTCACTTAACTCTCGTGCGTTGCAATACACTAAGCGCTTAGATGCGCCACTGAGATAGGAGATGGCTGCGCTTTTGAATAGTCCTTGCAGATCAATGGCTAGGTCGAAATGATGGGATTTGAGCAATTTTGAGAATGTATAGCCATTTGATAGTAGACCTGTTAAGGATTTGAATTTTGGTTTATCGAAGATGATAATTTCATCTATATCAGGGTTGTTAGTTAAAAGATCATAAGCTGGCTTCTCTACTACCCAAGTGATGCGGGCATCAGGGTAGTTCTGCTTCAAAGCATGAGCCACAGGCAAGGCATGAATGACATCACCAATGGCACTGAGTTTTACAATAAGAATGTTTTTATACATATTAAAACCTCTAAAAAGATTTATTTAACCGCAGAGACGCAGAGAACACAGAGAGGGTTATTTTGATTTTATTACACGTTTTATTCCATCGCGCAAATATTTTGTATTAAAATTAATCAATAATCCCAGTTGTAACCCTGTAGTTTTTAAATATGACAACACTTGAGCCACATGTATATCAGCAAGTTCATTGACTGCTTTTAGCTCTATGATAAGGCATTGATCAACTAATAAATCTAACCGTCCCTCACCGACTGCCTTATCTTTATAATTGATATTAATTACTTTCTGTCGTTCTAGTGGAATATCTCTTAGTTGCAATTCATGTACCAATGCTTCTTCATATACACTTTCCAGATAACCAGGTCCTAAGATTCTATGAACTTCAATTGCTGCACCAATAACTTTATCTGTTAAAGCCGCCATACAATCTGTATTTTTCATTAAATCACCCTCTGCGCTTCTTTCTCTGTGTACTCTGCGCCCTCTGTGGTTCGTTAATCCTTCTTTATCTTCTTTATTATATTACTCGATGATTTGCCGATTACTTCGGGGATGAGGATGGTTTGGCCGCCGTGTTGGGAGACGATGGTGGATTCGGGGAGGTCTTTGATGTTATAGTCGCCGCCTTTAACGTAGATAGCAGGCCTTATTTGATCAATTAGATTTTCTGCAGTAGGCTCTTCAAAGATCACTACATAGTCAA
>Ga0316600_10001501_pt1 | contig 10615 bp, 5 predicted proteins | sample OWC_soil_day5_CT_FD_207652 | JGI IMG/M metagenome (GOLD analysis project Ga0316600, IMG submission 207652) | Wetland soil microbial communities from Old Woman Creek delta, Ohio, United States - OWC_soil_day5_CT | ecosystem: Environmental > Terrestrial > Soil > Wetlands | place: USA: Ohio...
CCTTTGCTACAGATCACTAAAATCTATTGTAGCATCAGGAGTTCCTAAAGAAGTAATTGAAATAAAAAATAAGCTTTGTAAGTTGGCGGATATCTGCTTACAAAACTTATTATACGAGGAGGAATGAAAATGAATAAAGAGGATATTTTTAAACTTATTGCATGTCACAGCTGTGAAGTTATTCCAGAATTGGAAGGACATGAATTTAAACCTAGTGAACGATTGTTGGATCTGGGAGCAAATTCGCTAGATCGTGCTGAGATTATAGCTATGACCATGGAAACGATGTCGCTAAACATTCCTCGGGTGGAGTTATTTGGGGCAAGAAACATAGGAGAATTAGTTGAGGTGCTCTATGCAAAATTACAATCAGCCTGAGTTAATCATTACAGGGGTTGGTATTATTTCAGCAATTGGGCAAGGGAAAACTGCATTTACCTCAGCATTGATGGAGGGGCAGAATGCTTTTAGAGTGATGGAGCGCCCAGGCAGACAAAAAGGAACCTCATTTTTAGGCGCAGAGATTCCTTCCTTGTTTCCTTCTGGGAAGCTTAGCAAACGATTATTGAGGACTGCGTCTTTTACGGGGCAGGCAGCTCTGTGTGCACTCCAAGAGGCCTGGGAAGATGCCAACTTGGATGAAGTCGATTCTAGTCGCATTGGGTTGGTAATTGGAGGATCTAATATTCAGCAACGTGAGTTAATGCAAATCTATGAGACTTACTCAGAACGAGCTTGCTTTATACGCCCAACCTATGGAATATCTTTTATGGATAGTGATTTATGTGGTTTATGCACAGAACAATTTGGAATTGGTGGATTTGCATATACTTTGGGGGGGGCTTCTGCAAGTGGGCAGCTGGCGATTATTCATGCCATACAAGCACTACAAACAGGCAAAGTTGATATCTGCATCGCTATGGGGGCTTTAATGGATCTATCCTATTTGGAATGCCAGGCATTGCGATCACTGGGGGCTATGGGAACAGATCGATATGCCAATGAACCTGCAAAGGCTTGTCGTCCCTTTGATCAAAATCATGATGGATTTATTTATGGAGAATGCTGTGGTGTAGTTGTGCTAGAACGGGTCGATTCCTACATGCGGCATCAAGTTAAGCCCTACGCAAGAATCTCAGGCTGGGCTATGAACATGGATGGAAATCGAAATCCCAATCCTTCCTATGAAGGAGAGGTTCGGGTAATAAAAACGGCATTGGAGCAATCCAAGCTTTCGGCTCATGAGATTGATTATATAAATCCCCATGGGACAGGCTCAATCATCGGAGATGAGACTGAACTACGGGCAATTCGTGATTGTCAGCTTTCTCATGCTTATATCAATGCTACCAAATCTATAACTGGTCATGGGTTAAGTGCAGCAGGTACTGTGGAGGTTATAGCAACTCTCTTACAAATGAAAGAGTCACGACTTCATCCAACAAGAAATTTAGAAAATCCAATAGAAACTTCCTGCAATTTAGTACTAGGTGAGTCTGTTTCACATGTCGTAAAACACGCATTAAATTTAAGTATAGGCTTTGGCGGTATCAATACCGCAATTTGCTTGCAAAAAATATGAAACTATAAGGAAACGTGTTAAATAATTAAGTCTGTGTCATATTGTTATAACGCTAGGTGCCAAAGCTTAACCTTTTGCTATTAGGAACAATATAACCAATAATTATTTAACACGTTTTATATAGTATTTAAGGGAGATAAGAATATGATTTCTGCTGGAATTGAAGCTATGAATGTTTTTGGAGGAACAGCGTATCTGAATGTGATGGAATTAGCTCAGCATCGTAATCTGGATACCACAAGATTTGAAAATCTATTAATGAAAGAAAAGACGGTAGCCCTACCGTATGAAGATCCAGTCACTTTTGCTGTCAATGCAGCGAAACCGATAGTAGATTCTCTTTCGCAAGCTGAAAAGGACCGGATTGAATTAGTAATTACTTGTACAGAATCGGGCATTGATTTTGGAAAATCTCTGAGTACCTATATACATCACTATTTGGGGCTTAATCGGAACTGTCGTTTGTTTGAAATGAAACAAGCTTGTTATTCAGGCACTGCTGGATTTCAGATGGCAGTGAATTTTATTCTATCCCAGGCTTCGCCTGGAGCCAAAGCCTTAGTGATTGCGACGGATATATCTCGGTTTATAGTAGCTGATGGCGGGGATGCTTTGACCGAAGATTGGTCCTATGCGGAACCTAGTGGAGGAGCCGGTGCTGTGGCACTTTTGGTAAGTGAAAAACCTGATGTATTTCAAGTGGATGTAGGGGCTAATGGCTATTATGGTTATGAGGTAATGGATACTTGTCGCCCTATTCCTGATAGCGAGGCAGGGGATGCAGATTTATCCTTATTGTCTTATTTGGATTGTTGTGAGCAAGCCTATTTGCAATATCAAAAACGCGTAACGGGTGTAGATTACCGAGATACATTTCAATATCTTGCGTTCCATGCTCCTTTTGGAGGGATGGTAAAAGGAGCGCATCGTACCATGATGAGGAAGATGACCAAAGCTAAGCCTCCTGAGATCGAAATAGATTTTGGACAACGTGTGATGCCAGGATTGGCCTACTGCCAACGGGTAGGAAATATCATGGGAGCGACGGTACTACTATCACTAGCTGGTACTATAGACCAGGGACGTTTTGATTCGCCTAAGCGCATTGGTTGTTTTTCTTATGGATCTGGCTGTTGTTCTGAATTTTATAGTGGAGTTGTTACAGCGCATGGTCAGGAGTGCCAGCGTCGTTTTGGTATAGAGAGTCACTTAAATAGACGCTATCAATTATCTATAGATGAATACGAGACCTTGCTAATGGCAAGTAATGCAGTAAAGTTTGGTACTAGAAATGTTAAGTTGGATTGTAATGCTATTCCAGGGGCATGGACCTCATGCCAAGGGAAACAGCAATTATTCTTAAAAGAGATTTGTGAATTCCATCGGGAATATGGGTGGACCTAATGAATTATCAAACCATTCAGGTTCGTTTTCAAGGGGCGGTTTGTTTTTTACAGTTTCATCGTCTTGAGGCCAATAATACAATAAATGATCGCTTGGTGGAAGAATGCCATCAGGTACTGGACTTATGTGAAGAATCGATAAATGTTGTGGTATTGGAAGGTCTTCCAGAAGTTTTTTGTTTTGGTGCTGATTTTCAGGAGATACATACACAATTGTCAAGTGGACAACGAAGTCAACATAGTCCAGAGCCTCTATATGACTTGTGGCTGAGGTTGGCAAAGGGCCCTTATATAACAATTTCTCATGTTCGTGGCAAGGCTAATGCGGGAGGGGTGGGATTTGTTGCAGCCAGTGATATTGTACTTGCCGATCAGACTGCGCAGTTTAGCTTGTCGGAATTGTTATTTGGACTTTTTCCAGCGTGCGTTTTACCTTTCTTGATTCGAAGAATAGGGTTTCAAAAAGCTCATTATTTGACGGTAATGACCCAGCCAATCTATGTGCAGCAGGCTCATACATGGGGGCTGGTTGATGCTTATGAAACTCAGAGTGAGCCCTTGCTGCGAAAGCATTTACTGCGTCTCAAATATTTGTCCAAAAAGGCAATTATACGCTATAAATCCTATATACATGGATTGGATGATTCGCTCCTTCAAGCCAAATCACTAGCTGTAGCAGCTAATTTGGATGTGTTTTCAGACCAGAAAAACCTTGCGGGGATTTTACGGTATGTTGAAAAAGGGCAATTTCCTTGGGAAAATTGATATTTTTAGTGTTCAATTGTCAGAAAAAGGAGAAAAACGATATGACACAGTCTGTAGTTGATTTACGTGAAGTAGAAACGGGTATTGTTCAAATAACAATGCAAGATAGAGTTAATAAAAATACATTTTCCAAGGAATTAACAGTCGGATTGGTACAATCATTTAAATTGATTCAAGCTAATCCCAATTATAAGGTAGTGATTCTAACTGGATATGATAGTTATTTTGCCTCTGGTGGAACCCAAGAAGGGCTGTTAGCGATACATGAAGGCAAAGCAAAATTTACCGATGGGAATAATAATCTCTATAGCCTTGCATTGAATTGTAAGATTCCAGTGATCTCCGCTATGCAAGGGCATGGAATCGGTGGTGGTTTTGCTCTTGGTTTATTTTCTGACTTTGTGATCTTGAGCAGGGAAAGTGTTTATGCTACTAACTTCATGAAATATGGATTTACGCCCGGAATGGGTGCGACTTACATAGTCCCTAAAAAATTAGGATTTAGCTTAGCAGAAGAATTGTTATTAAACGCTGGTAATTATCGTGGAGCAGACCTTGAGAAGCGAGGAATTCCATTTCCTGTATTACCTCGGGCAGAAGTACTAGTCTATGCGTTGGAATTGGCTAGGCAAATAGCTGACAAGCCGAGAATATCATTAATCACGTTAAAAGATCATCTAGTTGCCCAACTTCGTGCTGAACTTCCTAAATTTATCGAACAAGAGGTTGTAATGCATGAAAAGACATTTCAGCAAGCAGAGGTTAAAGAACGACTTATTACATTGTTTGGGAAGTAACAGCTATGAATTTATACTACATAAAGTTTACAGACTATTCTTGTTTATAAATTTTCAAGTGGATTTTAAGGAGGAAAGTGTTAATGAGGCGGTCAGAAGAAATCTTACGTGCATTGCAAGCTGGAGAAATAAGTCCTGAAAATGCAAAAAAAGAGCTAACAAAAGTAAAAGCAGTACCAGAGCAACCCTCAAAAGCAATGGGTACAAATGATACTACTACCAAGCCAATTTGTACTATTCAGAAGTTACAAGCTGTTGAAGGCGATGATTGCTCTACAGTAGCAGATAGTAAAGAAGCCATTGCCATTGTTGGGATGTCGGGAAGATATCCCCAATCATATAATTTGAACCAATACTGGGATAATTTAATTGAAGGAAAAAATTCAATCAGGGAAATTCCAACTTCCCGTTGGGATATGAATCAATATTATGATCCGCGTCCTGCGCAAAAAGGAAAAATATATTGTAAATGGATGGGGATCTTGGATGATATAGAGTATTTCGACCCATTATTTTTTAATATTTCTCCAACGGAAGCAGAAGCTATGGATCCCCAACAGCGTATCTTTTTACAAGAAGGATATAAGGCCTTTGAAGATGCTGGCTATAGCCCACAACTGCTGAATAACAAAAAATGTGGTGTGTATCTTGGCATTATGAACAATGAATATAGTATGCTACTACATCAGAATCCAGACGGAGTAAATAATATAACTGGTAACAGCTTTGCTATCGCAGCGGCGCGTATTCCTTATTATCTTAATCTTAAAGGACCAGCAATTCCAGTTGACACAGCATGTTCATCATCACTAGTAGCCACCCATTTAGCATGTCAGTCTTTATTAAATCATGAGATTGATATGGCATTAGTTGGTGGCGTAACTTTATATCTGACACCAGAGTCATATATTGGCATGTGTGCGGCTGGAATGTTATCACCAGATGGTCAGTGCAAAACTTTTGATAATAGCGCTAACGGTTTTGTGCCAGGCGAAGGTGCGGGTACGTTGGTATTAAAAAGATTAAAAGATGCTGAGGCTGATCATGACAATATCTATGGTGTTATTATTGGATCAGGTATCAACCAAGATGGAAAAACAAATGGAATTACTGCTCCTAGTATGAATAGCCAAATACAATTAGTACGGGAGTTGTACGATAGATATAAAATACATCCAGAGAGCATTAGTTATGTTGAAATGCATGGGACTGGAACTAAACTAGGAGATCCTATTGAACTAGAAGCATTAGCAAGTGTTTATAAGGAAAGGACAAATCGAAAAAAATATTGTGCAATAGGGTCTGTAAAAAGCAACATCGGTCATACATCAGCAGCTGCTGGCGTGGCAAGTATTCAAAAAGTATTACTAAGTTTAAAGCATAAAAAACTAGTGCCATCATTAAATTTTAAAAACCCTAATGAACATTTTAATTTTGAAGATTCTCCGTTCTTTGTAAACACCGAATTGCGATCATGGGAATCAGATGCGCAGGCTCCACGACGTGCTTGTGTAAGTTCTTTTGGTTTTAGCGGGACAAACGCCCATCTTGTTATAGAAGAATATCGTCCTAAGACTAAAAACGTTGCAACACCAGTGCTAAGCTCAAAAAACAATCCTGTACTATTTGTATTATCTGCAAAAACCGAACAGCAATTAAAAATATATGCAGAATGTATGAAAAATTGGATTGAATCACAGAACGATCTAAAGCTAGCGGATATTGCCTACACCTTTCAGGTAGGTCGGGAAGCTATGGAAGAACGATTAGGATTGATCGTTGGATCAATGAAGGACCTTGAAGAAAAATTGCAAAATTTTATTGAAAATAAGGCTAGTATTCCAGGGCTTTATCGAGGAAATGTTAAACGCAATAAAGAGATGTTGGCTGCTTTTGCAGATGAAGATATCGCAAAGACAATTGATACGTGGATTAACAAAGAGAAATATGCAAAATTGTTAGACTTTTGGGTCAAGGGACTGAACTTTGACTGGAACAAGCTTTACAAGGAGGCTAAACCAAGTCGCATTAGCTTGCCAACCTATCCGTTTGCCAGAGAACGCTATTGGGTGCCTGAGGCTAAAGCAATAGGCAGTAGTATGATTCCAAGCTTAGTTAATACAACTTTCATTCATCCTCTATTGCAGCAAAATACCTCTGACTTCTCTGAACAGCGATTTAGTTCAGCCTTTACAGGTCAGGAGTTTTTTACTGCAGACTATGTTGTGAGGGACCAGCGGGTATTGCCAGGAGTGGTCTCACTTGAAATGGCGAGGGCTGCAGTAGAGCAGGCTGTAGGAGAGGTAAAAGAAAGCCAGAGTAGAATACGACTGAAAAATATAGTCTGGACGCGACCAATTGTCACTCTAGAACAACTGGTGCAGGTACATATCAGCCTTTATCCAGAGGAAAACGGCGAGATTGCTTATGAAATCTACAGCAACCTTGAAACAGATAATGCAGAGTCGGTAGTACATACTCAGGGCCGTGCAGCACTGAATAGCGTTGTAGAAGCTTTACCATTAGATATTAAAGCTTTGCAGGCTGAGTGTAGCCAAAACATTCTTACACCTGATCAATGTTATGAGGCCTTTAGGGCTATGGGGATTACGTATGGCGCTGGATATCAGGCAATTGAAAATGTGTATGTAGGCTCAGATCAAGTGTTAGCGAAGTTATCCTTACCTTCCTCTGTCTTTGCTACGCAACATCAATTTGTCTTGCATCCGAGTCTGATAGATGGAGCTTTACAGGCAATGGTTGGCTTTATGACAGGTGTTGATGGGTGTAAGTCGGTATTGCCTGTTGCTTTACAAGAACTTGAAATCATTAGTAGGTGTACTTCCTCAATGTGGGCGTTGGTTCGTAGCTGCGACAGTGCGGCAGGGAATAAGGTGCAAAAATTTGATGTTGACTTATGTGATGAGCAAGGAAATGTTTGTGTACGGATGAAGGGTCTCGAAACACAAGAGAATATCGAAGTTGGTGTACAAGAATTGTCAGCAAGCTCTTTAGAAAGTGAGTCAGTTTCAAAAACACAAGAAGCCTTTGAAATGATGACCTTTGAAGAGGTTTGGCAAGAACAGTCATCAGTAAATGCTACTTCTAGCAAAATAAAAACTATTGTTTGTTTTGTTTCAAAGCTAGAAAATGAACAAACAATCCTAGAAGAGATTAAAAAGCTTGATCAAGAAACAAAGATTATTTTTATCTCACAAAATGCAGGCTTTGAGAAATACTCCCCGCAAAAGTATAGCGTCTGCCGCACAGATCGAAACACTTATCAAGAAGCTTTCCAGAGTATCCGGCAAGAATATGGCGAAGTGGATGCAATGCTCTATCTATGGGCGTTGGAAGATGCAAGTTATATTCAGGATTATTCTAGCATTGTCTATATTCTGCAGGCCATAGCAGGAGCAAAGTTAAAAACTAAACGGTTCTTATTAGCTGGACAATTTGCAAATGGGTTAGAACGTTGTTACCTAGAATCTTGGATTGGCTTTGAACGATCCTTACGACTGGTTTTGCCCAATACACAAATGGCAGCCGTTTATCAAGAAAGTTATTCAGAGAATCAAGATAGGACAATGGGAGATTGGTTGCAGAAATTTTGGACGGAACTACAGGAAGATAACGTCCAAAGTGTTTTGTATCAGAAAGGTAAACGACATGTGTGCCAGATTCGTCCAACCACAATGAAAGCTGGAAGCAGTTTGCTAAGGTCAGGCGGAACCTATCTTATTACTGGCGGCTGCGGCGGACTCGGATTGTTGTTTGCAGAATATTTTGCCAAAAAGCATCCTGTACAGCTGATTCTGACTGGTCGCTCACCACTTGATACAAAAAAACAAGAGAAGATCAAAGCATTAGAAGCTTTGGGTAGTCAGGTTTTGTATATACAAACTGATGTTTGTGATGCAAGTGGTATGAAAGAAGGCTTGAAGCAAGCCAAGGAAAGGTTTGGAGTAATTCATGGAGTTATTCATGCTGCTGGAATTGAAGGAAAACAAAATTTTTTAGAAAAAAACATGCAAAGTTTTTATCAAGTTCTTGCATCGAAAATAAATGGAACCTTGGTACTTGATGAGTTGCTTGAGGATGAAGACCTTGAATTTATTTGCTATTTTTCTTCATCTTCAGCTATTCTAGGTGACTTTGGTTCCTGTGACTATGCCATTGGCAATCGTTTTCAAATGGCGTATGCCCAGTACCGGAAAGAGCGGTATCCTGGCAAGGGTGTTGTTATCAACTGGCCGTTATGGAAGGATGGCGGTATGGGTGCTGGTCAGGATGAAAATACCAATATGTATTTGAAAACCAGTGGGCAACGTTCTTTGGAAGTCGCAGAAGGTACTGATATATTTGAACGTATATTGGTTCAACCAAATACTCAGCATCTAGTAATAGTAGGACAAAGGAGCCGTGTAGACCGTTTTCTAGGGCTGACTCAAGATCAGTCTGTTACAGAAGCTCCTGTCATGGCAAGCTCTGCTGGCAAAGGAAGACGAGCAGAAATGAAAGGGTTGAGTATAGAGCAATGCCTGGAGTGGGATTTGAAAGAGCATATCAGTAAATTACTCAAAATCTCTCGGGATAAGTTAGATAGAGAGGAAAATTTAGCGGATTTCGGCTTTGATTCCATCGGTTTAACCCAGTTAGCGAAAGTATTGACCAGTCATTATAGAATTGAAATTTCACCAGCAGTGTTTTTTGGTTATGCCACAATTGAAAAATTAATCCAATATTTTATCAACGAGCATCAAGGCGTAATTGAGAAATTTTATTGTGAGGATAGTATCAAGCAATCTATTCTGCCAAAGGTTGAACTGAAAGCCGTACAATCTAAGCAACATGAAAACAAAAAGCCAAGATTTAACATAAAAATCACATCACAAAGTACTTTGGAACCCATTGCCATTATCGGCATGAGTGGGCGATTCCCAGAGGCTAGAAATATAGACGAGATGTGGAAGATTATTGTTGAAGGACAAGATGTGATAACCGAGAATTCAGATGAGCGGTTTTCCGATATGGACTCTAGACAACCAAAGTGGAAAGGCGGTTGGATCCCTGGCGTCAGAGAATTTGATCCCTTGTTCTTTGAAATTTCTCCTCGGGAAGCAGAAAGTATGGATCCAAGGCAGCGGCTCATGTTACAGGAATCATGGAGAGCACTGGAGGATGCTGGATATGGTAAGGAACAGATTAAGACAAACAAAATAGGGATGTTTGTGGGAGTCGAAGATGGAGATTATCACCTGCTGGTTAAAGATAAGGGAAGCATAACGTCTAATCACAATGGCATATTAGCGGCTAGATTAGCGTATTTCTTAAATTTTAAAGGACCTACCATGGCAATCAATACTGCCTGTTCTTCTGGACTAGTTGCCGTTCATCAGGCCTGCCAAAGCCTGCGCAACCAAGAATGTGATACGGCGATTGCGGCAGGTGTCAATTTGATGCTTACCCCAGAATTTTTTAAATCCATGAGTCAAGCTGGAATGCTGTCGGAGGATGGTAGATGCTATGCCTTTGATAAAAGAGCCAACGGAATGGTTCCAAGTGAAGCGGTTGCAGTAGTCGTGCTCAAAAGATTATCAAAAGCCAAGGCAGATGGGGATCCGATTTATGCGGTGATCCAGGGCAGCGGTATTAACTATGACGGAAAGACCAATGGGATCACTGCGCCAAGTGGGGTTTCCCAAAGTAATCTCTTGAAATCTGTCTATGATCAATACAAAGTCAACCCAGAAGATATTGAATATGTCGTTACCCATGGCACAGGGACGAAGTTAGGGGATCCAATAGAGATCAATGCCTTGTATGATGTATTTAAAGGCTATACAAAGAAACAGCGATATTGTGCACTGACATCGACAAAGACCAACTTTGGACATAGTCTGGCAGCATCTGGAGTGGTTAGTTTAATCAGTCTGGTACAGGCTTTGCGGCAGGAAATCATTCCAGCCAGTCTGCATTGTGAACAGGAAAATGATTATATCAATTGGCAGGAGAGTCCTTTCTATATCAATAAAACAAATAAACCTTGGCCTAAGAGCAAGGAGAAA
>Ga0316600_10001503_pt1 | contig 10611 bp, 10 predicted proteins | sample OWC_soil_day5_CT_FD_207652 | JGI IMG/M metagenome (GOLD analysis project Ga0316600, IMG submission 207652) | Wetland soil microbial communities from Old Woman Creek delta, Ohio, United States - OWC_soil_day5_CT | ecosystem: Environmental > Terrestrial > Soil > Wetlands | place: USA: Ohio...
GAACACACGGCAAAATAGCGCCGTCCACAAGGTCCTTCGAGATGCCCTTCGGCGCCACTCCAAGTGGCCGGTATATGCCGACTCCGGGTGGCCGATTTATGCCGACTCGCGACAGGCGGGCTCTGGCCAGCGATACGGTCGGATAGACGCCAAGACCGAGTCGCTTCTCCTTGCCGCCAAAACGGTACTTCAGCCGCCAGTACTTCCCACCGCCAGGCAGTACCTCGAGATAGAGGCCATGGCTGTCTGCGTAGCGCGCGCGTGCTCGTTGGGCCGGGCACTTGGCATTGCGGCATTGAGCATCAGCCAGCGGCATTTCTGGCTCTGCCGGGATGTGCCCCCAGCAGTTCGGCATTTGTGCCCCCAAATGTGCCCCTTCTAAGGCTGGGCTGTCAAGGCACGCTGTGAAACACCATAGGACGTGATCCGACAGAACTACCTATGAAAGCGCCCGCAAAGTGGCTCTGTTTCGGACGTTCTGGGATGTTCTGGAACCGGTCTCTGGCGGAGGGACACACGCCCTGCCTGGCCGCGTGCAGTGGTTACCGGACACTGTAGGAGCATGGCGGCGTGTGAGGATTTCAATGGACCGCCGCAGCGTGTCAATCCGTTTCAGCACGTTTCATGGCTGACGGCGACGCGCCGGGGCCGACAGCAGACTGCCCCGCAGGGAGAGCCCCGACCGTCCCCGCGTGCTGGTGGTCGACGACGACCCAGCGTTGCGTGGGCTGCTGGCCGAATACCTGGGCGCCAGCGGGTTCATGGTCGACACCGCGGCTGACGACCGCCAGATGCGCGAGTGCATGCGCCAAGCCTGGCCCGACTGATCAGATGGGCGACGTCAACCTGCGCCGGTAGCGCCTTGCGCGTTCTCGCCATCGTGCACCACAACCGAAGTTTCGATGGAGGCGGACCGTCGGCGAAATCCCTCCATCTGGACAGTATTGGGGCTAGGGCAGCGGAACGCCGGCCGGGGGAGCTGTCGTGCAGGCCGCCAGCAGGGCCGCCGAGCCCGGCGCCGCAAGACGGTGCAAGCGCGCCGCCAGCTTCAAGGGCCTGCGCGCCGGACCGCTACTGCAGCGGCACGCCGGTCTTGGTCTGCAGTTCCTCGCGCGTTACGCCCGGCGCCATCTCCACCACCTTCAGGCCGTGCGGCGTAACGTCCATCACCGCGAGGTCGGTGATGATGCGGTCGACCGCGCCCACCGCGGTGAGCGGCAGCGTGCACTTGGGCAGGATCTTCAGGTCGAAGCCGCCGTCCTTCTTGCGCGCCACATGCTCCATCAGCACGACCACGCTCTTCACACCGGCCACCAGATCCATCGCGCCGCCCATGCCCTTGACCATCTTGCCGGGAATCATCCAGTTGGCCAGGTCGCCCTTGTCGGTGACCTGCATCGCGCCCAGGATGGCCATGTTGATCTTGCCGCCGCGGATCATGCCGAAGCTGTCGTGGCTGCCGAAGATGCTGGTGCCAGGCAGCGTGGTCACGGTCTGCTTGCCGGCGTTGATCAGGTCGGGGTCGACGTCGGCGTCGTCCGGGAAGGGGCCGATGCCGAGCATGCCGTTCTCGCTCTGCAGCCAGACCTCGATGTCGGGGCTGACGAAGTTGGCCACCAGCGTCGGCAAGCCGATGCCCAGGTTGACGTAGTACCCGTCCTGCAGTTCCTGGGCCGCGCGCGCGGCCATCTGATCGTGGGTCCAAGGCATGTCAGGCTCCCTTCGGGTTCTGCTTGGTGGTGCGCTTCTCGATGCGCTTTTCCGGCGTGGCGTTCAGCACCAGCCGGTGCACGTAGATGCCGGGCAGGTGGATCGCATCCGGATCGAAGCTGCCGGTGGGCACGATCTCCTCGACCTCGACCACGCTGATCTTGCCGGCCATGATCACGGCCGGGTTGAAGTTGCGTGCGGTGCGGCGGAAGATCAGGTTGCCGCTCTGGTCCGCCTTCCAGGCCTTGCCCAGCGACACGTCGGACACCAGGCCAAGCTCCATCACGTAGGTCTTGCCGTCGAACTCGCGCGTCTCCTTGCCTTCGGCCACCAGTGTGCCCACACCGGTGCGGGTGAAGAAGGCCGGGATGCCGGCGCCGCCGGCGCGCAGCTTCTCGGCCAGCGTGCCCTGCGGGGTGAATTCCAGCTCCAGTTCGCCCGCCAGGTACTGGCGCTCGAATTCCTTGTTCTCGCCGACGTAGCTGGAGATCATGCGCTTGATCTGGCGTGTCTCCAGCAACTGGCCGAGGCCGAAGCCGTCGACGCCGGCATTGTTGGAAATCACCGTCAGCCCTTTGACGCCGCTGTCGCGCAATGCGGCGATCAGCGCCTCGGGAATGCCGCACAGGCCGAAGCCGCCCACGGCCATCAGCTGCCCGTCCTGGACGATGCCCTTCAGCGCCTCGGCCGCGCTGGGATAGATCTTTCTCATGCCTGGGTCCTTCACGCGTTGTCGCAGCCGCGCAGCGTACTACGTAATGCCTTAAGTAGTCATTACGTAGAATTGATTAATCCACTGCCGGAGCCTGCTGCATGACGACCGCCGCCCCCGCCATCGACCGCGACGCCCTGCATGGCATTCTCGCCTCGGTGGTGGCGCCGTGGGTGGCCGAGTTGGACCTGCAGCTGCAGCAGGCAAGCCTGGGCGAGGTGGTGCTGGTGCTGCCGGTGGCGCCCAGGCATGTGCACGGCGGCGGCGTACTCTGCGGCCAGTCGATGATGGCCGCGGCCGACACGGCGATGATCCTGGCCATCTGCACGCACCTGGGCCGCTTCCAGCCGATGACCACGGTGCAGCTGCAGACCAGCTTCCTGCGCCCGATCCCCGGCGATTCGGGCACGGCGCGCGTCGTGGCACGCGTGCTGCGCATGGGCCGCAAGCTGGTGTTCGGTGAGATTCAGATCCTGGACGCGCGCGGCGAGCTGGCGGCGCACGCTACCACCACCTACGCGCTGGTGTGAACACCGGCCAGCTGGACTACCGAACCGCCTTCGAGCTGGCGCCGATCGGCTTGGTGCTGTCGCGCCAGCGGCTGATGATCGACTGCAACCGCCAGGCGCTGGCGATCTTCGGCGCCACGCGCGAGCAGATGGTGGGCCAGTCCTTCGAATGCCTGTACCCGACGCAGGCCGAGTACGAGCGCACCGGCCAACGCATCGTCGCGAGCCTGGATGCCAGCGGTTGGTATGCCGACGACCGGGTGATGAAGCGCCTGGGCAGCAGCCGAGCCGGCGAGCTCTTCTGGTGCCATGTCAGCGGCCGTGCGCTGGACCCGCGGCAGCCGCATGCCGCCGGCATCTGGGCCTTCGAGGACCTGTCGTCGCGGCGCGCGCTGAAGGTGGATTTCACCGCGCGAGAGCGCGAGATCGCCGCGCTGCTGATCGACGGGCTGACGAGCAAGCTGATCGGCAAGCGCCTGGACATCAGCCCGCGCACGGTGGACGTCTACCGCGCCCGGCTGATGCGCAAGGCGGGCGCGGCCAGCACCGCCGAACTGGTCAACAAGCTGCTCAGCGGCTGACGCTTCGCGCCCGCGTGTTCGGTGCTCGGGCCGCCGCTGTCTTGCGTGCCACGGCTTTGCTGGCGGGCGGCTTCCTGGCCGGGGTCTTGCGGACCGGGACTTTCGCGGCAGCCGTCTGTTTGGCCCCGGCCGTCGTGTACTTCAGCATCTTCTGGAACTCGCGATTGAACTCGGCCGTGATGCGTTCGGGGTCGGGCACCAGGCGGGCATCGCCGATCACCGTCAGCGAGGCCGTGCCGCGGTAGCTCAGGATGCTGACCGCCATGCCCAGCTGCTTGCCCGGGTGCGGCGCCCAGGGCAGGATGCGTTCGATCGGTACGCCGGCCAGATAGAGCACGTCGGGTGGCCCGACCACATTGGTCATGACCACGCTGGCCTTGCGGCCGAACAGGTCGTTGGAAATGTCCTCGAGCAGCTTCGGTCCGCGGCCCAGCAGGTTGAGCAGTGCCTTCGTGGCCAGCGGCTCGGGCGAGTGCTTCAGCGCGTCCATGCGCGCCTTGGTCAGCGCCAGGCGGTGGTCGGCGCGCGCCTTGGTCACGGCCAGATCGAGCAGCACCAGCCCGAATTCGTTGCCCAGCTGCCCGATGCGCTCGGGCGGGCGCAGATCGACCGGCACCATGGCTCGCACGGTGGTGTGGTCCACGTCGACGCCGCGGTCCTTCAGGTAGGTGCGCAGCGCGCCGCTCATCGCGGCCACCAGCACGTCGTTGACCTTGGCGTCGAAACGCTTGCCGATGGCCTTGATGTCGCGCAGGGCCACCGGCTGCGACCAGGCCACCCGCTTGCCAAGAGCGAAATCGCCCTTCAACGGCGACGGCGGGTCGTCGGAGCGCAGCAGTTCGCGCACCAGCATGCCCGCGCCGCCGGCCAGCGCGAGGGCGTCGCGCGCGGCTTCGGTGATGACGTCGATCGCGGGGGCGAACAGGCCCTTGCCGGCCGCCATGCCGATGCTCGCCCCGCGGGCGCGCGGCGGCGGCGGCGGCTTGGCTCCGGGGGCGGGGTCGTACAGCCGCTGCGTCACGGTCATCATCGCCGTGCCGTCGGCCATGCAGTGGTGCACGCGGGTGATCAGCGCGCTGCCGCCTTCGACGTCGTCCACCACATAGGCCTGCCACAAGGGGATCGAATGATCCAGCGGCATGCTGGCCAGGTCATTGACCAGCTCGACCAACGCCGCCTCGTCGTGCGGCGCCGCCAGCGCGATGTGGTGCAGGTGCTGGTCGATGCTGAAGTTCGGCATGTCTTGCCAATGCGGCGTGGCCAGCGGAAAGCCCGCCTCGACCACGCGTTGGCGGAAGCGATCGAAGCTGACGATGCGCTCGTTGTAGATCTTGCGCACGCGCTCGAAGTCGAGCGGCTTTTTCGTCAGCACGACGCCCATCACGATGGCCAGGTTGGCAGGGCCGTCGTTGTGGAACCAGGCTGCATCGGCAGCCGACATGGGATAGGTCTTCACTGCGGTCTCCGGCACTCGCCGCCCGCCCGGTACAACCGAGCAACGGCGGCATTGGTGTTGCCGGCACCGATCCTAGTGTCGGCGCGGCCCCCTTCATTGACCAGCGTCATCACTTGCGTCTCCCGCGCCACGCGCGCCACGCGTCACTCCGCCCGCGCTCAGGCGTCAGGCGGCCATCGGCGGCGGCACGAAGGCGCGGTACTCGGCCTCGAGCCAGCGCGCGAAGCGCAGGCACACCGGGTCGGCGAAGACCGGACCACAGACCTGGGCGCCGATCGGCAGTCCGTCGTCCGAAAGCCCCAGCGGCACGGCGGTGGCCGGCAGACCGCACAAGTTGGTGTAGCCGGCCCAGAACAGCGAGGTGGTGGTGGGCTGCTGGTGGCCGTTGACCGGAATCATTCGCTCCCAGCGCCAGCCCTGCGGGTTGTGCTTGAAGGCCGGCGTCGTGGCCACCGGGCAGATCAGCAGGTCGACGCGCTCGAAGAAGGCCGCCCACTGCCTCCGCAGCTTGCTGCGCACTTCCTCCAGCCGCAGCCAGTCGCGGTGGCTCAGCGAGCGGCCGCGCCAATGCAGCGCCGGGAACTCCAGGCTGCCTTCCGGCCACTTGGCGGCCTCGCTCACGGCCTGCCGGTGTTCGTCGTCGCTGATGCCGCCGATCAGCGCGGCGCGCACCATCGGCACATAGGTGCTCCAGGCCTCGACACTGTCCACCGGGCGCGCCTGCTCGTCGACCGCCACGCCACTTTCGCGCAGGAAGCGCACCAAAGAGGCGATGGCCTTGCCGACGCTGGCGTCAACCTCGGCCAGAGCATCGTCGGCGACCACCGCGACACGCAGCCGCCGCGCCGGCACGCCGGCATCACGCCACGCGGCCGGCTGCCAGCCCAGCGGGCCGAAGCTGCGCAGCGGCGTGCTCAGCACGTCCAGCGCCAGCGTCAGGTCGTGCGCGCTGCGCGCCATCGGCCCGGCCGCGCCGATGTCGATGGTGTCCACACACTCCATGCCGGGCAGCTGCTGGCCCTGCTGCGGCACCACGCCCCAGGTCGGCTTGTGGCCCCACACGCCGCAGTAGTGCGCCGGGTTGCGGATTGACGCACCGATGTCGCTGCCCAGCTCCAGGGCCGTCAGGCCCGCGGCCAACGCCGCGGCCGAGCCGCCAGAAGAACCACCCGGCGTGCGCGTGACGTCCCAGGGGTTGTTCGTCGTGCCGTACACCGGATTGAAGGTCTGCCAGTCCGCCATCGCTACCGGCAGGTTGGTCTTGCCGAAGATCAGCGCGCCTGCATCCAGCAGGCGCTGCACGCTCACCGCCGTCTGCGTGGCGATGTTGCCGCGCATCGACTCGAAGCCCCAGGTGGTGGGCAGGCCCGCCAGGTCGAAGGATTCCTTCACCGTCATGGGAAGGCCGTGCAGCGGGCCCCAGTATTCGCCGCGAGCCAGTGCGGCGTCGGCATCGCGAGCGCGCTGCAAGGCCACGTCGGTGTCGAACACGACCACCGCGTTCAGCGCCGGGTTGAGGCGTTCGATGCGCCGCAGGTGGTGCTGCAGCAGTTCCAGTGACGACAGCTCGCGCCGGCGAAGGCGCAGGGCGAGTTCGGTGGCGGGTAGCAGGGCCAGGTCGGTCATGCGTGGGGTCTCCTGTTGGATATGTTGTGCGACTACAGGCTCAGGTCGCCGGCCAGCCGCCAGGTGCGGCGCAGCTCGGAGGGCCATTCGCCGCGGTCGATCAGCGCGTCGATGGCGCCACTCTGCGCTTCGCATTCCAGCTCGTTCTGGCGCAGCCAGTCGTGGTCGAAATAGCTGTGGCAGTAGCGCTGGCCGTCGTCGCACAGCAGCGTGACGACCGAACCGTCCATCCCCCGCTGCTTCAGGCTTTGCGCGCAGGCCAGCGCGGCCACCAGGTTGGTGCCGGTGGAGCCGCCGACGCGCCGGCCCAGGCGCACGCTCAAGGCATGCATCGCGCCCAGGCTCCACAGGTCGGGCACCTTGACCATCGCATCCAGCACGCCGGGCACGAACGAGGCCTCGACGCGCGGCCGGCCGATGCCCTCGATGCGCGAGCCGCGGTCCAGTGTCAAGCTCGCATTGCCGCTGATGTAGTGGTCGAAGAACACCGAATGTTCGGCATCGACGCCGCATACCCGCGTGTCGTGGCGGCGGTAGTGCACGTAGCGGCCAATCGTGGCCAGCGTGCCGCCGGTGCCGGCACTGGCGACGATCCACGCCGGGCAGGGATGCATTTCCTGCTGCATCTGCAGGTAGATGCTTTCAGCGATGTTGTTGTTGGCGCGCCAGTCGGTGGCCCGTTCGGCGTAGGTGAACTGGTCCATGTAGTGGCCCTTCAGCTCACCGGCCAGGCGCTGGCTTTCGGCATGCAGGGCCGTCGGGTCGCTGACCAGGTGGCATCGGCCGCCCTGGAACTCGATGGCGGCGATCTTCTGTGGACTGGTGCCGCGCGGCATCACGGCCACGAAGCCCAGCCCGAGCAACCGTGCGAAGTAGGCCTCGCTCACCGCGGTGGAGCCGCTGGAGGCCTCGACCACGGGGGCGCCTTCGTGCAGCCAGCCGTTGCACAGCGCATGCAGGAACAGGCTGCGCGCCAAGCGGTGCTTCAGGCTGCCGGTAGGGTGGCTCGATTCGTCCTTCAGGTACAGCTCGACGCCAGTAAAGCCGGGCAGCGGCAGCGGGATCAGGTGCGTGTCGCTGCTGCGCTGGTAGTCGGCCTCGATGCGGCGGATGGCCTCGCGCACCCAGGCGCGGCGTCGCTCGAAGCCGGCGCTGGCGCTCATGTGATGAGCTTGCGCAACCAGTCCGGGATGGGCACGGCCTTGCCTTGCGGGATGTTCAACCACACCGTAGTCGCCCCGCCGGTGGCGTAGAACACGCCGGGCTCATCGCTGCGCTCCAGCGTGACGTAGGTGTCGAAGCTGCTGCGCCCGGCGTTGGTGGCATACATCCTGGCCAGCACCTCGCCCGGATAGCTCAGTTGGCGGATGAAGTTGCAGAAGGCATTGACGATGACGAAGCCCTCGCCGTTCATGTCCGGCGGGCCGCCCACGCCGTGCAGCCAGTCGATGCGGATGATCTCCATGTAGCGGAAGTACAGCGTGTTGTTGACATGTCCCATCGCGTCCATGTCGCCCCAGCGGATGGGCATCGCCATCTCGTGGACCAGCTTCTTCTGTTCGGGGATGTCGAAGCGCATGGCGATGGCCTGCCTGCGGATCAGCCGGCGTCGATGCCCAGCTCGGCGGCCATGCGCTGCACCAGCGCGCGCAGTTGCGCCAACTCGGCCGCCAGACGCGACTGCTCTGCCTTGAGAGCGGCAATCTCGCCGGCAGAGACACCGCCATCCGGGGCCGCTGCCGCAGCCGCCTCGAAGGCTACCTCACCGCACAGCAGATGAGCCCAGCGCGCCTCTCGCGCACCGGGCGCGCGCGGAAGCTTGACCACCCGCGCTGGCTCCTTGCCGGCCAGCTCTTCGAGGAAACCTTCGACCGAGGAGATGTCGGCAAAGCGATGCAGCCGCTCGCAGTGCAGCCGCAGCTCGGCCGAGGTCTGCGCTCCGCGCAGCATCAGCATCGTCAGCAGCGCCACCGAAGCGGCGGGCAGGCTGAACACGCGCGCCATGTTGTGCTCGAAGCGCACCACGCGGCTGCCGCTGCCTTCGAACGCCAGGCTCAGGCTCTTCAGGCCGTCGACGGCGGTCAGCACCTCGGCCTCGGTGGCGTTGATGACCGGGTCACGTGCGGTCTTCTGGTTGACGCCGGCGACCAGCGAGTTCAGCGACAGCGGATAGGTGTCGGGCACGGTGTGCTGCTTCTCGACCAGCACGCCGAGCACGCGGGCTTCCAGCGGGGTCAGTGCCCTCACGCTTCAGACACCATAGCCATCGTCCGCGGATATGACCGCGCCGTTGATGAAGTGGCTCTGGTTGGCGCAAAGCATCATCAGCACGACGTCCAGGTCCTGCGGCTGGCCGACGCGCTTGCGCGGCAGCATCTGCATCAGCTTATGGCCGGCCTCGGTCTGCCAGTGATGGTGGTTGATCTCGGTGTCGATGTAGCCCGGGCACAGCGCGTTGACGTTGATGCCGAAGCGGCCCCATTCCAGCGCCATGGCCCGTGTCATGTGGATCACTGCGGCCTTGCTCATCGCATACACGCCGATCTGGCCGAGCACGCGCAGCCCGGCCATCGAGGCCACGTTGACGATGCGCCCGCCAATGAAGGTGCCCGGGGCGGCGCCGCGCGAGCGCGCGATCATGCGCTTGCCCACTTCCTGTGCAACGAAGAAGGCGCCGCGGGTGTTGGTGTCCATCACGTAGTCGTAGTCCTCGGGGCTGACGTCGATCAGCTTCTGCGTGGTGCTCACGCCGGAGTTGTTGACCAGGATGTCGATCGTGCCCATCTCGGTCTCGGCATGGGCCACCGCGGCCTTGATGCTGTCGTTGTCGGTCACGTCGAGCGTGACCACGTGCGCGTCGCCGCCTTCGGCCTCGAGTTCGGCGCGCAGCGTCTTCAGCCGCTCGATGCGCCGCGCTGCCAGCACCACCCCGGCACCGGCCTTGGCCAGCGTGCGCGCGAACTGCGCGCCCAGCCCGCTCGACGCCCCAGTGACCAGCGCGACGCGGCCCGACAGATCGATGTTGTAGCTCATGAATCCTCCTCGAAAAGCTCGCGTCCACGATAGCACGCAGCCTGCGACGCGCCTGCCTTGCACCGACCCGCGGCAGGCTCGCCCTCGCGGGGACATCTCTAAAAAGCACGATCGTTCTATTTTTATCTCGGCGCAGCTAGAATCGCCGCACTCTTTGCATCCCTGGAGACCCGTCATGAACCCGCAGCAGATCCTGGAGACCTACGGTCCGCGCGAATCGATGGAGTACGACGTGGTCGTGGTCGGGGCCGGTCCGGCGGGGCTGTCGGCGGCCATCAAGCTCAAGCAACTGGCCGCCGCCGCGGGCAAGGAGGTGTCGGTGGTGGTGCTGGAAAAGGGCTCCGAGCCCGGCGCCCACATCCTCAGCGGCGCGGTCATGGACCCGCGCGCGATGGCCGAACTCTTCCCCGACTGGAAGGCACAGGGCGCACCGCTGCTGCAGCCAGTCAGCGGCGACGACGTGCTGATGCTGCGCCCTGACAGCGCCGCGCGCGTGCCCGACTTCTTCGTCCCCGACTGCATGCACAACGAAGGCAACTACGTCATCAGCCTGGGCGCAGTGACCAAGTGGCTGGGTGCTCAGGCCGAAGCGCTGGGTGTGGAGATCTTCCCCGGCTTCACCGCGGCTGAAGTGCTGTACGACGACAAGGGCGCGGTGCGTGGCGTGGCCACTGGCAACCAAGGCATCGGCAAGGACGGCGAGCCGATGGACAGCTTCCAGCTCGGCATGGAGCTGCTCGGCAAGTACACACTGTTCGCCGAAGGTGCGCGCGGTCACCTGGGCAAGCAGCTGATCGCGAAGTTCCAGCTCGATGCCGGGCGCGACCCGCAGACCTATGCCATCGGCGTCAAGGAGCTGTGGGAAGTGAGCGCAGCGCAGGTCAAGCCCGGGCTGGTGGTGCACACCGCCGGCTGGCCGATGGACGACCACACCTACGGCGGCGGATTCCTCTACCACCAGGAGGACCACAAGGTCACGCTCGG
>Ga0316600_10001505_pt1 | contig 10599 bp, 8 predicted proteins | sample OWC_soil_day5_CT_FD_207652 | JGI IMG/M metagenome (GOLD analysis project Ga0316600, IMG submission 207652) | Wetland soil microbial communities from Old Woman Creek delta, Ohio, United States - OWC_soil_day5_CT | ecosystem: Environmental > Terrestrial > Soil > Wetlands | place: USA: Ohio...
ATCGAATTGATGTTCTCGCTGTGCAGGAATGAGGGAGCGACCTTGATTATCGCCACGCACGACCCGGATTTGCTGGCGATGGCCGATACGGTCATTTCCCTCAAAGACGGAAAGATGGCGTGAGCCCCGTGCCCGGCTCAAGCGTCAAGCCTGCGCCGGGAACGTGATGGACACCTCGAACCCGCCTCCGTCGGCATCGGCCAGCGTCATTTCCGCATCGCAGGCGTCCACGATGCGGCGCACGATCGCCAGCCCCAGGCCGCAGCTTCCGCGCGTGGCGCGCGCCGGTTCCAACTGCGCGAACGCTTCCAGGGCGCGGGTGCGCTCTTGGGGAGCGATCCCCTTTCCATGGTCGAACACCCTGAGCGTGACCGATTCCGGCCTGTCGGACGACACCGATACTTCCACAGGCGGCACACCGTATTGAAGGGCGTTGTCGATCAGGTTGTCGAGCAAGCGCTGCAGGCTGCCGTGGTCGATGAAGACCTTTGACGATGCCGCCGCTTCCTGCACGGCTAGTTCGACCGGTCTTCCCATCTCGCGGTGGCGGGCGACTTCGCCGCTCACGGCGTCGGCGAACGGCAACGGTTCGGAAGGCTTGGTCACGTTGCTACCGCTGCGCAGGAAGGCGAGGCACTGGCCGACGATGCGTTCCATGTCTTCGGTGTCGCGCATCAGTCCGCTATAGGTGGCTTCATCCTCTTCGAGCAAGGCAAGCCGGACGCGCAGGCGGGTCAGCGGCGCGCGCAGGTCGTGCGTCAGACCGGCCAGCATCTCGCGGCGCTCGGCATCGGCCATGGCGAGCCGCATGACCATCATGTTGTGGCACTCCGCCAGACGCTGCACTTCCTTCGGCCCCTCGAGAATGGCCAGGTGCATGCGTCCGTCGCCGGTCGCCGACACGACGTCGGCCAGACGCGCCAGCGGCCGGACGATGCTGAGGACGAAGAGGCCGGAAAACAGGATCATCGCCCCCAGGGACAGGGCCAGCCAGAACCACAGGTCGTACGGGATGCGGCGAGGCTCGAAATGAGGCGGCGGGAGGACCAGCCACCAGCGTTCGCCGCCCGCCATGAAGCCGATCCACAGGCTGCTGCGGTGCTGCTGGTCGGTATCGCGCACGACCACCGGCTCGCCCAGCAGTTGTTCCAGTTCCATCGGCAGGCGTGTGGCAAAACCGAATTCCGGGCTGTGCGACGGCACGGCGCCGCTGTCCGGACGCAACTGCAGGCCGCGCTCGCCCAGGTCGGACGCCTCCAGCCGCATGCGTCTTTCATCGTCGATGTCCGGCAGCAAGGCCTGCAGCGTTCGTATCTGGCCTGCGACCAGTTGCGCCGTCTGGCTGATATGCTCCAAACGCCGGTGCCCCATGAGCAAGCTGAACGTGGCGTATTCAGCAATGACGACGGCAGCCACGACGAGCAGAACCGTGCGCATCGCCAGCGAGTTGGGGAACAGCCGCGACAGCTTCATGCCTGCGCCCCGGCAGCGTTCGGCACGGTTTTTCCGTCCAGAACGAACACGTAGCCCACGCCCCAGACCGTCTGCAGGAAGCGCGGATGCGCCGGGTCGTCCTCGATCAGGCGGCGCAGGCGATGCACCTGGACATCGATGGCGCGGTCGAAGGAATCGCTATCGTCGCCGCGAGTCATTTCAAGCAGGCGCTCGCGCTTCATCGGCCGTCCGGCATTGGAAATCAGCACGTTGAGCAGTGCGAACTCTCCGCTGGTCAGCGTCACTGTCTGCTCACCACGCGAAAGCTGGCGTGACGCCCGGTCGAGCGACCAGTCGCCGAACCGGTAGACGCTGCTTTGCGCAACGGGCGCTGCGGCATGCTGGGTCTTGCGACGCAGGACGGCCCCGATGCGGGCGACCAGCTCGCGCGGGTCGAATGGCTTGCCGACATAATCGTCCGCCCCCATTTCCAGGCCGACCACGCGATCGGTCGGTTCATCGCGCGCAGTCAGCATGATGATCGGAATCGACTCGTCCCGCTCGCGCAGGCGACGGCAGACCGACAGCCCGCCCTCGCCGGGCATCATCAGGTCGAGCACGACCAGGTGAGGCTGGTAACGGTCCAGGTAGGCATTGACATGCTGTGCATCGGGCAGCAGCAGCGCATCGTAGTCGTGGCGCTTCAGGTAGGACGCCAGCAGCTGGCGCAATTCAGGATCGTCGTCGACGATAAGGATTTTTTTCATGGCCGAACCGGGGTGAAGATGTAATGGGCTCATTCTATGCCGACGGCATGAGCGTAACCGACCTCTGAAATATTTTGCAATGAGTTGCCGGAATTCTGAAATCGTTTGCAATGGGAGGCGAGCCTAAGATGGAGTCGTTGTTGAAGCAACGCGGGTCAACTAGAAAAACATCTGAAAGGGAATTGCAAAATGAAAAACAGGATTCTTCATTGCGTCAACCTTGGCGCAAAGACGATCGCCTTCGGCGCGCTGGCATTGGGGTTGACAGCCACCTCCTTTGCGCAAGGCGTTGACGGCAGCCAGCCCGAAAACGGCCCGGCTCCCGGCGAAATGCACGGAGGACCACATGGCATGGGCCATCACAAGCACGGCCTGCCTTTCATGCGCGGCATTGATCTGACTCCTGCACAATCCGCCCAGTTGAAGCAAATGCACCAGAAACAGCATGAACAGGCCGCCGCGAAACATAAGGCCCTGCGCGAGCAGCACCAGGCCCTGGCAAAGCTGGTCATGTCGGACAGCTACTCGCCCGCCAAGGCTGACAAGATCATCGCCCAGATCGGCGCCATCCAGGCCGACATGGAAAGACAGCGCGCCGAAAGCGGCCACCAGCTGTACCAGATCCTGACGCCGGAACAGCGCGTCAAGCTGCAGCAGAACCTGGCCAAGGGCGAAGAGATGAGGCACCGCCCCCCGATGGAACGCTGATGATCCCGTCCCGGCACGGTTGATTCAAGGGACAGGGGGGCTTTGGCGATCAGGCCGCCCTGTCCCCTGAGCACCGGGCAAGGGACCGCCATGCCCGCAAAGGCATGGCGCCTGTGCATTCAAGTCCGTCATTCCGGGCACATCGATCATTTCATGGATGAGCCGCCGATCGCGGAATGACGGTACTTCACGGGCCGTCTGGGACAGCCTCAGGCCCGCCGCACCACCATCATTTCATTGCCGCCGCGCTGGAACTCGTAGGGGACGCAAAGCAGCCTGACGGCATGCCCGCTGCGGGCAAGCGCATCGGCCACTCCATCGAGATAAGGCGACTTCCTGCCATCGAGCGTCAGCACCGGGAAAATGCGCACCTCGTCCGAGACGCGCAACATTTCCTCAATCGACCGGACGTGAAAATCCTGCGACAAGTGATCGCTGTACAGAAAGAGGAAATGCGACGACAGGGCGAGCCCGAACGAGCCGTTCTCGAACGGCAGCACGGGCAATTCGCCGGGCACGTAGCGCCCTTCCTCTTTTCCGGTTTCGTAATCGGCCAGGAACCGGTCCATGGCAGTCATGCGGATACGCCCGAGCTCCTCGACCGAGGCGACGGACGTCCAGACGTAGTCGCCGGCATTCTGACGCAACTGCTCCATGACAGTCTGGTACGTTTCGGAAACGCGCTCCCGGATCTGTCCGGCGTCGAAGGCGTAGAGCGGATCGAACGAGACGACATTCCCGCCGCGCCGGGTCAGTTCCGCATTGAACGAGGCAGGGCCGTCGCCGCAGCCGAGAATCCGGCGCGCCAGGTCGCCGTCCGACAGGCCGAACATGGCCCGGTATTCGTCCAGGGTGCGCCCCCAGGGCACCACCTTGTCGAGCGTGAATCCCATGTCATTTCCCTGGCGGCGCAAGCGCACGGGCTTGCTGCCGCGACAATGTCAGCATTCCTGGATGGTTTCAATATCCATGCCCGACTCATCGAGGCTGAATCCCATAGCCTGGCCATGCACGCAATCCTCGGCCGGTATTTCGACGTAGGCGTCGCCTTCGTTGACATCGGCGGACACTTCCGCATCCATGGCCCATCTCGCCAGCGCCTTGTCGGTGGTCGCCTCTTCCGGGCGCCTGTGGTTGGCCGTCATGAACTGCCGGATGTTCTCGATGCCTGCCGCATTGACCTTGTAAATCTTGAATTCCATGTCTGCTCCTGAAAATAATGGGTGAATGATAAGCACAATGGCGCAAAAATAGAATAGACCTGTCCTATCCTTTCTCTTTTTCTTCGTCAAGATCCGGACATCGCCCTTGAAGCCAAGGCAACCGAACGGGCATTCGCGCTCCGTTTGATCCACGCCAACAGGCCGGCGCAAACATGCGTAAAAATGTAAAGAACAGTTAACCGGTTCCACCCTTTCGTGGAGCCGGTCCGAGTGCTTCCGCCAACCTCGCAGGAAGACGATGATGACAACGGCACGCATTCTGGCAATCCTGTTTTTCCTTTTCATCGCAGCCTGCGGCGGCGGAAGCGGTGACGGCTCCGGGTCCGCGACGGGCGGATCGGCGAACGGAAGCGGCGGAGGAACGGGAACGCCGTCGTTTTCGGTCGACCAGACAGCCCGCTTCAACCAGCCGGGCGATATCGTCGTCGACAGTTCCGGCAATCTCTACGTAATGGACAGAGGCAACCAGGCCATTCGCAAAATCGCCGCCAATGGCGATGTCAGCACGCTTTCCGGAAGCTGGAACGAAAACAGCAAGCTGGCGATCGAAGCCTCCGGCAACCTGGCCGTGCTGGCCGACACGGAGCTTTACCGGGTTTCCGCCGACGGTACCCGGACCCTGGTGAAATCCTACGCCCAGCAGCCCGCAAGCTATGCGCCGATCCGGGTCGCCGCCGACGCACAAGGACGCCTGTACGTCATGCTGCGATACCGGAATCTATTTCGGGTCGAGCGGATCAACGCGGACAGAACAACGAACACCATCTATTACCTCAACACCTATGGCTATGCCAGCTATCTGGCCAGCGATGCGGACGGCAACATCGCGGTCGGCGTCGTCCCGCCTGATGTGGAGGTCGCCGGAGCGGGACAGGGTTACATCGACTACGTTCCGCTTTCGGTACAGTCCGCCGATGAATCGCACGCAACCGGCATCGTGTCGTGGTCCCTCGATTTTGCCTATCTGTCCAACGGTGACATGGCATTCGATCCGTCCGGCAACCTCACCATTGCGGGCGGCCGGTACACGCTTTCCACCGTGGACTCGACCGTCACCTCTGATTACACGGCCATCGTGATCGGCAAGGTGACCCCGAACGGAACGCTGACGCCGTTCTTCGACGGCTTCCCGAACGGCGACAATACACCCCGGCAGATGGACGCGGGCATCTACCGCAATATCGGCGTCGCGGCGGACAACGGCAACCTGTACCTGTCCGATCCGTTCGACCATGCGATCTACCGGATCGATTCCTCTGGACAAGCGACGCTCGTGGCCGGCATGCCGGGTGAAGCCGGGTCGTCGGATTGACCTGATGATTGCCGACGGCAAACAGAACCCGGCGCATTGCGCGCCGGATTGTCCGCGGCAGCCGATTCACGCTCCCGAAAAATCAGGCTGGATGGCAAAAAAGCGGGGGGACGCTTATGTTGACCTACTCCCTGAGATTAGTACGGTAATGATTTATTTGCATGTGACTGAGCCTCGCGCCTGCCGAATGGCGGCGAACATCGCCATTCGGTAGCAAATGACTTATCTTTTAAGATTCAAACACTTACAAATTGAACTAAAAGAAATAAGTATTTACCGTTTAGAAAAAGCAATCATGACTTCGCGGCTATCGTTGCTTGCAACGGCATGCTGACTTTCAATTGACAATGTCTTTACACACTTCAATTTCCTCTGACATAAACCAGCCAAGCTTTTTGATCGAATTGGCCAACTCATCCGGGCTGTCAGTATACACAGCTAGCGCCAAGCTTTTTTTCGCCCGCGTGCACGTGACATAAAGTAGGCGCCGTGTATGGTCGACGCCCGTTTCAACTCCTTCGGCCATCTTCTCTCGATCCTTATCAGAGAGTGGCTTGGTGCCAAAAAGCTTGTCAAACGAAAACGTGAATCCCTTGGCATCGCTATCATCGATTACGACAAATACTCTGTCAAATTCAAGTCCTTTGACACCTTGGTGTGTCCCATATTGACCGAGATCGCTAACGTACTGCGAAAAAGCATCTGTCTGGTTATATGAGGTTTCAAGAAAGGATCGCCACGCTTCGAGGCTGCGTGAAGAAGATTCCCCTTTTTGTTCTTCTACACCCTCATGCTCAGCCTCTTCTGGGGGACGATGCTCTGATTCAGAGGGATCGTCAGTCTCTTCACCCAAAAAGGGCTGCAGACTATCTGGAATATCGAACAAGTTGTGTTTTGAAACGCACCGTAAAACTTCAAGAAAAGAAACTTCCGGTTTGTCAGTGATGAGGTCATGTAACTCTTTGACCGCGTTCTGCACGGGTGTCAAAGGATTGCCGATTTCGCAAATCTTTCTGAGCGAAGCAGCTTTCAATAACGGAGATTTTTTCCGCAGATGCGCCATTGCTCTGAATTTTTCATTCTTTCCATATGCATCAATCAAAGGCGCAACCTGCTCTGTGAAGAGACGAAGGCCAGCAAGTTCCCCTTTTCGTAAGCCAGTTGAAAGCCGTGAATCAGCACTCAGAGCTTCAAACATAGGTAGAAAACCCCCTCGTGCAGCGGCCATTCTGTGTTCCAGCGTAAGAATTTTTACTGCATCTCCGCCATGCTTCCATTCGCCGTCATTGCAAATATCTGCCATCCTGTGGCGTAAGAAGTTTTCAATCGCGGGTTTATCTGTGCTGTTTGCTGGCGCAATAAAAATGCGGACGGTACCAATCGGACTATCATGCCTTGCCAATTGCTGTTGATCATCAACAGCAGATCTCAACGCATTACCCAGCGCAACAACTCTCTGCGGACAACGATGATTCATTTTCTTCACAGGCTTCGCCCAATTCGCAGGAATATTGGTACCCAAATCAGGTTTGCCATCGAAATAAATCCGCTGCATTGTGTCACCGAATAAACCGAGAGCAAACCTTCCAACATTAGAGGCTTCCAGTACAAGGAACGCATCCATAAGATGCCTATTTGTGTCCTGGCTCTCGTCTATCAAGATGAACGGAAACCTGTTAGCAAGGACAGCCTGCATTGAAGGTTTATTTTTAATGAAGTCGGCAGTGATACCCAAAACTTCATCATGAGAAAGTGAGTCATTGCCAAAGTTGTCGCCATTAGGGTTGTAGGTAAATTGTCGAGGTACGCTCAACCATTCAAGCCGTCGAGTAATGTTTGCCATAGCGCGTTCTCGGTCATGAGCTGCTTTACCTGGCCGCCCCTTCTCTTGCTTCAAGCGAATTTCTTCGTACTCCTTGGGTAGATTGATATGAAGCCAAGCTTGAATATCTCTCTGATATGGACAAATCTGCTCCCAGCAAAAGCTGTGGATGGTCTTGACAGGAAATAATGGATCTTCGCCTACTCTACTGAGAATTTCGTCAGCTGCCGCATTCGTATAAGTGATTACCGCTACTTTTTTTCCATCCTTCCGAAATTGCTTTCCATACTTGTCCCGGAAACCATCCAAGCCTTCTTTCAGGGAGCGGGTTTTTCCTGAACCTGCGCCGGCATAAAGAAAAAACGACTGTGGCGCATTAGGGACCATACACGCGGCAATTACGTCATCTACCGAAACATCTGTATCTTCAGCACCTACCTCGATCATCGGAGTCAATCCCCTTTATTGATTAAGCGCTTCAAGTTTATCAATGCTTGAAAGGCATCCTTGCATCCAAGTCAGACCTTCATAAATGTATTTCGGAGGGCGCAGAGCTTCGGCTTGTTTCATCATCAAGCAATCAAGAGCGAAAGCTGCCTTTTCTGCCCCTTTTATGAGTTCGAAAAGACGGTCCGCCAATTCATCTCCCGTTGCGCCGCTTTTGAGAATATCGCTTACCTTCTCCGAGGTGCTTGCTCCGGAAAGATCGACAAGAACATCCATGTTTTCGAAAACGAGGGCATCTTCAAAAGTGCGAGGAATATGGTTTTCTCCCGTCTTTCCAGCTGATACTGGCTTTTGAAACGCGATATACAGTGAGTATCCATCATTTGTCGAACATTCATGCTGCTTATCTGGCAGAGAAGCCAAATCATCAATGAATGATTTTTGGGGATGCCATTCCTTAAGGATTGAATTAGCGGTTTTCTGGCCCTGTCCAACTAATGGCTTAGTCGCAATCCACTTCGTAGTTTCTTTGCCATTTTTGTCTTCTTTTTTCTCTGCACGGACCGCATCAAGGTCAGTAATGATGAGCGTTGTTAGGCCTAGCTCATCAATGAGCGGCTTAAATCTTTGCGCGTGGCTGCCACCGACTTCGAGTACGCTGATATACCGGCTTGAAAGAGAGGGAAAGTGATGCCTGATGAAATGCGGCACAAGAATACGCTCTGCTTGTCCTTCTGCAAAAATGGCTCCATCAGCGAAGAATAAATCACAATGGGTCGCTTTTAGATAACGCTTAACAAAACGCTGTGTTTCATCTTCACCACCGAAAATAAAGGAAAGATTTGCGACGGTAGTAGTTGGTGATTCGCCAGCCGATGTTGCAGGACGCCTGCGGAAATACCGAAGGCTGGCAAAATCTGCTTCGTGAGCAATATGGGTAGAATGCGTGCTAACAATTAGTTGCGTTCGGTACTGGTTGTCATCACGCAGATTGTCATTGTTCCGTAAAAGTCCATATGCCTTTTTGATGAAAACTTGCTGAACCTGAGCATGAAGATGAGCTTCAGGCTCCTCGACTAAAACGAGATGAAGTGGTTGAATTTCCTCTAACAAAGCGTCTCTTTCAACCAACCCTGCTTTCCCGACACGCATCCAATCATCGCGAAAACTCATCAGCATGAACACCATTGAAATCAAATTCTGATAGCCCAAACCGGCATAATCTTCTGGGAGTTGAAGCGGCCTGCCATCTGCTGGAGCACTGGCTATCTGGTATTGCAAGGCTGCGCTATGGTTTAACCCATCAATTGCCCGGACTTGTGTTGCAATATTAAGCTTTGGATTCGCGACTCCTGGATACCCCAAATCCTCCAGTTCGCTGAAGGCTTCGGCAAAACCCGACTTTAATCGAGTATCAAAAGTGCGCTCAGCAACTTGGATCGCACTGAGCGCTTCATAATCATGAGCGGTAGGCGTCTTCATCGGGTCCAGATGTTTATCGTAGTAAGCGCGAAGCTGATCAGAGAGCCTTCGCCTATATCGACGTGATCCGGTTCCGGGAGCATCCTCGCCTTCAATATCGCGACCGCCAGCATCTGAAAAATCTCTCTGCGCAACTATTTCATCTATCTTAATGAGATGCTTGAATGGATTTTTTTCAAGAGGTACAGCATCTATCGGAATCTGCTGAGGAGTTGCGATGCCCTTTTCGGGATCTATGTGCGCTGAAGGATCAAGGGAGAACGCTTCAAGGTCAATGTAATTGCGCAAGCGTCGATCCAGGAAATCGGTCAGACTGGTTGGCCATATTTGAAGGGAGCCAGATGACAGTGCTTTTGTGTTTTCTGCAGCCTGTATTGCAGCTGAGCGGTGCGCGATATAGTCGGCGCACAGAGTCGCAATCGATTTCACCTTGTACTTCAGACGAACACCGATTAAGCCGCCATTCCAGTCTAATGTTGGCAGTATGTGGCTGACATAATGGATTTTTGAAACAGGGACATCGATCCATATATCAAGAGTCGGCAGTAGATCGTCCAATGAAACCGCATCGGCATTAGTTGAGCTTGACTCTGATTTCCATGAACTGCCGATCGCATCAATTTTTGGCCAGTTCGCGATTGTTATATCCCGCAAAGTTAATCGGCTCGGGTTTACAAGGAAATACCGTAAAGCAACCGTAGCAGATGTCTTTCCACTATTGTTTGCGCCGACAAAAATTGTGGTTCGTTCGTCGAAACTGATGTGTGTAGATTTCAGCTTACGAAAATTCTGAACCTCGACGAACGATATCTTCATGATTTATCTATATTATTAGACTTACAACATGTTGCCATAGTGGAATTGTAAAATCAATATCGGCAAACCTTTGTCCTTCGCCAGCGCCAAAAGCCGATGAATACTGCGAGACAACTCGCCCAAGGAGGTGAGTTGGTCCTTGGGCCAGGTATATCGAGGTTCAGTCGAAGAGATATCTATTTGAAAGGAAGTCATGGCTGCCTGCGCCAAAGAGCATTCTCTAGCTTCACTCTTGACGATTTCAGCCCGAACTTCAGCCAGACGTGCCGTTATCTCATCAAGGTCATCCTGCAGCTTCCTCTCCAGTTTCTGGAGCAACCTCAGTTCGCCTCCTAGTCGGGCGTTGTGGTAGACCAGCCCTCTCACCGCCATTACATGAGCCATATTGTCCTCGACTGTCCGGTAGCAGTGTTGCACGCCTCCAGTCTAGGTCATTGATGAAAATGTGATCGGGTCATTTGCTGCCGAATGGCGGCGAACATGAAAAAGCCCGCCTTTCGGGCGGGCTTTCTCTTCCGGGGTTTTACTGGGAGAGTAGACAAACTCCGGAGATGCAGTACGATTCCGGTGCAACGGACGCCCTGCAAG
>Ga0316600_10001512_pt1 | contig 10570 bp, 15 predicted proteins | sample OWC_soil_day5_CT_FD_207652 | JGI IMG/M metagenome (GOLD analysis project Ga0316600, IMG submission 207652) | Wetland soil microbial communities from Old Woman Creek delta, Ohio, United States - OWC_soil_day5_CT | ecosystem: Environmental > Terrestrial > Soil > Wetlands | place: USA: Ohio...
CCCACGAGGGAAAAATCGAATATCTCTGAGCTGACAACATTTTCGCTTTTTCACCTTTCATCGAAATAAAACAGCATATAGTTCATTTCGATGAAGAGGATGGCAATGCGACTCTAGGAAAAATCGAAGTACAAGGTGCCATCCCTGCAGACAGGTGAGACCTTGATTTCCTTGGCGGCATTCTCCGCTTCTTCAGGTGAATTGAAGAGCCCCTTGTTTCCGATGTGGTGGCAAACCCATTCGGCAACCTCATCCTTATTCCGGCAAATTTCAATAGCAATGCAAGGAATGCAATCGGAACCGACTTGCGTGGACGTGTAGTGAACTCTGTAGGAGATCGTGTTTCCCGGAAGCATGCAAATATTAAATTATTGATAATATTTCAAATAATGCAATATTATCAAATAAACAGGCAAGCAAAAAATATCGAAACGTCGTATTGCCCGGCAATACGGAGAAAAAAACAAAAAATGAGGGGGTGAAGTGATATGCAAGCATATCCATACCCGACGCCATCGAAACAGATGAGATATTAAAAGTGGGATTTAACTACAGGAAGATAAAGACGAAGAGATATTGGAAAAAAAATCGCTGAAGCCAGGCTATCCCGGTCTTCAGCTGCGAATATATGTGACAGAACAGCCAAAGGCTTATTTTTTGGACAGCACGGCAAGAATATCCTCGGTATCGCAAACATTGCACCAGTTATTGACCCGTATGCTTTTGCCATTACCGAAAACCAGAGTTCGCCCGCCCTGCTCCTCTGTATCGCTCTTGACGCCACCCGCATCCTCGATCGCCGTCATGAGTTCGTCACTCACTGTCGGCTCTTCCGTATTTCCTCCGCAAAGCGGGCAAATGATCGATTTCGATTTCATAAGCAAATTCTGGCGATAATTCAAAGAATCGCATCTTAGCACCAATAGCGCCATCACTTGACCTGCCAATCCATCTCGTCGAATGGAGGCCATGCCAACCTTGACGTTCATGCCAGCGGCTTGGCGAGCATGCTAGCCAAGTATCGACAGCAGCCTGCCTAGGGCCTTGACTGCTTATCCAGCATCGGATAATCGATATAACCGACCGGTCCGGGTGTGTAAAAAGTTTGCGGATTGGGCGTATTCAAAGGAGCATTGAGCTTGAGACGCGTAACCAGATCGGGGTTGGCAAGAAATAGCCGCCCAAAGGAGACCGCATCTGCCTTTCCGGATTCGACAGCCTCGATTGCCATCGCACGGTCATAGCCGTTATTGGCAATGTAAAGGCCCTTGAAGGCTTTGCGGGCCAACGAAAAATCGAACCCGGGCACATCACGAGGCCCGCCGGTTGCTCCTTCGATGCAATGAATGAAAGCGATACTGCGTTTGTTCAACTGTTCGATCAGATAACCATATAGTTCCTGAGGATTGCTGTCGGCCATATCGTGGACAGGCGTCACCGGAGAGAGGCGGATGCCGACCCGTCCGGCACCGATTTCTGCAATGGCGGCATCGACAATTTCAAGAGCAAAACGGCAGCGATTTTCGACTGAACCGCCATAATTGTCCGTTCGCTTGTTGGCGCTATCGCGCAGGAACTGATCGATCAGATAGCCATTCGCTCCATGAACCTCGACACCATCGAATCCGGCACGCTTTGCATTTGCAGCGCCTCGACGGAACGCATCAACGACAGCGGCAATCTCGTCCACGGTCAGTTCATGCGGGACCGGCATTTCCTGCTTGCCATCATGCGTGTAAGCGGTGCCGCTTGGCTTGATGGCCGATGGCGCAACGGGCTGTGCCCCGCCCGTAAGCGCAGGATGCGTAATGCGCCCCACATGCCAGATCTGGGCGACGATCTTGGAGCCTGCATCGTGAACAGCCTTGGTAATGTATTTCCACCCATCGACCTGGGCGTCCGAGTAAATGCCGGGTGTGGCCAGGTAACCCTTGCCCACCGGTGAGACCTGAGTTCCCTCACTCACGATCAGTCCGGCATTGCTTCGCTGCCGGTAATACTCGATATTTATCTCGCTTCCGGGTATATCGCCATTGGGTTCATCGGCCCGGCATCGGGTCAGCGGCGCCATGACCACACGATTGGCGATTTCAATATCGCCGAGGCGTATCGGACTAAATAACTTGCTGTTTTCCATATTCCGGATGTCATTGTGAGAAGTATTCATGCTTGCATTTCCTTCGCTAAAGGCATTAATGGCAAGAATAATGGCACACGGCCAGGCCCTCAACATTATGAGACTGCCAATCGGCGCTGAAGTGCCCTCCCCCGTCCCTGCTAACGAAGAAAATGCCAGCCTTTTTTATGGCTAATTGAATACCGCCACACCGCTTCATCTGCCCGATTTTCCTATGCGCTGCAGAGCGGGCTAAGCGTTTATCGAATGTATCTGATCGGCACGCCTTCCAAGCAGTGTTTGCGAAACGCGCGTCGACGCCCCAACCCGGCTCCGGCCAACCTGACTATCAAACATCCCACTCGTACTCTTTCAGCATGGCAAAACAAATCCATCCGTACCATATGATCAATGCTATCGCTAATGCAGCCATGTCGCCCCCCATTGCTGATTGATTTCTCGTATGGAAACATTAAAAACCAAGACTGGTCTGAGCAAAACGTCAATAAAAGAGGGAAAAACAGCTCAACCGCCTTTATTGTAAGGATCGTGCTGAGCTCGTTCGTCGCGAACTGTCCCCTGAATCGACTTCGTCATACTTGAGAGTAAGGGGGAGATGCTGCCCGGCTTGGCAAGCAGTATTGCCACCTCGGCAGACAGACATCTGTCAAGCCGAACTTGCGATGGCAATTTCGAAACTTTTCTGATTTAAGAATGGCTCTAGGCCACTTCCCGCTATTGCTGCGATGGAGGCGATGGAGGTATACCGCCTTTGTTTCCCATCTGGGGAGGCTTGCTGAAGCCTTTGGTTGTCATGCAGGCATCCATGGCCGACATATTGGGCCTGCCGTTGGAATCTTTTGCCACTGAAGCGGCACAAGACGAGAGAGCGGCTTCCAGAGCCGCGTTTTTGGGAGGCGCAGATTGTGAAGACGATTGAGCCATGGCGCTTGATACAAACAAGCCAGATATAGCCACAGCAATGAGTCCATATTTCATGATTTCTCCTGAGAGTATGAATTTGCTAACGTTGCTCATACTCATCGCTCCTTTCGGAAGGAAGACCACGCTCCATACCTTATTCCGTACCGGCCGGATAAGCATTGACGATGAGTCGGCTTTTTCATTATTGACGAAATCCGGACGCAGTGCTGTTAGGGTTATGTCAATTTTTGTAAGAATTTATATAGATATTATCGACCACTTCTGTACTCTGCATTAGAAGGAGATTAGAAGCATGGCAACATAAAAAACAAGCTGCGAGCATTCTCTTGCCAGCCGAGTAAAAAGATAATGCAGCGTAAGGGCATGCTCACGGCAAATGCCGCCAGGCAACAGAAAGAGGCAAACCAATTGCCCAGGCGGAAGCGACCTTTGTCGCCGCCATATTCGCTCTCCTGGCGTTTTTGCACTGTTGCAGCACCATGCGCGCTCACATTTTGCTCTTCCGAATCGTGATATAACGAAATTGGCGCCAAAGGTAAGCAGAGGAATGTGGTTGCCTGCCTGAAAGCTGAATGAGTCGCCTCCTTCCGACGTCTTTGGCGTTTGCACTCCGCTTTCCCTCACTCGAATCAAATCATCTCCTGACACCACTTCTGCGTCGTCTTGCCGAATATTTCTGCCATCGCGCCTTTGTCTTTTCATGAAATAAAAAGCCCGGCACTCAGACCGGGCTTTCTGGTTCATTCCTCCAGCCGTTGTGCCCTCATTCCATGAGAACTCCCCTGATGAAGGCGGATAAGTAAAACGTTGTCGTCAACCAAATTCTTCTGTGTAGTCTTCCAGAGCGGCTCTAATCACCGAAAACGCATGCTCGCGACCATAAATTTTCTCGATCGTGACATTGGAGGGCTGACCGTACAGGAGTTTATAGGTTTCGAAATAGTGGCGAAGCCGCTCAAGCAGTGCGGGTGAAATATCCTCGACGTCGTTTGCGCCTTTCCAGAATGGATCATTGTCAAGAACAGCGATGATCTTGTCGTCCGCCTCTCCTTTGTCCACCATTTGCATGCCACCGACCACTCGCGCGCGCAATATGACCTCACCACGATTGATGGGACGCTCGGTTATCACGCAAATATCGAGTGGATCATCATCTCCTTTCTCAGACTTTGGAGACAATGCCTTCACACGCGCGGAACAGTAGGTCTGAGGAATAAATCCATAAAGAGTCGGCGGCATTGAGGACGTCAACTGGGGCCGATCAACACGCAGATATCCCGTGGTCTTATCGACTTCATATTTCACGGCGTCAAACGGCGTCATTTCAATATACGCATTGACAACTTGAGGCAAATCATCCCCTGCTTCCAGCCCATGCCAAGGATGCGGACGCCAGCGATAAAATGTTTTGGGAAAGGCCATATGATGTTTCCTTGTATTTAAATAATCAATTAATGCGCGAAACGAAACAACGTCGACTGATGCTCTTCTGCATGCTTCCGATAAGCAACGTTGAACCTATTCATAGCACAAACTGAAAAGAAAAAAGGCCCAGTCTTATGGACTAGGCCTTCAAATTTGGCTCCCCGACCTGGGCTCGAACCAGGGACCTGCGGATTAACAGTCCGTCGCTCTACCGACTGAGCTATCGGGGAATAAAGAAAAAGATTATAAGGAGAATTCCCGACTGTGTCAATGGATGAACTACGGATTTCATCAATAAATAGCGTAGTGATAGCAGTCTGCGGCAAGTTGCCATCAGTAGCGTGCTGGCCTTGCATTTTCGAGGAACTGGGCAAAGATGCCGCCAACATATATCTTCTGATCGATTTGAAGATGATGCACGCTCATCAGCATGATACTGGCGTAAAAAATGGAATTCAAAGATGAGGCCATCAAAAGTCAGCGCGGTTTGAGTGCCAAGTCAGACAGACACCCGATGCAGCATGAATTACGCTTACATCCAGTGTTGAACTTCAAGATTGAATATGAATTCACTCATTGCACGCCAACAACTGAAAACCAGGGGCTGCATGATAGCGAGTTGCAGTTTCCGGAGTGAAGCCGAACACGATGTTGGGCAAAGCAGCATTACCAAGCACGCCTTTTCCATATTCGGCAATGGAAAACGGGGAGCTTGGTATACCGAAAATTCCGATAGAAAAGATCAAACGTTCAAGCCGGCACGATAATCCGCCTTGATATATCTGAGTGACGCACCTAACGACGTAATGTCGATTTGTCTTTTCGAGCCCGCACGAGAATTGCTGCGGCCCAAGCGCAATTAAAAACCTTGGAACCCGCTGCACTGCATCACTCATGCAAGGCACTCCATGCCACTTGAGCGTTGGCAATGGATGGCTAAAACAATCCATTAGCTGACTTTATTGGGCAGCAGCGAAAATGATTCTGAAATGGAAAACCCGGCAGCCGACCTTACTCAGCCCAATAGTTGCATCCGATATGACCGGCGCAGGCAATTTTTACGCCCCGCTGTCAAATCGGCGCATCAGCCCATAACGCGGTCTACCTGCCGTATGGGCGTCAACAGCATGCGAAGATAAAAAGCTTATTGCTGACTATTTGCGCTTCCTGAATCATCCGCCTTCATCTCTTTCTGCAACGCAGCCTTACCGGCATCGCTAATGCTGATACTATCGGACGTGGGTTTCGTTTTTATCGAATCAGTATCAGTCGGTGCGGATTTCACACTTGTTTTGGGCTTTGCAGCCTGCGCAGCAGACGGTTTCGACACAACGTTGGCGGCCTTTACTGAGGCAATCGAATGTGATGACATTTTCATTCTCCTTTTCGTATCATTTCGGAATGGTAGGACAATCTTTCTATTATTTTGCGAATTTTACGTATATGGACTATCGATAGTGCGCTCCTCCACCCTACGCCCATCGTGATACATTTTGCTAATAAGCTGGCTGCGCGTCAAAAGCCTGCCTGAGGAGGAACTCAAGACTCTCATTCGATCAAATTCCATGCAGTGACTCTTTTTTCGGTACTCATTCGGAGAAACATGAAACATAACTTATTACGTACGGGACTGAGTTAGTCTTGAGGCCTGGTTCAGTTTTTTTTGCACACAAGGTCATTGATGACCGGGTTCATCTTGCTGCCGGTCGACGTCCACTTGTCAAAAATCGAGTCACTCATGAAGCGCGAAGACGCAATAACCTGGCCGTCTTGCAACAGGAGCAGTTGCGCGTCCGCCAAATAAGACTGCTTTTCATCCTGCGAATTGGTACTTCTCCAGGCGGAGTAGGAAAACCGATTCTGCCAGCCTCGCGATGCGGCATAGCGCAATACGGTCGTGCAACTACTCGGCATGTTGCCGGGGTCATAAAGGGCGCTCTCCACCTGTAATTTCTTGAATCTGTTCTGGATGACCGGTACAAAATCGGGAATGGCCACATCCTGGTTGTATTCGATGCAGACCGAACGCAACGGATAACGCAAGGGACATGTCGTATCATCCTCGGGAGAAGAAGATGATATTCCGGACAGGCCGGAAGCCAGCAGGCTTACCGTCTCTTCGACCGGGATAACCACGCAGGACGAAAGAGGGAACGCAAGCAGGAGAATGACCAGTTTCTTCATCAATGAGCAGAACGCATTTAAAGTGTAGGCAAAGCTAACAATAGCTTTTGCATCCAGCTCATGGTACTAGCGCCGCACAAAATGAAAGGGAAGAATAAACAGGAAAATTGCCTGTTTATTCATTGACTGGGCGACAAGACGCTTAAATTGGAGATAAACTTAAAAATATCTTTTGCATCCAGCTCATAGTGTTGGCATCGGATACCGTTCCCTGCCCAACCAGCTCGATCCTTGCGTCAGCGATCTTCTTGGATGAAACGATATTGCCACTCTGGATGTCCTTGCGTCGTATGACCCCAGTCACTCGCAGCACACTTTGCTGACCGTGAAGCGAAACGCGTTTATCGCCGCCAATCAACAGATTGCCGTTCGGCAACACATCGATTACCGTTGCGGCCAGCGTTGCCGTTACGCCATTCTTGTTCGCGATAGAGCCATTCCCCTTGAACTGGCTATCGCCGGTTCCCGAGAAATTATTGCGCCCCATGATGGTACGGATGATGGCTGGGGCACCATCATCGGCAGTGCCCGTGTTCTGCACGGACGTCTTACGGCCGATTGTGGTGTTGGATGTGTCGGAGGTTTCGAGGCTTTCAGATATTTGAATGGTAACCACATCGCCCACGTTACGCGCCAGATTTTCCTCAAACAGCATTACCGCTGTTTGAGGCTGATAGATCGAGCCGTTATTGACCGGCATAACCATGGGCTGGTAAGAGCGTGCCGAGGTCGGCATCGTTACGACAGACGGATAACTGCATGCAGTTAGCAAGCCAGCGCACAAAACGCCTGCCAATTTGTATTTGACATTTTCCATGGTGCACCCGATCTACTGACGTCATCAATATTGATGATTGTAGCTGAGTATGCCACTCAAATATGCAAAAAAATGCAAGGAAAGCACAAGGAAATTGAAAGTTCCCGAATGGAAATGATCAATTCTGCTCGGCAAAGAGCAATAAAACGCAAGGAAAATGGGCGCTATACAGCGGTCTACACAAAAATATCGATATAGTTTCCTAGGTGTGGCGGATTCATGGGTTTGGGCAAAACAGCTTGGACTTCATTGCCCAATTTATTGTCCAATGCCGAGACAACCTTCGGAAGAAGAGTCACCCCGACATAAGCAAGCGCCCATTTAGTCAAATTACCATTAATGCCACCGATCACGATTTCTCCCCTATCAGCCTATACAGACTCTGCAACGATATTAGCGGGGTTCCCAACTTCAAAATTTGACGGTCGACAACCTTTTTACGATAAATCCGATCATTCCTTTAATTTTTTTTACACAAAGCGATAATTCCAAACATCAGCCTTGCCGGACCAGGCTTGTCCGATCTTGCTGCGATAATGGCGCCCTGACTCGTTGGACTGTTGCCGGTTTAAACATACCCCGTCGACGTTGCTGATATGGCAAGATAAAAACATGGAACAAGAAGCCAATTTAGCCGGGAATTCAAAACTGAAACAATCGAGCTAAGAAACAGGATGTCGGAATTGCCCTCATTCATGAAGCATGGACCTGGGCAAGAGCGCTTTGCGAGTGGATGGAGGGAAGAGCTGTCGGTTGTTGAATATGCATTCTTGGCAGCGACAACAAGAAGCCTGGATAGTACAACAGCTAAAGAATGACGTCGTGAAGCTAATATAAAACGTGAAATCTGAAATAATCGCTGCTTACTTCGCGAAAGAGTTGGGTATATGTCTTCATCTATATCGAGGCCATGCACAATCTCAAGTGCATATAGCTCAACGCTAGAGATACCAGACAGGTCAGATTCGGGAAAACAAAAGGTACTTGGATCTTTGCCTGATGAGCTGCCAGTAGCTCATGCATTTTGAATATCGAATCATATGCCTATCAACTGTTTACTGGTCAGCTTGTGCATCCGACTGACGAATGGCCTAACAACCATCGATGTGCCAATTCCGCAACGAAAAAACGATATAAATAAAATCGCTATTCTCGCTATTTCCCTCTTAAAAAAGGTCTATCGATCAGACTTTGGCCGAATCCGGTTTATTGACATGCCCGTCAAACCGTGTCGAAATACCAAAGTGTTTACATGGGGAAATAAAATGGAAAAATCATTTGCCCGCCGAGCGGCCTTATCGGCGATCGCACTATTATCGATGTCGCTGTCAGCGCCTGCGTTTGCACAATATGTCTGGATCGATTCACACAATGTTCGCCATTACTCCGATCAGCCGCCACCGCCATCTGTTCCCAAAAACCGTATTTTGAAAACGCCCAGAGGTGTGACGCTTCAATCTGATTCCAGCGAGGCGACGTCATCCTCCACGAAGAAGACCATGACATTAGCGGAGAAAAACGCCGACTTCGAGAAGAGAAGATTGGCGAACGCTGAAAAGAACAAGAAAGCCGAAGAGACTGCAAAGCAAGAGGCTGCAAAGCAGCGGAGTTGCGACCGTAACCGCTCGTACGCAAAGACGCTCGATAGCGGGCAGCGTGTGGTGAAAACCGGTGAGAACGGAGAGCGCACTTTCATGAGCGATGAGGATCGAGCGCGCGAATCCGCGGATGTACACCGTAACCTGGAAAATTGCTAGGGAGCCGGCATCCATCCTCGTCAACTCTTGCAGCAGGAAACAGATACTCCCTGACTCACGGCGCTTTTGGCGCTGCTTCCTTTGCTGCCGTTTTCCCTGGATCGATCACCTGAACGAAGACCTCGCCTTCCTTGAGCATGCCCAGCTCATAACGTGCACGCTCTTCGACTGCGTCACGGCCTTCTTTCAGGTCGCGCACTTCAGATGCCAGTCTGTCATTGCGATCCTTGAGCTCTTCATTCTTTTGTTGTGCAGCAGTTACCTGCCTATCCAGATCCCACACACGTAACCACCCTCCTTTGCCCAGCCAGAGCGGGTACTGGATCACAATCAAAAGCACGACCAGGAGGATGGAAAGCAAACGCATGGCAGGAGATATCATATCCGGCTACAACGATCGGCACGCGGTAGCCGGAATCGCTTACTTCAGGTTGTAGTAAGCACCACGGCCAGGATAGCTGGCAATCTCGCCCAGGTCTTCTTCAATACGAAGCAACTGGTTGTATTTCGCAATCCGGTCGGAACGCGACATCGAACCGGTCTTGATCTGCAGCGCATTGGTGCCGACGGCAATATCGGCAATCGTCGAATCCTCGGTTTCGCCGGAGCGATGTGAGATGACCGCGGTGTACCCTGCCCGTTTGGCCATTTCAATGGCTGCGAAGGTTTCCGTCAGCGTACCGATCTGATTGATCTTGATGAGGATCGAATTGGCAATGCCCTTCTGAATGCCTTCACGCAAGATCTTGGTATTGGTGACGAACAGGTCATCACCCACTAACTGGACTTTCTTACCGAGTGCTTTGGTCAACCCCGCCCAGCCATCCCAATCGTCTTCCGACATGGCATCTTCAATCGAGATGATCGGATACTTGTCACACCAGGTCTGCAGCAGGTTGGTAAACCCTTCCGAAGTCAGCACCAGTCCCTCGCCAGCCAGGTGGTATTTGCCGTCGCGATAAAACTCGCTGGCGGCGCAATCAAGCCCGAGCGCAATCTGCTTGCCCGGCTCATACCCCGCTCTTTCGATCGCTTCGATGATCAACTTGATCGCGTCTTCATGGTTGGCAACCGATGGGGCGAAACCGCCTTCGTCTCCCACGGATGTGGTGAGTTTTCTTTCCTGCAGGATCTTTTTCAGTGTATGAAAAACTTCTGCACCATAGCGGACGGCCGCACGGAAACTTCTTGCGCCAACAGGAATGATCATGAATTCCTGAAGATCGAGGTTGTTGTCCGCATGAACCCCGCCATTGATGATGTTCATCATGGGCACGGGCATCTGCATGACGCCGGAACCGCCGAAATAACGATACAGCGGCAAAC
>Ga0316600_10001520_pt1 | contig 10555 bp, 10 predicted proteins | sample OWC_soil_day5_CT_FD_207652 | JGI IMG/M metagenome (GOLD analysis project Ga0316600, IMG submission 207652) | Wetland soil microbial communities from Old Woman Creek delta, Ohio, United States - OWC_soil_day5_CT | ecosystem: Environmental > Terrestrial > Soil > Wetlands | place: USA: Ohio...
ACACGCGCCCTAGTTCTTCAATAATTTCATTAAATGTTTTATCAGCAGCATTAATAACAGGTACATCTGTAAGTGAGTCTTGCATTGCATTTACATCGGTTCCACCTACGATAATAGCATCTACTCCACTAATATTACTTTCACTTAAATCTACTACCTCATATCCTTTTGTTTCTAACATATCCGCTAAAATAGACAACGTTTTCTCTACTGCAATAATACCTTGCATCGCATCCACCTCCGGCTATAGGGTTAGCAAAAGATATGAGGATTATTCAACTTTTTTAGCCTTTATTCCATTTATTTTTCTTTTATGTTTATAACGCATCCTGTTTATACTTGTTTCTTACCATAAGGCTTAAATTTCCTTAAAAATTCATCCATTTCATCAGAGGATAATAAGATAGGGTCTCCTACACACTTTGCTTTATAATAAATTTGCGCAACAAATTCAATTTCTTCTGCTGTGTCAAATGCATATTCAATCGTTTCGCCAATTGCCAATAATCCATGATTAGCAAGTAATACGGCATATCGATCCTGCATATATTCAAAAGCGACCTGTGACAATTCCTCGCTGCCAAATAATTTATAAGGTGCACACCGTACATCTTTTCCAGCATATCCAATTAAATAATGAACCGGCTCAATCTTCCAATGAAGGGCCGCCAAAATACTACAGTAAATCGAATGAGCATGCAAAACTGCACCGACTTCATCCCTTTTCTGATAGAAAATGCGATGCATAGAATATTCACTGGAAGGATTGCGGTCCCCATCTATCTTGTTGCCGTGGAGATCTAAAACCACAACATCTTTTGGTGTAGTTTTAAAATAATCCAAGCCACTAGGACTAATCGCCATAAGTCCTTCTGCTTTATTAAAAATACTAATATTACCTCCAGTTCCTTTTGTTAAACCATGAGTAATAAGCTTTTGTCCATATTCCACAATAAGCTCTCGTTCTTTTTCTAAAATCATAATTTTTCCTCCCATAATACTTTACTATACTCTCGAAAAACACCCATATAGCATAATCAGGCAAATGATGATCATAACTTATAAGCATAGGCTAAGTAAAAGGTTGAAGTATCATTCTTTGCCGTCCCAAATGAGACTCTCTAGAGACTACACGTTAGCCCAATAGTCAAATCCTTATAAAAATGGAGCGCCACAATTATTTTGTATGGCACTCCATTTTCTACTGCTTTTTCACTATATTTTTTTTATTGGCAGGATCTTCGCCACCAGCACGCATTTCACATCCACCTTTAAAAATTGCGCCTTCGCCAACACTCAATATCCCCGCTTTAATATCTCCATAAATTTGCGAACTTGGCAGTAACTCTAGTTTTTCACTAATATCAATATTGCCATATACAATACCAGCAATGGTAGCATTCATGCCTTTGCACTGAGCCGTTACTTTCGCATTTTCCCCTATAACGATACTGCCTGTGGTATTAATATCTCCCTCAAATTGCCCATCAATGCGCAATGCACCTTTACCAGTGATCGTTCCCTTCATCAACGTATCCTTACCAATAATGGTTTCAATCTCACCTGCATAGCTAGTTGCTTTTTTATTACTACCAAACATATTGCACGCTCCTGTAATAGTATCTACTTCGCCTTTAAATCTTTAAATACGATCATTTATATTAATTTAAGAAAGTAGTAGGATTAACAGCAGTACCATTGACCCTGACTTCATAATGACAATGCGGTCCTGTACTCGCTCCTGTATTACCAAGGTAAGCAATCACTTCGCCTTTCTTTACTGCTTGACCAACACGTACTAACAATCTGGAGTTATGTCCATACACAGTTGAAATTCCATTTCCATGACTAATCTGTACCATGTTACCATACCCACCATACCATTCACTCTGCACCACTTCACCGTCAGCAGTTGCAACAATGGGTGTGCCTACACTATTGGCAATATCAATCCCAGGATGAAAATCGCTTCCACCCCCGAAAGGAGAATTACGCCAACCAAAACGAGATGTAACTTCGCCGCCTGTCGGCCAAATAGAAGGAGTAATCGCTATTCTGGATTGCTTGTCCAGCAAAGCCTGCTTTAATTCATTTAGGCTTTGCTCTCGTACTGAAATGGCAGCCTGTAAATCTTGCACAGTATTCTTTATGGTATCAATATCAGGCTGTATCGGTCCTCCTTGTCCAGTATAAGTAGCTGAAGGACGCACTAAACCAGCACGGGATGTAGCTGTTGTATCTTCATTGTTAACAATACGTCTTATTTCTGCATCCAGAGAGTTTAATCTTTCCATATCTGATTTTAAACTGGCAGTTGTTTTGGCCAGTTCTTCAATTTCTTTACTTTGTACTCCATTATCTTGACGCAATGTCTCTAGCTCCGCTTTCTCGACATTAGCTGTATTAATTGTATAACGATAATTAATGAAACTTCCTATCGCAAAGACAATAAGCAAACATAAAAAAGAAACAGCATATTTTACTGCTACAATAGGTATTCTGATCCTACGTACTGCTTGTCCCTGATGGGGTACAATCATTAAAGTATACTCTCTTCGATCTGGCTTACTTTCTTTTTTAATCAAAAATCTTGGCTCCTTTTCTGGAAAATATTTCTATATATTTTTAACATATTTTATATTCGCCCTTAATCTAAGAAGTCCTGCTTATTTTCATTTTTTTATTTTGATAGCTTGTGCTAATGCCTGTTTTTCCTCTTCTGTCAACAAATAGGATGAAACTCCTGAAATAATTGGCTTGGAATATGTACGAAATTCATTACGTCCATAAATGCTGGAAATTACAATACCATTATTATAAGAATCTAAAAGTGCAATGGCAAAACTTAGATCACTGCCTACGTCTTCAAAAGCATTAAACCGAACAAGAGCGACCTTTTGTACACAATCTTTTGATATTTTTTCTAATCGCTTGCAATCTTCAGATAGGGTATCCACTTTCCTCACAACATACTTTACTTCTTCAATATGTGAAATTAGTAGTTTCTCTAAGTTTTCCCCATCTACCCCCTGCATCATTCTACGATATTTCTTATTCATTTTACCAAGTCTTATATTAATACTTATAAAGACAAACAATGCTAATAAAATCATTACTGTCATACCTAATAATACATACTGTAAATTATTCATAACCAGATTTGATACTTGTGTTGCATAATCCATTTCATCATACCTTTCAACTTACACTTAATTTTTTACACCGGTTATAAAGACGCAAGAATTGCAGCAATCGGAATTGCAGGCAGTAAGTTAGCTACTTTGATTACTTTTATTTCTAGCATTAGTAAACTAATGCCCATGATAAGCAAACCACCCACTGCTGACATTTCAATAATCATCTTATCGGCTATCATACCGCTAACGCTACTTGCCAATAAGGTAATCGAACCTTGGTACAGTAAAATAGAAATACTCGATAAGGCCACACCTATGCCCAGCCCTGATGCAAAAACGGCCGAAACAACAGCATCCAGCATCGACTTTGCATATAACGTACTAGCATCTCCCGTTAGCCCTTCTTGTATTGACCCAACAATTGCCATTGCTCCTACACAAAATACTAAACTCCCTGTAATAAAACCTTCACCAACACTACCATGCTTATTACCTGCTTTTAATGTTAACCATTCACCAAAATTCGACAACCATTTATCAATGTTCAAAAATTCACCAAGCAAACCGCCGAGTACTACACTCAATATGACGATCAATATATTTTGTGTTTTTAGAGCCATTTGTAAACCAATTAGACCAGTGGCTAAAGCTAACCCCTGCATCAGTGTATGTTGATAGCGCTGAGAAAGTCGTTGCTTTAATGCTAAACCAATAATTGTCCCACCAAGTACAGCTGCTGCATTAACTAAGGTACCCTTCATTTTCTTCTTCCCCCTCCCTTCCCGCATCTTTACTGAAATCTTGACTTGCATGGACTATTCTAGAAAAAACCGCTTACGTGTGCACGCTCTCTTCCTTGCATTCTCGACCTTCGTGGTTAACTACTTTTTTTACTTATACTTTCCAGGCTTTTTAAAAGAGCGAAGGACGCAAAAGATACGCAAGGTAAAAAATCCCTAAGCGTTCCCTTTGCGCCATTTTATTGTTCATTTTGCTGTTGCCTAATACGAATTGCATTTCATTTTATCATATTCTCTAACTTAATTCACTCAATATTCTTTGTATCTGCGGGAATGGTTCTAACGCTTGTTCTAAAATTCCATTTATATAAGCGATCAAAATTCCATAATTCACTACAGGTACTGCCTTATTTGTGACCTCAGAAAGACGATGAAGCATTTCCTTGCGGTTTAACATACAAGCGCCACAATGTATAATTAAGCTATATTTATTTAAGTCTTCTGGGAAATGACTGCCTGCAGCCCATTCAAAGTTTAACTCTCCGCCTACTTTTTTTTGCAGCCATCGAGGAATTTTAACAGTTCCAATGTCATCAGCCTGTTGATGATGGGTACAAGCTTCCGCAATCAAAACTGTATCCCCTGGTTTTAACTTCTCAATGTTTTTTACACCAGATACTAACGTTTCCAAATCGCCTTTATGTCTCGCAAATAATATAGAAAAGGATGTTAACATAACACCAGACGGTGTCTCTGCCGAAACCCTCTCAAAAGCTTGTGAATCTGTAACTATTAATCGAGGAAGTTTACGTAAATTTTCAATTGCCTGTTTTAGTTCTGTTTCTTTAACCACGATTGTCACACCATCATGGTCAAGAATATCACGAATGGTTTGAACTTGGGGTAAAATGAGTCGCCCTTTCGGTGCTGCTGAATCAATGGGAGTAACTAAAATTATTGTATCCTTGGCTTGGATGAGATCCCCAATAACAGGTGGTCCCTGCCAATCTGGCGGAGCATAGGTAATAATTAATTTTTTCAATTCTTCAATTCCCTGACTATTCTTTACACTAGTAGGCAGCAAGGGAATGTTAAACTCCTTACTCCACTTCATTACTAATTCCGCTGCTATCGTAATTTTATCAGTTTTGTTTATAACCCCAACAATAGGTATTTTCTTTACCTTAATACCTTCTATTAAAGCTTTTTCATACTGCGTTATGCCGCTTTCAGCTTCCAATACAATTATCACTAAATCCGCCTTATTTAATACGCTCATGGTGCGTTCTACTCGTAATGTACCAAGGCACCCGCTATCATCAATACCTGCAGTATCAATAATCATAACCGGACCAATTGGTAGAATCTCCATCGCTTTATATACGGGATCCGTTGTTGTCCCTGGAACGTCTGATACTAAAGCAACTTTTTGGTTTGTCAGTGCATTGATTAAACTAGATTTCCCTGCATTACGTCGTCCTAAAATTGCAATGTGCAAACGTGATGCTTTTGGTGTTTCCTGCATGTTAATTCTCCTTTATTCGCAATATATTACTAATTTATATTGCATATCTTTATGTCTTTACAAAAAGTGTCAAATTATGTTTCACGTGAAACATAATTTGACACTTTTTATTCTTATACTGCGAAGGTTCCGCGAGACTTACTAGGAGCCGGTACTTCATCACCACTTAAAACTTCAAGAATACGTTCTAAATCTTCAGATGAAGAAAATTCGATTTCTATTTTGCTCTTGAATTTTCCTTCCTTAATTTTTACTTGTGTACCTAATATCATCTTGAGTCGATCTTCAGCTTCTGTCACAAAAAAATCTTTCTCTTCTATATTCTTCGGTTGTTGTTTTGCTGGTTTCTTTTTTTCCGCTAATCGTTTGACTAATTCTTCTGCATCCCTTGCTGATAAATCATTTTCAATAATAATTTCCGCTGCTTCTAATTGAAGTTCAAGGGTTTCTAAGGCTAATAGGGGTCTAGACTGCCCCATGGATAATGTTCCACGTGAAACATAATCTTGTATCTTGGGATGTAAATTCAATAAACGCACCATATTCGCGATCACAGAGCGACTGCGACCAATTTTCTTTGCAACTTCTTCTTGCGTTAAACTAAATTCATCCATTAAACGACGATAGGCAAGAGCTTCTTCAATGGCATTTAAATCTTCTCTTTGTATATTTTCAATTAAAGAGATTTCCATCATTTCTCTATCTGTATAGTCTTTAATAATAACAGGGATCTCTTTTAGACCTGCTTGCTGAGAAGCACGCAACCGTCGCTCACCAGCTACTAATTCATAAATATTATTACTTTTTCGCACTACAAGGGGTTGTAATACGCCATATTGACTAATGGAAGATACTAATTCGAGCAATGCAGTTTCATCAAAGATCCGGCGTGGTTGAAATTTATTAGGAACAATTTCTGAGATAGAAACACTCTTTATAAGAGGCTCTGCATCTATCCCTTTTGAACTAGAAAACAATGCATCCAATCCTCGCCCTAGTCCTCTCTGAGAATTATTATTCATCATCAATCACCTCTTTAGCTAAATCTGTATAAACTTCTGCCCCTTTAGATTTAGGATCATATCGAGTGATAGGCTGTCCATGGCTAGGTGCTTCACTAAGACGAACGTTCCGGGGAATAATTGTTTGGTATACCTTATGACGAAAATGATTTTTCACTTCATCTACTACTTGAATGGACAAGTTTGTCCTGGCGTCAAACATTGTCAGAACTACCCCCTCTAAAGACAACGCCGGATTTAGATTCTTCTGAACAAGAGTAATTGTATTCATCAGCTGGGATAACCCTTCCAATGCATAAAACTCACATTGAATTGGTACTAATACGGAATTAGCGGCGGTTAATGAATTAATAGTCAATAACCCTAAAGAAGGTGGGCAATCAATAATAACATAATCATAACTGTACTTCACTTTATCCAGGACTCTTTTTAGTTTCGTTTCTCGAGACATAATGGATACCAACTCGATTTCCGCTCCTGCCAGCTGAATCGTAGCGGGTAACAGCATTAGATTTTCAATTTTGGTTTGTAAAATAACGCCTTCAATCGGTACATCATTAACTAGCACATCATAAACAGACTGTTTAATCTTGGTTTTATCAAAACCAAAACCACTAGTAGAATTACCTTGTGGATCAAGATCCACTAATAATACCTTTTTCCCTAAATCAGCCAAACAAGCACTTAAATTAACAGAAGTTGTTGTCTTTCCAACGCCCCCTTTTTGGTTGGCAATTGCAATTACCTTCACCAAGTAGTTCACCCCATATTCTCATTCATATTTTAAGAAAGACTAAGGCATATGCCAGGTCTTTAGAATCCAGGTCAAGCCTTAGTCTTCTACTTACAAACTTTCCTCTCGATTCTAATTTCTATAAGCTAATTCATTCCACACTATAGAGACTATCTCCTGCCAAAAATAGTAGATAGCCTCCGTAAAATATACCATTATTTAACCAATTTTATAATTATTTAAAAAACATTGACAATCAGGCCGTTTTATATTATCATGAATTCCAATTTAATAAATACTCTTATCTAGAGTGGTCGAGGGACTGGCCCTATGACACCCAGCAACCGGCAGCAATGCAAATGGTGCTAAATCCAGCAGAATTCACGTTCTGAAAGATAAGAGGAAAGAACGGATGATAAAACAGCCTCTTTCCTCAAAGGAAAGAGGCTGTTTTATTCATTGATTTTTTATTCTCCTACAAACTAATAAATTATAATAATGTGAGGTTATTCATGAAACTTTCTGATCGATTTAATAAAGGAAAAACCCTTGTCTCTTTTGAAATTTTTCCGCCAAAACAGACTGTCACCTTAGAATCTATTTTTAAAACAACAGAGGGCTTACAAACCCTCAATCCTGATTTTACGAGTATTACCTATGGAGCTGGAGGCAGTGCTTCAGACCGCACCATTGAAACCGCAGACAAAATTAAAAATACTTATGGTGTCGAGGCCTTAGCCCATTTAACTTGCATCAACTCTCACAAAGATGATATTGATCTAATGTTAAATCAACTACAATCTCATAATATTGAAAATATATTAGCTATGCGAGGCGATTATCCGATAAACAAAAACGATGATAAAGGAAAAGAAAATACCTATCAATATGCAAAAGATCTAATTGCCCATATTAAATCCAACCATGATTTTTGTATTGCTGCTGCCGCTTATCCAGAGGGACATCCAGAATGCCCTGATTTGAATACAGATCTTCTTCACCTAAAAGAAAAGGTAAACAGCGGCACAGATTTTCTAATTACACAAATGTTTTTTGATAATACCATTCTTTATGATTTTCTTGACCGCATTAAACAAGTTAATATCACAATCCCTGTTAGTGCCGGGATCATGCCATTACTAAATAGCAAACAAGTAGGCAGGATTAAAGGATTATGCGGTGCTTCTATTCCTAAACCCCTACAAAACATCATTCAAAAATATGAAAATTCACCCTTAGATTTTGAAAAAGCAGGAATTGAATATGCTTGCAGCCAAATTACAGATCTGATAGCAAATCAGGTAGATGGTATACATCTATATACAATGAACAAACTAGAACAATCAAAAACCATTATTCAACAAACAAATTTGCGTTAAATAATGCTTCTACATCCCTGGCAGACTAGAATTTATAGATAAACCTTTTAATGTATTAGAGGCTTATCTTCAGCTGAATACTTATACATTAAAAGGTTCTTTTGATACAACCAAAGGAGGGATACTGTGCCAATTTACAACCCAACAATCCAAACTCTAGATATGAGTGAATTAAAACGTTATTCAGGCCTTACTAAATGTACTGAATTCCCCCAGCGCTTACTCGATCAAGCTTGTACAGAAGCACAAATCATCTCCCAACCAAAAGCAAGCTGGCAGATTTATGACTATGATGCAAGTTCTGCTACGATTATGAGCCCTAAGCCTTTATCACTTCCTCCAACCGTTATTAGTAAACACCTGGCGAACTCTTTAAAAGTTGCCGTTATTGCAGTTACCATAGGACCTAATTTAGAAGAGCTCGTAAGTGATTACTTCAGCAAAAATGAATACACCTTAGGCTTGTTATTAGATGCAGCAGGCACAACGGCCGTAGAACTGGCTGCCGATCAAGCTTGTGAGCTTATTAAGCAGGAAGCAAATAAGCAAGGGTATACCACTCTATTCCGCTTTAGCCCAGGCTATGGCCAGTGGGATATTAGGGTTCAACCTCAAATCTTATCTTTAGCACATGGGGATGAAATTGATATAACAGCCACTTCAACATGTATGCTTCTCCCCCGTAAATCCATTACAGCTGTTATTGGGTTAACAGCAACTGTACCGAACCTCCCCCTCAAGGAAACGATCGCAGGTTCTAAATGTGATCAATGCCAGCAAATAAATTGTCTATCTAGAAAGGATTGAAATTATGATTTATATTTTTGACGGCGCCATGGGAACGATGTTGCAAAATGCAGGATTACCGCCGGGTTATTGTCCTGAATTATGGAATCAAGAGCAGGCAGCCGTAATTACGGCTATACATAAAAGCTATATTGACAGCGGATCCGATATTATTGAAACAAATACCTTTGGAGCAAATCGGATTAAATTAACCCATTATGGCCTAGAAGAAAAAGTCGCCCTGCTTAATACTGCCGCTGTTCAGGCAGCCCGGGCTGCCTGTGGTCCTGACACCAAGATAGCAGGTTCTGTAGGTCCTACAGGTAAATTAATTGTTCCCTTAGGAGATTTATCCTTCGATGACGCTTACGACGTTTTTTTTGAACAAATTTCTGCCTTAGACCAAGCTGGCGTAGACATGATTCTAATTGAAACGATTATTGATATTCAAGAAATGCGTGCAGCTTTACTTGCAGCAAAAGCTGCTTCCAAAAAGCCCGTTATTTGTCAAATGTCCTTTGGTGCTGATGAAAGAACTGTAACTGGTACTGATCCAGTAACGGCAACGATCATTTTAGAAGCAATGGGTGCTGATATCATTGGTGTGAATTGTTCCTTAGGTCCTGCACAATTACTGCCAATTGTAGAAAAAATAGCACAGACTACAAATTGTCCAATTAGTGTTCAAGCTAATGCAGGAATGCCCAGCCTAATCAATAAACAAACTGTTTTTCCCATGCAGCCAGAGGAAATGGGACATTGGGCTAAAAAATTAGTTGCTGCAGGTGCTCGTTATGTTGGCGGTTGCTGCGGCACTACCCCCCAACATATTAAATCTATATACCAAGCCGTAAAGCATCTTTCCCTATCGGATTTACCCACGGTTCAATTAGCAAAGAAGTCTACCGCCTTAACCAGCCGTAGTAAAACCATTTACCTCGGTGCTGATCATCCCACTGTCATTATTGGCGAACGGATTAATCCTACAGGCCGCAAACAGTTAGCAGCCGATATTGCCTCAGGACAATTTATTTCCGTAAAAAAAGAAGCCTTGTCTCAAGTCCGTGCAGGGGCACAGCTTCTAGACGTAAATATGGGTGTTCCAGGAATTGACCAGGCTAAGGCCATGCAGTATGCGATTCAAGAATTATCAATGCTGGTAGATGTTCCTTTGGTTATTGATACAACAGATGTAAACGCATTAGAAGCAGGCTTAAAGGCTTATCCTGGCAG
>Ga0316600_10001521_pt1 | contig 10551 bp, 5 predicted proteins | sample OWC_soil_day5_CT_FD_207652 | JGI IMG/M metagenome (GOLD analysis project Ga0316600, IMG submission 207652) | Wetland soil microbial communities from Old Woman Creek delta, Ohio, United States - OWC_soil_day5_CT | ecosystem: Environmental > Terrestrial > Soil > Wetlands | place: USA: Ohio...
CGATGACGACCACATCGAATTGCTCGGGCATAGTGTCTCCTTGCGTTCCAGCCATGTTCAACCTCTACAGTTCAAGCAGCAGACGGGCGGGGTCTTCAAGCGTTTCCTTGATCATGACCAGGGCCTGTACCGCTTCGCTTCCGTCGATGAGACGATGATCGTAGGACAAGGCCAGGTAATTCATGGGCCGTATGACGATCTGACCATTTTCCACCACAGCGCGGTCCTTGGTCGCATGCACGCCCAGAATCGCCGACTGCGGCGGGTTGATGATCGGCGTCGAAAGCATGGAACCGAAAATGCCGCCGTTCGAGATCGAGAACGTACCGCCGGTCAGGTCATCGAGCGTGAGTTGCCCGTCCCTCGCGCGATTGCTGAACTCGACAATCTTCTTTTCGAGCTCGGCTATCGACATCATGTCGGCGTTCCGTATGATTGGCACCACCAGGCCGCGCGGCGAACTGATCGCGATGCCAATATCGAAATAGCCGTGATAGACGATATCGTTCCCGTCGATAGAGGCGTTGATGACCGGGAATTTCTTCAATGCGGCAATCGAAGCCTTGATGAAGAAGGACATGAAGCCAAGGCGGACGCCGTGTTCCTGGTCGAACTTGTCTCTGTATTTTTTGCGCAGGTCGATGATTGGCTGCATGTTGACTTCGTTGAAAGTCGTCAACGCAGCATTGGTCATCTGGGAATGCACCAGCCGTTCCGCGATACGGGCGCGCAATCGGCTCATCGGCACCCGGTTTTCGGGCCGGTTGCCGAGATCGAGATGCAGCGGGGCCGGCACCGGCGGCAACTCCGGCCTTGGCTGAACCTTGGCGGCATTCACGCCTGTCCCGAGCGCACTGATGACGTCACCCTTGGTAACCCGACCGCCTTTTCCGGTTCCTGTCACATCGGCTGGCGACAGACCGCTTTCAGCCATCAGCCGGGCGGCAGCCGGCATGGCGACAGGCGCTCCGGAAGAAGGCGCTTCCCGTGAAGCGGATTGCTCGTTGGCGGTGGGCTCCGCCGCAGCCGAAACCACGGGAGGTGCCACTTTCTCCGCAGGCGCAACGGCCGGAACGGCTTCGGTGTCGATCACCGCAATAACCTCACCGCCCGCAACAGTCTGCCCCTCGTTCTTGAATATCTCCGTAATCACGCCCGCGCTTGGCGCAGGCACTTCAAGGACGACCTTGTCTGTTTCAATATCGATCAGGTTCTCATCCAGATTGACTGTCTCACCCACCTTTTTATGCCATTGCAGCAAGGTCGCTTCCGCAACGGATTCCGACAACTGGGGAACCTTCACTTCCAATACTGCCATTCCAATCTCCGATTCAGATCATGCAATTATTGTTTATTCTTCGTGCAGCGCGATCATCACTTGATCAGGACCACGCCTCTCATCCTGCCAAAAGCCATGTTCAGCAATTCTTTCTGCTGGGCCATGTGCTTATAGTAATACCCGACTGCAGGCGATGCGCTTGCATCTCGCCCTGCGTAGGAAAGCTTCTGACCGTCTCCCATATGCATGAACAGGTCCTGCTGGATCTGAAGCCATGCGCCCTGATTGTATGGCTCGTCCTGCACCCATACCACTTCGGTCAAATTCTTGAACTTTTTCAGCTCTGCAGCAAATGCCGTGCCCGGAAACGGATAGAACTGCTCAATGCGGATGATGGCCGTATCCTTCTTGTTCCGTTCGTTCCTTGTATTGACGAGATCGTAGTAAACCTTGCCCGAACACACCAGAACCCGCTTGACCTTTTTCGGTTCGATATCGGCTTCCTTTTCGCCAATAACGGTCTGGAACGAGCCTTCAGCCAATTCCTGCAGCGATGAACCGGCATTCTTGTTCCTGAGCAGGGACTTCGGCGTCAAGACAATGAGCGGCTTGCGCAGCGGGCGGATCATTTGGCGGCGCAGCACATGGAATATCTGCGCTGCCGTGGACGGCTGCACGACCTGAATGTTGTTGTCGGCGCATAATTGCAGATAGCGCTCCAGCCTGGCGGAGGAATGTTCCGGCCCTTGCCCTTCATAGCCGTGCGGCAGGAACATGACGAGGCCGTTTGCGCGCCCCCACTTGACCTCCCCGGACGTAATGAACTGGTCGATCACGACCTGTGCGCCATTGGCGAAATCGCCGAACTGCGCCTCCCAGATCGTCAGCGTGTTCGGCGCCGCCGTCGAGAAGCCATACTCGAAAGCAAGCACCGCCTCCTCCGAGAGTACGGAATCGATGACGGTAAAGGACGCCTGCTGCTCGGACACATTCTCCAGCGGGATATAGGTTCCCGCATCCCATCGCTCGCGATTCTGGTCGTGCAGGACGGCATGCCGATGGCCGAAGGTGCCGCGCCCGGTATCCTGCCCGGTCAGCCGCACCGGAAAGCCGGACGATACCAGGGAAGCATACGCGAGGTGTTCTCCCATGCCCCAGTCCAGGTTCATCTCGCCGTGCCCCATCGTCCTGCGATCAGCCAGCACCCTTTCCACCAACGGATGCAGCTTGAACCCTTCCGGGATAGTGGTAATGCGCTCCGAAAGCCGCCGCAATTCCTCGACCGGCATGGCCGTATCGGCCTCATCGGTCCATTCGCGGTTAAGCAAGGGAATCCACTCCGAACCGGACTTGCTTTTCACATCCGAAATGAACGGGTTGACGACCGGTGCGCCCGCATCCATGTGCGCGCGATACGAAGCCGCCATGGCATCGTTTTCCTGCGACGTGGTAACTCCCTGGGCCGCCAGCTTGCCGGCATACAGGCTGCGTACGCCGGGATGCAGCGCGATCTTCTTGTACATCAGCGGTTGTGTCAGCGCCGGGGTATCCTGCTCGTTGTGCCCGAGCTTGCGGAAACAGACAATATCGAGGACAACGTCCTTCTTGTACCTCATCCGGTAGTCGAGAGCGATCTGCGTGGCGAGCACCACCGCCTCGGGATCATCACCGTTGACGTGGAAGACAGGCGCCTCGATCATTTTCACAACATCGGTGCAATACAGCGTCGAGCGGGAATCGCGCGGATCCGAAGTGGTGAATCCAATCTGATTATTGATCACGACATGAACGGTTCCGCCCGTATAGTAACCCCGCGTCTGGGCCAGATTGAGCGTTTCCATGACTACGCCCTGTCCGACGAAAGATGCGTCCCCGTGAACCAGAACAGGCAGCACCTGGGACCCATCGATGTCACCGCGATGCATCATGCGCGCCTTGGCCGACCCCTCGATGACCGGATCGACGATTTCGAGGTGCGACGGATTGAACGCCAATGAAAGATGCACAGGGCCGCCGGGAGTGGAAATATCACGAACGAAGCCCTGGTGGTATTTGACATCCCCAGCGGGAAGGCCGGAAACGGGATGATCCTCGAACTCCGCGAAGAGATCTTTCGGCATCTTTCCGAGGATGTTGACCAGCACATTCAGCCTTCCCCGATGCGCCATGCCGATAACGATTTCCTGAATCCCCTGCGTTCCGGCCCGCTGCACAATCTCATCCATCGAGGCAAGGAAGCTTTCGCTGCCTTCAAGGGAGAAACGCTTCTGACCGACGTATTTCGTATGCAGATAGCGCTCCAGGCCTTCTGCCGCAGTCAGCCTCTCCAGGATATGTTTTTTCTTGACAGCGTCGAAGTCCGGCGTCGAGCGGATCGATTCCAGCCGCTGTTGAATCCAGCGCTTCTGCGCCGGGTCGCTGATATACATGAATTCAGCGCCGATCGAACGGCAATAGGTATCGCGCAGCAGGCGAAGCTGATCGCGAAGCGTCGCTTCCTCGATGCCGAAATAGGTATTGCTGATGTTGAACACCAGGTCCATGTCGGCGTCGGTGAAACCATAGAACGCAGGATCGAGCTCGGGAATATGGGGGCGTTCACGCCGCTGCAGCGGATCGAGATTGGCCCATTGCGACCCCAGGTATCGATAAGCAGCCGTCATCTGCTGGGCTGCAATCCGCTTGCGTTCCAGTTCGGCATTGATGGTGGGAAAGACAGAGCGGAACGGATTCTGTTTCGCGCGCTCGTACAGAGAAGCAATGAAGGGCGAATGCGCGACGTCCGGCCTGCTCGTTCCATCCACGGCCGGGACATGCTGCATCGAATTGAAATAATCACGCCAGTTGTCGGGAACCGACCCCGGGTTGTTCAGATACTCCTCATACAGTTCTTCTACATAGGGAGCATTCCCGGCAAAAAGATAGGAGTTCTCAGTATATTCTTTCTCGGAATAATCTTGCTTCATCTCACTCACCTTCGTTGCGAATTGCGACATCTTCATTGCGAGTTGCGACTACAGGACAGGAAACGTACCGGCCAAACCGGATGTTTTCCAGAGTGGGGGCTGAGATACGGTCCTTCAAGCCGGAAGGGGCGCGAAGGAAATCCTTGCCGTTATTGTAAAACACCTTTGCATCAATGCCTAAGCCATCCGCGGCGGCATTCCGAAGGAACCGCCTGCGTCAGAAAGCATTATCCCCCCATGCAGGCCATGCATGGGGGGATAATGTATGAGACAGATTGCGGGTTCCCGGACCATACTCGCCGGGATAACCGGAGGTCAGGGACGCTTAGACATAGGAACGACGTCTCTTCTCGGCTCGCCAATGTAGAGCTGGCGCGGACGGCCGATGCGCTGTTCCGGATCGGAAATCATTTCCTTCCATTGCGCGATCCAGCCAACTGTACGTGCCATGGCAAAGATACCGGTAAACAGGGATACCGGAATGCCCAGCGCGGACTGCACGATGCCGGAATAAAAATCGACGTTCGGATACAGCTTGCGCGATACGAAATAGTCGTCTTCCAGAGCGACGCGCTCAATCTCCAGTGCAATCTTGAACAGCGGATCGTTGTGCAGTCCGAGTTCGTTCAGCACTTCATGACAAGTTTCGCGCATCAGAACCGCACGCGGATCATAATTCTTGTAGACGCGGTGCCCAAAGCCCATCAGCTTGAGGCCGCTGGTCCTGTCCTTGACCTGCTTGACGAACTGGGGAACCCGGTCAATCGAGCCGATCTGCTTGATCATGGTCAGGGCCGCCTCGTTGGCGCCGCCATGCGCCGGGCCCCACAGGCAGGCGATTCCGGCCGCAATGCAGGCAAACGGATTGGCGCCACTGGAACCGGCCAGACGTACCGTCGAGGTGGATGCATTCTGCTCATGATCCGCATGCAGGATCAGGATGCGATCAAGCGCACGGACGAGCACGTCGTTGACTTTGTATTCTTCCGCCGGCGTGGCAAACATCATGCGCATGAAGTTGGCTGTGTACGATAAATCGTTACGCGGATAGACGAAGGGTTGCCCAATCGAATACTTATATGACATCGCCACCAGCGTCGGCATCTTGGCGATCAGGCGCAGCGCAGATACTTCCCTGTGCGTCGGCTCGGTAATATCGAGTGAATCATGATAGAAAGAAGACAGCGCGCCGACGGTTGCAACCAGCACCGACATCGGATGGGCATCGCGTCTGAAACCCCGGAAAAAGAACTGCATCTGTTCGTGAACCATTCTGTAACGGGTCACGTCTTCAGTGAAGGCCTTGTTCTGCTCCTCGTTAGGCAACTCTCCCTTCAGCAATAAATGACAGACTTCAAGGAAGTCGCAGTTTACGGCAAGTTGTTCGATGGGATAGCCGCGGTACAGCAATTCTCCGCTTTCACCATTGATGTAACTGAGTGCGGAACTGCACGATGCGGTTGCCATGAAGCCCGGGTCATAGGCAAGTTTGCCGGTTGCATTGTACAACCCGCGAATGTCGATGGCATCGGATCCGAGTGTGCCCGTGTAGACCGGTAGATCCACAGCTGGAGTGCCGTCAGTGAAGGATAGGGTAACTTTGTTTCCGGAGTCTCTCATGAATCGTCCATTTATCGAAGCTTATGAATAAAATCGCTAATTATAGTTTCTTATTCGCAGATAGCGCATTATTTTCTGCACATCATCATTATTCAATACCTGTGGATCGGTTCCAGGTCCGACGGGCCAGGCAGGTTTGTCTCTCCGTCCAGTAAACCTGGCAACGGCAAAACGACGTTTTATTTACTTCAGAAAGGCACATACTCAGCCATGCGCTGGCTCAATCATAGTCCTATCCGTTTCATTGATCCAGAACGGCATCCCTCGCAAAATTTCAGGATGCTTCCTGTAACATCCGGTTACGGATTATTCTCGTTAACAATGATAAGTTACGAATGGAAGAGGCAAATCATGTCTGTCTATCCGGTTGTTGAGGAAAGATGGGCTGCACCACCTTTTCTGCTTAATAAGCAAACCCGAAACCAGCCGCCTGAGCTTGCAGAACAGGCAATGAGGCGATTATCATATTCAATGCCCAGGCGCATTTTCCCGAACGAGGCAACGTAATGCTGAAACTTCTTCCCGCTTTTGCTGTAATAGCCGGCTTGGCATTTGCCCTGCCGCAGACAAGCGCCTACTCTGCGCCTGTCAGCAAGAAAACCACAAAAAAGGCTTCCGCCACACAAGCGGACCCCGCTTATGAAGACAAGGAACAACCCAATGTCACAGGAATGGCCAGTTCGCTTTATAATTGCGAGTTGGGCAACAAACTGACGATTTTCAAGAAAGCCGGCGACGACAGCATGATCGCCTTGCACTGGCACAACCGCTTGCACCGGATGATGCGCATCAGCACGAGCACCGGCGCAAACCGGTATGAAAATGAAAAGAACGGACTCGTCTGGATCGGCATTCCCTCGAAAGGCATGCTGCTTGATTCCAAGAGAGGGCATCAACTGGCCAACGAGTGTAAAAGCAAGAATCGCCTGGATGTTACCCAGACTCCCACTGGGGGCAAAAATAGCAGCTGACCCTTTAACTTTATCGGTATAGATCAGTGAATGGGCCTTTAATGGCCCATTCCAATATGGAGTTTTCATGTCGAGCAACACCCTGAGGGATCTTCCCCTTCCGAACCAATCTTCCGGCCGTTTCCATTCCCTGCCCGCTTTGGGCGAAAAACTGGGCCGCGACCTATCCAGGCTTCCCGTATCGATCAGAATCGTCCTGGAATCCGTCCTGCGCAACTGTGATGGCAAGAAGATTACGGAAGAACATGTCAGGCAATTGGCCTGCTGGGGCCCCCAAGACGAACGCGTGAATGAAATTCCTTTCGTTGTATCACGAGTCATCCTGCAGGATTTCACCGGCATTCCGCTTCTGGTCGATCTTGCCGCCATGCGCAACGTCGCTGTCAAGCTTGGCAAGAACCCGAAGAACATCGAACCGCTGGTTCCGGTCGATCTGGTGGTCGATCACTCCGTGCAGATCGATCACTTCCGCGACAAGAATGCGCTCGACCTGAACATGAAGCTGGAATTCTCGCGCAACAAGGAACGCTATCAGCTCATGAAATGGGGGATGCAGGCTTTCGACACCTTCGGCGTCGTGCCTCCGGGATTTGGCATCGTGCATCAGGTCAACCTGGAATACCTCGCACGCGGCGTCCACAAGAAAAACTCGCCGGAAGGCACTGTCTATTACCCGGATACGCTGGTAGGTACCGATTCGCATACGACCATGATCAACGGCGTCGGCGTTGTCGGCTGGGGTGTCGGCGGCATCGAAGCCGAGGCCGGCATGCTGGGCCAGCCCGTCTATTTCCTGACGCCGGATGTCGTCGGCATGAACCTGACCGGAAAACTGCGCGAAGGCTGCACCGCAACCGACCTGGTCCTGACCATAACCGAAATCCTGCGCAAGGAAAGAGTCGTCGGCAAATTCGTGGAATTCTTCGGGGAAGGCACCGAATCGCTTTCAGTAACGGATCGTGCCACCATCGCCAACATGGCGCCCGAATATGGCGCCACGCTGGGCTTTTTCCCTGTCGATGCCGCCACCGTGGACTATTTCCGCTCGACCGGCCGCACCGACGATGAAATCGCCGCCTTCGAATCCTATTTCAAGGCGCAAGGCATGTTCGGCATTCCGAAGACCGGACAAATCGATTACACGCGCGTGGTCACACTTGATCTCGGCACTGTCACGACATCGCTGGCCGGGCCGAAGCGACCGCAGGACCGCATCGAACTGGGCAATCTCAAATCGACCTTTTCGAGCCTCTTTACCGGACCGGTTTCCGCCAACGGATTCAACAAGAAAACAGAAGACCTCAACGCCGTTTACAAATCCGACGATGGCGTCGACGTGAAAAATGGGGATGTGGCGATTGCAGCCATCACATCGTGCACCAACACCAGCAATCCGAGCGTCCTGCTGGCAGCCGGCCTTTTGGCGAAAAAAGCCGTGGAAGCCGGGCTGACCGTTTCCCCGCATATCAAGACGTCGCTTGCTCCCGGATCGCGCGTTGTCACGAAATACCTTGAAGACGCCAACCTGCTGTCCTATCTGGAACAGCTCGGCTTCGGTGTTACCGCTTACGGTTGCGCGACCTGCATCGGCAACTCGGGCGACCTGACGCCCGCCATGAACAAGGCCATTGTGCAGAACGACATCGTTGTCGCCGCCGTTCTTTCCGGCAACCGCAACTTCGAGGCGCGCATTCATCCGAATATCCGGGCCAACTTCCTGGCATCGCCGCCGCTGGTGGTCGCCTACGCCATCGCCGGTTCCGTGAATCGCGATCTTCTGAACGAACCGCTTGGTAAAGGCAAGGACGGCAAGGATGTCTTCCTGGCCGATATCTGGCCGACATCGCAGGAAATCGCCAAACTGATGAATCTGGCACTGGATGCCGACAAGTACCGTAAAAATTATGCCGACATCAAGAATGCGCCTGGCAAGCTGTGGCAGGAAATCACCGGCACGGCACAAGGTGACGTCTACGACTGGCCCGAGTCGACCTATATCGCCGAGCCGCCCTACTTTGCCGACTTCTCGCTGGAGTCCGGCAAGACTGCTGCAGCCGTCAAAGGAGCCCGCGCATTGTGCGTGTTTGGCGATTCGATCACGACCGACCACATCTCTCCTGCCGGTTCGATCCAGGAATCAGGCCCGGCAGGAAAATGGCTGATCGCGCATGGCGTGCAGAAAGCGGATTTCAATTCGTATGGCGCACGCCGCGGTAACCACGAAATCATGATGCGCGGTACCTTTGCCAATGTCCGCATCCGGAATCAGATGTTGCCCGCCAAACCGGACGGGTCCCGCATCGAAGGCGGACTGACCCTCCATCAGCCCGGCGGCGAGCAAATGCCGATTTACGACGCCGCCATGCGCTATGTCGCCGATGGTATTCCCACGATGATTTTCGCGGGCGAGGAATACGGTACCGGCTCCTCGCGCGACTGGGCAGCCAAAGGGACGCAACTGCTCGGCGTCAAGGCTGTCGTGGCGCGTTCGTTCGAGCGCATTCACCGCTCGAATCTGGTCGGCATGAGCGTGCTGCCGCTGCAATTCACCGGCAACGACAGCGTGGAATCGCTCGGCATCAAGGGAGATGAAACGTTCGACCTGAGCGGCCTGGAAAGCGGCATCAAGCCACAGCAGGAAGTCACGCTGACCATCCATCGCAATGATGGCAGCGAAAAGAAAGTCACGCTTTTGCTCCGTATCGATACGCCAATCGAAGTCGACTACTACTACAACGGCGGCATCCTGCCGTTCGTGCTGCGTCAACTGCTGACGGGCAAGTAAAAGAAAGAAGCTCGTACCAGACGGCGGCCGCTAAAACGGCCGCCGTTTTTTCTTTCATTTCAACGCGGTATTTCTGAACGAATGCTCGCTAGTCAGGGAAAGAGTGCCAGTGCGAAAGAGGTTGTTCTCCCGCAGCAAGCCCCTCCATTGGGCCAGCGGCAAAACAAGGAATTCGGAAAAGAAAAGGGCCCCTTGCAAGGAGCCCTATGATTGTGGAATCAGACTTGCGGAGAACTGCCCGTCAGCCACTTGCGCACGCGCATGGCGTCCGCCAGACGGGACAGCTTGCCCTTGGAATCCAGGAAAATCATGACAATGTTCCGTCCATGTATCTTGGCGTTCATGACCAGGCATTGTCCGGCTTCCGAAATATAACCGGTCTTCTGCAGGATGATATCCCACTCCGGGTTGCGAACCAGCCGGTTCGTGTTATTGAACTGCAAGTGGCGCCTGCCGGTATCGATTTCCATTCCGGTATCGGTTGAATACTGGCGCAGGATCGGATGCCGGGCTGCGACAACGACCAGCTTGGCCAGATCGCTGGCACTGGCGACGTTACGACTGGACAGCCCGTTCGAATCGACATAATGCGTATCATACATGCCGAGCAAACGCGCCTTGGCATTCATTGCCTCGACAAAGGCCGGCTTGCCGCCCGGATAATGCCGGCCCAACGCGGAGGCCGCCCGGTTTTCGGAACTCATCAAAGCCAGATGCAACAGGGTGCCTCTGCTCAGACGCGTGCCGATCTTCAGCCTGGAACTGGTGTTTTTCTCGTGATCGATATCTTCGTTCGTAATTTCCAGGATTTCATCCATGTCCAGCCCCGCCTCGACGACGATGAGACCCGTCATCAGTTTGGTGATGGATGCGATGGGCAGCGCAACGGCCGCATTCTTTTCAAAGAGAACCTTCGAACTATCGTGGTCG
>Ga0316600_10001522_pt1 | contig 10541 bp, 10 predicted proteins | sample OWC_soil_day5_CT_FD_207652 | JGI IMG/M metagenome (GOLD analysis project Ga0316600, IMG submission 207652) | Wetland soil microbial communities from Old Woman Creek delta, Ohio, United States - OWC_soil_day5_CT | ecosystem: Environmental > Terrestrial > Soil > Wetlands | place: USA: Ohio...
AAAATATACTTAGGTAGGAGGTTTTGTATGTCAAAAGAGCATATTGAGAATTTGATAGAGAATATTGTTCAAAATATTGTCGCTAACAGTCTAATTGAATTAGTAGATGTAGAATATATCAAAGAACGCGAATGGTATCTTCGCATCTTTTTAGATAAAGAAGGCGGTATTGAAATTGAAGACTGCCATTGGGTAAGCGAGCAGCTTGAAGCAAAATTAGAAGAGCTTGACCCCATTAAAGAAAGTTACTATTTAGAAGTTTCTTCGCCAGGACTTGACCGTGCATTAAGAAAAGACAGGGATTTTGTCCGTCACATTGGCGATAAAATTGAAATTACTACATTTGCACCAATTAATGGCCAGAAACGTACTGTAGGTACATTAAACAACTTAAATAATGGTAATATCAGCATTGATGTTGATGGTGTTGAACTGATCATTCCACGCAATCAAACTTCACAAGTTAGATTATTTGTTGATTTTTAATACGCAAAATTGAATAGGAGGAATTTAGGTGAACGCAGAATTTATGCAGGCTTTTGAACAATTAGGCAAGGAAAAGGGGATTGCCCCTGAAGTCTTGTTTGAGGCAATAGAAGCAGCACTTATCTCAGCTTACAAAAGAAACTTTAGCTCAGCTCAAAATGTACGGGTATCATTAGAGCGCACAACAGGTGAAATTCATGTTTACGCCCGCAAAGCAGTTGTTGAGGTAGTAACCGATTCACGTCTGGAAATCGATCTCACTGAGGCAAGATTATTAGATATACGCTATGATTTAGAAGATATTGTCGAGGTCGAAGTTACACCGAAAAATTTTGGACGAATTGCAGCTCAAACAGCCAAGCAGGTAGTAGTACAACGTATTCGGGAAGCGGAACGTGGTATTATTTATGATGAATTTTCAAATAGAGAAAGCGATATTCTAACTGGTATTGTTCAACGTATTGAACAAAAAAATGTTTTTATTGACCTTGGTAAAGCAGAAGCTATTTTAGCTCCTTCTGAACAAATTGCCGGGGAAGTCTATAAACATGGTGATCGATTAAAAACGTACATAATTGAAGTGAAGAAAACAACGAAAGGACCTCAAATATTAGTATCCCGAACACATCCAGGATTATTAAAACGATTATTTGAATTAGAGGTTCCAGAAATTCACGATGGAATTGTTGAAATTAAGTCTGTGGCGAGAGAACCAGGCTTACGTTCGAAATTCGCAGTATATTCACGTGATGAAAATGTTGATCCGGTAGGCGCCTGTGTTGGTCATAAAGGCATGCGTGTACAATCAATCGTTAATGAACTGAAAGGTGAAAAGGTTGATATTGTAAAATGGAATACTGATCCTGCTAAATATATCGCTAATGCATTAAGTCCAGCTAAGGTAGTCAGTGTAGAAATTAATGAAGTTGAGAAAATATCGAGAGTGGTAGTGCCTGATTATCAACTATCGTTAGCAATTGGTAAAGAAGGTCAAAATGCTCGTCTAGCTGCCAAACTTACTGGTTGGAAAATTGATATTAAAAGCGAATCTCAAGTTGGTTCTTAGGAGGATTTTATGGTTATACAGAAAAAAACTCCTCAACGTATGTGTGTTGGTTGTCAAGATATGAAAAATAAAAAAGAGTTATTGCGAATTGTCCGCACTCCTGATGATGATGTTATTTTAGATCCAACTGGTAAAAAATCAGGAAGAGGCGCATATCTTTGCTGTAATGAACAATGCTTGGCAAAAGCATTTAAAGAAAAAAGATTAGAACGAGCATTAAAAAGAGTAATTAATCCTGAAATATATGAACAATTACGATCTGGGATTATAACATGATCAAAGAAGAAAAGATAATTTCATTACTTGGTTTAGCACAAAAAGCAGGGAAAATTTCATCAGGAGAATTATCTGTTGAAAAGGCAATAAAATCGGGTAAAGCTAAACTTCTTATCGTTGCCATAGACTGCTCGGATGCTACAAAAAAAAGTTATAATGATATGGCTGCCTATTACAAAGTTGATCTTTATGAAATATTTTCAAAAGAGCAATTAGGACAATGTATCGGAAAAGTATATCGTGCTGCATTAACGATAACAGATATTGGATTTACAAATGCAGTTAAGAAATTACTCAATAGTTAAGTATTACAACTCACTATTGAAAAAGAAAATGGGGGTAGATGAATGTCCAAATATAGAATATATGAATTAGCCAAAGATTTTAATACAACAAGTAAAGTTATTATTGATATTTTAAACCGTAACAATATGGAAGCAAAAAATCATATGAGTAGTGTGGACGATGATGCCAAGAATGTTATTACCCGGACCTTTGCGCATAAAATAACTTCCACACCTACAGCAGGAACCTCAACTATTGAAAATAAACCAAGAACTCAAGAACAAACAACACGTTCTATTGGAAGCGATGGCAGGCAACAACCGTTGAGTAATAGTGGGGAACAGCGTCCTGCTTCTAATCCTCAACCACAACGTCCTTGGCAAAATCAATCTAACCAAAACAGACCTCAACAAAATCAGCAACGTCCGCCACAGATGCCTTTCCAAGGACAACGTCCACCACAACAAAATACCCAGAATCAACAACGTCCAACGCAAACACCTTTCCAAGGACAACGTCCACAGCAAAATACCCAGAATCAACAACGTCCAACGCAGGCACCTTTCCAAGGACAACGTCCACCACAACAAAATTTTCAACCAAGGAATGCAGGAACCCAACAACCTCCTGTACAATCTAGACCTGCTGCTCCTTCTAATAAATTTCAATCAAATAACAACCGCTCTACTAACAATAATAACGCCCAACGAAACCAAGGGGGAGGAAATTTCAATAGACGGCCGCAAGCTAATCGCGGTTTCCAATCCCGTGGTGCCGCACCAGCTGTTAAAATTGAACCACCAAAACCTAAAAGCGTTAAATTAGGTGAGTCTATCACGGTTAAAGAACTGTCGAGCAAATTGTGTCGTGATGTTGGTGAAGTAATAAAAAAACTTATGATGCTTGGTGTTATGGCTACGATAAATCAAGATCTTGATTTTGAAACGGCTTCATTGTTAGCAACAGAATTTGGAGTTGAAGTACTAGAATTACCACCTGAAGAAGATCCCACTGAAATTGCGGAAATTGAAGATGATCCTTCCAGTCTTGTTCTTAGACCACCAGTTGTTACCGTTATGGGACATGTCGATCATGGTAAAACCTCTTTATTAGATTCTATCAGGCAAACACATGTAACTTCGCAAGAAGCTGGTGGAATTACGCAACATATTGGTGCATATAAAGTAACTTGCCAAGGTAAAAAAATTGTTTTTCTCGATACTCCTGGACATGAGGCTTTTACAGCGATGCGAGCTCGCGGAGCACAGGTAACGGATATTGCAATTTTAGTAGTAGCGGCAGATGATGGCGTCATGCCACAAACTATTGAAGCTATTAATCATGCTAAGTCTGCTAATGTTCCTATCATCGTAGCGATTAATAAAATGGATCGTCCTGGTGCGAACCCTGATCGAATCAAGCAACAGCTATCTGATTACGGTCTTGTTGCTGAGGACTGGGGCGGCGAAGCCATCATGGTGCCAGTTTCTGCACAGAAGAAAACTGGTATAAATGAGCTTTTGGAAATGATATTATTAGTAGCGGAGATGCAAGAAATTAAAGCAAATCCGAATCGTCAAGCCTATGGTACAATTATTGAAGCAAAGCTTGATAAAGGACGCGGTCCAGTCGCTACTGTATTAGTGCAAAAAGGAACTCTGCATATCGGTGACACTATTATTGCTGGAATTGCCTATGGTAAAGTTCGAGCCATGGTAAATGATCGTGGTGAGAAAGTGAAAAAAGCTGAACCTTCTACTCCTGTAGAGGTACTTGGCTTGGCTGATGTACCACAAGCAGGTGATGTTCTGGTTGCAGTAGATGAAAAAATAGCAAGAGCGGTAGCAGAAAAACGTATTGCTAAACGACGTACAGATGAATTAATGCAATCACAAAAAGTTTCACTTGATGATTTATTTAAACAAATTCAAGATGGAAATATCCAAGATCTTAATATTGTTATTAAAGCCGATGTTCAGGGCTCTGTTGAAGCATTACGTCAGTCATTGCTAGCCTTAAATGCTAATAACAAAGAAGTAAGAGTGAACATTGTGCATGCTGGAGTAGGTGCTATTAATGAATCTGACGTAATGTTAGCTTCTGCTGCTAATGCATTAATTATAGGATTTAATGTCCGTCCAGATGGTAATGCCCGTAAAGCTGGCGAATCTGAAAAGATAGACATTAGACTATATCGTGTCATTTATGAAGCATTACATGATGTGGAAGCTGCTATGACAGGTATGCTGGCGCCAGAATACAAAGAAGCACTTCAAGGTCGTGTAGAAATACGTCAGTTGTTTACAATTTCAAAGGTTGTTATTGCTGGTGCTTATGTATTAGAAGGAAAAATACTTAATTCGTCTCAAGTTCGTGTAATCCGTAATGGCATTGTGATTCATGAAGGTGAATTAGAATCCTTACGACGCTTCAAAGATGATGTAAAAGAAGTAGCTGCAGGCTATGAATGTGGTATTACAATTGATAAATTCCGTGATATTAAAGAAGGCGATATCATTGAAGCTTTCACTATGGAAGAAATAAAACCTAAAGGTTAAAGGCGGAGGATATATATGAGCCAACTCCGAGTTGAAAAAGTTCAGGAGTTTATAAAGCAAGAGATCAGTAAAATTATTTTAACCGAATTAAAAGATCCACGCGTCGGTTTTGCGACTATTACTCAAGTTGAGGCAACTGGTGATTTGCGTAGTGCAAAGATCTATGTTAGCTTAATGGGCAGTGATGAGCAAAAAGCTGATACTTGGAAAGGATTGCAAAGTTCTTTAGGCTACATGCGCAGCGAAATTGGTAAGCGTATTCGAATGAGAATCACTCCTGAATTATCGTTGCACCTTGATGAGTCCTTAGATTATAGCGCTCATATTCAAGAATTATTAATTAAAATCAAGCAGGAAGAGGGCAATCAATAAATTATGGATTTTTCACTTAAGCAGATTGCTGAACTTTTACAAAATAGCAGCACTATTATTATTACTGCTCATGTTCATCCAGATGGTGACTGTTTGGGATCTATGTTGGCGCTAAATGAATATCTTACCTCACGAGGAAAGAGTGTAAAAATGGTGCTTGATGATGAAGTACCAGCATTATATAATTTTCTTCCTGGCTATGAAACGATTGGTAAACCAACAACTAAAGTAATTAGTGCTGATTTATTAGTAGTACTTGATGCCAGTGATATTGAACGTATTGGTAAAGTGAACGAGCATGTAAATGCCCCCATCTTAAATATTGATCATCATATTTCTAATACTAAGTTTGCTGACTATTGGTATATCAATAGTCAATCAGCAGCAACTGGGGAAATCATTTTAGAATTGCTATACTTATTAAATGCAAAAATGACTCCTACAATAGCAACCTGTTTATACACTGCTATAGCTACTGACTGTGGTTTTTTCCGTTATGCGAATACATCAGTGCAAACCATGCGTTACGCTGCTGATTTGATGGAATACGGAGCTAATCCAAATTCTATATCAGAATATATGGAAACCAAGCCACTCGAAAGTATTTTAACTTTAGCAAAAGTATTAGAAACTCTTGAACTGCATCATCATGGTAAAATTGCTACGATAACTGTATCACCAGATACTCTTGATAATTTGGATAGTACTGAAGGCTTTATCAATTATCCACGGATTATTGAAGGTGTTGAAATTGCTATCATGTTTAAAATCATGAATGAAGGTACTATCAGAATTAGTTTCCGTTCAAAAACAGTAGATGTAAGTCGCCTAGCATTTTCCTTTGGCGGTGGTGGACATATACGTGCAGCTGGTTGTGCTATCATAGGTAAAATTGAAGACGTCAAGAAAAGAGTCCTTGATTCTGCCATAAAACAATTAGCAGAGACACTGCTATGACTAGTGGTTTGATAAACGTTCTAAAACCACCTGGCATGACCTCACACGATGTTGTTTCTTTCATTCGCAGAACCTATCATCTAAAGCGTGTAGGTCATGCTGGTACTTTAGATCCTGCAGCGTCGGGTGTTCTGCCAGTTGCATTAGGATCAGCTACACGATTACTTGAGTATATGACAGATACTGATAAAAGTTACCGTGTTGAACTCACTATTGGCTATGAAACGGATACTGGTGATGATACTGGTACGATTCTAAATAATGCTGTTTGTGTTATGCCTGTTAAATCAGAAATTGAAAAGGTATTATCGTCATTTATTGGTACGATTGAACAAATTCCTCCTATGTACTCAGCTATAAAAATACAAGGGAAAAAATTATATGAATTAGCAAGGGCCGGTATAACAGTAGAACGCCAGCCACGCATTATTACGATTCATAATATAACTTTATTACATATAGATGACACACGCATCCTATTTGATGTAACCTGCTCCAAAGGAACGTATATTCGATCTTTATGTTCTGACATAGGACAAAAAATAAATTGTCCTGTGGTTATGTCTTTTCTAGTGCGTTCTCGCGTAGGAGATTTTTCTTTAGAGAATTCTTTTACATTACAAGAAATTGAAAATAATTCCCCCATTGCTCTTCTACCTCTAGATTATGCTCTTGGATATATGCCTAAAGTAATACTGACTCCAGAAATAGCACAGGCATTTCAATATGGTCAAAGTATTGTAAATTCTACTCTTACTGTTTCTAAACAAACAGTATTGCGAATATATGATCAAGAACATTCATTTATTGGAATCGGGCAAATAAATACTGATGCTGCAGTGATTACGCCAATAAAAGTAATCAAATTAGAATAATCAAAATGAAATCTATCTAAAGAGCTTTCTAATCGAGTTCCATAGATAGATTTTCTGATATTATTGTTATTGTGTGGTGGAATATATGGAAGTATTAAATCAACTGACAACTTTAAAAGATCAGTATCCTAGAATTACAGTTGCCTTAGGAACTTTTGACGGCGTACATATTGGTCATCAAAAAGTAATTTCTCGTTCTGTAGAGTCAGCCAAGCAACTAGATGGAACAAGTGTCGTATTCACTTTTAGTAATCATCCTTTATCCATTATTGCTCCTGAAAGATGTCCTTTACAAATCATTACGCAAGATGACAAAGTTGAATTAATTGAAAAATTGGGTGTAGATATTTTAATAAATATCCCTTTTACTGCAGAGTTTCTGAAATTATCAGCATCTCAATTTATTCGTTTATTATTAGATCAATTAAATCCAAAGCATATTTTAATCGGTCCAAACTATTTTTTTGGATATAAGCGTTGTGGAACTCCCGAACTTTTACAAAAATCCGGGCTACAATATGGGTTCACAGTAGAAATTAACCCCACAGTATACGTAGATGATGTTATGGTTAGCAGTACATTAATTCGCCAAATGATTACAGCAGGTCAAGTGCACCAGGCAGCAACTCTTTTAGGTAGACCAGTAACGCTAAAGGGTAGGGTCATCCACGGTGCTAAGCGAGGTCGCTTATTAGGTTATCCAACAATTAATCTAGGAATTGCCTCAGGTCTTGCTATCCCTCAGAATGGGGTATATGCTGTTGAACTTATTATCCAAGATAATCAATTTAATGGGATCGCCAATGTTGGCACGAATCCTACCTTTCATGATATAGGACGTCGTATTGAAGTTCACATTCTGGATTTTTCTGGAGATTTATATGGAGAAGCTGTTACCGTAAGATTCTTAAATCATATTCGAAAAGAACAAACCTTCTCCAATTCTGAAGAACTTAAGTCACAAATAGCAAAAGACATCGTGGCTGCCCAAAAATATTATCAAACTTCTCAGGGAAAATAGTACTTATTATTTACAATTGCATTGATTTATGATAAACTGTATTTTGTTGATGAATGACGAAAGTCTTCATTGAAAGTAACCATAGCGAGGATATTCGATTCTCCAACGATTGTCTTGGCTAATGGGGATCATTTATAAAAAGGAGGTGCCCATTTTGTTAACACCAGAATTAAAACAATCTCTGATTGAAAAATACCGTACGCATGAAGCTGATACTGGATCACCAGAAGTACAAATAGCTATTTTAACTGAACGTATCAACTACTTAACAAATCATTTAAAAGAGCATAAAAAAGACCATCATTCTAGACGCGGTCTTTTAAAAATGGTTGGTCAGCGTAGAGGATTATTGAACTATGTACGCAACAACGATATCGAGCGTTATCGTTCTATTCTTGAGAAATTGAATCTTAGAAAGTAACAAGTGGGGACTTGGCACAAGCCAAGTCTTTTCTTTTTATTGCAAGAAGTATTTTTTTATAGATTAACTGTTAATAATAAAGGAAATACTAAAAAAAATGTCGAAGTGTTAATCTTTGGTAGAGAGAGAAAGGGTTACAGAGGAGGAATGCCATATATGTATAAAATCGAAATGCAACTTGGAGATAGACCCCTGATTATAGAATCAGGCAGAATGGCTAAACAAGCTGGTGGATCAGTGTTCGTCAGATATGGAGATACTGCAGTATTAGTAACTGCTACAGCTTCAGCAGAACCAAGGGATGGTATTGATTTTTTCCCATTGACAGTTGACTATGAAGAAAAATTATATTCGGTAGGTAAAATTCCGGGTGGCTTTATTAAGCGTGAAGGACGTCCTAGTGAATCCTCTATTCTTGCAAGCCGTTTGATCGATAGACCCATTCGACCATTATTTGCTAGCGGTTTTCGCAATGATGTACAAATCGTAGCGACCGTATTATCAGTCGACCAGGATAATTCACCAGAAATACCAGCGATGATCGGCGCATCATGTGCTTTATCAATTTCAGATATTCCATTTAACGGACCAATTGGCGGTGTCAGAGTTGGTTTGATTAATAATGAATTCATTACGAATCCAACTGTTGAGCAGCAAAAATTAAGTGAACTTAATTTAGTCGTTGCAGGTACAAAAGATGCTGTACTTATGGTAGAAGCCAATGCTAACGAATTAAGCGAAGATACTATTTTACAAGCAATTAGCTTTGGGCATGACATCATTCGTAATCTAATTGCCATCCAAGAAAAAATGATTGTTGAAATTGGTAAACCTAAACGTGAAATAAAACTATATGAAATACCTGCTGAGATCAGTAGTGCCATACGTGATTATGCTACAGAAAAACTCACAACGGCAGTTAGAAATTCTGATAAATTAACCCGAGAAGAAAATATAAAACAAGCTAAGAAGCAAGTTGCAGAACATTTCGAGGCTATATATCCTGATAATGGTAAAGACATTCAAAATATGATGCAAAAAATTATTAAAGAAGCAGTTCGTAGAATGATAACTGTTGATAAAATACGTCCAGATGGTCGTCAATTAGAAGAAGTACGACCTATTAGTTGTGACATTGGTTTGTTAGCACGTACACATGGTTCTGCATTATTTACTCGTGGACAAACCCAAGCATTAACGATCACAACTCTTGGTGCAATGGGAGACGAACAAATACTTGATGGCTTAGGTGTCGAAGAATCGAAGCGTTATATGCATCATTATAATTTCCCATCATTTAGCGTTGGTGAAACAAGACCATCAAGAGGACCTGGACGAAGAGAAATTGGTCATGGTGCCTTAGCAGAGCGTGCATTAGTTCCAGTTATTCCTTCAGAAATTGAATTTCCTTATACAATTCGCTTGGTTTCGGAAATTTTAGAATCAAATGGCTCTAGTTCCATGGCTAGTGTCTGCGGCAGTACCTTATCTCTTCTTGATGCAGGTGTACCGATCAAACGCCCAGTATCTGGAGTTGCTATGGGGTTAGTTAAAGAGGGAGAAGATTTTTCTATACTAACTGATATTCAGGGCTTAGAAGATGCATTAGGCGACATGGATTTTAAAGTTGCTGGTACAACATCTGGCATTACAGCCATTCAAATGGATATTAAAATTGCTGGCATTACAAAAGAAATCTTATCTGCAGCGCTTTCTCAAGCTCATCGTGGCAGAATGCACATCATGAGTAAAATTGTAGAAGTGATTCAGGAACCTAGGGCTGAGTTGTCGCCTTTTGCTCCTCGTATTATTACAATGGAAATTCATCCAGATAAGATTCGAGATGTAATTGGACCTGGTGGTAAAACAATTAAAAAAATTATCGAAGAAACTGGTGTTAAAATTGACATTGAAGATGACGGTAAAGTATTTATTGCTGCTGTAGATATGGAAGCAGGACAAAAAGCTGTAAAAATCATTGAAACGCTGGTTAGAGAAGTAGAAGTAGGCAGCTCTTATACGGGCAAAGTTACACGTTTAATGAACTTTGGTGCTTTTGTCGAGATTCTCCCAGGTAAAGAAGGACTTGTCCACATCTCTCAATTAGCTCGTGAACGAGTGGAAAAGGTAGAAGATGTTGTAAAAGTTGGAGACGAAATTCTAGTTAAAGTTACAGAAGTGGATCGCCAAGGACGTATTAACCTTTCACGTAAAGAGCTTTTAC
>Ga0316600_10001525_pt1 | contig 10536 bp, 11 predicted proteins | sample OWC_soil_day5_CT_FD_207652 | JGI IMG/M metagenome (GOLD analysis project Ga0316600, IMG submission 207652) | Wetland soil microbial communities from Old Woman Creek delta, Ohio, United States - OWC_soil_day5_CT | ecosystem: Environmental > Terrestrial > Soil > Wetlands | place: USA: Ohio...
CGCGGCGCTCTCGCTCGCACCCGGCGAGGACAAGGACCTCTTCCTCGAGCGAGCGCGCGCCGCGGTGATACGGCTCGCAAGCTGATGAACCTCAGTCTCAACGAGACCTTCCTCGCGGTGTTCTGCACGCTGGCGATCCTGTCGGCGGTGGCGACCGGGGTCGGCCAGTGGGCGGCCCACCATACGATCGATTCCGCGCGACTCGCGCGCCTGGGACTGCTCAATTCGAGAATTCGCGGCTCCTGGTCGGTGCTGGCCGTCTTCACGATTGCATTTGCAATGGGGCCGGTGGCGCTCCTCGTCGTCTTCGCCCTCGCCTCGTACTTCGCGTTGCGCGAGTTCGTGTCGCTGACACCGATCAAGTCGTCGGACCATTGGGCCCTGGTCGTCGCCTTCTATCTTGTGATTCCGGCGCAATACCTCCTGCTTGGCTTTGGCCGGGCCAGCGTGTTTGCGACCTTCATTCCCGTCTACATCTTCCTGTTGCTGCCGGTCGTCGTGGCGATCCGACAGGACAACGAGCGCTTCCTCGAACGCGTCGCCAAGGTGCAATGGGGCCTGATGATCAGTGTCTATTGCATCAGTCATGCGCCGGCGATTGCGACACTGCCGATCAAGGGCTACGAGGGCCGCGGACCGCTGCTGCTGCTGTTCTTCCTGCTGGTGCTGTTCCTGACCGACCTGCTGCAGATCATCTTCAGCGCGATGCTCGACGGGCGGGCGCTGAAGTCGAACCCGAACAAGACCGCCAAGGGCGTGCTCGCGGGCAGCGCCAGCGGAGCGCTGATCGGCACGCTGCTGTGGTGGATGACGCCGTTTTCGTGGTGGCAGGCGTTGATCATGTCGCTCGTCATTGTCGGCACTGGCTACCTCGGCAGCGTGGTGCTGGCCGCAGTCAAGCAGAGTTTGGGCGCCCGCCTGTGGGACACCGAGTTCGAGCTCACGCGCGGCGTGCTGGAGCGGCTCGATGCACTCACCTTTGCGGCGCCGCTCTTCTGGCAGATCACCCGTTATTTCTGGGTCATCCGCGCCGACGTCTGACCGGTGTCAAACCCGGCCGGCTTGCGGCCGCGCAGCAACCTCAGGTATCTTGCGGGTTCGCGTCGCGTTTGCGCGGCGCGTGCTGAACATGAACCTGACTGCGCGCTTCTACTTTTTCTACTTTTTTGGCTTTTTCCGGCCCTGGGCGGAGAGAGTCGAACGGCGCGCGTAACGAACACACCGAATCGACCCGAACCGCCAGGCCCACAAACCTGGCGGTTTTTTTTCGCCAGGTGGGCCGGCTGAAAGCGAGGACCCACGATGGACGGAGCACGAACCATGCGCTACATGACCGATGACCTGCGGATCCGCGAGATCAAGGAACTCTCGCCGCCGTCGCACCTGATCCGCGAGTTCCCGTGCGAAGACGTCGCATCGGTCACAGTGCACGAGAGCCGGCAGGCGATCCACCGCATCCTGCACGGCATGGATGACCGGCTGGTCGTGGTGATCGGGCCGTGCTCGATCCACGATCCGTCGGCTGGGCTGGATTACGCACGCAAGCTCAAGGCCGAACGCGATCGCCTCGCAGCTGACCTCGAGATCGTCATGCGCGTCTACTTCGAGAAGCCGCGCACCACGGTGGGCTGGAAGGGTCTGATCAACGACCCCGACATGGACGGCAGTTTCCGCATCAACCACGGCCTGCGCGTCGCGCGCGAGCTACTCATGGAGATCAACGCCGCCGGCCTCCCCGCCGGCTGCGAGTATCTCGACATGATCACGCCGCAGTACATCGCCGACTTCGTCGCGTGGGGCGCGATCGGTGCGCGTACGACCGAAAGCCAGGTGCACCGCGAACTGGCCTCCGGCCTGTCGTGCCCCGTCGGCTTCAAGAATGGCACCGACGGCAACATCAAGATCGCCGCCGACGCCATCAAGGCCGCGCAGCAACCCCACCATTTCCTGTCGGTCACGAAGGGCGGCCACTCGGCCATCGTCTCCACGAAGGGCAACGAGGACTGCCACATCATCCTACGCGGCGGCAAGCAGCCGAACTTTGATGCCTCCAGCGTCGAGGCGGCGTGCGTTGAACTCGGCAAGGCAGGCCTGGCGCAGCGGCTCATGATCGACGCCAGCCACGCCAACAGCCAGAAGAACCACGCGAAGCAGGTCCCGGTGTGCGAGAACATCGCCCAGCAACTCGCTGCCGGCGACACGCGCATCATCGGCGTGATGGTCGAAAGCCATCTCACCGCAGGGCGGCAGGACCTCGTGCCCGGCAAGCCGCTGACCTACGGCCAGTCGGTGACCGACGCGTGCATTGGCTGGGACGATAGCGTGCGCGTGCTGGACACATTGGCCGAGGGCGTGTGCCAGCGGCGGCTGAAGTCAGCCGGCTATGCGGGCAAATGAGAGCACACGCGACGTCATGAGGGGCCGTCGTCCACACCGCCGCCGGCACCACGCGACAACTTGCAAGCGTTGCAGCGACAGGCGCGCCTGTCGCTGAGTTCCGGCTGTCGCGACGCCCCGGTGTCGCCGGAGGCCACTATGCCGACCGTCGACCTATCGTGCGGGCTCGCACTGCGGCAAGCCAGCCAGCCGCGAGCAGCATCAATGGCACCGATCCGGGTTCAGGAACCGGCTTCGGCTCGTCGCCCGGCAGCTTGGCTACTGGCTCGGAAGAGAACGTCATCCAGATGTCCAGTACCGCGCTGGTGCCCGGCAGACCCGCACCTGCGGGCGTCGCCAGGCCCAACAAGAAGCTCGGCGACAGCGAGTTACCAGTGACAGACCCAGAAAAGTTACCGCTCAGGTCACCGGCGGCAACGTCGCTGGCGGTTACACCATCGGCCCCGAGGCGAATGTCGTAACTCATCCGAGCGTCCCCAGCGAGCAGGGCGTCGATTGTCCACTCAGTGTAGTAGTACAGCGGCGCACTGGAGCTGACGCCGCTGAATGAGAGCAGATTGCCGACACTGCCATAACTGAACAGGCCGTAGCCGAACGCGTTCAGTTGCCCGACGCTCAGGTCTATGCGCACGTGCGAAATGTTGCCTTCGACTCCGCCGGCGCTTTGAACGTCCATTGTCATCGTCGACGACATCGGGCCGTTGATCGTTCGGCTGATGTTCGTCTCGACCTGCTGACCGGCAATGAGCGTGAACGGCGCCAGGTCAGAAGGCGTAGTCGTGCCGTGCGGCCGGCGTGGATCCGAGCAGTCCAGCGTTGCGGTGGGATAGACGCAGGCGCGATCGGGCAAGCCCAGGATCAAGGGGTTGAACAGGTCCGAAGACCAGTCGAACCATGAGCCACTGGCGGCACCAGCATTCCATCCGTTGAAGGCAGGCGCAGACAGAACGGCCGGCGTGTTCAGGATCAGCCCTGCGGCCACAAACAACGACGAGACCCACGGCGAATTCTTTGTCATCGTTTTCCTCGCCTGCGGTTGAACTCTGCGCATTCACTTTCGCGCAGTCGAAATGGCCCTGGGGAGGGCGCCTCAGCGCAGGAACCAACTTTCATGCCTGCCCGCCGCAGTTGTTAGCTAATGCATTGAAGGCAAATGCATTTGGACAATCGACTTCGATCGGGTTCGTCACCTACGAGTGTATTTTGTAAGGCTTTCCGACAAGCAATCGAGAGTTCGAGCGCTCAAGGCAACTTAACTTCCTGGCACCGTCGGGTCTCCCAAGGTGAGCTGAAGAGCGCAAGAGTGTTCGAATTTCCTCTAGCAAGCGGCCGGCTGGGTAACGGAAACATGACGCCCCAGGCGTCGAACCAAGAGCGCCTTGAACAGTTCGCAAGCGCATCGCCAAGACGAGTGTGAAGTGAGCCGCCGCTCAAAGAGCCGCAACAGAAGCCCGCACGCGGCGGGCCGTGACGACTGCAGTGGTCGAAGTCAGCGCGGCCGGCGGTGACGAAGGACGCCCAATCAGGCCAGCGCAAATTCAAAAATCGCAAGGGCCGCCGGTTCCGGCACATGAGCCCGAACAACGTGCGGGAGAGCGGCGGAAGCGGAGCCACGCCCGCCGCTCCGGCGGCGTGCCGGTATCACCTGATGCGCGAAGACTCACGGCTTACCGATTACAAACTCGATCCGCCGGTCAGGCATGCCGACGCGATATCGAGTCTGCATCTGACGCGTAGTCAGGCATCCGATCGCGCGATGGACTTCGTCACTTGACCATATCGCGATACGCGTGCCAGCTCGCATGCCCCAGCAGTGGGAAGACGACGACCAGGCCCAGCATGAACGTCGCAAAACCGACCGCAGTCAGCAGCGCGATCAGCGCCGCCCAGACGAGCGTCGCACGCGGATTGGCCAGGCAGCATCTGAGGCTGGTCAGTGCGGCGGTCACCACGTCGACGTCACGGTCGAGCAGCATCGGCGCCGTGATGACGCCGAGGACGAACACTGTCAGCGCGAACAAGGCACCCGCTCCGAAATACGCGACCAACAGCGGAATGTAGCGGCCGGAAAACAGGACATCGGCAGCGAGAGTGTTCAGGTCCCGCACTTCGCCACCGTAGAACAAGGCAAAGATGATCGCGGCCACCCGCTCCCAAAGGATCAGCGTCAACGTAAGCACCAGACCCCACAGCGCAATCGAGCCGAAATTGCGTCGCCATGCGAACACTGCCGCTCCGCCGTCGATCTTCTGTCCCCGCTCGATCTGCCGGGACAGTGCATAGAACACCATGGCGACGAAGGGCGCCACCAGCAGAAAACCACCGACCAGCGCCGGCACCAAATACGTATACCGCCAAGCCACCGCCAACAGCGCCACGCCAAATACGGCGACCCACAACCCGTAGCCAAGGCTCGGCCCGGCAGCACGCTTCAGATCTGACCAGCCGCGGCTGAGCCATAGGAGTGGCCGCGAGGCCTCGACGCGTTGCACCTGCGCAGTGGCGACGCCGGCATCGCGATGTTCCATCGTGTGTTCCATGACACCCTCCTCGATCCAGTTGATCCAGTGTCGACGTGCCGCGCCCGGCGAGACGACCCACGCGTGTGAGAATCATAGGCGCGCTTCGGCTCAATGGCGCAACGTGTGACGAACGCCGAAGCGCAGTTCGGCTTGCATGTCGTGCCCTGCCGCAGTGCATCGAAGACGACGCATTGCCGCTCGTCGGCACGCCGTTGACATTACCGGCAGCTTCTATCACAGTGATATCACTTTGATAGGAGTCCACGATGCAACCGATGCCACGCACCAATGAAGTCGAGCGCCGCAGTTCCAGCGGTTACCTGTGGATCGCGGTAGGCCTCGTGCTGATCGGCGTCGGGGTATTCCTCGTGTTTCGGCCGGCCGGTTTGATCGGCCTCGCCGCCGGCGTGCTGACGATCCTTGCCGGGGTCCTGGTGCTGGCGGGCCTCTACATGCTGCAGCCGAACGAGGCGGCGATCCTGCTGCTGTTTGGCGAGTACGTCGGTACCGACCGGGCCGAAGGCCTGCGCTGGGCCAACCCGTTCTACAAGAAGCAGAAGATCAGCCTGCGCGCGCACAACCTGATGAGCGAGCGACTGAAGGTCAACGACAAGCGCGGCAACCCAATCGAGATCGCGGCGGCGATCGTCTGGCGCGTGCGCAACACCGCACAGGCGGTGTTCGACGTCGAGGACTATGACGAGTACGTGCGCGTGCAGGCCGAAGCGGCGATCCGGCATCTCGCCTCGAGCTATGCCTACGACGAAGGCGAGCACGAGGGGTCCGACGAGCCGACGCTGCGCGCCAGCCAGGACCGCGTTACGGAGGCGCTGATCCGCGAGCTGGCCGATCGCCTCGACCAGGCCGGCATCGTCGTGGAAGACGCCAAACTGACGCACCTCGCCTACGCGCCGGAGATCGCACAGGTCATGCTGCGCCGCCAGCAGGCCGAAGCGATCATCGCCGCGCGCAGCAAGATCGTGCACGGCGCGGTCAGCATGGTGGAAATGGCGCTCAAGGGCCTGTCGGAACGCGGCATCGTGCACCTCGACGACGAGCGCCGTGCCGCCATGGTCAGCAACCTTCTGGTGGTGCTGTGCTCCGAGGGCGAGGCGCAGCCAGTGATCAATACCGGCACGCTCTACCAGTAAAAGTAAAGGGCCGCCGATGAACCCCTCCCTCGCCATCGCGATGGTCGTCGCGGGCGGCGCACTGCTCGCTTTGGCGGTGCTGGGCTACGTGCTCGGCTGGTTCGGCCTCGATGCGGCGATCGCGCTTGGCGTGATCGGCGCCCTGATCGACACGGCCGGCGCCCTGCTGCTGGTGACGGGCCGGCGCAGGGGTGCCAACGCTCCGCGACGTTGAAAACAATCCATGTCCCGACCGCTGCGACCGCGCTACGAACACCGCCAGGGCGGCGGTTTCACACGCCTGACTTTCGTGCTGGGGATCCTCGCAATGCCGGTCCTCTACGCGCTCGACCCGAAGGCCGGCCCGGCACTGGCGATCGCCACGCCATTCCTGCTGCTGGCTTTCGCTGCCTTTGACGGATTGACCATCCGCGTCGTCGGCGACGAGCTTGCCTGGCAGTTCGGCCACCTCGGCTTCCCGCGCGGTCGTGTGAAGCTGGCGGACATTGCTGCAGCCACCGTCACGCGCACCACGTTCTGGGAGGGCTGGGGCATCCGACTGACACGCCGCGGCTGGCTGTACAGCGTGTCCGGCCACGATGCGGTGCAGATCGAGCGTCGCAACGGCAAGCCGTTCCTGCTTGGCACCGACGAACCGCGCAAGCTGAAGGCGGCACTCGATGCCGCACTCGCGCCGGCCCAACCGCGACGCTGACCCGATCGTGGCAAGCCCCGACAAGAAGGCCTTCCTGTTGCGCATCGATCCACAGCTGTGGGCCGAGCTCGAGCGGCTCGCCTCTGCCGACCTGCGCTCGGTCAATGCGCAGATCGAATTCCTGCTGCGCGAGGCGCTGGAACGCCGCGGACTGCGAACGAAGACCGCTGGACGTTCGCGCGCCGGGCGCCCGTAGACTGACGTGCCCTCCCTATCGGTTCAGCGCCGCAGCAAGTCGACGCCGATAGTCGCTGACCACGACGGGCCGATCGGCCAGCAGTTCGAACACTGCCAGCATCGCCTTGCGCGCATAGTCGTCGTCAAAGGCACGATCTCGCGTCACGATCTCGAGCAACTGGTCCAACGCGTGCTCGTAGCGACCCTGCGCGACCAGAAGCTTTGCCAGATCGGCGCGGGCCCGAAGATCGGCGGGCTGCGCCGCCACATTCTGTTGCAGTTCTTCGGCTGACGGCAGACGCGCCGCCTGCAGCAAACTGTCGACGCGCGTCTGCAGCGCGCGGAAGCGCGCTGTCTGCCGCGTCAGTGCGGCCACCTTCGCCAGCGCCTCGCCGGCGTCGACGATCGCCTCGTCGCTCGGTGTCGTATCGACCTCGAGCAGCATCTGAGCCAGGTCCAGCCGGGCGTCGTCATTGGCGGAATCGAGCGCCAGCGCGGCCCGCACCGATGCCAATGCGCCGGCGCGGTCGCCCGCCTCGGCCAGGGCAGCTGCTTTGAGCCGCTCGATTTCACTCGGATTGGGCGCAACCCGGTCGATAAAGTCGCGCAGCTGAGATTCCGGCAGGACGCCGACGAACGAGTCGACAGGTTGTCCATCGACGAACGCGACCACGTACGGAATGCTGCGGACGTTGAACTGGGCTGACAGCTCCGGGTTCTCGTCGGAATTGATCTTGACCAGCCGAAAACGCCCTGCGCCATCCTGTTCCAGCCGCTCCAGCATCGGTCCAAGCGCCCGGCACGGTCCGCACCAGGGTGCCCAGAAATCCACCAGCACGGGCACCTCGTGCGAGGCGCTGATGACATCGTTTTGAAACGTCTGTGCGGTCGTGTTCAGCATGGAAGCCTCCTGCCGGACAACATGGAGGCACGACACGTACGGATCAAGGGACCCGACGCCATCACAAGTCGGCCCGCCGACACATCAAGGAAACCTCGGGCAGGCCGACGCTACGTCTCCGACTTCGCAGCGTTCTTGCGCTGCTGCCACAGCACATCGCTGCCGCCGGCATGGCGATTCAGCACACGTGCCAGCACGAACAGCAGATCGGAGAGGCGGTTCAGGTACTGGCGCGGTGCCGCGTTGACCTGCTCCTCGGCACCGAGGGCCACCACCGCGCGCTCGGCGCGCCGGCAGATCGTTCGGCTGACATGCGCAAGCGCGGCAGAGCGCGAACCGCCCGGCAGGATGAACTCTGCCAGGCGCGGCAGCGCGGCGTTGTAGTGCGCGAGACGCGCATCGAGCCGGGCAACGTGAGCCTCCTGCACCATCTTGTAGCCGGGTATGCAGAGTTCGCCCCCCAGGTCGAAAAGATCGTGCTGGATGTCGACCAGGTCGCTGCGTAGATCGTCGGGGACCGGCTCGGTCAGCAGCACGCCGAGCGACGAATTGAGTTCGTCGACATCGCCCATCGCCGCCACGCGCAGCGCGTCCTTGCGCGTGCGCGTGCCGTCGCCCAGTCCGGTGGTGCCGTCATCGCCGGTGCGCGTCGCAATCGTCGTCAGTCGCTTGCCCATGATTCCTCAATGGTCCTGAAGCTGCCGCCCCGCGCGCCCGGTGTATGGTGGCGAGGTCAGTCTGGCCGGAGTTCGATTATGAACGCGCCTGCATCCCATTCTCCGCTTCCTGCCACCCTCCTCTCCGCGCTGGGCGGGCGGTTCGGAAACCGTTTTTCGGTCGCAGCGGCGGTCCGTGACCACCACGGCCGCGACGAGTCGCCGTACGCGCCGATGCCCCCGGACGCCGTCGTGTTCGTCGAGTCGACCGAAGAAGTGGCGACCATCGTGCAGCTGGCCGCGGCACATCGCGTGCCGGTCATCGCTTACGGCGTAGGTTCCTCGATCGAGGGCCACCTGCTCGCCATCCATGGTGGCATCTCGATCGACCTCGGCCGCATGAACGCCGTGCTCACCGTCAACGCCGAGGACCTGACGGTGACCGTGCAGGCCGGCATCACGCGCAAGCAGCTCAATGCGGCGATCAAGGACAGCGGCCTCTTCTTCCCGATCGACCCGGGAGCCGACGCGACGATCGGCGGCATGGCCGCGACGCGCGCCTCAGGCACCAACGCCGTGCGCTACGGCACGATGCGCGAGAACGTTCTGGCACTGACCGTCGTCACGGCCGAAGGCAAGGTGATCCGCACTGCAAGTCGTGCGAAGAAGAGCTCGGCGGGCTACGACCTGACGCGCATCTTCGTCGGCAGCGAAGGCACGCTCGGCATCATCACCGAGATCACGCTGAAGCTGTATCCGCAGCCGGAGGCGATTTCCGCCGCAACCTGTTCATTCCCCAGCGTCGACGCGGCCGTCAAGACGACGATCGCGACAATCCAGCTCGGCGTGCCGGTGGCGCGCTGCGAGCTGCTCGATGCGCTGACCGTCAAGGCGGTCAACGCGCGCGACAAGCTCGGCCTGCCCGAGCTGCCGTTGCTGCTGTTCGAGTTCCACGGTTCGCCGGCGAGTGTCGAGGAGCAGGCCACCACGGTCCAGGCGATCGCCGCCGAGCACGGCGGACAGGGGTTCCAGTGGGCCACGAAGCCCGAGGACCGCACGAGACTCTGGGAGGCCCGTCACAACGCCTACTTTGCCTGCCTCGGCCTCAAGCCCGGCTGCCGTAGCTTCACGACCGATGTCTGCGTGCCGATCTCTCGGCTTGCCGAGTGCATCAATGAAACGATCAAGGACACGCAGGCGAGCTTCCTGCCGGCGCCGATCCTCGGCCATGTCGGCGACGGCAACTTCCACTGCGCCATCCTGGCCAACGCCGATGACCCGCGCGAAGTCGAGGAAGCCGAGCGCCTGAACACCCGCATCGTCGAACGCGCGATTGCGATGGACGGTACCTGCACCGGCGAACACGGCGTCGGCATGCACAAGATGGCCTTCCTGCGCGAAGAGCACGGCGACGACGCGCTCGACCTGATGGTGCGGCTGAAGCGCGCGTTCGACCCGCTGAACATCCTGAATCCCGGCAAGGTGGTGCGCGTCTAGCGCAACGCTTCTCGCTGCCTCGGGTCGCTCAGCGCATGCCGGCGCGGGCGAATCCTTCCTCTTCGCTCCAGCCCGCACCTTCTTCCAACAGGGTCGTGATCGCCTCCTCGGACAGGCTCGCGTGCAACGCGGCGAGCACGCTCTCGCGCATCCGCCGCTCCGGAGGGTGCAGCTGGCGTCCACCGGCGGCATAGGCGTGGTCGGCGCAACCAATCAGCCGCGCCGCCAGTTTCGGAAGGCTGCGACGCTGTGTCAGCAGTGCCAGCGGAAACAGCAGGACGAACGCGGTACCGAGACCGCGAACCAGCAGCGCCCGGCCGGCGCGTATCGCCTCGTCCGCCTGGTCCAGTTCTCCGCGTTCGAGCAGCGCCGGCACCATGTTGCCGTACGCGTGCACGGCCGCGGCGGGCCGACCGAGTGCCGCCGCGCGCTCGATGGCCTCGCGGCACAGTGCGATGGCGACCTCGCTGTGTCCCAGTTCGAACTCGGTATCGGCAAGGTTGCTGAGTGCGGGAATCTCGCCCAGCGCGCCGGCGGCGCG
>Ga0316600_10001527_pt1 | contig 10521 bp, 8 predicted proteins | sample OWC_soil_day5_CT_FD_207652 | JGI IMG/M metagenome (GOLD analysis project Ga0316600, IMG submission 207652) | Wetland soil microbial communities from Old Woman Creek delta, Ohio, United States - OWC_soil_day5_CT | ecosystem: Environmental > Terrestrial > Soil > Wetlands | place: USA: Ohio...
GCGCCCGAGAGCAGCGCGAAGTCGATGCCGAACCCCGGCAGCGCCAGCGGAACACGCACGGCACGGCCACCCGCCAGCTCGACGGCCGGCGCATAACAGTCGAAGCACGGGTCCAGCAGGATGACTTCGTCGCCGGCGTGCACCACCGCCTGGATGGCGCAGAAGATGGCCTCGGTGGCGCCGGCGGTCACCGTGACCTGGGTCTCCGGGTCGACCGTGACGCCGTATCGCGCCTCGAGCCGCATCGCGATCTGTTCGAGCAGCGACGGCACGCCTGCCATCGGCGCGTACTGGTTGTGCCGCGCCCCGAGTTGCCGCGCCACCGACTCGAGCAGCTGCGGCGGCGGCTCGAAGTCCGGGAAGCCCTGACCGAGGTTGACGGCGCCCTTTTCAGCAGCGAGCCGCGACATCACCGTGAAGATGGTGGTGCCGTGATGTGACAGCTTGAAACGGGAGGGGTCAGGCCCCGCTCTGCCCCCGCCGGAGGGCGTCACCGTGTCTCGCGTCATCCTGTTGCGGGGTCAGAGCGGGGCCTGACCCCTCCTCAGAGCTCGCTCGCGGCCAGCGCCGCGCCGACGATGCCGGCCGTGTTGCCGAGCTCCGCCGGGACGATGCGGGCCGGCGACTCCAGCAACGGCCCGAACGATGCCCAGTTCTCGACGACGCCGCCGCCGAGGATGAACAGTTCCGGCCAGAACAGCGCGTGCATGCGCGCGAGCACCTCGTTGACGCGTTCCGACCAGACCTGCCAGCTGAGCTGCTCCAGCGCCCGCACGCGCGCCGAGGCACGATGCTCGGCCTCCATGCCGCGGATCTCCATGTGGCCGAATTCGGTGTTCGGCACCAGGTGGCCGTCGTGGAAGATGGCGCTGCCGATGCCGGTGCCGAAGGTCAGCATGATCACGGTGCCGTCCTGGCCGCGGCCGGCGCCGACCCGCACCTCGGCGAGGCCCGCGGCGTCGGCGTCGTTGAGGAAGGCTGCCGGACGGCCCATCGCCTCGCGGACCAGGCGCGCCCCGTCGGTGCCGATCCAGGCCTTGTCCACGTTGGCCGCCGTGCGCGCAATGCCGCCCGTGACGACGCTCGGGAAGGCGAAACCGACGTTACCGGACACGTCCGGGAACGCTGCGCCGATCTGCTTGACCACGCCGGCGATGGCCGCGGGCGTCGCGGGGGCAGGCGTCGGGAAGCTGACGACATCGGCGGCGAGCACGCCGCTGGTGACGTCCACCGGCGCGGCCTTGAGGCTCGACCCGCCCGTGTCGATGCCGAGCAGCCTCATCGCGCGATCACTGGTTGGCAGCGAGCGCCGCCTGCACGTCGCGCTCGCGCCGGCGCTCCTGGCGCTGCATGTACAGGCCCGCCGAGACGATGCCGATGGCGACGACCGCCACCATCAGCGTGGCCAGCGCGTTGATGTCGGGACTGACGCCGAGGCGGACCTTGGAGAAGATGACCAGCGGCAGGGTGCTGGAGCCGGGACCCGAGACGAAGCTGGTGATCACCAGGTCGTCCCAGGACAGCGTGAATGCCAGCAGCCAGCCCGCGAGGATCGCCGGGAAGATGATCGGCAGCGTGATCACGGCGAAGACCTTCCAGGGCCGGGCGCCGAGGTCCATGGCGGCCTCCTCGAGCGACTCGTCGAGCGTGGACAGGCGCGACTGGATGACGACGGTCACGTAGGCCATCGAGAAGGTGATGTGGGCGATGGTGATGGTGGTGACGCCGCGGCCGGCCGGCCAGCCGAACATGTGCTCCATCGCGACGAACAGCAGAAGCATCGACAGGCCGGTGATGACCTCGGGCATGACCAGCGGCGCCGTGGTCATGCCGGTCATGAGCGTGCGCCCCTTGAAGCGCCGGAACCGCGACAGCGCAAAGCCGGCGAGGGTCCCGAGGATCACGGCGCCGGTGGCGTTGATCGCGGCGATCCTGAGCGACAGCTTTGCCGCGTTGATGATCTGCTCGTTCTGGAACAGCTCGACGTACCACTTGGTCGAGAAGCCCGCCCAGACGGTGACCAGCCGCGACTCGTTGAACGAGAACACGATCATCGACAGGATCGGGATGTAGAGGAACGCGAAGCCGAAGGCCATCAGCGTCGTCACCAGGAAGGAGCGCCGGCCGATCATCGGTGCACCCCGCCCGCTCCGCCCTGCTTCGCCTGGTTGTACTGCAGGATCATGATCGGTCCGACCAGCAGCACCAGCATGGCGATCGCCACGGCGCTCGCCACCGGCCAGTCGCGGTTGTGGAAGAACTCCTCCCACAGCACCCGGCCGATCATCAGGGAGTCCGGCCCGCCGAGCAGCGCGGGGATCACGAACTCGCCCACTGCCGGGATGAACACCAGCATGCTGCCGGCGACGATCCCGGGCACCGACAGCGGCAGCGTGATGGTCAGGAAGGCCTTCACGGGGTGGCAGCCGAGGTCCGCCGCCGCCTCGAGCAGCGTGATGTCCATCTTCTCGAGGTTGGCGTAGAGCGGCAGCACCATGAAGGGGAGGTACGAGTAGACGATGCCGACGTAGACGGCGAAGTCCGTCTGCAGCATGACGATCGGCTCGTCGATGACGCCCATCGCCATCAGCACGTTGTTGATCAGCCCGTTGTTCTTGAGGATGCCGATCCAGGCGTAGACGCGCAGCAGGAACGACGTCCAGAACGGCAGCATCACCATCATCAGCAGCAGGTTGCGCCAGGACGGGCTGGTGCGCGCGATGCCGTAGGCCATCGGGTAGCCGATCAGCAGGCACAGGATGGTCGAGGCGCCAGCGGTGAAGATGGAGTTCAGGTAGGCGTTCCGGTACAGCGGGTCCTCGAAGAGGAACGCGTAGTTGCCCAGGTTCACCCTGAGCGTGACGACCTGGTGCTCTACCCAGTGCAGCAGCGGCTCGTAGGGCGGCATCCCGAGCCGGATGTCCGACACCGAGATCTTCAGCACGATGATGAACGGGATCAGGAAGAACAGCAGCAGCCACAGGTAGGGCAGCCCGATGACCGCGGTGCGCCCCCCCACTCCCCAGTCCCTGAAGCGGTTGCTGGCCCAGCGATAGGGCCCGAAGGCGCGGATCCAGGACAGGAGCTCGGCCAGCAGCACCGGGTGCACGCCGCGTCGCCGTGGCTCGTAGGCGCTCACTGCGTGACTACCACCGGGCTGGACGGATCCCAGGACAGCCACACCTCCTCATCCCAGGTGATGCGGTCGAAGGCCGCCGCCTGGCGCCGCATGTTGGGCCGGGTGACCCGCACCATGCGGCCCGAGGCGAGCTGCACCAGGTACACCGAGACGTCGCCCAGGTAGGCGATTTCCTTCACCACGCCGCGGACCCGGTTGTCCTCGTCGTCCGACGCCGGCGGCTCGCGCGCGATCACGATCTTCTCGGGCCGCAGCGCGACCCAGACCGTGGCGTCGGGCGGCGCGCTGACGCCGTGGTTGACGTAGAAATTGCCGCCGAGCTCCTTCGAGGCCACGCGCACGTAGTCGGGCTCGTCCTCGATCAGCGTGCCCTCGAACATGTTCACGGAGCCGACGAAATCGGCCACGAACCTCGAGATCGGGAACTCGTAGATGTCACTCGGCGTACCGACCTGGACGATCTTGCCGTGGTTCATCACGCCGATGCGCGAGGCCAGGGTCATCGCCTCCTCCTGGTCGTGGGTCACCACCACGAAGGTGACGCCGAGCTTCTCCTGGATGTTGACCAGCTCGAACTGCGTGTGCTCGCGCAGTTTCTTGTCGAGTGCGCCGAGCGGCTCGTCCAGCAGCATCAGCTTGGGCTGCTTCACCAGCGAGCGCGCCAGGGCGACACGCTGGCGCTGCCCGCCCGACAGCTGGTGCGGCTTGCGGCCCGCGAACTGCGTCATCTTCACGAGCTCGAGGATCGCATTGACGCGGTCCTTGATCTCGGCGCGCGGCAGCTTGTCCTGCTTGAGCCCGAAGGCCACGTTCTGCTCCACCGTCATGTGCGGGAACAGCGCGTAGGACTGGAACATCATGTTGACGGGGCGCTTGTAGGGCGGGATGCCCTGCATGTCGGCGCCGTCGATCCACATCTTCCCGGCGGTCGGCTCCTCGAAGCCGGCCAGCATCCTCAGCAGCGTGGTCTTCCCGCAGCCGGAGGCGCCGAGCAGGCAGAAGATCTCGCCGCGGTAGATGCTCAGCGACACGTCGTCGACCGCGACGAAGTCGCCGAACTTCTTGGTTACCTTCTCGATGCGGATGTAAGGGGTGGCAGCCGGGTCCTTCCAGGGCTCCAGCTTCTGTTCCGGTCGCGGATTCGCCATGGACTGGCCCTTGAGAAAAGAGGCCCCGGGAGCTTATCGCTATCCGGGGCCCCTCTGTCCAGCGGCTTACTGGCCGGTCCGGACGGTGGTCCAGGCCCGGTTCGACAGGCGGCTGTACTCCTGCGACTCCGCCAGCGACGGATACAGCTTGGCCTTCACCTCAGGGGTCGGGTACACGGACGGGTCCGTGCGCACTGCCTCGTCCACCATCTCGAACGACGCCGCATTGCCGTTGGCATACGCGACGTAGTTGCTGATGGCGGCGATGACGGCCGGCTCCATGATGTAGTTGATGAACTTGTGCGCATTGTCCGGGTGCGGCGCGTCGGCCGGGATGGCCAGCATGTCGAACCAGACGATCGCGCCTTCCTTCGGGATGGCGTAGGCGACGGTGACCGGCTTCTCGGCCTCGGCGCCGCGCGCCTGCGCCTGCAGGATGTCGCCGCTCCAGCCCAGCGCCACGCAGATCTCGCCGTTGGCCAGGTCGTTGATGTACTGCGACGAGTGGAAGTAGCGCACGTACGGGCGTACGCCCATCATCAGGTCGCGGGCCGCGTTGAGGTCTTCCTCGCTCTCGCTGTTCGGGTCCTTGCCCAGGTAGATCAGCGCCGAGTCGAACACCTCGGTGGGCGCGTCGAGCATCACCATGCCGCAATCCTTGAGCTTGGCGGCGTTCTCGGGTTTGAAGACGGTCTCCCAGCTGTCGATCGTGTCGACGCCGAGCGCCGCCTTGACCTTCTCGGGGTTGTAGCCGATGCCCGTGGTGCCCCACAGGTAGGGCACGGAGTGCGCGTTGCCCGGGTCGTGCAGGCCGACGCGCTGCATGATCTCCGGGTCCATTTTGGCCAGGTTCGGCAGCTTGGCCTTGTCGAGGGCCATGAACACGCCGGCCTTGATCTGGCGCTCCAGGAACGAGGCAGACGGCACGACCACGTCGTAGCCGGTCTTGCCGGCCAGCAGCTTGGTCTCGAGCACCTCGTTGGAGTCGAAGACGTCGTAATTGACCTTGATGCCGGTCTGCTGCTCGAAGCTGGCGATCGTGTCTTCGGCGATGTAGTCCGACCAGTTGTAGACGTTGAGGACCTTCTCCTCCGCCGCCGGCGCCGCCGGGGCCGCCGCCTCTTCCTTCTTGCCGCAGGCCGTGACCGCAAGGGTCAGCGCCGCGACCAGCAGGCCCGACCGATAGGTGTTCCGCATGATCTTCCTCCACTGCCGGACGTGCCGGCTCCCCTGGTTGTGCTCCGCCGGGCCCGCTGCGGCGCCCCGCGATCCGCTCAACTATACCAATCCCCGGACGGATTGCACCGGCGGCGGGCGCATCAGCCCGTCCTCAGGCCCAGGTCCCGGGCCGTCAGGTCCAGGCACTTCCAGGCCTTCTCGACCAGTTCGTCGGCCTGGGCATGGGTCAGCACCAGCGGCGGCGAGATGATCATCGTGTCGCGGACGGCCCTCATGACCAGCCCGTTGGCGAAGCAGTGGTCGCGGCAGAGCGTGCCCGCGCGGCCCCGGTCCCGGAAGAAGGTCCGCGACGCCTTGTGGGCCACGAGCTCCAGCGCCCCGATCAGCCCCACGCCGCGCGCCTCGCCCACCAGCGCATGGTTGCCGAGCTCGGCCCAGCGCTTCTGCAGGTACGGCCCGATGTCGTCCCGCACGCGATCGACCAGGCCCTCGCCCTCGATGATCCGCAGGTTGGCGAGCGCCACCGCGCAGGCCACCGGGTGGCCCGAGTAGGTGTAGCCGTGGTGAAACTCCCCGCCCTGCTGGATCAGGACCTCGGCGACCCGGTCCCCGACCATGACGGCGCCCAGCGGCTGGTAGCCGGAGGTGATGCCCTTGGCCAGCGTCATGAAGTCGGGCTCGAAGCCGAAGTGCTCCGACCCGAACCAGCGGCCCGTGCGGCCGAAGCCGCACACGACCTCGTCGGCGATCAGCAGGATGCCGTAGTGACGGCAGATGCGCTGGATCTCCGGCCAGTAGGTGTCTGGCGGGATGATCACGCCGCCCGCGCCCTGGATGGGTTCGCCGATGAAGGCGGCCACGCGCTCCGGCCCGATCTCCTCGATCTTCTCGGCGAGGCGGCGCGCCGCACGCAGTCCGTAGTCCTCCGGGCCCAGGTCGATGCCGTTCTCGAACCAGTAGGGCTGCTCGATGTGCACGATTCCGGGGATCGGCAGGCCGCCCTGGGAGTGCATGGCGGCCATGCCGCCCAGGCTGGCCCCGGCGACCGTGCTGCCGTGGTAGGCGTTGACCCGGCTGATGATCACCTGGCGCTGCCCCTCGCCGCGGACGTCCCAGTAACGGCGCGCCATGCGCAGGATGGTGTCGTTCGCCTCCGACCCGGAACCGGTGAAGAAGACGTGGTTGAACTGCCGCGGGGTCAGCTGCGCGAGGCGCCGCGCAAGCTCGATCGCCGGCGGGTGTGCGCTCTTGAAAAAGCTGTTGTAGTAAGGCAGCTCCTGCATCTGGCGGAAGGCCGCCTCGGCCAGTTCCTTGCGGCCGTAGCCGACATTCACGCACCACAGCCCGGCCATGCCGTCGAGTACCTTCCGCCCGTCGCTGTCGTAGAGGTAGACGCCCTCGGCCCGCGTGATGACCCGCGACCCCTCCGCCGCGAGCGACTTGAAGTCGGTGAACGGGTGCAGGTAGTGGCGGGCATCGAGGTCCTGCCACTCGCGGGTGGCGCGTTCGACGATCAGCGGCTCGGGACTCATGGACGGTCGTCTCCCTCGTCTGCGGTCTTCACACGTTGAGCAGCAGGTGCTCGCGCTCCCACGAGCTGATCACCCGCAGGAAGGTCTCGTACTCGCTTTCCTTGACCGCCGAGTAGGCCGCGACGAAGCGCTCGCCGAAGACCTCGAGCAGCGGCTTGTTCCCGCGCAGCATGCGCAGGCTGTCGGCCAGCGTCATCGGCAGCGCGAACGGCAGCTCGTAGGCCGAGCCGGCGATCGGGTCGCTCGGCTTGAGGTTCTCGATCATGCCGAGGTAGCCGCAGGCGAGCGACGCGGCGATCGCCAGGTAGGGATTCGCGTCCGCGCCACCCAGGCGGTTCTCCACGCGGCGGTTCTCGGGCGACGAGGTCGGCACGCGCAACCCGGCCGTGCGGTTGTCGTAGCCCCACTGCACGTTGATCGGCGCCATGTTGTAGCGCGTGATGCGCCGGTAGCTGTTGACGTTCGGCGCGAACAGCGACATCGCGGCGGGCAGGTACTTCTGCAACCCGGCGATGTGGGCGAAGAAGAGCTGCGAGGGACCGCCCTCCGCGGTGCTGAACACGTTCTGGCCGGTCTTGCTGTCCACCACGCTCTGGTGGATGTGCATGGCGCTGCCGGGCTGGTCGGCCATCGGCTTGGCCATGAACGTCGCGTACATCTTGTGGCGCAGCGCCGCCTCGCGCGCCGTGCGCTTGAACAGGAAGGCCTGGTCCGCGAGGTCGATCGGGTCGCCGTGGATGAGGTTGATCTCCATCTGCGCCGCGCCGTCCTCGTGGATCAGCGTGTCGATGTCGATGTTCTGCGCCTCGCAGAAGGCATAGATGTCGTCGAACAGCGGGTCGAACTCGTTGACCGCGGCGATGCTGTAGGACTGGCGGCCGGTCTCGGGCCGGCCCGAGCGCCCGACCGGCGGCTTGAGCGGATAGTCAGAGTCCGTGTTGGGATCGACCAGGAAGAACTCGAGTTCCGGGGCGACCACCGGCTTCCAGCCGCGCGCCGCGTACAGCTCGAGCACGCGCCGCAATACGTAGCGCGGCGACATCGGCACGACGCGCCCGTCGTCGTAGAAGCAGTCGTGGATGACCTGGGCCGTCGGCTCGGCCGCCCAGGGAACGACCCGCATGGTGCTGGCGTCGCCCACGAGGTCGATGTCGATCTCCGACTGGTTGATGACGCTGTCGTCCTCGGGCCACTCGCCGGTGACGGTCTGCAGGAAGATGCCCTCCGGCAGCCGCATGCCCTCGTCCTCCGCGTACTTCTCGGCCGGCATGATCTTGCCGCGCGCGACGCCGGCCATGTCCGGGATGATCGCCTCGACTTCGGAAATCGCGTGGTCACGCAGGAATTGCTGGATGGTGCTCATGGGTCACTGCCTTGCTGCGCGCCGCCGGGCGGCGTCTCCGAACGCCCCGAACAGCACGCGTGAAAACGGGTTGTTCATTGCCTTCCATTCCGGGTGCCATTGCACCGCGATGGCGAACGCCGGCGCGCCGGCGACCCGGAAGGCCTCGATCACGCCGTCGCCGGCGACGGCCTCGACGGCCAGGCCGGCGCCGAGCCGCTGCACCCCCTGGGAGTGCAGCGAGTTGACGCGGATGCGCGGCTCGCCGGCGAGCTGGCGCAGCTGCCCGCCCTCGACGAGGTCCACGTCGTGCGCGGGCCCGTACTGTTCATCGAGCGGCGCGTCCTTGTCCTCGCGATGGTCCTGGTGACCGGGCACCTCCTGCAGCTTCTGCCAGAGCGAGCCGCCGAAGGCGACGTTCATCTCCTGGAAGCCCCGGCAGATCCCGAGGACCGGCAGGCCGGCGGCGATCGCCGCGGGAATCATCGGCAGCGTCGTCGAATCGCGCTGCGGGTCGTGCCAGGTGTCCGGGTCCGACGGCGGGCCCTGGTACCGGTGCGGCTCCACGTTCGAGGGGCTCCCGGTGAACAGGATGCCGTCGAAGCTGTCCAGCCATTCCCCGAGGTGCTGCTCGCCCAGCGCCGGGACGAGCACCGGTACCGCATCGGCGGCCTCGGCCACGGCTGCAATGTACTTTTCGCCGACGCAGTGAAACCAGTGCGGACCCAGCAGGCGTCGGTCTGCCGGGATCCCGATGACGGGCTTGCGCGAACGCATGCTGTTGATTCTGAACGGCTCTGAGGCCGTTCCCTCGGTGATCGCAGGCTATTCTGGCACACTCCGGGGGGCTTCTGCTGCGGCGGCGGCCGTTGCCATCAGGCGGACGGCCAGGGCCCGCGCCGCCAACCGCACAGGCACCTTGCCGGCGCTTCGTGACCCTGCGTATCCTGCGCCACCAGCCCCTCCCCGCCGGCGCCTTCGCGGCCTATTGGAGTCCCATGTCGTTGATCCGCGAGGGTTTTGATAACGCGGAGAGCTTCATCGCTGCCCACCCGGAGGTGCGCTGCGTCGACCTGTTGCTGCCGGACATGAACGGCATCCTGCGCGGCAAGCGGGTCGAGATCGGCGAACTGCGGCAGGTCTACGACAAGGGCCTGCTGCTGCCGGGATCGATGTTCGCCCTCGACGCGCTCGGCGGCACCGTCCAGGCCACCCGCCTCGGCTTCGACGAAGGCGACGCGGACCGGCCGTGCCTGCCGGTCCCGGGCAGCCTGCATCCCTGCCCGTGGCTCGGGCCCGAAGTCGCCCAGCTGCAGGTACAGATGTTCGAGCACGACGGCAGCCCGTTCTTCGGGGACCCGCGCCACCTGCTCGGCAGGATGGTGGAACGCCTTCGCGCCCGCGGCCTCAACCCCGTGGTGGCGGTCGAGCTCGAGTTCTATTTCGTGGACCGGCAGCGCACCCCCGAGGGCCATGCACAACCTCCCCCCTCGCCGCTGACCGGCCGGCGCGAGCACCGCACGCAGATCAACTCGATGATCGACCTCGACTCGGTCTCGCACATCCTGCGCGAGATCGTCGACACCTGCCGCGCGCAGGACGTCCCGGGCGGAACGGCGCTGGCCGAGTACGGACCCAGCCAGTGGGAGGTCAACCTCCGCCACGTCGCCGATGCGCAGGTGGCCTGCGACCACGCCGTCCGCCTCAAGCGCATCGTGAAGGGCGTCGCGCTGCGGCATGGCGTCGAGGCGACGTTCATGGCCAAGCCCTACCGCGACATGGCCGGCAGCGGCACGCACGTTCACGTCAGCCTCGTGGGACCGGAGGGCCGGAATGCCTTCGCCTCCGACGGGAGCACCGACAATCCGTTGCTCCGTCGGGCGGTCGCCGGCCTGCTCGCGAGCATGGCGGGCTCGATGGCCGTGTTTGCCCCGAACGCGAATTCCTACCGGCGCCTGCGGCCGGAAGCCTACGTGCCCCTGCACCCGACCTGGGCGTACAACAACCGGGGCGTTGCGGTGCGCGTGCCTTTCTCCGGCGCAGCCGACCGGCGGATCGAGCACCGGGTCGCGGGCGCCGACGTCAATCCCTACCTGTTCACGGCCGCGGTGCTGGCGGGAATGCTGTACGGCATCGAGGACTCGCTCGAGCCGCCGCCCCCGCTCGAGGGAAACGCGTACA
>Ga0316600_10001531_pt1 | contig 10513 bp, 12 predicted proteins | sample OWC_soil_day5_CT_FD_207652 | JGI IMG/M metagenome (GOLD analysis project Ga0316600, IMG submission 207652) | Wetland soil microbial communities from Old Woman Creek delta, Ohio, United States - OWC_soil_day5_CT | ecosystem: Environmental > Terrestrial > Soil > Wetlands | place: USA: Ohio...
GCAACGGACGCGGACCCCATCGGCGCACCTCCCGGCGCGCCGCCCCGTGTCTGGGCGGATGCGATCGATCCGGCCAGAACCCATAGCGCCGCGACCATGATCAGGATCCTACCCTTTGGCATCCACCGACTCCAAGGACCGCATCTTCTCCACCAGACGGACGAGGCCCAAGGTGTCCTGCTTGCAGTATTCCAGCAGCGCTTTGCGTAGCCTGGACAGCTCCGCAGGGTCCGCGATGGTCTCCATGGTGAAGTACGCCTCCGACGCCATCGCTCCATCGCTGATCTCAAGGTCTTTGTACGTCATCTCCGGGACGAGGACGGGCAGGACGGATTTCAGGGAATACGATCCGTTCATCCGCCAGTGGTAGATGTCCCGCCGCTTGAACGGCTCCATCAGGTCGATCATCCCTTCGATCACCGCATTCAGGCGCTTCCGGAGCTTCGGGATGGATTCCCCCAGCTCCCTCAGCACCCGTTTCTCGAAACCCACGTTGTAGGCGATCACGCACGCACCGAAGGGGATCTCGCCCGGCAGCTTTTCCGCGATCTCCTTCCGGGGGTCCACACCGGGTTCCGCCAGGTATTCGAAGTGCCTTGCCTCCTCCCCTTCCGCGTCGATGCGGTGGAGGGAGTATTGGAACGGCACCTGCTGGTACGGCCGGGTCCCGTCGAACAGCGGGATCGCCGAGCCGAACGTCTCGAAGTCGAGGAAGCAGACCGGATACCGCACCTTCTTGAGGAACTCCCGGATCTTCGCGGGATCGGCGTGCGACTTCCTGTCCAGGAAATATTCGGTCTGCATTCTCTGCATCAGGTTCAGCGAATCGAGCGGGACATCCTGCAGCTTGATGACTCCCTGGCGGTACAGCTCCCACTGGTCGATCCCACGCCCCCGCAGGGAGAAGACGGAATGCTCGGGGACGTGCTGCCAGCAGTGGTCCATGAAGTCGCAATCGTACGGGTCACTGCAGTGGGGCCCGATGTCGATCTCCGGCATCCTGCCCCGCAGCATCGCCCGCATCCCCGCCAACGCATCCGGGATGGACGCCTGCTTCTCTTTCACGATTCCGGTGATGTCCTGGACGACGAACAGTTCCTCCGGGACGATGTCCCCATCCCGCACGTAGCCGTTGTTGATGTGCACGAGATACGCCTTGTTGATGGGGAGCCCGCATCCGGAGAGGACGTAATACTGGACCGCGACGTCGTCCCAGTAGTGCTCCTTCACGGAGGTGGAGCTCTTCACCTCGTACAGGTCCCAGTAGCCGCGGTTCCGGACGAGGATGTCCGCCTTCACGAAGACATCGTCGTAGGAGAAGGTCGCCTCATAGATGGCCTTCGTGCCGCGGTCGACCTCCTCGCGGGTCTTCGCCAGCTGTTCTTCCTTCGTCAGTCCGTCGAAGGGGACGTTCACTCCCCCGGGGAACAGCATGTGGGCGAAATCGCCGACCTCGTGACCGCTTTTCCATAACGCCTCGAGCTCCGGTGTCGGTTCGCCCCGGAGTTCCGGCTGGTATTTGTAAAGATACAGGGATTTGTGGCACTGGAGACCACGGGTGTAGAGCGACTTGCTCAGGTAGGCGGACTTGTCCGGCGGGGACATCGACCCTCCATCGACCGGGATGGGTGTGCGCATTTCCGTCGCCCTATTGTATTTCCGAATCGAACGGGAGTGGGCCGAATTCACGGGCGCTCATCCTCCCCAGCCCGAAACTTTCCCCTCCGGGGGGCTTCGAACGGGTAGTATCGCGAACCGCGGGAAGGAGGGAACGATGGCGAGGATCGTCCGATTTCATGAGACAGGCGGGCCCGAGGTGCTCCGGATCGAGGAGGTCGCGTCTTCGCCGCCCGGGGAAGGCGAGGTCCGTATCGCCGTCAAGGCGATCGGCCTGAACCGAGCGGAATCCCTTTTCCGGCAAGGAATGTACCTTGAAGCCCCGAACCTCCCCTCCCGCCTCGGGTACGAGGCGGCGGGGACCGTCGAGGCCCTCGGGGCGGGCGTAACCCGCTTCAAGGTCGGGGACCGCGTCAGCACGATTCCCGCCTTTTCCATGGGGGAGTACGGCGTCTACGGGGATTCCATCGTCGTCCCGTCCCACGCCGTTTCCTCGCTGCCGGGAAATCTCTCGTTCGAGGAAGGTGCGTCCATCTGGGTAGCATACCTGACCGCCTACGGCGCCATCGTCGAGCACGGCGGGCTCCGGAAGGGACAACACGTGCTGATCACAGCGGCCAGCAGCAGCGTCGGTTACTCCACCATCCAGGTTGTACGCGCCGCCGGGGGCATTTCCATCGCCGCCACGCGGAAACCGGAAAAAGCGGGGGTGCTGCGGCAGGGCGGGGCCGATCACGTGATCGTCACCGAAAAGGAGGACCTCGCGGCGCGAGTCATGGAGATCACGGAAGGGCGCGGGGCCGACATGATCTTCGACGCGGTCGCCGGGCCTTCCATGGAGGCCCTGGCCTCCGCCGCGGCGCCGGAGGCCACCATCTTCGTTTACGGCCTCTTGAGCATGGAGCCCACCCCGTTCCCGCTGATCGTGGCGTTGCAGAAAGGCTTGAGCCTCCGCGGGTACACCCTGTTCGAGATCGTATCGGTCCCGGAGCGCATGGAGCGCGCGAGGATATATATCCTCGACGGCCTGAAGTCCGGGGCGCTATGGCCGGTCATCGACCGGATCTTCCGCCCGCTCGAAAGCATCGTCGAGGCCCACCGCTACCTGGAATCGAACCAGCAGAACGGGAAAATCGTCGTCACTGTGTGAGGACGCCGTCCGAAGGCCGGACAAAGAGATCGCGGACCACCTGGAATTCCTTCGGAAAAGCCTCCATTCCGCGGGGCGCCGGCTGTAGCGGGTTCCCGTTTCTACCATTCGACGACCTGCCGGGGGCGCCCAACCTGCCGTTTGGTTTTTCATTCAGGCACGATTCCGGCAGCCTCTCTGGAAAAGGATAGGGACACCCGCTGTACGGAGGCGGTGATCTCCGATACGAAAAAGGAAACCCGGATCGGCATGAAGGATTTTTCCCTCAAGAAAGCAAAGATTTACAGGCTATTGGCCGCCTTTACGGTTTTTTCGCTCCTTATCCTGCCCGCGTGCGGAGATGGGGGGAGCGGAGACGAAAATGTAATCGACCCGGGCGGTTCCGCAATCCCACCGCCAGTCGGGAACGATCCCGATCCGGGTGTCGCCGACATCCGGGACGCGTTCCTCACCGCCGTCAACGAGGCCCGGTCCGTCACCCAGGTATGCGGGAATACCCCTTACGGCCCCGCTCCGCCGGTCTCATGGTCCGGCAACCTTGCGATGGCTGCATACCTTCATTCCGAGGACATGGTGCTGAACAACTTCTTCAGCCACACGGGATCGGACGGCAGTTCTGCGGGCCAGCGGATTTCACGGCAAGGGTATCCGTGGTGGACATACGGGGAGAATATCGCCGTCGGGTATCCGACGGTCTCGTCCGTCATCCAGGGATGGCTCGGAAGCGAGGGGCACTGCCGGAACATGATGAACCCGGCCTTCACGGAGATCGGCGCGGGATATGCCATCGGCCCGTTCGGGGGGAACCCGGCCACTCGCTACTGGACATTCGACCTGGCGGACCGGTAAGGTTGGGGCCTGCAGGGGGAACGATCGTGGCTCACCGATTGCGTAAGCTACCTTTCCTCGACGTGTCGGGGTTGGCATGGGCCGCCCTTTTCCTGCTCCTGGGATGCACCGGTCCCGGCGACTCCGGTACCCCGGCTCCCCAAAGCTCCGCAGGGGACAAGCCCGCCCTCGGCGTGAACGCGAGCCTTCAAGGGGCAAGGCCCTTCCCCGACGACAACCCGTGGAACACGCCGATCGATTCGGACCCGTTGGATCCGGATTCCGACCTGCTGATCGACAGCATCGGGCGGACCGCCACGCTTCATCCGGACTTCGGCGCCGACTGGAACGGTGGGCCCTTCGGGATTCCTTACGTCGTGGTTTCCGGCGACACGCCGAAGGTCCTCGTGTCGTTCCAATACGAAGACGAGAGCGACCCCAGCCCGTACCCGATTCCTCCCGATGCGCCGATCGAGGGGGGAGCGACTTCGCAAGGAGACCGGCACATACTCGTGGTCGATCGGGATGACTGGAAGCTCTACGAGCTCTTCGCCGCCTATCCGTCCGGAACCGGATATTCCGCCGGCTCGGGGGCGATCTTCGACCTCTCTTCAAACGCTCTCCGTCCGGCGGGGTGGACTTCCGCCGACGCCGCCGGGTTGCCGATCTTCCCGGGGCTCGTCCGTTACGACGAGGTGACGGAGGGGAACGTCATCCGCCATGCGTTGCGTTTCACGGCCGCGAAAACACGTCGTGCCTACGTTTACCCGGCCCGGCACTACGCCAGCGCGAGCACCGACCCGTCGTTGCCTCCGATGGGAATGCGCGTTCGCCTGAAGGCCGGGGTCGACATCTCGGGGTTCCCGCCGGGCGCCCGCGTGGTCCTCCAGGCGCTGAAGACCTATGGAATGATCCTGGCCGACAACGGGGGAAACTGGTTCCTGTCGGGGGCACCCGACTCCCGGTGGAACGATGACGAACTGAACACCCTGAAGCGCCTGACCGGGAACGAATTCGAAGTGGTCAAAATGGGCCCGCTGACCACGCAGTAGGTGCCGCAGCTCCGGGGCACGTTCGCCGGAGATCCCCAGACGTCCGTAGGCATCCCCATGATAGCGGCGCCAATTTAATCGATTGGTATCGGTAACCGTGAGTGTTTGCGGGGGGAGGCGCTCATGCATCAGTGTGGGTGGAGGTTTCCGACGACGATGGCGTTTAGGGGGGGTGCCTTCTATCCCCTGTTCCACGGGTTCAGCCGCAGCCGCCCACCAGGAAGCCGCCCCTCGTGTGCGACCCAGACCCACGCGATCCCGTAAGAGACCGGGAATGGGCCGAGGAGCACAAGGAGCCACTTCCCGTTTCGCACGCCATGAATGATCATCGCGAGGCCGGCGAAAAAGCAGATTGCGGCGATCAGGGTGGCCATGAATCGTTTGGGAAGGGAGAGATTCGGGAGATGGCTCTCCAGCGGCCGGTCCTTCGCCCGGAAGCTACGGGCAGGACCGGCCCCTTTCGGATGGAACAGTCGACCCGGCAGTCTCATGCGGCCAGGCGGTTTCGGTTTTATGACGATGAAACGGACGTCTTCTTTTTTTTCCTTCGACCTGTTTCGGCGTTTCGGGGCCATGGAATGCTAAAAACCATCTCATAGGATTCCCCGCGAGTCAAACTCGTGATGGCAGATGAAAGGTTCAGGTTCGAGTAGGAAAGCAATATACTTTTATTATGGTTCGCCGGTTCCCTTCGAATGCGGACCGATCTTGGTCCGTATATTAGATGACGTCCATACAGAAATTGATGAGACCTGCACACCACGAAAGGGAGGTTCCGATGAGAAAGGTATTCCTGGCGATGCTTTGTCTCGCGATATCCTGCACAACCGCGGTGGCCGGAGAGTTCTACGGGACGATCAAGGAGGGAGGGAAACCGATCAAGGCGGCGACGAAAGTCGAGGTCAAATGCGCCAAGGGAAGCTATAGCGCAGAGACGGACAAACTCGGATCCTATCGCCTGTTTGTGCCGGAACAGGGAAAATGCGCCCTCTCGGTCAAATCGGGTGACGTCGCTCCGCAGATGACCGTTCACTCGTTCGAGGATTCCGCGCGGTACAACCTCGTCGTCGAGAAAAAGGACGGAAAGTCTACCTTGCGGAGCGAATGAGCATGGAGCCCAAGGAAAAGGATTTCTGGGACAAGGCGGCGATCGTCCTCCAGCCGGTCGGCGGCTTGATGGCCGCCCTGGCCGTGGCCGGGCTCGGATTCTTCGGCTCGCAATTCATCGAACGGCGGCAGTCCGAGGAGACGCGTGCCCGGTTCGCCTCCGAATTGATCAGCAAACGCGAGGAGGCGGACAGCGCCTTGCGCAAGGACATGTTCGTGTCCATCATCCAGTCGTTTCTCAGGCCCGACTCGACGTCCATCGATGATCGTCTGCTGAAGCTTGAATTGCTGGCGTACAACTTCCACGAGTCGCTGAACCTCAAGCCCCTCTTCTTCCAGCTTGAGCGCGACGCCGTCAAATCCGGCGGGGCGAAGGGCGACGAACTGCGCGACCGGTTGAGCAAGGTGGCGCGGGAAGTGACCCGAAAGGAGATGGTGGTCCTGGAAGAGGCCGGAAAGTCTTTCGAGCGCACCGTCGATGTCGACGATCTCGTCCGCAATCCGGGAGGGATCCCGCTGGAGTCGGCCACGTTGACGCTCAACAAGGTAGAGCGAAATTTCGCGCTCGTGGTAAAAAAAGTGGATGCCCGGCGAAAGGAGATGCAGATCCGGTTGGAGGTAAAGACCCGGAACGAGGATACCGGGGAATACCGGACGGACGACGCCGAGTTCTGGGTCGGTTATTACGATTTCCCCATGATCGACCATGTCCGGCTCTCCCGTGACCAGCGATTCGCGGTCATCCTGAAAAACTTTGGAGGAGGAAGCGCAAGGATCGCTGCCGTCTACTTCCCGGGGTCGTATGCGAGCCTGAAGGAAAAACCGTACGTCCAGGAGATGGTCAATAATCTCCTTCAGACCAATAAACGTGCCGAAGGAGTAAGCCGGTAGACTTCACCGGCTTGCTTCTCGTCGTCAAATCGGACGGGAAAATCACTTTCTCGGGTGAGATTTCTCCCAATCCCTCACCATGCTCTGGGCCTTCTCAAGCTTCTCCGGAGTCAACTCTTTTGCGATTCGGTCTTTTGCTTCCGAGGCCTGCCGGTATTCCTCACCGGACGCCCTCGATGCCGCCAGACTGAACCAGAAATACGATTGCACGAGGTCTTGCGGGACCCACTTCCCTAAATAGTACGCGAGTCCGAGAATGCGAAGGGCATCGACATCTCCTTGTTCCGCCGCCTTCCGATACCACTTGGCGGCCTCTGCGTAGTCTTGCGGAATGCCCCGAGCGTTGAGGTACATGAATCCGAGATTGTATTGGGCGGACGCGAATCCCTGCATTGCGGCTTTCCGGTACCACTTGACAGCTTCGGCATCATCCTGCGGGACACCCCAACCGTTTTGATTCATGATCCCAAGGTTATACTGCGCTCTCGCTTCCCCCCGTTCCGCCGCTTTCCGGTACCACTTGGCGGCCTCTGTGTAATCCTGCTTCACACCGGAACCTTGTTCATACATGGAGCCGATGGTGAATTGGGCTTTCGCGTCCCCTGCTTCCGCTTTTTTCCGGAGGGAATGCATGTCGGCAGACGGAGAGGAGGTTGCCAATAAGATCGATATCGTGGCCGTTAGGAGAATCACACGGAAGGGACTTCTTTTGATTTCGAACATCGGTACCTCTGAATATCGATTCCTTTGTTGTTATTGTCTTCGGGGGGCGCATTCCCCTACTGGTTCTTACCTTCGGGGTGGGTGAACGGCAGAAACGGGAAGGCCCGGCAGTGATCGCAGGGCCTTCGCGGAACACGGGAAAATCCGGCGTGACGTTCCGGTCGTTCGTATTAATAAATATTTTCTATTTACGCGTGAGATACGCTATCAGTCTCCTCGCTTCATATTCCGTCTGGGCCTTCGCCCTCACGTCTTCATATTTCGTCATTATGATGGCATTGATCTTGAGACTCAATGGGTCGGTAAACTCACACACCAATTTTTCCCCATCTTCCCGTCCCTTGGTTTTTACCGTTCCGGGTATAATGTGAACCCCTCTGATATCCTTGCCTGATCCCCATGAATATTCGATATCGAAGGTTCCATCCGGATTTATCGGACCAACCGTTATCGTTACATCCCGCCCCGTTCCATCTCTACTCTCCGATTGCCAGTTTCCAACCCAGGTCCCTTGAAAATATGAGGTTGTTTTGATGGCGGCAGGTTTTTTTTCCGCGGAAGGTGGAGCCGGATTGTCCCCTTTCTCTGCATGCGCAACCGAAGAGATAACCGCCATAAATATTATCAGCAGAAGACACTCATACCTTGTTCTTTGCATTCTTCAGCCCTCCATTCGGTTGTCTGACGACTTGCTATCCGAAGTTGTCAGGCGGGACGAGGGGGATGAGGAGCCCGATGCGGCCGGTTCGGCGCCCGGGTCGCCGCCGCCGATGTTGAACCCCGCGTCGACGTAGTGCACTTCGCCGGTCACACCGGAAGCCCAGTCCGAAAGGAGGTACGCAGTGGCGTTCCCCACCTCGTCCTGCGTCACGTTCCGTCGGAGCAAGGCGCCACGGGCGCTCTTCTCCATCAGCTTGCGGAAATCGCCCACGCCGGAGGCAGCCAGCGTGCGGATCGGCCCTGCCGAGACAGCGTTCACGCGGATCCCTTTGGGCCCAAGGTCGTAGGCCAGGTAACGGGTCGCCGCTTCGAGGGCGGCCTTCGCCACACCCATCACGTTGTAGTTCGGCACCGCGCGCACCGCCCCGAGGAAACTCATCGTCACCATGGATCCCCCCGGTCCCATCAACCGGGCCGCCCGCCGGGCGCAGGCAATGAAGGAGTAGGCGGAAATATCCAGAGCGAGATGGAAGTCGGCGCGCGAGATATCCCGGAAATTGCCCATCAGCGATTCCCTGTTGGCAAAGGCGATGGAGTGCACGATGAAGTCGATCCGTCCCCACCGGGCCTCGGCCTTGGCGAAGAAATCGTCGATCTGGGCGTCGTCGCCGACGTCGAGCGGTTCGACGAAGCTCGACTGGATCGACTCCGCCAGGGGATGAACCCGTTTCTTCAGCGCCTCGCCGAGATAGTTGAACCCGAGTTCGGCCCCCTCGCGGTGACATGCCTTGGCCACGCCCCATGCGATGGATTTCTCGTTGGCGACGCCGAGGATCAGCCCTTTCCTGCCTTGCAGAATGCCCACGATTCACCCCCGGTTTCGATCTCGCCCCAATCTTAACAATAACCCGAAGGTCCTGTCGGCACTTTAATGCATGGTTCAACCCCCCCATAACGCTTGAGCTCAGCTGCAGGGCACACCCAAGCCAAGCGGGTAGGCAGGCCGGTGTCCGCCGTCCGCTGCAGCGAATTGTCATGCTTATGGCCGATGCATTCGAGGTTAGCCAGCCATCTTGCTTACCATGTGGTCCATGACCTTGCTGTGCTCGTCTTGCGGACTGAACAGAATGACCTCGGCGTCCGCACCGACTCTCACGGTATGCCCGGGCGGCCAGTAGAACAGGTCGCCGCTATTGATCACTTCCTCTATGCCGTCTGCGTACGTGACGGTAAGCTCTCCCTGCAATAAGTAGCCCCAGTGCGGAGATTGGCACAGGTCTCCCTCCAGCCCCTTGAGCAGCGGCGAGATATCCGCACCGGCTCCTAGTGAAAAATATTCGCCGCTGATCTTACCGTATCCGGAGGCGTCGCCAAAATTCATCTTTTGTCGAGCTACTGCACCTGGCGCGTCGATTCTAACGGGGATGTGATTCTTGGCTATTCGCATTTCGTTCTCCTCCTGTCTTGATGACCGTTCATTGATTCTCCCAAGGCGTCACGAGCTGGAAATAATTATTGTATTGAATTGAAATCCAACATAATCTTCACCTCCTTCAATTAGAGGATCCCCGCCAATTTATCGCAGGCGGGCGATATGAAACCTTTCGGCCCCCACCAGAGCATGAAATGCGTAGGGTCGGTTCGACCCGGCAATTTTTTATTGTTAGATGCCCGGAAATGCCAGGAAGCGGCGTCCCCAGACAAAAAGACCGACTTCGCGAATACCAATCCTGGCCATATCCTATAGACCGATCGGATGGTACCAATCCGGGCATCCCCTATCGGGGGCCTGGATTATTTTCCCCTGCAGGAACCAGATCGCCTGCTTGTGGAATCTTACGTGAAAATGGTCGTCCGTCTCCCAGGCGTCCCGGATTTTGGGGGCTTGGCCGGGGGAGGAGCGGATGGGTTGCCGGGCGGTTTCCAACCGCATACAGCACCTTCAGGAGGTGACCAGTTATGGCGACAGTGAGCATTCGGCGTAGCGATGGGGACTCCATGACGCTGGACGGTTCCGCCATCGAGAGCCTGAAAGACGGGCTGGTCGGGCCGTTGCTCCTCCCGGGGGACGACGGCTACGAAACGGCACGCACTGTATGGAACGCTATGATCGACCGACGACCAGCCTTGGTCGTCCACTGCGCGGGAGTGCATGACATCAAGCAGGCGGTCGACTTCGCCCGCGCCCATGGTCTGCTGACCTCCGTTAAAGGAGGAGGGCATAATATTGCCGGCAGCGCCGTATGCGATGGGGGACTGCTGATCGACCTTTCCGGCATGCGTTCGGTACGAGTCGATCCGGAGGCACGTGTTGCACATGTTGAGCCTGGAGCGACCCTCGCGGATTTCGATTCCGAGGCACAGGCCTTCGGACTTGCCACGCCGCTCGGTATCAACTCCACGACCGGTGTTGCCGGCCTCACGCTCGGCGGCGGTTTCGGATGGTTTTCGCGCAAACATGGGATGACGATCGATAATCTTCTGG
>Ga0316600_10001534_pt1 | contig 10503 bp, 8 predicted proteins | sample OWC_soil_day5_CT_FD_207652 | JGI IMG/M metagenome (GOLD analysis project Ga0316600, IMG submission 207652) | Wetland soil microbial communities from Old Woman Creek delta, Ohio, United States - OWC_soil_day5_CT | ecosystem: Environmental > Terrestrial > Soil > Wetlands | place: USA: Ohio...
CGCTTGGCAGCTTCACGATCGAGCTCTTCGACAAGGAGGCGCCGATCACCGCGAAGAACTTCCTCGACTACGTGGACGCGGGGCATTTCGATGGCACGGTGTTCCACCGCGTGATCCCCGGCTTCGTAATCCAGGGCGGCGGATTCACGGCCGACATGCGCCAGAAGCAGACCAGCGCACCGATCCGGAACGAGGCGGACAACGGCCTGAAGAACCGTCGTGGCACGCTGTCGATGGCCCGGACGAACGACCCGCACAGCGCGACGTCGCAGTTCTTCGTCAACCTCGTCGACAACGCGTTCCTCGACCCGGGCCGCGGCGGCGCGGGCTACGCCGTGTTCGGTACCGTCGTCGAGGGCATGGACGTCGTGGACAAGATCGCCGCGGTGAAGACCGGCAGCAAGGCCGGCCACCAGGACGTCCCGGTCACGCCGGTCGAGGTCCGCAGCGCGAAGCGGGTCGAAAAGACCGGCTGATCCAGAACCGCCTGCCGCCGGATCTTTCGCAAGGGTGGCCAAGCGTCGCAAGGGCCGGGTCGGCCGCTGGCTCCGCATCCTCGGGCTCGCGATGCTGGCCTGGGTGGCGGTGACGGCGATCGCCGTCGTCGCGCTCCGCTGGATCAACCCTCCGATCACTGCGTTCATGCTGCAGGGCCGGATCGCAGCCTTGTTCCGGCAGCCGCCCGGCTACGACTTCGAGTACCAGTGGCGCGACTGGGACCGCATCTCGAAGAACGCGGCACTCGCGGTCGTCGCGTCCGAGGACCAGAGATTTCCGGAGCACCGGGGCTTCGACTTCAAGCAGATCGACAAGGCACTGGAGGACCGGGAGCGCGGCCGCCGCGTACGCGGTGCCAGCACCATTTCGCAGCAGGTGGCGAAGAACCTGTTCCTGTGGAAGGGCCAGAGCTGGTTCCGCAAGGGACTTGAGGCCGGGATCACGGTGCTGATCGAGGCGACCTGGAGCAAGCGGCGCATCCTCGAGGTGTACCTGAACATCGCGGAATTCGGGCGCGGCGCCTATGGCGTCGAGGCCGCGAGCAAGCGTTTCCTGCGCAAGAACGCGGCAAGCCTGTCGCGCGCCGACGCCGCGCTGCTCGCCGCGGTGCTGCCGGCGCCGTCCCACTTCAAGCCCGACGCGCCTTCGAACTACGTGCGCCGCAGGCAGGCGTGGATCATGCGACAAATGGCAGCACTTGGCGGCCCGGCCTACCTGCAGGGACTGGACTAACACCGGAATCCGTGACCCGCCGGGAACTTCCGGTCTGGGGTCGGTCCAAACACTCAGTACATCCCCCAGGAGAATTCCCCTGATTTCCATAACGTTGCGGGCAGCGGCCCTGGTCGTCCCGGTCGCTGCGATCGCCATGCTCGGTGGCTGCGGCAAGTCCGATGACGCGTCACAGCGCGCCGCCGACGCGACGGCCGCGCCGCCACCGGTCGTCGAACAGGTCAATCCGCCCGAAACCGCTGCCGATGCAGCGTCGCAGGCCGAAGCAGCGCGCGCTGCTGAGCTAGCTGCGAAGGAAAAGGAGTTGGCTGATCGCGAGGCACTGCTGAAGCAGAAGGAGCTCGAGCAGGAACTCGCGCGCCGCGACAGCGAGAATGCCGTGGCAGCGGCTGCCGCAAAGAAGAAAGCGCAGGCGCAGGCAAGGGCACCAGCACCGGCCAAGCCCGCTGCCGTCGCCGCCGCCGCGCCCGCCGCGCAGCCGGCACCGCCTCCGCCGCCGATCCTCGTTCCTGCCGGGACGGGAATCTCGGTGCGGCTCACCGACGCGATCAGCACGAAGACCGCCCAGGTCGGAGACACGGTACAGGGCCAGCTCGCTTCAGACCTCGTGGTCGGAGGCCGTCGGGCAGCCGCGGCCGGCACGCCCGTCCAGGGCGCGGTGACCAAGGTAGTGTCGGGCAGCAGCAAGGTTGGCGGCACGCCGACGCTGGTCATCAAGTTCGACAGCCTGGTCGCGGCGAACGGCTCGCGCGTCGCGATAAGCGCGCCGTTCAAGCAGCAGGCGGCCAGCGATTCCGGCAAGGACGCCGCCAAGATCGTCGGCGGCGCGGCCGCGGGAGCGATCATCGGCCACCAGGTGAGTCACAAGAACGGTTCCGTCGTCGGCGGGATCCTCGGCGGTGCGGCGGGAACTGCCGTAGCGGCGGGCACCGGCGGCGAAGTAATTCTTGAGGCCGGTACCGTCGTCAACGTGACCACCGGCAGCGCGTTCCAGGTGGACGCGGGCTGAGCGCTCGCCGGCGCGTCAGGCCGCGTCGACCGCTGGCTCGTAGCCGATCACCGGCGCGAGCCAGCGTTCGGCTTCCTGCAGGGTCAGTCCCTTCCGCTTCGCGTACTCGGCCACCTGGTCGGCATCGATCTTGCCCACGGCGAAGTACGTCGACTCCGGGTGCGAGAAATACCAGCCGCTCACCGCCGCCGTCGGGTACATCGCGAAGCTCTCGGTGAGCTGGATGCCCGTGTTGCGCTCCACGTCCAGCAACTTGAACAGCGTCGCCTTCTCCGTGTGATCCGGGCACGCGGGATAACCGGGCGCCGGCCGGATGCCGCGGTATTTCTCGCGCACCAGGTCGTCGTTGGTGAACCGCTCCTCGGGCGCATAGCCCCAGAACTCGCGGCGTACCCGCTCGTGCATGCGCTCGGCCAGCGCCTCGGCCAACCGGTCCGCCAGCGCCTTCGCCATGATGCTGTTGTAGTCGTCGTGCCTCGCCTCGAATTCGCGAACCTTCTCGTCGAGTCCGATGCCCGCGGTCACGGCGAACGCGCCGATCCAGTCCTTGACGCCCGACTCGCGCGGCGCGACGAAATCCGACAGCGCGTAGTGCGGCTGGCCAGCCGGCTTCGGCTTTTGCTGGCGCAGGTGATGCAGGCGCCAGGCCGGGCTGGTGCGTGATTCATCGGCATACACCTCGATCTCCTCGTCGACGGAGTTCGCCGGGAAGAAACCGATCACGGCGTTCGCCTGCACCCAGCGCTCGGCGATCATCTGCTTCAGCACGCGCCGCGCGTCGGCATAGAGGTTGCTGGCGGCCTCGCCGACCACCGGGTCCGTGAGGATGTCCGGGAACTTGCCCGCGAACTCCCACGCATTGAAGAACGGCATCCAGTCGATGTAACGGACCAGTTCCTCGAGCGGGATGTTCTCGAAGCGACGCACCCCGGTCATCTTCGGTACCGGCGGACGGTACGCGGACCAGTCGCAGCGGAACCGGTTGCCGCGCGCCTCGGCCAGCGTGAACGCCGGCGCCTTCACCTTGCGGCCCTTGTGCTGCTCGCGCCGCAGCGCGTGGTCGCTCTTCAGCTTGCGCGTGTACTCGAGTTTCTCCGCGCCGACCAGCGACTGGCACACGCCCACGGCCCGCGAGGCGTCCTTCACGTAGGACACCGCGCCTTCGTACTCCGGGTCGATCTTCACGGCCGTGTGTGCCGGCGAGGTCGTGGCACCTCCTATCAGCAGCGGCACCGTGAAGCCGCGGCGCTTCATTTCCCGCGCCACGTGCACCATCTCGTCGAGCGACGGCGTGATCAGGCCTGACAGGCCAATCATGTCGGCGCCCTCGCGCTGCGCGGTCTCGAGGATGCGGTCCGTCGGCACCATCACTCCGAGGTCGAGCACCTCGAAGTTGTTGCACTGGAGCACGACGCCGACGATGTTCTTGCCGATGTCGTGCACGTCGCCCTTGACGGTCGCGAGCACGATCTTGCCGTTCGAGCGCACCGCCTCGCCCGGCTCGCGCTCGAGGTACGGCACCAGGTGCGCGACCGCCTTCTTCATCACGCGCGCCGACTTCACGACCTGCGGCAGGAACATCTTGCCAGCGCCGAACAGGTCGCCGACGACGTTCATGCCGTCCATCAGCGGGCCTTCGATCACCTTGAGCGGGCTCGCGAGCTCGATGCGCGCGACCTCGGTGTCGGCGACGATGAACTCGTCGATACCCCTGACCAGCGCGTGCTCGAGCCGCTTCGTCACCGGCCAGGAGCGCCAGGCGTCGTCCTCGATGCGCTTCTGCCCCGCCTCGCCCCTGAACCGCCCGGCGATCTCGAGCAGGCGCTCGGTTGCATCGGGCCGCCGCGCGAGGACCACGTCCTCGACGCGCTCGCGCAGCTCGGGCTCGATCTGCTCGTAGATCGCGAGCTGGCCCGCGTTCACGATGCCCATGGTCATGCCTGCCCGGATCGCGTGGTACAGGAACACCGAGTGCATCGCCTCGCGCACCGGCTCGTTGCCGCGGAACGAGAACGAGACGTTGCTGACACCGCCGCTCACCAGCGCGTGCGGACAGGCGGCACGGATCTTTGCCGTGGCCTCGATGAAGTCGAGCGCGTAGCGGTCGTGCGCCTCGATGCCGGTCGCAACCGCGAAGATGTTCGGGTCGAAGATGATGTCTTCGGGGTCGAAGCCGGCCTGCTGCGTCAGGATCTCGTACGAGCGGCGGCAGATCGAGACCTTGCGCTCGACCGTGTCGGCCTGCCCCTGCTCGTCGAACGCCATCACGACGACCGCGGCGCCATACGCGCGCACGCGCTTCGCCTGCTCGAGGAACTGTCGCTCGCCTTCCTTCAGGCTGATCGAGTTCACGATGCCCTTGCCCTGCAGGCACTTAAGCCCCGCCTCGATCACCGACCACTTCGACGAGTCGATCATGATCGGCACGCGCGCGACGTCCGGCTCGGCCGCGACCAGGTTCAGGAAGCGCACCATCGCGCCTTCCGAGTCGAGCATGCCCTCGTCCATGTTGATGTCGATCACCTGGGCGCCGCTCGCGACCTGCTGGCGCGCGACGTCGAGCGCTCCCGAATAGTCATCGGCCTCGATCAGCCGGCGGAACTTCGCCGAGCCGGTGACGTTGGTGCGCTCGCCGACGTTGACGAACAGGCTGTCGGCGCCGATGTTCAGCGGCTCGAGGCCGCTCAGGCGGCAGCGCGGTTCCGGCACGGCCGGGCGGCGTGGCGGCAGGCCCGCGACCGCTTCGGCGATGTGCCCGATGTGGTCGGGCGTCGTGCCGCAGCAGCCGCCGACGATGTTGACGAAGCCGCTGGTCGCATAGTCCCGGATCAGGTCCGCGGTCTCGCAAGCCGTCTCGTCGTACTCGCCGAATGCATTCGGCAACCCTGCATTGGGATACGCGCAGACATAGGCGTCGGAGATCCGCGACAGCTCCTCGATGTACGGTCGCAGCTGCCGCGCGCCGAGCGCGCAATTGAGCCCGATCACCGTCGGCCGCGCATGGCGGACCGAGTTCCAGAATGCCTCGACGGTCTGCCCCGAAAGCGTGCGTCCCGACGCGTCGGTGATCGTGCCGGACACCATGATCGGCAGGTCCACGCCGAGCTCGTCGAGCACCTGGCGCACCGCGAACAGCGCGGCCTTCGCATTCAGCGTGTCGAAGATGGTCTCGACGAGGATCAGGTCCACGCCGCCCTCGACGAGCGCGCGGGTGGCCTCGCTGTACGTCGCGACAAGGTCGTCGAACGTGATGGCGCGGTAGCCCGGGTCGTTGACGTCCGGCGACAGTGAGGCAGTGCGGTTCGTGGGGCCGAGCGCGCCGGCGACGAAGCGCTGGCGCCCGGTCTTCGCGGCGACGTCGTCCGCGGCCCGGCGCGCGATCTGGGCCGCCGTGAGGTTCAGCTCGCGCACCAGCGACTCGGTGCCGTAGTCGGCCTGCGACGTCGCGTTCGAATTGAAAGTGTTGGTCTCGACGATGTCCGCGCCGGCTTCGAGATAGCGCCGGTGAATCTCGCCGATCACCTCGGGCCGCGTCAGAACCAGCAGGTCGTTGTTGCCCTTCAGGTCGCGCGACCAGTTGCGGAACCGCTCGCCGCGGTAGTCCGCCTCGCCGAGCTTGTACGACTGGATCACGGTGCCCATGGCGCCGTCCAGCACCAGGATGCGCTCGCCGAGCAGGCGGCGGAACTCGCGGATACGTTCGGGACGCAGCATGGCTCAGGCTCCGGTGGCGGCACGGGCGGCCGCAGGCCGTACCCCGAGCGCGTGGCAGATCGCGTAGGTCAGTTCGGCGCGGTTCAGCGTGTAGAAGTGGAACTCCTGCACGCCGTGCTCCTGCAGCCGGTGCACCTGTTCGATCGCGACATTCGCGGCGATCAGGCGCCTGGTGTCCGGGTCGTCGTCGAGTCCGTCGAAGCGGTGCTGCAGCCAGTCGGGCACGCTCGCGCCGCAGCGCTTGGCGAAGCGCAGCATCTGCGGGAAGCGGGTGATCGGCAGGATGCCGGGCACCAGCTGCGCGTCGAGGCCGCGGGCCGCGCAGCGATCGCGGAAGCGCAGGAACGCGTCGGTGTCGAAGAAGAACTGCGTGATCGCCCGGTTCGCACCCGCGTCGATCTTGGCCGCCAGGTTGTCGAGGTCGAAGTCCGCACTCGGCGCCTCGGGGTGCACCTCCGGGTAGGCCGCGACCGAGATGTCGAAGTCACCGATCGTGCGCAACCCCTTCACCAGGTCCGTGGCGTACGCGAAGCCTTGCGGATGCGGCTGGTACGTCGCCTGGCCGGCGGGCGTGTCGCCGCGCAGCGCGACGATGTGACGCACGCCCGAGTCCCAGTAACGGCGCGCGATGTCCAGGATCTCCTCGCGCGGCGCGCCAACGCAGGTCAGGTGCGGCGCGGGCGTCAGCGGCGTCTCTGCGAGGATGCGCGTGACGACGTTGTGCGTGCGCTCGCGGGTCGAGCCGTCGGCCCCGTAGGTCACCGACACGAAGCGTGGCGCCAGCGGCGCGAGACGCTGGATGGACGACCACAGCGTCTTCTCCATCTCGGCATCGTTCGGCGGAAAGAATTCGAACGACACCAGCGCCGGCTTGCGCAGCTTCATTGCCGCCGACTCGATGCCTTCCTGAACTGCGCTTGCTTCCATTATTGCTGCCTCGTTTCGTTCGATCGTCACGCCGCCGCCTCCGCGCTTTCCCGTTCCGCGACCGCGAGCAGCAGGTGTTGTATGCCCAGGTCTACCGGGCGGAGCCTGGTGCATAGCAGCCCAGCCTGCGCAATCCACTCGCGGAGCATGCCGAGCGGGTTACCGCCGGACGCGCGCTCGGCGAGCGTCTCGTAATCCTCGACCAGTACCACGTGTCCACCGGGCCGCAGCACCCGCGCTGCTTCGCGCAGCCGCGAGGCCGTGTCGACCTCGCCAGCCAGCGCTCGATCGAGCACCACGGCATCGAAGCTCGCCGACGCCGCGGACAGCTTGCGGAACTCGCCGTGCTGCACCGCGCAGTGCGCGAGCCCGCGTCCGTGCAGGCTCGAGCGCGCGCGCTGCACCTCGGGCCGCGATTCACTGATGCCGACGACGCGACGCGCCTGCGGCCCAAGGGCCTTCAGCATCTCCGCCGGCGCACGACCCAGGTACAGCACCGCGTCCATGCCGTTGCGACCGAGTTCTGCAACGATCGTTTCCGCGAGGTCCCTGGTAGCAACGTGCACTGACGCCAGCGAGTCAGAACCTGTGCCCTGCTCCGGGACGCCTCTTGCCGCAATCACCGCGGCAGCGCGCTCGCGATCGAGCGCGAGCAGTGGATCGTCGCGATCGAGCAGGCCCAGCAGCACGCGCACGAGCTCGGCGCCGTCCCCTTCCGCCGGCAGGCGGTGGTAGACCCAGTGCTGCTCACGGAACCGCTCGAGCAGGCCGTCTTCGCTCAGCAGCTTCAGGTGCCGCGAGACGCGCGGCTGGCTCTGGCCGAGGATCCCTGTCAGCTCAGAGACCGTGAACTCTCCGGACGCCAGCAGCGCGAGCAGCCGCAGTCGACTTGGCTCGGCCGTGGCCCGCAGGCCTCGCAGCAACTGATGGAGCTCTTGCGGCATGGATGCAAATATAAACAAGTCTTTATATACTTGCCAACCTTATCTGCTGCAACCGGATTCGACCCGGGTCGCACGCCGCAAGTTGTTAACATATCGAACAATCCTGAAACGACGACGACCTCGCGCATCCCGCGGGGCGACTCGATGACCCACCCCTTGACCCAACCCTTCACCCGCACCGAACTCGAGCAGGGACCCCGCAAGCGCCTCAGCGAAGGCCGCTGGGCCAATGCCGTGCTTTATCGCTTCGAGCACAGCGGCGTCTCCTGGGTGGTCAAGGACTTCGCCTCGCGATCGTTCCTGGTCCGCAACGTCATCGGCCGCGTGCTCGTGCGTCGCGAGGTCGGCGGACTCCAGCGGGTGGACGGCATCGCGGGCGCCCCGAGCAGCGCTTTCCGCATCGACGCGCACGCCCTCGCCTACCGTTTCGTGCCCGGCACCAGCCTGCGGCTCACGGCGAAGTTGGCGATCGGTCCGGAGTATTTCCCCGAGCTCGAACGCGACCTGCACGAGATGCACGCGAAGGCGCGCCTCGTGCACCTCGACCTGCGCAATGCGCACAACATCCTCGTGGGCGACGACGGCACGCCGTCGCTGCTCGACTTCCAGTCGTGGCTGGGCACGCGCTGGATGCCGCCGCCGCTGCGCCGATTCGTCGAGAGCATCGATCTCGCGGCGATCTACAAGCACTGGGTGAAGCGCAGCCCGGACACGATGGGCCCGGAGCGCACCGCGGCCCTGGAACGGATGAACCGACTGCGCCCGATCTGGGTGCTGCGCGGTTATATTGGCTCGCAACGCCCCCGCAAGAAGAAGCCGGGCCCGCGCCCGTGAACACCCGCTGAACCGCACTGGAGCTCATCGTGCTCGACGCCATCCACCGCCTGTTCAACAACCCGACTCTGCGCAAGGTGCTCGTGAAGAGCCGCGTGCTGCTCGGCGTCGCCGCCGTCGCGGCGATCATCTGGTACATGGACCCGCGCTGGCTGGTCCCCGGTTTCCTCGTCTCGATGTTCGGCGAGGCGATCCAGCTGTGGTGCTTCGCCTCGCTCGACAAGGGACGCACGCTCGCGTGCAACGGGCCGTACGCGATGGTGCGCAACCCCATGTACCTCGGCCGTTACTTCATCCTGCTCGGCGGCCTGATGCTGCTCGGCAACTGGTGGCTGCTCGCCGCATTCACCGTCATCTATTACTTCTACATGGTGAACCGCGTGAAGCGCGAGGAAGAGTACCTGCGCGGCGTGCTCGGCGCGCCCTACGCGGAGTACCTGACGAAGGTGAACCGCTTCCTGCCCGGCGCGCCGCTGCCCGGCAATCCACTCGCGTTCTGGGACTGGAAGCTGCTGAAGCAGAACCACGGCACCACGAATCTCGTGGCTACCTTGGTGTTCTGGATCGCGGCGTTCCTGCGCGTGGGCTACGGATTCGGCTGAAGCCCGGCCGGAACCGCGGCAACAGGGCGGCGGCTCAGTGCACGCCGCCCGGCTTCGGGTCCGGGCCGCGCGAGAACAGCGCCCCGACATCGACCGGGTCGAAGCGATATGCCCGGCTGCAGAACTCGCAGCGGACCTCGACCGAACCCCGCTCGGCGATGATCGAATCGACCTCGTCGCGCCCGAGCGAGCGCAGCATCGTCTCCACGCGCACGCGGGAACAACGGCAGCGGAAGTAGACCGGCGCGGCCTCGAACATCCGCACGTCGTCCTCGGCGAACAGGCGCCGCAGCAGCTCGCGGTCGGCAAGCTCCGCGAGCTCGGGATCGGTCACCGTGCCGGCGACCAGCTGCACCCGCCGCCAGGCATCCTCGATCTCGTCCTCGCTGACGCCGCCTGCGCCGGACTCCGTCGCCGATGCCGGCCGGGTCGTCACCGGCAGCCGCTGCAGCAGCAAGCCGCTCGCCTGCTCGCCGTCGGCGCGCAGCCAGAGTCGCGTCGGCAGCTGCTCGGATGACTCGAAGTACTCGCGCAGGCAGTCACTCATCCGCTCGCCGGCGAGCGGCACCACGCCCTGGTAACGGTTGGCGAGATCATCGCCCTCGAGCGTCACCGTGAGCGTCCCGTTGCCCGAGAGTTCGCGCAGGTCGCGCGTCTCGGGCGGATCGCGGAACCGCGCGACGGCACGCAGTGCAAGCCCGTCGCTGCACTCGACCAGCATCAGGTGCATCGGGCCCGCGCCGCGCAGCTGCAGCGACAACTGGCCCTTGAACTTCAGCGTCGATGCGAGCAGCGCAGAGGCCGCGACCGCCTCACCCAGGCTGTCGCGCACCGCGGCCGGGTAATCGTGGTGCTCCATCATCGCGCGCCACGCCGGGCCGAGGTGCACCAGCTGGCCGCGGAACGGATAGCGCTCGAAGACGAAGCGGCGCAGCGAGTCCGTCTGCTGCATGTCTCAGGCGACGCGGACCGGGATCTTCAGGGCGCGGATCTTCTCTGACCACTCGGCGGGCGCGGTGTTGTGCACCGACGTCCCCTTCGCATCCACGGCGACCGTGACCGGCATGTCCTTGACGTCGAACTCGTAGATCGCCTCCATGCCGAGGTCGCCGAACGCGACGACGCGCGCGGAGCGGATCGCCTTCGACACCAGATACGCCGCGCCGCCGACCGCCATCAGGTACGCGGCCTTGTGCTTGCGGATCGCCTCGATCGCGACCGGGCCACGCTCGGACTTGCCGAT
>Ga0316600_10001535_pt1 | contig 10500 bp, 8 predicted proteins | sample OWC_soil_day5_CT_FD_207652 | JGI IMG/M metagenome (GOLD analysis project Ga0316600, IMG submission 207652) | Wetland soil microbial communities from Old Woman Creek delta, Ohio, United States - OWC_soil_day5_CT | ecosystem: Environmental > Terrestrial > Soil > Wetlands | place: USA: Ohio...
TCCCCCACGGCGGCGACGCGGATCACCCGCGGAGGCGGAGGCGGCGCGCCAACGGCCGCCGCGTTGTCCTGCGCGCGCGCCGGATGGGCCGCCAGGAGGAAGCCGAGGAGCCAGGGGATCGCCTGGATTGCGTGCCGTCGCATCCGCTCCATCATATACTGAAGGCGCTTCGTCAAGGCGGCGGAGGGCGGATGGCGGCAGACGGCACGCAGGGGTGGGGACCCGGCGGTCCCTTGCCCGAGCGCGACATCGCGGACGGATTCGACCGGCTGATCGCGGCGAACCGCCTCTTCGGCGCGGAGCTCAATCCTTCCGTCCTCAAGAAGAGCGGCAAGGGGGCGCCGTTCCTCGTGCGGAAGCCCCCGTCGCGGACCCGCATGCTCGCGCTCTGGTGGGACCTGTTCGGCCACCGCGTCGACCCCGGAGAGCTCCTCTCCCGCCTTTCCGTCGAGGTGCGCGGCATGGCTCACGGCGACGGTCACCTCCTGTTCGGAAGGGACCGGATCCTGTACGACTGCCAGATCCTTCAGGGGAACGAGGCGGTGGGCCACCTCACCCTCGACCTCTACCGCGAGCGGGAGCGGATCGTCCGGTTCCTCCCGTTTCCGACGCGCCCGGGCCATCGCGTCGTTTACATCGAGGGGATCTCCCTCACGCGCCAGAGCACCGGGTACGCCTCCGCCCTGTTCCGGCGGTACGAGCGGCTCTTCCACGACCTCGGGTTCCACCTCTTCCGGCTGAAGGCATCCCTCTCCGTGGGCAAGTATTACTGGGCTAAGGAGGGATTCGACTGCTCCGACCGGAAGCAGTTCCAGGAGATGCGGGACCGGCTGTGGGACCTCGTCTGGCGGCTCGACCTCCCGGTGGCGGAGCAGGAGGTGCGGCGCCTCGTCCACATGGCCGACGTGGCCGCCTTTCGGCCGGACATCCAGATCCCCGTCTGGCGCGACCGGGAAGGGTACTACACGCTGGAGCGCGACGACGCGCACCCCGAGGAGGTCCTCTTCCCCCTCGGCAAGGCGTTCCTCCTCGGCTCTTCGCCGTGGGACGGGCACAAGGTGATCTACACGGACACGCCGCGGCGGACGGCCCTCGTCTGGTCGGAGAAGTACCTCTCCCACGGGACGCCGGCGGGCCACCCCGAGGGGCAGAAGCGCCTCACGGCGCTGCGGGAGGCGATCCGCCGGGAAGGGCTGCTCGCAAGCCTGATCGTGACGGAGCCGTACCTGCCGGGGATGGAGGCGGTCCACGCCATCCACGACCCGGCGTACCTCGAGTCGTTCCGGGAAGCCGTCGCCCGGGGCGACCGGTACTTCGCGACGCGGGACTGCGCGATCGGGGCGGGGAGCTACGAGGCGGCCCTGCTGGCGGCCGGTGGCGTGATGGCGGGGATCGACGCGGTATTCTCGGGACGTTCGGACAACGCCTTCTGCGCGGTGCGTCCCCCGGGGCACCACGCGGGGCGGGCCGCGGCGATGGGGTTCTGCTTCGTCAACAACGTGGCCGTCGGCGCCGCCTACGCCCGTTCCGCCTACGGCATCGCGCGGGTCTGCATCCTCGACTGGGACGCCCACCACGGCAACGGCACCCAGAACCTGTTCGAGGAGGATCCGGATACCCTCTTCGTCAGCATCCACGAACACCCCTCATTCTGCTACCCGGGGACGGGGCGCCGGATGGACCGGGGGAAGGGGGCCGGGGCGGGGGCCACCCTGAACGTCCCGCTCCTGCCCCGCGCGGGGAACCGGGAGATGATCGACGCCTTCGAGCGGGAGGTCGTCCCGGCGATCGAGGCGTTCCGGCCGGATCTGATCCTGCTGTCGGCGGGGTTCGACGCCCACCGGGACGACCCCATCGCGGACCTGGAGTGCACCGAGGAAGCGTACGTCCACATGACGCGGAGAGTGCTTGCGCTTGCGGATAAGTGCTGCAGCGGCCGCGTGGTTTCCGTGCTCGAGGGCGGGTACCGGGTCGACTCGTTCGTCGCCTCGGCGCTCGCCCACATCAGGACCCTGCAGGGGAGGGAGGATATGCCATGTTCGTCGGCCGGAGGATGAAACGCGATCTCGTGACCGTACCGCCGGGGGCGACGCTGGAAGAGGCGGCGCGCCTTCTCAAGGGGAACCGCATCCACCACCTGCCCGTGGTGGAGGGGAAGAGGCTCCTGGGCATCGTCACGGACACGGACCTGCGGAACGCGACGCTCCGCGGCGCGGCGGGGGATGGGGAAGGCGCGCCCCGGACGGTGGGGGAGGTCATGACCCGGGACGTCGTGACCCTCGGCCCGGACGACACGATCGACGATGCGATGCTGATCCTCTCCCGCCAGCGGTTCGGCGCCCTGCCGGTGGTGGACGGGGAGCGGCTCGTGGGGATCGTAGCCAAGGCGGACGTCCTGGCGGCCGTGCTGGAGACGCTCGACATCGAGGGGATCGGCGTCCGCCTGGAGGTGATCCTCCCCCGGGACATGGGGGAGGTCACGCGCCTCTCCGCGACGCTCCGCGAGCTTCCCGTGGAGGTGCGCAGCCTCGTGCTGGCGCCCCACGGAAAGGACCGGTACGCCGCCTTCGTCCGGGTGGCGACGATCGACGTCCCGGGCGTGCGGAAGCTGCTGCGGGGGAAAGGGTTCACCGTGGCGGAGCTGTCGGACTTCTACGAGCCGGGGTGAGGGGCGGAAAAAGGAAAAGGCCCCTCGGGGAGGGGCCTTTTCCGGTGTACCGCGTCCGCCGGCAGTGCGAGCCGATCAGGCTCCCTTGAACTCCGGCTTCTTGGAGATGAACACGAGGACGATCCCCGCCACGCACGCCGCGGAAATCAGGTACATCGCGTTGGTGAACGCGCCCGTGGTCGCCTTGATCGCGTCGATCATGAACGGGCCGCCGACTCCTGCGACGCCCCACGCCGTGAACAGGTAGCCGTAGTTCGTGCCCAGCGACTTCGTGCCGAAGTAGTCGGCCGTGATCGAGGGCATCAGAGCCAGGTATCCGCCGTAGGAGAACCCGACGATGCAGATCCCGACCAGCCACTTGGTGAAGGTGTCGGAGTTCGGGAGCAGCAGCAGGAACGCCACTAGGTACTCGGCGAACATCAGGATGACGGTGTTCTTCCGGCCCAGCTTGTCGGAGATAGAGCCGTGGACCAGACGGCCGAGGCCGTTGAGCAGCGCCATGGTGCCGAGACCGCCCGCCGCCACGGCCCTGTCGAGCTTGGCGACTTCGATGCCGATCGGAACCGCCTGGCCGATGATCATCAGGCCCGCTGCGGCGCCGATGAAGTAGATGATCCATAGGATGTAGAACTGGGCGTTGCCGACCATCTCGTTCGGTGACCAGTCGATCTTGGTGACCGTCCCGGCGGCCGCCGCCGGCGGGCTCCACCCGGCCGGACGGTACCCGGCGGGGGGGACCTTGAACAAGGAGCCCGCACCGCAGACACCGACCAGCATGATCGCCGCGACCACGAAGAAGGCGTTCGCGATTCCCGAGCTTACGATCAGCTTGGAGATCAGCGGTCCGAAGATCAGGGTGCCGGCGCCGAACCCGAACACCGCGAGGCCGGTGATCGTGCCGCGCATGTCGGGGAACCACTTGATGCAGGTGGCGATCGGGGTCACGTACGCGAACCCGACGCCCAGGCCCCCGAGGATTCCGTACGAGAACACCAGCCCGCCGACCGTCTTGTAGAGTACGCCCGCCAGGCCCGCTCCCACGGCGAGGAGAAGACCTCCGAAAATGGCGACCTTCTTCGGGCCCGCCTTGTCCTGCCACCGGCCCGCGAAGATCATGCCCACGGCGAAGAAGAACAGCGACGCCATGAAGGGATACCCGGCCTCCTTGACCGTCCAGCTGAGCTCTTTCATCAACGGCCCGCGGAACACCGAGTACGAATAGAGAACCCCGAGGCACAGCTGCATCACCAACGCCGCGGCAACCATCAACCACCGGTTCGTCAACTTCTCTTCAGCCATTCTGTTTCCCCCTCCTTCGTATTATCTCGTGTTGATCCCTTGCTCCCTCGACAACCCGTTCCCTTCCCGGTGCGAATACGTTCCGGCTCCACCTCCTTTCGGGGAGAAACTGGTTTTACTCTATAAAATAAGATTTCCCTATTCTTGTACCCCAACCGGAATAGAGGTGTCAAGCAGGATTCTAAACACGGTTTTATTGTCGCTTTCCTGCAAGGTTGCGGGACCCCCGGCGGGCGCGGTCCGCCGGGAGGAGCCGCGGAAGCAGGCTGGGAGCGGGTCCGGGGCCGGGAGCGGCAGCGGACGCCGGGTCCCGGGCGGGAACCCCTCTGCAATCCCGGGAATCTTTCCCCCCGGGGAATCGATCGCCCCGCCGTCCGCCATCTCATCTTGGAAGAACCGAACGAACCAGACAGGAGGACACCCGAATGACCCCCTTCCAGGAGATCAAGAAGGTCCCCCGGATCCGGGCGATCGGCATGCCCGGGGACATGTCCCTGTGGGACGTGGACACCGCCTTCACCCGCCTCTACGAGAAGGCGATGGAGGGGCGGCTGATGTTCCGCCAGCCGGCCCTCGGCATACGGCACGGCGGCCTCGGTGTCCCGGACGCATTCCGGTCCGACTACCACGTCCTGTTCCCCCTCAACAGCGATCCCGAGCGGGAAGTGCCGGGGACGGAAATAGTGGAACTGCCCGAGGCGGAGGTCGCCTCCTTCGTCCACCGGGGCCCCTACGAGTGGATCCAGTGCACGTACGAAATGGTGCTAGACTGGCTCCGGAAAAACCGGTACGAGGTGGCCGGGGAAGCCCGCGAGGTCTTTTTCGTGGCGCCGGAGCCGCACTCCGGGGGGAGCCAGGACGACATGCTGACGGAGATCCAGGTTCCCGTCCGGCCCGCGGCGTGACGCGTGCGCCCGGGATAGGGGAAGGGTGAGCGACCGGGAGAGGATCTTCCTGACGCACCTGTCGTCCTGCGCGGGTTGAGCGTCCAAACTGGGGCAGGGGGTCCTTGCCCGGATCCTGTCCGCGATCCCGCCCCCGGGGGACCCGCGCGTGCTCGTCGGAACCTCCCACGCCGACGACGCCGCCGTGTACCGCATTTCGGCGGACCAGGCCCTGATCGCCACCCTCGATTTTTTCACCCCCGTGGTCGACGACCCGTACCAGTACGGGGCGATCGCTGCCGCCAATTCCCTGAGCGATGTCTATGCGATGGGGGGGGAGCCGCTCTTCGCCCTGGCCATCGCCGCCTTCCCGGACGACCCGAAGACCCTCCCGCTCCTGGCGGACGTGATGGCCGGCGCGGCGGACAAGGCGAAGGAGGCGGGGATCTGCATCATCGGGGGGCACACGATCAAGGACAAGGAGCCCAAGTTCGGCCTCTCGGTCACCGGGTCCGTGCACCCGGAGCGGGTGTGGCACAACCGGGGGGCGAAACCCGGCGACGCCATCGTGCTCACCAAGCCGATCGGCACCGGCGTCGCCACCACGGCGATCAAGTGGGGGATCTGTCCCGCGGAGACGGAGGAGGCGGTGATCGCCTCGATGTCCCGGCTGAACGCGGGGGCCGCCCGGGCCGGGCGGGAGACGGGGGTCTCCACCGCCACCGACGTCACCGGTTTCGGGCTGGTCGGGCACCTGCTGGAGGTCCTGGAGGGGAGCGGGCTGACCGCCGAGCTGCGGCACGCCGGGGTGCCCGTCTTCCCCGGGGTGCGGGAGCTTCTCTCGCGGAAACGGATCAACTCCATTCCGAAGGACCGGAAGTTCCCCGGGTCGGAGTGGCTCCACGGGGCGTTCGGCCGGCCGCCGATCCCGGGCGGGGTGCGGGACAACCTGGGGCATCAGGCCGCGCGGGTCCGCTTCCCCTCCGCGCTGGCGGTGGAGGAGAGGTTCCTCCTGGCCGACCCGCAGACGTCCGGCGGCCTGCTGATGTTCGTCCCGGAGGAGCGGGCGGACCGGCTGTGCGACGCCCTGCGGAAGGAGGGGGAAGGGGCGTGGATGATCGGGAGGACGCAGGCGGGAGGCGACCTCGACGTGCAGCGGGTCACGGTGCTCTGAAAGGAATATCCTCCTCCCCGTCTTCGCCCTCCTCACCCTGATCTTCTTCCAATTACACCCAGTTACAAACAGGGACGTAGTTACAAAACCCGTTACAATCAGGGACGTAGCTATAAATCCATGTTGAGGTTCGTTGGAGTTTGTAAGTTTCCAACTACGTCCCTGATTGTACGGGGTATCATTTCGGGTATCACCTGCGCGGGAGGGGCCATGGGGACGCTTGCGATCGGGACGGCGAAATCTCTTTCCGTGAAGTGCCTTTCCGAGGTGTCGTGGCACGACAACGCCCGGATGCGGCTGGACGTCCGCGAGGCGGGGGGCCTTTCCGTCGACCAGTTCGACGTAAAGTGGACGCCGGAGAACGCGGCCGGCGTGTCCGCGCTGGTATCGGTGACGGCCGGCGACGGGAGGACGTGGCGGATCCTGATGGACGTGGGGTGGGACGTGGCGTACATGGACGCCGTGTTCCGCCGCGAGGGGGTCGACCGGCTGCTCGCCGACGGGAACATCGACTTCGTCTACGTCACCCATGAGCACGTCGACCATTTCTGGGGGCTGCCCGCCGTGCTGAAGTACCGCCCGGACGTGAAGCTGATGATCCCCGCCGGCTTCTCCGCCCGCAGCAAGGAACTGCTCGCCGCATCCGGGCACAAGGGGGAGGTCGTCGAGATGCCCCCAGGCCCGCACCTACTGTTCCCCGGCTGCGCCACGGTCACCTTCGACCAGCCGATCTTCCTCAAGACCCACGGGGAGCAGGTGCTCTACGTGAATGTGGAGGGGAAGGGGATCGTCACGATCACGGGCTGCTGCCATCCCGGGGTGCTGGGTCTCCTCGGATACGCAAAGGAGCATTTCGAGGGATTCACGGCATTCCACGGCGTGTACGGCGGCCTGCACATCTCCCCCTTCGAGGAGTGGGGACCTCCGCAAGAGGAAGTGCTCGACAAGCTCCAGGCGTTCGGCGTCCGGAAGTTCGCCTGCAACCACTGCACGGGAGAGACGGCGGTGAAGAAGATGCGGGAACGCGGGATGCCGGTCCTCCCCGGCACGGCCCGCAACGGCAGCAAGAGCGCCCTCTACCCGGGAAACGGCGACACGGTGGAGTTCTAAGGGCCGTTCCACCGCCGGATCAGGGCGTATACGATCTCCGTCATCTCCGCGATCCCCGCGAGCGGGATCCGCTCGTCCACCCCGTGGATCTTGCCGTGTTCCGCGCGCGGCAGCAGCACCGGCATCAGCCCGTACGTGGGGATGCCGATGGAGCGGAAGAAGCGGGAGTCGGTGAAGCCCGTCGACATGTAGGGGACGACGGTCGCGTCGGGGTGGACGGATAGGATCGCCTCTTCCATCGCCCGGTAGAGGGGATTCATCGGGGAGCCGTTCGGCCTCTCCGCGAACAGGACCTCCACCGACACGTCGAAATCCGCCACGAGAGCCCGCACCCGCGCCGCAACCTCCTCCGGTTCCTCGCCCGGGACGATCCGCGCGTCCACCGTCCCCTCCGCCGTCCCCGGGATCACGTTGGGCTTGAACCCCGCCGAGAGCGTCGTCACCGCGAAGGTGTTCCGAAGCAGCGGGTCGATCTCCGGGAACCGCTTCGCGAGGGCTTCCAGCGCCTCCGCCTCCGCATTGCCGCCCCGCAGTGCGTCCACATCGAGGTCGACGAACCCCTTCGCCCGGAGCGCCCGGAGCATGTCCCGGACCGGCTCCGTCAGCCGCGGGGGGTCCCGGTGCTCCGCCACGCGGGCCAGCGCCCGCGTCAGCCGCGCCGGCGCGTCCTTCGGCGACGGACGGCTGCCGTGCCCCGCCCGTCCGGACGCCGACAGCTTCAGCCACACCGGCCCCTTCTCCCACATGTTCAGGAGGAAGAACTTTCCCCCGCCGCCGAAGACGTCCGTCACCCCCACGCCGCCCTCGTTCAGCCCGTACGCCTCCCCGAACGGGATCGGCAGGTTCCGCACGAAATATTCCGCCCCCTCGACGCCCCCCACCTCCTCGTCCGCGTTCGCCACCAGGTACAGCTTCCGGCGCAGGATCCCCTCCCGCGCCGCGCGCAGGGCGGCGCACCAGTGCGCGACGCCAAGACCCTTGGTGTCCAGCGTACCGCGGCCGTAGAGGAACCCGTCCCGCTCCACCGCGGAGAACGGGGGCACGCTCCACTCCTCCGCCCGCGCCGGCACCACGTCCATGTGGTGGACGAGCACCAGCCCCGGCTCCTCCGTCCCGCCCAGGTGGCACAGCACGTTGGGTTTCTCCGGCTTCATGCCGAAGGTTACCGGGGACAGGCCGTCCTCGCGCAGGATGCGGCAGAGCAGCTCCGCCGCCCCGCGGCAGTCCCCGGGCGGGTTCGAGGTATCGATCCGGATGTATTCCTTCAGCAGCGCGACCGGGTCGGTCATTGAACTCCCCCCCGTTCCGGGATACATTTCTTAGATTGACGGAATACGCATCCGACTTCATCCGGGGGATATCGAAATGCCGAAAGCGCTCATCACCGGCATCACCGGACAGGACGGATCGTACCTCGTCGAGTTCCTGATGTCGAAGGGGTACGATGTCCACGGCCTGATCCGCCGTGCGTCTACCTTCAACACCGTCCGGCTCGATCACATCTACGTGGACCCCCACGCGCCCGGTGCACGGATGTTCCTCCATTACGGCGACCTCACCGACGCCGGCCAGCTGACGAACCTGATCTACAACGTCCAGCCCGACGAGATCTACCACCTGGGAGCGCAGAGCCACGTGCGCGTTTCCTTCGACATCCCGGAGTACACCGGCGACGTGACCGGCCTGGGCACCGTGCGCATCCTCGAATCGCTGCGGCGGGCGGGATGCAGGGCCCGCTACTACCAGGCATCCTCCAGCGAGATGTTCGGCGCCAGTTCCCCGCCCCAGAGCGAGAAGACCCCCTTCTACCCGCGGTCGCCGTACGGGGCGGCGAAAGTGTACTCCTACTGGATGGCGGTGAACTACCGGGAGGCGTACGGCATCTTCGCCAGCAACGGGATCCTGTTCAACCACGAGTCCCCGCGTCGCGGCGAAACGTTCGTCACCCGCAAGATCACCCGCGCGGTGGCGGCGATCCGGGCGGGCAAGCAGAAGGAGCTGTACCTCGGGAACCTCGACGCCCGGCGCGACTGGGGGTTCGCCTACGAGTACGTCCAGGCGATGTGGCGCATCCTGCAGCACGACAAGGGCGACGACTTCGTCGTGGGCACCGGCCAGTCCAACTCGGTGCGGGAGTTCGTCGAGGAGGCGTTCTCCTACGCGGGCCTCGACTGGAAGGAACACGTCAGGATCGACAGGAAATATTTCCGCCCGACCGAGGTGGAGAACCTGATCGCCGACGCCTCCAAGGCGAGGAAGCTGCTGGACTGGGAGCCGAAGGTGACGTTCCGGGAGCTGGTGCGGATCATGGTGGACGCCGACATGGAGGAAGCGGGGTTGACGCCCCCCGGGGAGGGACGGAAGATCCTCGCCGCGAAAGGTTTCCCCATCGGCTCCCGCTTATAATCGGGGACGTAGCTGAAAAATTACAAATACGCTGAAGCCGGATGAAATTACCCAGCAGCGTGTATCAAGGCCAAACCATTGACGCTTCCGACGCGAAAGACGATCCACGGGAAAAGAGGTACCGCAGTCCGTCCGGTCGGCGAAAGGAACAGAACTACCAGGACGGCGATCCCTCCGGAATGCAGGAAGACCAAAGGAAGCAACACGTTTAGCAGCCGGGGATACGGGAAACGATGAGCCTCTTCGCGGACAAGAGAATTCTGGTGACCGGCGGTGCGGGGTTCCTCGGACGCCCCCTGATCCGGAAGCTCGTCGAACGCGGAGCTGCACAGGAGGGCATCACGGTCCCGGAGTACCCCCGGTGCGATCTCCGGCTCCCGGCAGATTGCGCCAAGGTCGTCGCGGGTCAGGACCTCGTGATCCACCTCGCAGCCAACGCCGGGGGCATCGGCTGGAACCTGGCGCACCCCGGCGCGCTTTTTTTCGACAACGCCGCCATGGGAATCCACCTCATGGAGGAGGCACGGAAGGCTGGCGTTTCGAAATTCGTCCAGATCGGCACCGTATGCGCCTACCCGTTCCAGCCCCCGCGCATCCCGTTCCGCGAGGACGACCTGTGGGAGGGGTATCCCGAGCCCACCAACGCGCCATACGGCATCGCCAAGAAGGCGCTGATGGTGATGGCGCAGGCATACCGCCAGGAGTACGGCTTCAACGCGATCTACCTGCTCCCCGTGAACCTCTATGGCCCCGGCGACCATTTTTTCGACCCGGAGAAGTCCCACGTCATCCCGGCGCTGATACAGAAATTCGTGGACGCCCGCGAATCCGGCGCCCCCCGGGTCGAGGTGTGGGGAAGCGGCTTCTACGAGGGAACTCCCGTCTCCCGCGAGTTCCTCTATGTGGAGGACGCCGCCGAGGGGATCGCGCTGGCAACGGAGCGGTACGACGGAGCGGAG
>Ga0316600_10001537_pt1 | contig 10496 bp, 9 predicted proteins | sample OWC_soil_day5_CT_FD_207652 | JGI IMG/M metagenome (GOLD analysis project Ga0316600, IMG submission 207652) | Wetland soil microbial communities from Old Woman Creek delta, Ohio, United States - OWC_soil_day5_CT | ecosystem: Environmental > Terrestrial > Soil > Wetlands | place: USA: Ohio...
GTACAGCCTCTACTGCGCCGTGATCGTCAAGCGCGTGGACGCGCAGACCCGGGCAAAGGTCGGAATCAATGAGTTGCTGCGCAACGCCCAGTAGGGCATCGGGGTTGGGGGACAGGGGATAGCAGGAAGTGGCTGCTGCACGATCAGCGGCACACTTTTGCTATCCCCTATCCCCTCTTCTTGACCTTCCTCGGCCGCTCCCCCTCCACCATGTACAGCACCTGCTCAGCGATGTTCTTCGCGTGATCGCCGATGCGCTCGAGGCCCTTGAGCGCGAAAACGGTGTCGATGGTGGCGCGCAGGAACTGGTGGTCTTGCATGACGAACGACATGAGCTGCCGCAGCGCCGTGGCAAACTCCGCGTCCACTTCCTTGTCCCGCGCGAGCACCTCGCGCGCAAGCTCCGGACTCGCCTCGTCGAGCGCCCGCACGGCGTTGCGGAGCATGGCAGTCGAGAGCGACGCCATGTGTCGCAGATAGCGTGCCACGGCGACCACAGGATCGTGCTCGGTAGCCGCGCCTGCCTGGGCTGCGAAGCGCGCGATCTTCTTGGATTCATCGCCGACGCGCTCCAACTCCAGCGCGACGCGCGCGATTGCACGCGTGACGCGCAAGTCGCTGGCCACCGGCTGCTGCAAGGCGATGAACGTCAGCGTGTCGCGATCCAGCCGCGACTCGTAGTCGTTGACCAGCGGTTCGCGCGAAAGAACCAGTTCAGCCAGTCGCAGGTCGCGATCGAGCAACGCCTTGACGGCACTGCCCACCTGGTCGATCACGAGGCCGCCCATCTCAACCGTGTGCGTGCGCAGGTCGGTCAACGAGTGGTCGACCGCCTTCGACGTGTGGCCTTCGAGTGGATCGCTGCCCGCGTGCGATGCGGACGGATTCGGCGGTGCCAGCGGCGCCGTGCTGCCCGCAGACGCGGTGACCTGCTCGTCCGCTTCCATGGCGCCTCCGTCAGCCGTAGCGGCCGGTGATGTAGTCCTCGGTCGCCTTCTTCGCAGGGTTCGTGAAGATCTTCGACGTCGCATCCACCTCGACCAGTTCGCCGAGGTACATGAATGCGGTGAAGTCCGAGACGCGCGCCGCCTGCTGCATGTTGTGCGTGACGATCAACACCGTGACTCGCTGACGCAGCTCGGTGATCAACTCCTCGATCTTCGCGGTCGCGATCGGGTCGAGCGCCGAAGTCGGTTCGTCGAACAGCAGGATCTCGGGTTCCGTCGCAAGCGCGCGAGAGATGCAGACGCGCTGCATCTGGCCGCCGGAGAGCGCCAGCGCCGAGTCGTTGAGGCGGTCCTTCACCTCGTCCCAGATCGCGGCGCCCCGCAGCGCCTTCTCGACGCGCTCGGCGAGTTCCGTCTTGTTGCTGATGCCGCGCAGGCGCAGCCCGTACGCAACGTTCTCGAACACCGATTTCGGAAACGGGTTCGGCTTCTGGAACACCATGCCGATGCGCATGCGGACCTCGATCGGATCCGTCTCGGGACCCACGAGGTTCACGTTGTCCGGGCGCAGCGTGATCGCGCCCTCGTACTTCGTGTCGGCCTGCAGGTCGTGCATCCGGTTGAAGCAGCGCAGGAACGTGCTTTTGCCGCAACCGGACGGACCGATCAACGCCGTCACCTGGTGCTCCGGGATGACCAGGTTGATGTTCTTGAGCGCCTGGTTGGTGCCGTACCAGAAGTTGAGCTTCTCGGCGCTCGCCTTGGCCGGATTCGCGCGCGCGGACTTGCGGTCCTCGAGCACGATCGACAGCGACGGCGTATCGGAGCCCTGCGCGCTGGTTTCGCCTTGCATCGTTGCGGCCTGCCTGGGTTTGGTTGCGGACTGCTGTTCGACGATTGTGTTCATTGAACTCACCAGCTGATCTTCTTGCGGAACCGGTAGCGGATCCAGATCGCGACCGCGTTCATCGCAAGCGTCATGCCGAGCAGGATCGCGCCGGCCGCGGCGGCGTTCGCCTGGAACGCCTGGTCCGGCCGGGACACCCAGTTGAACATCTGGATCGGCATGGCCGTGAATTCGCTCATCAACCATTCGAAGTTCAGGAACGGAAACTCGCCGGTAACCGGCGACGGCGGGAGAAACGCGATGAACGACAGCGCGCCGATCGTGATGATCGGTGCGGTCTCACCGATCGCGCGGGAGAGACCCAGAATGAGGCCGGTCAGGATGCCTCCCGTCGAGTACGGCAGCACGTGATCCTTGGTCACTTCCCAGCGGGTGGCGCCGAGACCGTAGGCCGCCTCGCGGATCGCCTTGGGGACCGCCCGCAGCGACTCCCGGGTCGCCACGATCACGATCGGCAGGATCAGCAGCGCCAGCGTCAGGCCGGCCGTCAGCACGCTCTGCCCGAAGTTGAACTGGTAGACGAACAGTCCCAGCGCGAGCAGGCCGTAGATGATCGAGGGCACGCCGGCGAGGTTCGTGACGTTGATCTCGATGATGCCGGTGAACCAGTTTTTCGGCGCGTATTCCTCGAGATAGATCGCCGCGGCGACGCCGACCGGAAGCGCCACGAGCGCGGTCACGACCATGATCAGCATGGTGCCGACGGCCGCCGACAAGATGCCGGCATTCTCCGCCTTGCGCGACGGGAACGACGTGAAGAAGTCCCAGCCGAAGCGCGATGAACCGTCGCGGACCAGGTCGAAGAACAGGATCGCCAGGATCGCCAGACAGCCGAACAGCAGCGCCATGCCGATCGCGATGAAGACCTTGTCGAGTTGCTTGCGCCAGGAGAGGCCCTTGCGGATCTCCTCGAGCGTCAGGTGAGCGGTGGCGGCCATCAGTAGGCCTCCCTGAACCGTCGGGTGAGAAAGAAGCCGATCACGTTCAGCACCAGCGTCATCAGCATCAGCACCAGGCCTGCCGCGAAAATGCTCTGGTAGCCGATGCTGTCGTGCGGCAGGTCGCCGAGGCTCACCTGCACGATGTAGGCCGTGATCGTTGCGGCCGGCTCTGTTGGATTGAACGTCAGGTTGGCCATCATGCCGGCCGCGATCGCGACGACCATCGTCTCGCCGACGGCGCGCGAGATGCCAAGGATGTACGCCGCTGCCAGGCCGGAGAAGGCGCCCGGCACGACGACGCGCAATGCCGTCTGCAGCTTGGTCGCACCCATCGCATACGAGCCTTCCCGCATGTACTTGGGCACCGCCCGCATTGCGTCCTCGCTGACCGAGGCCACGTAGGGCACGATCATCAGGCCGATCACGAGGCCGGCGCTCAGCATGTTGAAGCCGGGCAGTTCGGGCCAGACCTTCTGCAGCAGCGGCGTGACCATCAGCAACGCGAAATAGCCGTAGACGACCGTGGGAACGGCGCCGAGCAGTTCCAGAACCGGCTTGACGCTCTCACGCAATTGGTGGGGCGCGAACTCGGAGAGGTAGATCGCGATGATCGTGCCGACCGGGATGGCGACCAGGATCGCGACCCCGGTCACCGTCAACGTGCCCGAGACCAGCGGCAGGATCCCGTAGCGGGCATCCGCGAAAAGCGGCGTCCACATCGTGTCGGTGATGAAGTCCTTGACCGAAACATGCTCAAAGAAGAACGTCGATTCGTAAAACAGGATGAACACGATCGCAACGGTCGTGAATACCGCGACCAGGCCCGCGGCGAGCAGGACCAGCTCGACGATGCGGTCACGGTTCTTGCGATAGCGGAGCGATGCAAACGCTCCCGAAGACTGCAATGCCTTGGATTGGCTCATGGGGTGATTCCCCTTCCCCTCTTCGAGCGCCAGACGGGCACTCTACCCCTCGGCGCCTTCGATTTCGACCCCACCTCGAAGCGACGAGCGGGGAGGCGATGTCAACCCGCCTCCCCGCCGTCGACCGTCAAGACAGGTGCTTGGCGATCAGAGCTTGGCTTCCATCGCCAGCAGCTTCTCGATCGTAATACCGACCTGCGGCACGCCGCCAAACACCGACCCGAGCTTCTTGTTGTTGAAGTGCTGCCAGGCGAGCTTGTACGCGCTGTCGGGCAGCGGCACGTAGCCGACCTCGCTGACCAGGGCCGAGCCCTTGGTCATCATGAATTCCACGAACTCGCGAACTTCCGGACGGGCCGCCGAAGATTCCTTGACATAGACGAACAACGGCCGCGAAAGGGGCTGGTAGGAGCCGTTGATCACGTTTTCGATGCTCGGCAACACGGGACCCTTGCCGCCATCGATCGCGACGGCGCGCAGCTTGTCCTTGTGTGCGGCGTAATACGCGAACCCGAAATAACCGAGCGCCGACTTGTTGTTCTCGACGCCCTGCACCAGCGTGTTGTCGTCTTCGCTGGCCGTGAAGTCGCCACGGCTCGCCTTCGCTTTGCCCATCACGGCCTCGGTGAAATAATCGAACGTGCCTGAATCGGCACCCGGTCCGAACAGCATCAGCTTCTCGGCCGGCCACTCGGAGCGCACCTGCTTCCATTGCGTGATGCGACCCTGCGCGGCGGGCTCCCACATCTTCCTGAGGTCGGCCACCGTCATGGCGTTGCCCTTGACCCAGTCGTTCTTCGGATTGATGACAACGGTCAGCGCGTCGAACGCGACCGGCAGTTCCATGTACTTGATGCCGTTCTTGCGGCAGATCTCCATTTCTTCGGCGAGAATCGGACGCGACGCATTCGACATGTCGGTCTCGCCACGGCAGAACTTCTTGAAGCCGCCGCCCGTGCCGGACATGCCGACCGTGACGCGGACCTTGCCACGCTTGGTAATCTGGAATTCCTCGGCAAAGGCCTCGGAAATCGGAAACACGGTGCTCGAGCCGTCGATCTTGATCGCGGCCTGGGCCAGCACGCTCTGCGGGGCTCCGGCGGCCACGACGCCGACGAACAGCGCCGGGACGAAAACTTTCTGCCACAACTTCATGGACTTAACCCTCTACAGATAAACGGGAGATGAAGGTCGCAACCTGATGGGCAGCAAGTTTGCCGACCTCGTGTGACAGCAGTGTTACAAGCCGTACCGTACTTGTACCTTGCTGCACGCTCCGCTATACACGCCGGGCGCTGCAAATGCGATTGAATCCCGGTCCCAGCTACGTCACAAACGTTACAGCTTCATGTCACCCACGCTCGCCCTCACCGAAGAATTGCTGCGGCGCCCGTCCGTGAGTCCCGAGGACCACGGCTGCCTCGACGTCATCTGCGCCCGGCTCGACGCACTGGGGTTCCGCAATGAACGGCTGCAGTACAACCCGGTAGACAATCTCTGGGCGACCCACGGCCACGGCAGTCCCCTGCTTTGCTTCGCCGGTCACACCGACGTCGTCCCGACCGGGCCGCGCGAGGACTGGCACACCGACCCATTCGAGCCCGTCATCCGCGACGGAATCCTCTATGGTCGCGGCGCAGCCGACATGAAGAGCGGGCTTGCGGCCATGGTGACGGCCACGGAACGGTTCCTGGCACGCCACCCCGACCACCGCGGCACATTGGCCTTCCTGCTCACCAGCGACGAGGAAGGGCCGTCCGTGGACGGAACGCGCCGGGTCATGCAGGTGCTGGAGGCGCGCGGCGAGAAGATCGACTGGTGCGTCGTCGGCGAGCCCACAAGTCACGAGGCGCTCGGTGACACGATCAAGATCGGCCGCCGGGGCTCGTTGTCCGGGCGGCTCACCGTTCACGGCGTGCAGGGCCACATCGCCTACCCGCACCTCGCCGACAACCCGGTGCATGCTTTCTCGCCGGCACTGGCCGAGCTCGCGACCCGCCGTTGGGACGAAGGCAATGCGTTCTTCCAGCCAACCTCGTTCCAGGTGTCGAACATTGCGGCCGGCACCGGCGCGCCGAACGTGATCCCGGGCGAGTTGAAAGTACGCTTCAATCTGCGCTTCTCGACCGAACAGACGGTCGAATCTCTGCAACGGACCGTGCTCGAGATCCTCGACCGTCACCGCGTGAACTATACGCTCGAGTGGTTCGTTTCGGGACTGCCCTTTTTCACCCAGCCGGGTCTGCTCACCGAGACCGTCTCGTCAGCCGTGCATGAGCTGACAGGTCGCAAGCCCGAGTTCTCGACGACCGGCGGAACCTCGGATGGCCGTTTCATCGCACCCACCGGCGCGCAGGTCGTCGAACTGGGTGTCGCGAACGCGACCATCCACAAGGTCAACGAGTGCGTGCGGGTGGCCGACGTTGATCGGCTCAGCGAGATCTACGAGCGGGTGATGGAAAAGCTGATCGGAAGCGCATAGCGGATGGCGGACAGTGAAGAAGGCCGACTTTGCCGGCCGTGCGGCGTCGCATCTATGCGCTATCCGCTCCTCTTCCCGAACCAGTTCACCGCCAACCCCCACGTTCCGACTGCGACCAGTGCCATCAGCACCCAGGTCGGCATGTTGAGGCCGAGGAACTGCCAGTCGAGTTTCGCGCACTCGCCGGAGCCGGTCAGCACCTTGGCCAGCACCTCGTGCATCGGCAGCACATCCATCATGTAATCGAGGCTGGCGCCGCACTCGGCAACCGACCCGGTCGGCTGCGCCATGATCCAGATATGGCGCGCGGCAATCAGGATTCCGGCGAACGCAGCCATATCGATCAGCACGCCGTAGACGCGGGCGCCGCGATCTGCGGGATCGTGGACGAATGCCGCGAGGAACAGCACCCCGGCGCTGATGACCGCCACACGCTGCAGGATACAGAGCGGACAGGGTTCGAGGCCCTGCACATGCTCCACGAACAGCGCGTAGCCGATCAGCGCGGCACAGACAGCCAGGCCGATGAGATTGCCGGTGCGGCGCGTGATCCAGTCCGGCATACGCGACCTCAGTTTCCGGGCGCCACGCCCGCGGTACCCTGGGACCGGTCCGCACGCAGCGCGGCCAGTTGCTTCTCCACATCCTCGATCGAGAGATGGCGGATGTCCTTGCCGAGCACCATGTAGATCACGTACTCGCAGATGTTCTTCGCGTGGTCGCCGATTCGCTCCAGCGCGCGCGCCACCCAAAGCACGTCGAGCGCGCGACGGATCGTCCGCGGGTCCTCCATCATGAACGTGATGCACTGGCGCTGCAGCGCCTCGTACTCCTCGTCGACGATCCGGTCACGCCGCGCCACTTTGAGCGCGGCTTCGGTATCGAGCCGCGCGAACGCGTCGAGCGCGCCGTGCACCATCTCGGCGACCAGCTCGCCGATGTGCTTGATCTCGCGGTACTGGTCCGTCGGACGGTCCATGCTGGCGAGGCGCGCGGCAATGTGGCCGAGTTTTTCGGTCTCGTCGCCGATCCGCTCGAGGTCGGTGATGGTCTTGATCACGGCGACGATCAGGCGCAGGTCGGAAGCGGTCGGGCCCCGCGTTGCCAGGATGCGGCTGCAATCGTCGTCGATCGCAACCTCCATCGCGTTGACCTTGTAGTCGAGGCGCGCCACCTCCTCACCAAGGCGGCTGTTGCCCGTTGTCAGGGCCTTGACGCCGTTCTGCAGCTGCTGCTCGACGAGCCCGCCCATCTGCAGCACCCCGGAGCGGATGCCCTCGAGTTCGGCGTTGTAGCGGCTCAGGATGTGATGGGACAGGTCGGACGTTTCCATGGGGCCTCCGGCAATCGCGGTCGTATACAGGACCAATGTGGCGGGATCAAGAAGAACCCCCACCGCTGCCCTATCCGCATGGCGGAAGAGGGTGGCCCGCAGGCCGGGTGGGGGTCTGGCCCCCACGCCCGCCTGCGCGGGAGTGGGGAGCCGAGTGAGAGAGATCCGACGACGTCAGAACTTGTAGTTGATGTCCAGCTGCAGCCGGTCGTAGTCCAGCTCCGTGCCGACGTCCTTGTTGCGGGTGTTGATGAAGTAGGTCCCGTTGAACGTCACGTTCTTCACCCAGGCATAGCCGCCCTTGATCGCCCAGCCCTCTGAGTCCGTCGTGCCGTCGCCGAAGTCCGAGTCGATGAACTGCGCGTACAGCGCGTCCTTGTCGATCGACTGATAGAGCAGCCCAGCCTCCCAGGTTTTCGCATTGCTCGCCTTGCCAAGCGTCACGCCGACGCCGTAGGCGGTGTCGTACTCGACGCCCGACGCCATGTTCTGCGCGTAGTCGGCCCAGAAGCTGAACGGCAGGTCGAACAACATCGTGCCCATCTCACCCGACAACTGCAGGATCTCGTAGTCGTAACGCAGCAGGTTCGTCGTGCTGGTCCCGATGCGATACGTCGTGTTGCCGAACGGCTGGTTCAGGAACATTGGCGAGTTGTCCTGGCAGGCGCCGCAATCGAAATAGTTCGCCGCAAGACGGGTCTCGCCGCCGAGCAGCGGGAACTTAAGACCTGCCTGCAGGCCGAACACGTTCGCGTCGGAGTTCTCGCCTTGCGGGTCGGAGTTGAACTGCTCGCTGAGCCACCAGCCGTACGCACTTCCAAACAGCATGCCGCGATCGAACGTGACGGCACCGCCTTCGGGATTGAAGTCGCCATCCCAGAAGAGGCTCTGGCCAGCTCGCCAAACCGGATTCTTGATCTTGCCGAGCGTCAGGACGCCGCCGGGCATGAAACCGTACTCGGCGTACGCGAGGTCGACGCCGATCTCCTTGCGAGAGCCCGAGTTGGTCAGTGTCTGGTTCGAGGAGCGCGGATCGGCACCGCCGGTGGCCAGTTGAAGGACGACCTTGGAGTTATCGGTCACCTTCGCGTCGAATCCGAAGCGGGCGCGCACGCGGTGGCGAGTACGATCGGCCGCGTCCTCCGCGGAACCCGACACGTCGCGATCTTGCGTAATCATCTCGTGCCGGTAGCGGAGATCACCCTTGAACTTGATCTTGGTGGCCCAGTCGGCACCCTTGACCTTGCTGACCTCGTTGGAAACCATGGCACCTTCCTCGCGGAGCTCGCGGGTCTGGGCCTTGAGGTAATCCATCTCGGCGTCGCGCCGGTCGACGACCGACTTGAGGTCGGCGTTCTCGGCCTGCAGCGTGGCATTGGTTGCCTCGAGCTTGCTGAGCCGCTGGGCGAGCGCCTCCATCTGCGCCTGCATAGCCTGGACATCAGCCTTGGTGGCGGCGCCCTTCGCCTGGGCGAATGCAGCCGGCGCGGCCAGCGCCAGCGTGGCGGCAACCGCAGTCGCAAGCACAGTGTTTCTCACGATAATCCCCTCGCAAACGTGGTAACTGAACGACAAGGCGGCACACGGATTGCCGTGGCCGAATTCCCTGGCCAGACGTTATAGGCGTGATTTGTTACAGGGAGATTGCAGGTCGTGTTGCGATTGGGAGACACGCGCTGATCGATTGCGCCCGGGCACCCTGCCACGCAAAGCTCGGGCCACGTGCGTACGCAATGAGGGGAAACCCGATCGGTACAACCCCGACTACCCGCGATGTTCGACTCGCGCAGCCGGAAAGTGACAGGTGAACGTACTGCCCTTGCCCTCGACGCTTTCGACTTCCATGCGAGCGCCGTGGCGCTGTAACGCGTGTTTCACAATCGCCAGGCCGAGCCCGGACCCGCCCAGCTTGCGCGAACGGCCCGGATCGACGCGATAAAAGCGTTCGGTGAGGCGCGGCAGGTGCTCCGGGGAAATGCCGATCCCGGTATCGCGAACCTCGACGTGCCCGCCCCGGGCGTCCGTCCACCAGCGGATGTCGATGCGACCGCTGGTCGGCGTGTATTTCACGGCGTTCGATACCAGGTTGAAAAAGACCGAATGGAGCTCGGTCTCGGACCCGAGCAGCAATGCGTTGCTGTCCAGGTGCAGATCGACGACCGCAGGATGCTCGGGCCGCGCCAGCGTCTCCTTGCGGATCAGCGCGAGCATGCCGCCGACGTCCACCGGGCTCCGCTCCGCATCGCCGCTCTGCGCCTCGAGCCGCGACAGCTCCAGCAGGTCCTGCACGATGTTGCGCATCCGGTCGGACTGCCGGCGCATTTCCTGCACGGGCGCCTGCCAGGCCGGGTCGAGCGTCGCGTCGTCGGCCAGCGTGTCCAGGTAGCCGCTGATCACAGTGAGCGGCGAGCGCAGTTCGTGCGAGGCGTTGGCGACGAAATCCTTGCGCATCGACTCGAGCCGCGCCTCGCTGGTCACGTCGCGCAGGATCAGCAACTGCTGGCCGGTCGTGTTCGTCGTCACCAGCCGGAACAGCAGCCAGCGGTCTCCGTGCTTCGGGAAATGGATGCGCGGCGGCGCGGACGTGCCGCGGCGCTCGAGATACTCAATGAAATCCGGGTGGCGCACCAGGTTGTCGATCCGCAGACCGTAATCCACCTTGCGCTTGAGGTCGAGCCAGCGTGCGGCTGTCCGGTTGAACCACAGGATCTCGCGGTGCTGACCAAGCAGGACCGCGCCATCCGGCATGGCTGAAGTCATGCGGCGGAACTCACGCAGCAGCACGAGGACGCGCCGCTTGTGAAATACCTTGCGGCGGTAAACGCGATTGACGATCGCGAGTACCTCGCCCCACAGACCCCACATGTTCGGCGGGGACGCGACCGCACGCCGTCGCAGCCATTGCTCGAGGCGGAGCAGATTGAACAACTCGTAGCCGAGGGCGGCACCGAGCCCGAGCGCGA
>Ga0316600_10001538_pt1 | contig 10495 bp, 7 predicted proteins | sample OWC_soil_day5_CT_FD_207652 | JGI IMG/M metagenome (GOLD analysis project Ga0316600, IMG submission 207652) | Wetland soil microbial communities from Old Woman Creek delta, Ohio, United States - OWC_soil_day5_CT | ecosystem: Environmental > Terrestrial > Soil > Wetlands | place: USA: Ohio...
CCCGCAGCGCCAGCGCGAGGATTCCGGCGCCGGCTGATTCGAGCTGATCCGCGTCGCTGAGCTGTCGACGCCAGCGCCGGGCGCCGCGCATCCCCTGGTACAGCCCCAGCATGTGACGCACGACGTGTCGGGCTGCGGTTCCCGCACTGCACTCGCGCTCCAGGTACCTCGACATCTGCATCACCGTGTCCGCGCGGCTGGGAGCGGGCCCCGCATCGCCGAAAACAACGGAATCCACCCGCGCGAGCAGGTAGGGGTCGTGGTAAGCGGCGCGGCCCAGCATCACGCCGTCCAGCCCATGGGACTGCTGCATTGTCTCGTCGAGTGTCCCGAGTCCGCCGTTCAACACGAAGCGGGCGGCCGGGAAATCGCGCTTGAGTCGATGCACGACGTCATAGCGCAACGGCGGAACCTCGCGATTCTCGCGCGGGCTCAGTCCTTTAAGCCAGGCATTGCGCGCATGCACGATGAATGCCTCGCATCCTGCCCCCTGCAAGGTTCCGACGAAATCGCGCACCAGACCGTAGTCCTCGATACGATCGATGCCGATGCGATGCTTGACCGTCACCGGGACCGCCACGACGTCACGCATTGCCTTGACGCAGTCGGCGACGAGAGCGGGCTCCGCCATCAGGCACGCACCAAAGGCGCCGTGCTGCACGCGCTCTGAGGGACAGCCGCAGTTGAGATTGATCTCGTCGTATCCCGCACGTTCACCCAGGCGCGCTGCCTGCGCCAGCTCATCCGGTTCGCTGCCGCCCAGCTGCAGCGCGACGGGGTGCTCGGACGGATCGAAGCGCAGGTGGCGTTCCGCATCGCCCCTCAGCAGCGCACCGGTCGTCACCATCTCCGTATAAAGCCGCGCGTGACGCGACAGCAGCCGGTGAAAGTAACGGCAGTGCCGGTCCGTCCAGTCCATCATCGGCGCGACGCAGAAACGCCAGTGCGCGTCTGCGCTGACCGGGGCTGGCGGCTGACCTAGAGCTTGAGGATCCACTGGATCACCGACTTGGCCGCGAAACCGAGGATGCCGAAGGCCAGCACGAAGAACAGCACGAACGTGCCGAAGCGACCCGCCTTGGATTCGATCGCAAGCTTCCAGATGATGAAGAGCATCAACGCAATGAAGCCACCGATGCCCCAGGTCATCCCCAGCTCGGTGATGCGTTCCTCGGTGAGGCCGAAAAGCGTCCCTTCCATCACGGGTTACGCAGTGGCGCGCCTTCCGCATCCACCAGGTCGCGATAGGCATGCCAGCTCGCGTGGCCGAGCACCGGAACCGTCACGAGGAAACCGAGCATCGCGGTGGCGAGTGACAGCGAGGTCGCAACGAGGATCACGAGGGCCCAGAGCAGCATGGCGACCGGGTTCTCGCCAACGGCTCGTGCGCTGGTGAGCAGCGCCTGGCGCAATCCGACTTTTCTGCCCAGCAACAGTGGCGGCGAAACCGCCGTCAGTGAAAAGACGATCGCCACCCCCAATCCGCCGAGAATGGCCCACAGCGTGAACAGCAGATCGCCCTGCTCGACAACCGCGTAGCGCAGGAACTCGACCGGGCCTCGCAGCGGCGCCGGTGCGAACAACGTGAAGAGCAGCGCAGAGGCGGCCACCCATAGCGTGCCGAGCACCGCGAGCAGCATGCCCAGCTGCACCAGCGGCCGCGTTCCGCGGCGCCACGCCGCGACCGCATCACCCAGCCCGGCGCGCTCGCCGCGCGCCAGCAACCGACTGATTTCGTAGAGACCGGTCACAAGGACGGGGCCGACAATCACGAATCCCGAAAATGCCCCCGGTGCCACCCACCCGTAGCGCAGCGACACCAGCAGCACGACCCAGCCACCGAGCGCGACGAACGCCCCGTGCACCAGCCCCGCCAGGGGGCTGCGCGTGAAGTCACGCCATCCCAGCGCGAGCCACGTCAGCGGCCGCGAGGGTGCCACATGCCGCACCGGCAGCGGTGCATCGTTCACGGCGGCGGAAGTCTCCATGAGGAGGCAATTATCGCGCGCGCATTCAGCCGACTCGCGCTCGCGTCAGGCCGCGGTCGCGCGCGGCAGCCAGTTCGTTCAGGATCAGCGCGCCCAGCACCAGCGCTCCGCCGAAGACGGTCGTACCGGCAGGCACTTCGCCGGCGCCCAGCCAGGCCCATAGCGGACCCAGCAGCACTTCGAGCAGCGCCAGCAGCGCGAGTTCTGTCGCCGACAGATGACGCGCCGCGACCACCAGAAGCATGCACGGCAGGCCTAGCTGAAAGAAACCGAGCACCGCCAGCAGTGCGACGTCGCGCGGCAACGCGATCAGCGGCAGGGAAAAAGGCAGCATCAGCGCAGCCGAGATCACTCCGCCGAGGAACACCGCGGGGATCAGGTCGACCGACTGGCCCCGCTTCTTCAGCACGACGAAATTGATCGCCGAGGCGAGCGGCGCGCCGAAAGCGATCAGCATGCCGAGCAGGCTGGTCGGCGATTCGATACGCAGGCCCCCGGCGAACATCCAGACGATGCCTGCCATCGCAATCGCGATCGCCAGCCAGGTGCGCAGCGCGATTGGCGCCTTCAGCACTGCCCGCGCCAGGATCGCCGTGATCAGCGGCGCGACCGCCAGCACGATCAGTGTGTTCGCAGTCGAAGTCAGCGTCAGCGACAGCATGAAGCAGATGAACATCGTCGCCCACATGCATCCCGACAGCAGTCCCGGCCAGCCGGCACGGGTCAGCGCACCGATGAAGTCGCGCCGCACCAGCAACAGGTAGCCACCGACGAACACCGCCGCAAACAGGCTGCGCCAGAACGTGATCTCGAATCGCCCCTGCGCCTGCAGCTCCGGCGAGAGATTGCGCGTCACCACGCCCGCAATGCTCCATAAGAGCGGCGCGATAACCATGAGGATCAGCGCGCGGCGGTGAGCAAGATCAGCCATGCGAGGTGGTTTGAGTTCCCTCCCTCGCGGAGGGAGGGCGGAGGGCGGGTGCCTTTGAATGTTCGAAGAACGGAAGCAGGCCAGCGCGAGCCGCTACGCGGCTTCGCGCTGCGCGCGCTTACGTTCGTGCTCCTTCAGGTAACGCTTCCTGAGCCGGATGCTCTGCGGCGTGATCTCGACCAGTTCGTCATCGGCGATGAACTCGACCGCAGATTCCAGCGTCAACTGGATAGGCGGCACGAGGTCGATGTGCTCGTCCTTGCCCGACGCCCGCACGTTGGTCAGCTTCTTCTCGCGCACAGGATTGACGACCAGGTCGTTGTCGCGCGAGTGGATGCCGATGATCATGCCTTCGTAGAGCTTGTCGCCAGGGCTGACGAACATGCGTCCGCGCTCCTGCAGCTTCCACAGCGCATAGGCGACCGCTTCGCCGTCGTCCTGGCTCACCAGCACGCCGTTGCGACGCTCGCCGACCTCACCCGCGCGGACGGGACCGTAGTCGTCGAACACATGGCTCATCAGGCCGGTGCCGCGCGTCAGCGTCATGAACTCGCCCTGGAAGCCGATCAGGCCGCGCGCCGGGATTCTGTATTCGAGCCGCACACGCCCCTTGCCGTCGGGCTGCATGTCCTGCAGGTCGCCCTTGCGGCGGCCCAGCTCCTCCATGATGGCGCCCTGGTTTACCTCCTCGATGTCGACCGTCAGCATCTCGAACGGCTCGAGCTTTTCGCCGTCGACTTCCTTGAACAGCACACGCGGGCGCGACACCGCCATCTCGTAACCCTCGCGGCGCATGTTCTCGAGCAGGATCGTCAGGTGCAATTCACCGCGCCCAGCCACTTCAAAGATCTGTTCGTCGTCGGTCTCCTTCATGCGCATCGCGACGTTCGACTTCAGCTCGCGCTCGAGCCGCTCGCGCAGCTGGCGGCTGGTCACGTACTTGCCTTCGCGCCCGGCCAACGGCGAGGTGTTGACCTGGAAGTTCATCACCAGTGTCGGCTCGTCGACCTTCAGCAGCGGCAGCGCATCGGGTGCGTCGACCGGTGTCAGCGTGCAGCCGATGCCGATGTCGTCGATGCCGTTGATGAGCACGATGTCGCCCGCGATCGCTTCATCGACCAGCCTGCGATCGAGGCCCTCGAAGGTCAGCACCTGGTTGATCCGGCCCTTGGTGGTCGGCGCGTTCTGTCCGCCTTCGGGGCCGTGCATGACCAGCACTTCCTGGCCGGCGCGCAGTCGCCCACGCGTGATCCGGCCAATGCCGATCTTGCCGACATAGCTGGAATAGTCGAGCGAGCAGATCTGCAGCTGCAGCGTGCCATCGGCGTCGTCGTCACGCACACGCACGTGCGCGAGGATTGCATCGAACAGCGGCCTCAGGTCACCGCTGCGTACGTCGGGGCTCGTTCCAGCATAGCCATTGAGCGCCGAGGCGTAGATGACCGGGAAATCCAGCTGTTCCTCTGTCGCGCCGAGCTTGTCGAACAGGTCAAAGGTGTGATTCACCACCCACTCGGGCCGGGCGCCAGGCCGGTCGATCTTGTTGACGACGACGATCGGCTTCAGCCCCTGGGCCAGCGCCTTGCGCGTGACGAAGCGGGTCTGCGGCATCGGACCCTCGACCGCATCGACGAGCAGCAGCACCCCGTCGACCATCGACAGCACGCGTTCGACCTCGCCGCCGAAGTCCGCATGGCCCGGTGTGTCGACGATGTTGATGTGCGTGCCTTCGTAGTCGACCGCGCAGTTCTTCGCGAGAATCGTGATGCCGCGCTCGCGCTCAAGGTCGTTCGAGTCCATGACCCGCTCGGCGACATGCTGGTTCTCGCGGAACGTGCCGGACTGCTGCAGCAGCTTGTCTACCAGCGTGGTCTTGCCGTGGTCCACGTGGGCAATGATTGCGACGTTGCGCAACTGGCGTTTCATGACGTTTCTTTCTCGTTCGATATCAGTCGTTCGGGCGCTACGACGCCCCACTCGCTGACGTTCGCCGTGCCCAGTAATTCGTCGATCCCCGCGTACACCCGTACGCGTGCACCGCGCGGCTCGGCATCCATCGCCAGCCGCTGGCCCTGCCGGAACCGACCGGCCAGGACGTCATCCAGGTCCACCCTTGGCAGTGAGCCGAGCAATCCATCGACCGGCCGCAACGCCGCTCGACGAGCGTCAACAGTCATCTGCTCGAGGTGCTCCAGCGTCACCGAACCCTCCAGCACGAGCGGGCCGACCTGCGTCCGCCGCAGCGCAGTCAGATGCGCGCCGCAACCCAACGCCTTGCCGATGTCCTCGGCGAGTACGCGGATGTAGGTGCCCTTGCTGCACTCCACATCGATCACCAGCGTGTCACCCGCTCGCTCCACGCACCGCAGGCTGCGGATGACCACCTGCCGTGGTGCTCGTTCGACCTCCACCCCGGCACGGGCCAGTTCATACAACGGACGCCCTTCACGCTTCAGCGCCGAATACATCGGTGGCACCTGCTCAATCGTGCCGGCGAAGCGTGACAGCACGGCGCCAATCGCCTCGTCCGAAGCATCGACGGCAGCGGTGCCGATGACCTCGCCTTCGGCGTCTCCGGTCGTCGTCGTGACACCGAGCTTCAGCGTCGCGCGATAGGCCTTGTCGGCTTCGAGCAGGTCGGCCGAGAACTTCGTCGCTTCACCGAAGGTCAGCGGCAGCAATCCCGTGGCCATCGGATCGAGGGTCCCCGTATGACCTGCTTTCACTGCATTCAGCAGTCGTCGCGCCTTCTGCAGCGCATGGTTCGAGGACATGCCACCCGGCTTGTCCAGCAACAGCACTCCGTCGACACGTTCGCCGCGCGCCCTGCCCACGGCGTCTCCCAGGCCTCAGCGGCCCTGGCCCCGGTTCGCCTCATCAATCAGCCGGTCGATCTCGATGCCGCGCTCGACCGACTCGTCATGAACGAACACCAGGTGCGGGATCGTGTGGATCGACAGGCGCTTGAACAGCAGCGAGTGGAAGTACCCGGCCTTCTCGGTCAGCACGCGCTGCGCCGCCTCGACCGGCGCGCCGATCGTCGTGAAGTAAACCTTGGCGTGTGCGTAGTCCGGTGACACCTCGACGCCCGTCAACGTCACCAGCCCGGCCCGCTCGGTCGGCACCTCGCGCTGGATCATTTCTGCGAGATCCCGCTGGATCTGGTCGGCGATCCGCAGCCCGCGCCCCGGCTTCCTGGTTGGTTTCATCAGCAGTTGCACCAAAAAGTCCGACTGGCTTCGCCAGCGAACTTTTTCAAATCGAATCGGGCGAAAGTAGGTTTGTACTTTCGCCCGCCCCGGTTAGAGCGTCCGCGCGACTTCCTGGACCTCGAAGATCTCCAGCTGATCGGCTTCCTTGATGTCGTCGTAACCCTTCAGGCTCAGGCCGCACTCGAAACCGGCCTTCACTTCCTTGACGTCATCCTTGAAGCGCTTCAGCGAATCGAGCTCGCCGGTCCAGATCACGACGTTGTCGCGCAGCAGGCGCGCACTTGCCGTACGCTTGACCACACCGTCGAGCACCATGCACCCGGCCACCGCGCCGATCTTCGGCACGCGGAAGATCTGGCGGATCTCGACCATTCCCAGCACCTGCTCGCGCTGCTCCGGCGCCAGGAGCCCCGACAGGGCGGCCTTCACGTCATCGACGGCGTCGTAGATGATGTTGTAGTAGCGGATATCGATGCCGTTGCCTTCGGCCAGCTTGCGCGCCGAGACATCGGCACGCACGTTGAAGCCGATGATGACGGCCTTCGACGCCAGCGCGAGGTTGACGTCGCTCTCCGTGATGCCGCCGACCTGCGCATGCACGACCTGCACCTTGACCTCGTCGGTCGAAAGCTTCGTCAGCGCGTGGGTCAGTGCCTCCTGCGAGCCCTGCACGTCGGCCTTGATGATCAGTGGCAACGTGCGCGCGGCACCCTCGCCCATGCCCTCGAACATGTTCTCGAGCTTCGCGGCCTGCTGCTTGGCGAGCTTGGTGTCGCGGAACTTGCCCTGGCGGTAAAGCGCGATCTCGCGGGCCTTGCGCTCGTCGCCGAGCACGATCAGTTCGTCGCCGGCCGACGGAACGTCGGACAGGCCCTGGATTTCTACCGGAATCGACGGGCCTGCCTCGTGGATCGGCTTGCCAGCCTCGTCGAGCATCGCACGCACACGGCCGAAACTGGAGCCGGCGAGCACGACATCGCCGCGCTTCAGCGTGCCGCTCTGCACCAGCACGGTGGCGACGGGGCCGCGTCCCTTGTCGAGCTGGGACTCGATAACGATGCCCTTGGCCGGCCCGTTCCTGACGGCCTTGAATTCGCGCACCTCGGCCTGCAGCAGCACGTTCTCGAGGAGTTCGTCGACGCCGACGCCGGTCTTGGCTGACACCGGAATGAACGGCGACTCGCCGCCGTAGTCTTCTGGGACGACGCCATTGGCCACCAGCTCCTGCTTGACGCGATCGAGATTCGCCTCTGGCTTGTCGATCTTGTTCAGCGCGACGACCAGCGGAACACCGGCGGCCTTCGCGTGCGCAATGGCCTCCTTGGTCTGCGGCATCACGCCGTCGTCGGCGGCGACGACGAGAATGACGATGTCGGTCGCCTTGGCGCCGCGCGCGCGCATCGCAGTGAAGGCCTCATGGCCCGGCGTATCGAGGAAGGTAATGATGCCGCGCGGTGTTTCGACGTGATAGGCGCCGATGTGCTGCGTGATGCCACCGGCCTCGCCGGCTGCCACCTTGGTGCGGCGGATGTAATCGAGCAGCGAGGTCTTGCCGTGATCGACGTGGCCCATGATCGTGACCACCGGCGGACGCGGCTCGGGTTCGGCCTCGCCGACACCGGGCGTCGTCGTCGCTTCGCTTTCGGCGAGCATAGCTTCAGGATCGTCCAGCTTCGCCGCAATCGCGTTGTGGCCAAGTTCACCGACCACGATCATCGCCGTGTCCTGGTCAAGGACCTGATTGATCGTCACCATCTGGCCCAGTTTCATCAACACCTTGATGACTTCGGCCGCCTTGACCGACATCTTGTGCGCGAGGTCGGCCACGGTGATGGTCTCGGGAACCGAAACGTCGCGCACGGTCGGCTCGACCGGCATCTGCGCCGTCGCGCCTTCGGATTCGTCGCGGCCGTGCTTGCGATGGCCCTTCGGTCCGCGCCATGCACCGGTCCCGCCCGACGAATCTCCGCGCGTCTTGAGCTGGCGCTTCTTCTGCTGCTCCTCGGACCAGCTGGAGGCCAGCTTGCCGCTCTTGATCTCCTTTACGCCCGGCTTCTTTTCGTCCTTCTTCTCGCCTGGCTTGGATTCGGGCTTGGTGGTCGGCTTGTGCAGTGTCCCCGCCGTCGCGGCCGGGGCGGCCGCGGGCTCAGGCGCCTTGGCGACCTTCTTCGGCGCCGACATCATGGACTTGATGGCGGCGACCTCGTCCTCAACAGCGCGGCGTGCGCGCTGCTGTGCTTCGACCGCCTCCTTGGCAGCACGGTCCGCATCACGCTGCGCCTGCTCGGCGCGCGCCAGTTCCGCGGCGGCAGCCGCCTCGCGCTCGCGCGCGGCGTCGACGTCCTGTTGCTCCTTCTCCTCCGCTGCCGCGAGTTCGCGCTGGGCGCGCTCGGCCTTCTCGCGCGCTTCCTGCATCTGGCGCGCCGTGAACTCCGCCTGGCGCCGTGCCTCTGCCTCGCGCTTCGCCAACTCGGCTTCGTCGAGGACCGGTGCGGCCGGCGCAGTTACGACCTCCGGCTCCACCGTCGCCTCGTCGCGCTTCACAAACACGCGCTTCTTGCGGACCTCGACCTGGATGGTGCGCGCCTTGCCCGAGGCATCGGCCTGCTTGATCTCCGTCGTCTGCTTGCGGGTCAGCGTGATCTTCTTCTTTTCGGTCGCCTCGCCGCCGTGGGCCTTGCGCAGAGACTCCAGCAGACGCGCCTTGTCGTCGTCGGACAGCGCGTCGCCCTCCTCCTGCTTGACGACTCCGGCCGACTTCAGCTGCTCGAGCAGCAACTGCGGCGGAACTTTCAGTTCCGTCGCAAACTGGGCCACTGTAGTACTTGCCATAACGTTCCCTATTCCTGCGTCCCGGACAGCGCGTGCCGCCGGTTACTGCTCCGCGGACTCAAACCAGTGAGCGCGCGCGGCCATGATCAGCTTGCTGGCGCGCTCTTCGTCGATGCCGGTCATTTCAGTCAGTTCGTCGACGGCCAGCTCGCCCAGGTCGTCGCGCGTGCGGATCGAATTTTCGGCCAGCTTGGCGGCCAGGTCGTCGTCCATGTCCTCGAGATCCAGCAAGTCCTTCTCGGCCTGCTCGAGATTCTCCTCGCGCTTGATCGCCTCAGTCAGCAGCGCATTGCGAGCGCGGTTGCGCAGCTCCTCGACCGTTTCCTCGTCGAAGGCCTCGATTTCCATCAGCTCGTTGACCGGCACGTAGGCGATCTCCTCCAGCGTCGAGAAGCCCTCCTGGATCAGGATGTTGGCGATTTCCTCGTCGACGTCGAGCTTGTCGATGAACGTCTGCCGCACGCCAACCTGCTCGCTCTCCTGCTTCTGCGCTGATTCCTCGGCCGTCATGATGTTGATCTGCCAGCCGGTGAGCTCGGAGGCGAGCCGCACGTTCTGGCCGCTGCGACCGATCGCGATCGCGAGGTTGTCCTCGTCGACCACGACGTCCATCGCGTGCTTGTCCTCGTCGACGACGATCGAGCTGACGTTCGCCGGCGCCAGTGCGCCGATGACGAACTGTGCCGGATCGTCCGACCACAGCACGATGTCGACACGCTCACCGGCAAGCTCGTTCGTCACCGCCTGCACACGCGAGCCGCGCATGCCGACACAGGTGCCGATCGGATCGATGCGGCGATCATTGGTCCAGACGGCGATCTTGGCGCGCACACCCGGGTCGCGCGCGGCTGACTTGATCACCAGCAGACCCTGCTCGATCTCCGGCACTTCAAACTCGAAGAGCTTCATAACGAACTCGGGCGAGGTGCGCGAAAGGATCACCTGCGGTCCGCGCGCAAGCCGGTCGATCTTCTGCACGTAAGCACGGCAGCGATCGCCAATGCGCAGGTTTTCCTTCGGGATCATCTCGCTTCGTGGCAGGCGGGCTTCCACCTTGCCGATCTCGATGATGGCGTCGCCCTTGTCCATGCGCTTGATCGTGCCATTGACGATCTGGTCGCCACGCGCCAGGAAGTCGCTCAGAAGTTGCTCGCGCTCGGCGTCGCGGATCTTCTGCAGGATCACCTGCTTGGTGTCCTGCGCGAAGCGCCGGCCGAACGAGACGTCCTGCCGCGGCAGCAACTCCTCGATGTGTTCGTCCACCTCGATGTCGGCGATCTGATCGCGCGCGTCGGACAGGATGATCTGATGGCCCGGCTCCTGCAGGCCCGCTTCGTCGGGCACCACCAGCCAGCGACGATAGGCGTCGTACTCGCCGGACTCGCGATCAACCGCGACCCGGATATCGACGTCTTCCTCGGCGAAGAGTTTCTTCGTTGCCATCGCCAGCGCGGACTCGAGCGCACCGAAGACCGTTTCCTTGGGAACGTTCTTCTCGCGCGCCAGCGCATCCACCAGCAGCAGAATTTCTC